>Ga0182741_1002154_pt1 | contig 23636 bp, 26 predicted proteins | sample eDN5th37CBELigOP_FD_128874 | JGI IMG/M metagenome (GOLD analysis project Ga0182741, IMG submission 128874) | Enriched Organic Plus compost microbial communities from Emeryville, California, USA - eDNA 5th pass 37_C BE-Lig OP (version 2) (version 2) ... | reverse complement strand
GGCCGAGCATATCCGCGAAAGCGCAGTGCTGCTGGATGTCGGTATCGTCCGCACCGAAAAGGGCCTTGTGGGTGACATCGATCTCGACAGCGTGGGCGGAAAGGCTGCTGTGGTCACCCATGTGCCCGATGGGGTGGGGCCGGTTACGAGCGCCTGCCTGCTCGAGAATATCGTCGCGGCTGCTGAGGCGCGCAGCTAAACCACCAAATTTAAACCAGAATATGATCGGGAACGGGGCTGTGGGATGTAGTCGGCCGGGGTTCTTCTTTGTTTGGATAAGCACCAAATTTCGGCTTCCAATTTATTCATGATTGGAATAATCAAGTTTTAGAACGTTGCTTATGGGCAGCGGCCACATACCTGTTGCCAATGGAATATTGGCCGATCATGGCATTCCGTGTCAGATTGGCGCTGGGCTGTGGCATCGAGAAATATCGCGGACGTTCGCCACCTGAAGACCAAGACCGGAACCGAAGCCAGCTTCGGTAGCTGAGCAGACAGAGTAAGTTCATGACCAAGACAGCTGCGCGATCCAAGAGTGTCCTTGACGTAGTTTCCCTCGTGCTCGCCGCGCTGATTGCAACGGCTGCTCCGGTTCTTGCCCAAACGGAGCCAACGGTGGCCCCCGCGCAGGAACAGACGCTGACGCCCGTGCCCGCTCAGCCTGCAGCGGAGCAGGTTACCGAGGTAACGGCACCTGCCGATGCGGAAGAGCGGGACGCGACGCTGCCGCATAACCTGTCGCCCTGGGGCATGTTCATGGCCGCTGACTGGGTGGTGAAAGTTGTCATGATCGGCCTCGCCTTCGCCTCGCTGGTGACCTGGACGGTCTGGGTGGCAAAGTCGCTTGAACTGGCAGGCGCCAATGCCCGCGCCAGGCGTGCTCTCAACGGCATCGTCGAGTCCCGTTCGTTGCGTGAGGCGAGCGAGAAGCTCAGCGGTCGCAAGGGCCCAGCAGCTCTGATGGTTCAGGCTGCTGCTCACGAGGTGTCGGCTTCGGATGGAACGCTCGATTTCGGTGGCGGCGATGGCCTCAAAGAGCGCGTGTCCTCACATCTCGCCCGCATTCAGGCTCAGGCAGCCCGCCGGATGACTCGCGGCACCGGTGTGCTCGCAACGATTGGCTCCACAGCTCCCTTTGTCGGCCTGTTCGGCACAGTCTGGGGCATCATGAACTCCTTCATCGGCATCTCGGAATCGCAGACAACCAACCTCGCCGTTGTGGCCCCCGGTATCGCCGAAGCTCTGCTGGCAACGGCAATCGGTCTCGTCGCCGCTATCCCGGCGGTGGTTATCTACAATGTGTTCGCACGCTCCATCACCGGCTACCGACTCGTGCTGGCGGATGCCGCTGCGGCGGTGGAACGTCTTGTCAGTCGCGACCTCGACTACAGGCTCACCGCGCCTGCACGCCGCAAGATCGCAGCTGCTGCGGAGTAAGACGATGGCAGGTGGGATCAACTCCAACACGGAAGATGACGATCTCGTCGAAAACCACGAGATCAACGTTACGCCCTTCATCGACGTGATGCTGGTGCTGCTCATCATCTTCATGGTGGCAGCGCCGCTCGCAACCGTCGACATCAACGTGGACTTGCCAAAGTCTGCTGCAACGCCGCAGCCGCGTCCCGATGAGCCGCTCTACGTTACCGTGGACAAGGATCTCGGCGTTGCGGTTGGCAACGACAAGGTCGCTCAGGCAGAGCTTGGCAGCGTTCTTGATCAAGTTACGAAGGGCGACAAGGAAACGCGGGTCTTCCTTCGGGCTGACCAGGCCGTTTCATACGGCGACCTCATGAATGTCATGAACCAGCTGCGTATGGCCGGATATCTCAAGATCGCACTCGTTGGGCTTGAAGGTCCGGTATCTCCTGCTTCTGGTGCTGCAACCCCATGAGCGGAAGGCCTGACATAGCCTGGTCAAAGCACGTAGCCAGGGTTTCTGTCAGCCAGCTTCTTCTCTGGTCGAGCGCGGCTGTGCTGGCCGTGGCTGCCCATGCGGGTGCGGCCTGGTGGATACTGCAGCCGCCGCCTGCCCCTGCCGTCGATCTCGGCGCACCCGTTGCGATCATGATCGACCTCGCTCCCGTGCCGATGGCGCCAGCTTCCGATGAAGAAGAGGTTTCCGCCGATACCGTTGATTCCGCTGCTGCCGAGGAGACGCCGGTCCCGGATGAGGTGGAACCGGTCGAGACAGCAGAACCGGTCGAGACAGTTGAGCCGGAGGTGGCGGAAATCGAGGAGCCGGTCGAACCTGAAGAGGTCGAGCCGGAAACCGTCCCGGAAGTGGAAACGGCCGAACCGGTTGAGCAGGACGTGGAGCTTCCCGATGTCGCGGAGGTGCCGCTACCGACCCCGCGACCAACGCCGAAGCCCAAGGTAGCCGAAAAGCCCCGTGAGCCGGAAAAGCCGAAGCAGGTTGTGAAGCAACAGGCACCAGCACCTTCGCGTGAAGCCAGGGCTGCAAAAGTTCAGGCGCAGCAGGACGCGCCACGCGCAGCCGCTCCGCAGGTCAATCGAGGAGCTTCGAACGTATCGCCCGCCAAGTGGCAGTCACGGCTGCTGGCTCATCTTGAACGGCGCAAGCGCTATCCGGCTGCCGCAAAGCGCAAGCGGCTTGAAGGTACGGCGCAGGTGCGGTTCACCATCGATGACAGCGGCAATGTGCAGTCCGTCGCGCTGGCAGGCTCTTCAGGTGTCGCGGAGCTCGATGAGGAAGTTGTCGCCATGGTCCGGCGCGCTTCGCCGGTGCCAGCGCCGCCGCCAGGGGTAAATCGCACGATCGTCGTGCCGGTGCGTTTCGACATCCGCTGATCATCTGGAACAGGAATGGCGGGAAAATTCCCGCCATTCTCCAATTCTGCAATAATGGAAGGCGTCAGGCGCCTTGCTTCGTGCGCCAGCTGTCTGCGTAGTTTTCGCGGGCATCGCGCGAGTACGGGACCGGCGAAACCAAGACGCGGATCTCGATCTGCTTGTGGCGTTCGACGGTGGTCTTTCCCGTACCGCCATTCGGCTCAGGCTCACCCCACACGAGGGTCAGCACGTCGCCAACCTGAACGTCCGGATCCACCGTTGCGAGCGAGAGCATCTGGCGCTCATTGAAGCTGTAGCCAGCAAACATGGAGAAGCCCACGAGCTTGCCGTTCTTCAGCACGGCGTCGTAGTTGGCTGAAGCGTAGTTGGAGAGCGGCAGGTCGATGTACTTGTAGTTCTCGATACCGGGCTCCAGCATGGAGCGGAAGACCTTTGCCACGTCGTCAGCATTCCAGGCCAGCGTCACCTTGCGGCGGTGCGGCTTGTCGGCGATCTTTTCCAGCGCCTCACGACCGATGAAGTCGTGGTCAAACTTGACGAACGGACCGTAGCCGATGTCGTAGGGCGTGACATAGTAGTCTTCGATGTTGTCGGAGACGAAGCTGCCGCCGATGGAGCCAGTCGCCTCATAGCTGTCGGCACCAAGCCATTCGCGGTAGGCCTTCATCTCTGGATCGGTGTAGACAGCCGGCAGCGGCGAGGGGATCCAGCCGGACTCCAGCGTGTTCGTCGCGTAGGCGCGGGAGCCCACTGGAACGATGCCGAATTCGGCGCCTGCCTCGAGGATCGCGCTGCGGATCTCTTCGCCTTCCTCATATGGACCCCAGATCTCCAGGCCCGGTGCGCCGGACATGCCGTGGCGCAGGCAGCGGACCTTGCGACCGGCGATGTTGATCTCACCCATGAAGAAGAACTTGATCTCCGGCAGCGGGCCGCCGTTCAGCTTCTCCAGGATAGCCCATGCGTTCGGGCCCTGGATCTGGTAGCGGTAGCGGCGGCGGACCACCGGCTTGCCCATCGGACGGGATGGCGAGCGGTCATCGCGGTCGATGCGCAGGTTCTTGTAGCCGCCAGTCTCGGCGTGGAACTGCAGCCAGTTGACGGTTGGGGCGCGGCCGACGAACAGGTACTGCTCCTCCTCCAGACGGAACAGGATGCCGTCGCCGATGACATGGCCACTGTAGCTGACAGGGACGAACTGCTTTGCGCGGTTCACCGGGAAGTTTTCGACGGTATTGATGCCGGTGCGAGCGATCAGCTTGATGGCGTCAGGACCTTCAAGCATGATTTCGGCCATGTGGTGCGACTGGTCAAAAAGAACCGCCGACTTCCGCCAAGCCGCCTGCTCGTCGCGCCAGTTGGTGAATTCCGATGGCACCACGGGATAGACGTAGGCGCCGATCTTCGAGTTGCGGAGCATTTTGACGGTGTTACCCGCCTCCTGCATAATCTGTTCGAGGTTCTTTCCAGTCATATCTTCCTCCTTGATATCCTGGCGCAGCCACACGATGCCCATCGTGGCGAATGGCCCCGGGTACTGTCCTGCCTGATTTCACCTGGCGGGCCTGTCCTCTCAAGCCCGTGGCGCGCCTCCCTGAACGATCCGGCGTTGCCTGTCTTCGCAGACGCATCGCCATTTCAAGTATACATTCACACCGATGCAGCTGCTCTGTCAATCAGCAATCTTGGATCGGGCGAGCCTCGCACCCAAGGCCGCTGATGCCGCCTGTTTTCATTATGAAACAAGGATTTGAGTACGTTGAGACTGAGGTTGTGACTCTGATGATCGCTTTTTCCCGGTCTCTTTCAAAGTATACTTGATGATGGCGGTCGCCAGATCGGATCACAAGCTGAATCTCCTGTGTGACGCGCCCGCCAGCTCGTCAGGGAACAGGTGCCGGGCTGAGGTGTTTAGTGCCTTGCCACGGAGGCAAATGGTCATTGAGCAGGATGGGCGGCTGCGAACGGGTGAGTGAGTTGCAGTCATGTCGGTGGAGCGGTCATCAACGAGCGAGTTTGCGCAGGGGCGCGCTTCCCGGGTCGTGCACTATAGGTCGTCCCGTGGGAAGCTCTGGGACCACACGTGGCCCATGCACCCGTTCGTATTTGCCGCGGCTGCCGTCTTCACCCTCATGGGTAACAACCTGATCTTCACCGGCCTGGAGGATGTCCTGCCCTCCCTCCTGGTGTCGCTTGGAATCGCGCTTGCCGCCTATCTTGTGGCAGTGCTCGTCCGTCGGCGGTTCGATGCGGCTGCCGCCGTTCTGGCGACCATCTGGGTTGCCGGAATCCTCTACTACTATAGCCTGTTCGGCGGCATCAACCGCTGGGTTGACGGCGGCTTTCCGATGGTCCGGTCGCTTCCGATCGCACTCCTGATCCTGAGTGCGGTGACCGTCGTGGCCTACAGGCTGCGGCGCTTCGCTCCGCGAATGAATGGCGCGCTGAACATCATTGCCATGGTCTTCCTGGTCGTACCGATTGGCAAAGTGGCAGAGTTTCAGTGGAACAACTGGGGCGCACTCGACAGCTATGCTCCGGCGGAGGCCCTGGCCCAGCTGGAACCCTATACGGCGGGAGCGGCGAGCCCGGATCAGCCGCCTGACATCTACCACTTCATCTTCGACCGCTACGCGTCTGAAGAGGTGCTGAGCCAGTATTTCGGCGTCGACAACAGCGACATCGGCTATTTCCTGGAGGAGCAGGGCTTTTATCTGGCGCGCGGCAGTAACTCCAATTACCAGAAGACTGGCCATTCCATCGCCTCCACCTTCAACATGGACTATCTTCGTGCGCTGGAGGAAGACCCGCGGGTCAAGGGCGAGAACTGGCGGCCGATCTTCAAGATGCTCGATGATCACCGGGTTGGCCGCTTCCTCAAGTCCCGTGGTTACCGTTATGTGCAGTTCGGATCCTGGTGGGCTGGAACATTCAGCAGCAGGATCGCCGACGAAAACAGGCCGCACGGCATCAGTGAGTTTGCGATGCTCTTCTGGCGGAGTACGATGCTCCGGCCCATCTTCCATGCGCTGCCGGATACACAGTTGACCATGCGGCTCGACTGGGACAACGGGCAGTGCCAGCGGCTTGGTCCGCAGCTGGAGGAGATCAAGACGATCGGGGAGCAGACAGCTGAGCCGCTTTACGTTTTTGCACACATGCTGCTGCCGCACGGGCCGGAAAATTTCACCACGACCGGTGAGTGCCTGAGTCTCGAACCGGCCGCAAAGCGCGGGCAGGCTCAGGGCTATCTGGATCAGATCCAGTATGCCAACCAGATCATCCGGAATGTGGTGACTGAGTTGAAGAGGCCGGGGCGCAGGCCTGCTGTCATCATCATCCAGGCTGATGAAGGCCCGTTCCCGAACCGTGACAACAGGGTTCCGTGGCAGAACGCGTCAGCTGACGATCTGCGCATCAAGACTGGGATCCTGAATGCCTACTATTTCCCGGGGAAGGACTATAGCGGGCTCTGGCAGGACATCACGCCGGTGAACACTTACCGGGTGCTGTTCAATACCTATTTCGGAACCCGTCTGCCGCTTCTCGAAGACCGGATCTACGCCTTCCCCTTCGACAACAATCTCTATGAGTTTCACGAGGTGACCGGCAAGGTGCGTGGACCGGGGCCGATGGCAAGCACGCTCCATGGGAGTGCTGCGCTCGATGCTCACAATTGAGGGAGCCTACTTCGTGCCGTAGAGGCGGTCGCCGGCATCGCCGAGCCCAGGAAGAATGTAGCCTTTTTCGTTCAGGCGCTCGTCGATGGAAGCCGTGAAAACCGGGACGTCCGGATGCTCGCGGGTAAAGTGCTCGATCCCTTCCGGAGCTGCCAGCAGGCAGACGAAACGCAGGTTCGTCGCACCGCGGTCCTTCAGTTTCTGAACGGCGGCAACGGCAGAGTTGGCCGTAGCCAGCATCGGATCGACCACAATCACCAGACGGTTCTCAAGATCACTCGGCGCCTTGAAGAAATATTCCACCGCCTCGAGGGTCTCGTGATCGCGGTAGAGGCCGACATGGGCAACCCGGGCGGCCGGAACAAGGTCCAGCATTCCATCGAGGAGACCATTGCCGGCGCGCAGGACTGAGGCGAAGACCAGCTTCTTGCCCTCGAGGATCGGGGCCTCCATCTGGACCATCGGCGTCTCGATGGTTCTTGTCGTCATCTCGAGGTCACGGGTGACTTCATAGCAGAGCAGGAGCGAGATCTCGCGGAGAAGGCGACGGAAGCTTGCCGTGGAGGTATGCTTGTCGCGCATAATGCTGAGTTTGTGCTGGACAAGCGGATGATCGACGACGGTCACGCCCTGCATTGGAAGTCTCCGTAAGAAAAACGCTGTTGGTCAACATTAGCGGTGGGACGCGGCAACTCATACCCGCCAAGTGCGATTGAGCAACAAAAATGTCGAAATGACGGGCGGCTGCCTGGGTTATTCCAACGCTGAATGACTCGGGAGCATTGCCCATCCAGATGCCTCTTGTGTTTAATCAATCGATTGATTAAAGTTCAAGCCACAAGAGAGACTGATATGCCGGAACGCGCGACAAGTTCGGAGAAAACGCGAGAAGCTTTGATCAGGGCAGGGTTACGGCTGTTCGGGGAAAAAGGGTTCGACGGAACCTCCACCCGGGAGATTGCAGCGGCTGCCGGGACAAACATCGCATCAATCGCTTATCATTTCCGTGGCAAGGAAGGGCTGCAGCTTGCCTGTGCCGAATTCATCACCACGGCCATGGGAGGCGTTGCTTACCACGCCATGGGCAACCTAGCGGGAAATCCGGAACTCTCTTCGAGAGAGGAAGCCCGGGCGCTTCTCGTGAAGGGCGTCGAGATGATTGTCCAGTTCATTGCCGGTCGCCCTGAAGCGGCGGAAATCGTACAGTTCGTGCTGCGCGAGCTGATGCACCCTTCGCCTGCACTCGACCACATCTATTCCGGCCTGTTCGAGCCGGTTCATGTCCGCCTGTGTCAACTGTGGGCAGCTGCGACAGGGGAACCTGCAGACAGCGATGAAGTGAAGCTCACCGTGTTCAGCCTCATCGGTCAGGTCGTCTATTTCCGCATCGCCGAGGCGGCAATCATGCGCCGGATGGGCTGGAGCGAAACCGGTTCGGACCAGACCCGCGACATCGCCCGGACGGTGATCGCCAATCTCAATGCAATTCTGGACGCCAGGATGAGGAGCGCACGATGAGCATTCTTTGCGCCATTCCCTTCGCCGCGGCGCTGTTCTCAGCCTGTGCCGCCGGGCCGGATGTTCTGGCTGTGGGCTATGTCGAGGGAGACTATGTGCTGCTCGCGCCGACCGAGGTCGGGCAGGTGTCGGAGGTTCGCGTGCAGCGCGGGCAAAGGGTGGAAAAGGGCGATGTCCTTGCCCGGATGGATTCCACTGCCGCTGAAATCGCCGTGGCCCAGGCCGAAGCCGCCCTGGCGGAAGCCGAGGCTCAGCTCGCCAACCTGCAGGAGGGCAAGCGTCCGGAAGAAATCGCCGTGATGGAGGCAAGCGTTGCTTCCGCGCAGGCGCAGGAGCTGGAGGCCAGGCGTGTGCATGAGCGTACGCTCGACCTTTTTCGGCGCGGAACCGCTACCCAGGCCGAACTCGACCGAGTCAACACACAGGTCGAGCTTGCCAGTGCCAGACTGGAGGAAGCCAGGGCCCAGCTCGCAGTAGGGGCTCTTCCGGGCCGACCGCATGAAATCACGGCTGCGACGAAGCGCGTGGAACAGCTGAAGGCGACGCTGGAGCAGACGCGCTGGCGGCTATCGGAACAGCAGATCCGCGCCTCCGCGGTTGGGCGCATCAATGACGTGATCCGCAATGCGGGAGATGTTGCCGGTCCCTCCGCGCCCGTTCTCTCGCTGCTGCCGGACGGAGCGGTGCGGCTGAAAATCTATGTTCCGGAACCTCTGTTCTCATCCGTTCCGGCCGGTACGGAGCTCAATGTCTACTGCAATGGATGCCCGGACAACCTGCGCGCCCGTGTCACCTACGTGTCGCCGGAGCCGGAATTCACCCCGCCTGTCATCTTCTCGCGCGAGACGCGGCAGAAACTGGTGTTCCTCGTCGAGGCCAGGCCGGAGGGCGAAAATGCGGAGTGGCTGCAGCCTGGCCAGATCGTGGATGTCAGCCTCACCCGGTCCGGCGACTGAGGCCTGTTTCCCATGACCTATGCGATCGACGTGCATGAGCTGGTCAAGCGCTTCAACGGAAGGATGGTCGTCGATCACGTCACCATGCAGGTGAACGTCGGGGAAATCGTTGGGTTTCTCGGGCCGAACGGCTCCGGCAAGACGACGACGATCCGGCTGATGTGCGGACTGCTGACGCCGGACGAAGGTCATGGCACCGTCCTCGGCTATGATCTCCTGACGCAGGCGAGGCAGATCAAGCGCGAGGTCGGCTACATGACCCAGCGCTTCTCCTTCTACGAAGACCTGACGATTGCGGAGAACCTTGAGTTCGTCGCGCGCCTCTATCATCTGTCACCCGTAAGTCGGCATGTAGCGGACACTCTGGAGGATCTTGGCCTCACTTCGCGACGCGACCAGCTGGCGGGAACGCTTTCGGGCGGCTGGAAGCAGCGACTGGCGCTTGCCGCCTGCATCATGCACAAACCGAAGCTGCTGCTGCTCGATGAGCCGACGGCGGGCGTGGATCCCAAGGCGCGACGCGACTTCTGGGATGAGATCCATCGCCTCGCGGCCGATGGGCTGACGGTGCTTGTCTCCACCCATTACATGGACGAGGCCGAGCGCTGCCACCGTATCAGCTACATATCCTACGGGCGGATGCTGGCGACCGGCACGGTCGATGAGGTGGTAACCAATGCGGGGCTCACGACCTTCGTGGTGACCGGTTCCGGCCTCGACAGGATGGCGAAGGAACTGATCAAGCTCCTGGCCGTCGAGCAGGTGGCGCCTTTTGGGGCAACCCTGCACGTGGTTGGCACTGATCCGAAAGCGCTGGAAGCAGCGCTGGCGGAAATCGGCAGGGAGTGGCCTGACATGCGCATCCAGAAGGGCGAGACCAGCCTCGAGGATGTGTTCATCCAGTTCATGGCCAGGGCAGAGGACAACATGCGATGAGCCGGTTCTTCTCCTTCCGCCGCCTCTGGGCCATGCTGATCAAGGAAGTCGTGCAGATGAGGCGTGACCGCCTCACCTTCGCGATGATGCTTGGCATGCCGCTGATCCAGCTGGTGCTGTTCGGCTATGCCATCAACAACGACCCGAAGGGCTTGCCCGCCGCCCTTGTAGCGACAAGCCAGGACCGCTACACGCGCGCCATGGTCTCGGCGCTGGAAACCACCGGTTACTACCGCTTCGATCATGTGGTGGGAAGCGCGAAGGAAGCTGAACTGCTGCTCTCGCGCGGAGATGTGGTGTTTGTCGTCACTATTCCATCGGATTTTTCACGGAGGATCGACCGGGGAGAACGCGCGCAGATCCTGATCGAGGCCGATGCGACGGACCCCTCAGTTGCGAGCGGCGCAATCTCCACGCTTGGCACGGTTGCGGGTGAGGCTCTGACCCGCGAGCAGGGGACGGTCTCGCGGAGCCTGGAACCTGCTGGCGGTCTGGAGGTGGTCGTTCACCGCCGCTACAACCCGGAGAGCATCTCCCAGTACAACATCGTCCCCGGCCTACTGGGGGTCATCCTCCAGATGACAATGGTGATGATGACCTCCATGGCGCTGACGCGGGAGCAGGAGCGGGGGACGATGGAAAACCTGCTCGCCATGCCCGCAACATCCATGGAAATTATGCTGGGCAAAATCCTTCCCTATCTCGGCGTTGGCGCGGTGCAGGTGGTGGTTGTACTCCTGGCGGCGCGGTCACTCTTCAACGTCCCGTTCATGGGAAGCATGTCGCTGCTGCTCTCCGCCATCCTGGTCTTCGTGCTCTGCCTCGTGCTCCTCGGCTACACCATCTCGACGATTGCGCGGACCCAGATGCAGGCGCTGCAGCTGACGTTCTTCTTCTTCCTGCCGTCGATCCTGCTGTCGGGCTTCATGTTCCCGTTCCGTGGCATGCCGACTTGGGCGCAATGGTTTGGCGAGCTTTTTCCGATCACCCATTTCCTGAGGATAATCCGGGCGGTGATGCTCAAGGGCGCGGAGCTCTCAACGCTCGCCTTCGAAATGAGCATTCTGATCGTCTTCATCCTCGTCTACCGAGGAATTGCACTGGCACGTTTCCGCCGCACGCTAGACTAGGAGATTGCGTCCATCTCTGGGGACAAATCTTGACCCGAAGCATCACAATCATTAGTTTAGAACTATTCTAAAGTAGTGGATGATCATCATGTTTAGCCGATTTATGGGGGCCTCCAGGCGTTCCTTTTCGTCTCTGTCCGAACAGGAGATCCTGGCGCTGGCAATCTCCTCCGAAGAGGATGACGCGCGTATCTACCGGGCCTATGCGGATGCGCTGTCGCCCGACTTTCCGCACTCGGCCGCGATGTTCGAGGAGATGGCGGCCGAAGAGGATGGACACAGGGCCGCGCTGATCGAGTTGCACCGGAAACGCTTCGGAGAGCGCATCCCGCTGATCCGGCGCGAACATGTGCGCGGTTACTACAGCCGCAAGCCCGACTGGCTGGTGCGGCCTCTGGGCCTGGAGCACGTTCGTGCGCAGGTGAAGCTCATGGAGGAGGAGAGCTACCGCTTCTATACGGAAGCTGCCAAGCGAACGGAGGATGCGGCCACCAGGAAACTCTTGGGCGATCTCGCATCTGCCGAGCAGGGGCATGAACGACTGGCCGGAGAGCTCGAACAGAAGCACCTCTCCCCGGAGGCAAAGGAAGAAGAGACGGGCACCGAGCGGAGGCAGTTCATTCTCACCTACGTGCAGCCGGGGCTGGCGGGCCTTATGGATGGTTCCGTCTCGACACTGGCGCCGATCTTCGCCGCGGCATTCGCCACGGGCGATACCTGGCAGACCTTCCTTGTAGGTCTCGCAGCATCTCTGGGCGCGGGCATTTCGATGGGTTTCACCGAAGTCGCCTCCGATGACGGTGTGATCTCCGGTCGCGGTTCGCCCATCAAGCGCGGGCTTACCACCGGCATCATGACGGCCATGGGTGGGCTCGGTCATGCGCTGCCTTATCTCATCCCGCATTTCTGGACGGCTACGATCACTGCCTTCGTGGTCGTGTTTATCGAGCTCTGGGCGATCGCCTTCATCCAGAACCGCTACATGGAAACGCCATGGAGCCGCGCGACTTTCCAGGTTGTGCTCGGCGGCGCGCTGGTGTTTGCGACCGGCATGTTGATCGGGAGCGCTTGAGGATACCTCGAGCACTCCCCCGCATTACTTCACTGGCAGCAGACCAGTTTCCTCCCAGCGGACGAGCGGGGCAGGGATGTCATTCGTCTTCTCTGGCGCCTTGCAGATGTCGGCGATGACACAGCGCTCGCACTCCGGCTTGCGCGCCTTGCAGACGTAGCGGCCGTGCAGGATCAGCCAATGGTGGGCGTGGAGCAGGTATCGCTCCGGCACCACCTTCAACAGCGCCTCTTCCACCTCATCCACGTTCTTGCCGGGTGCGAGGAGGATGCGGTTGGCGATGCGGAAGATGTGCGTGTCCACCGCCATGGTCGGTTGGCGGAAGAACATGTTCAGTACGACGTTGGCGGTCTTGCGGCCGACACCCGGAAGCTTGGTCAGTGCATCGCGGTCGCCCGGAACCTCGCCGCCGTGATCCCGGATCAGGGCTTCCGAGAGCAGGATGACGTTCTTGGCCTTGTTGCGCCATAGCCCGATGGTGCGGATGTATTCGCCCACCTTCTCCTCACCGAGCGCCAGCATCTTTTCCGGCGTGTCGGCAATCTGGAACAGGGCGCGGGTTGCCTTGTTCACACCGGCGTCGGTCGCCTGGGCGGACAGCACGACCGCCACCAGCAGGGTGAAGACGTTGACGTGCTCGAGCTCGCCGGTGGGCTCCGGACGCTGTACCGCGAAGCGGCGGAACATCTCGTTCAGCTCTTCGGGGCTGTAGGCGGTCAAGGCACGTTTGCGACTGCGCCGAGGGGTCGCGCTTGACGTGCGGGGGGTGGTGGGAGCACTGTCGGACTTGGATCGGGATCTGGGTTTGGGCTTTTCCATAAACGCTCTATAATTCGAACCATGCTGCAAGAGAATGCCGCCGATACGCCTTTCTTCAAGGCGCTTCTTGTCCCATACCGCTCCCTCGGACGCACGGGCTTCTACGTCCTGATGGGCTCGATGGTGGCTGCGTGGATTTTTGTCGCGGTGATGTTCTACAGCATGGGGGCCTGGCCGATCATCGGTTTCTTCGGACTGGATGTTCTCGCGCTATACGTCGCCTTCCGCCTCAACTACCGCGCTGCGAATGTCCGCGAGGAAATCGCACTCTCCCGAACGAATCTGCGTATCCGAAAGGTACCGATCTCGGGCCGGGTGGAAGAGCACAGTTTCAACCCGTTCTGGGCGCGGTTCAGCGTGCGGCGGGGACCGGAAAACAACATCACCGACATGAGCATTGAGACGCGGGGGATGCGAATTCCCGTGGGCTCATTCCTCAACCCGGATGATCGCGAGAGTTTTGCCTCGGCCTTCGGACGGGCTCTCGCCACGGCGAAGCGCGCCTGAACTTCCCTCTGCAAGAAACGGGTGGTGAGGCTGGCACTCCTCGCGCATAGTCGGGCCAAGGAGATATTGCCATGCGATCTGACCTTGCTGTCCTCGAACGGGATGTGACGCCTTCCGGCGGCGATTATGAGCTGGTTCGCCGGATCATCGAAAAGATCAGCCTCGACTATCGTCAGCAGCCGACGCTGGAACAGCTGGCAGACGAGGTGGGAGAGACCCCGACTGGTTTGCAGAAGCTCTTCACCCGCTGGGCGGGTCTGTCGCCCAAGGCCTTCCTGCAGGCTGTGACGCTGGATCACGCGCGGCGGCTGCTGGACGACGGAATGCCTTTGCTGGAAGCATCGCTGGAACTTGGCCTGTCGGGGCCGGGGCGGTTGCACGACCTGTTCATCACCCATGAAGCGATTTCCCCGGGCGAGTACAAGCTGCGCGGCAAGGGGCTCACCATTCGCTACGGCTTCCATCCCTCACCATTCGGCAGTGCTCTCATCATGGCTACGGATCGCGGGCTGGCAGGCCTCGCTTTCGCAGATGCGGGTGAAGAGAGGCAGGCGTTTGAGGACATGTCCTCGCGCTGGCCGAATGCGACCTATGTGGAAGATGCGCAGGCGACTGAACCCTATGCCCAACGCGTCTTCAATCCAGAACGGTGGAATGATCCCGAGCCGCTCCGCGTGGTGCTGATCGGCACCGATTTCCAGGTAAAAGTCTGGGAGGTTCTGTTGAAGATCCCGATGGGGAGGGCGCGGACCTATTCGGATATTGCCGAGGAAGTCTGCACAACCAAAGCCTCCCGGGCGGTGGGCGCAGCCGTAGGCGCAAATCCCATCGCGTTCGTCGTGCCGTGTCACCGGGCACTGGGCAAATCCGGGGCCCTCACGGGCTACCACTGGGGCCTGACGCGCAAGCGCGCAATTCTTGGCTGGGAAGCTGCACAGTTGACGAAACCCGAGTGATTGTCGGCTGTCTTTGACAGAGAACGCGTTCATCAGCAGGCGATGGCTGCGCAGTTCAAGCTCTCTTGAACTTCGTTTGGCGATCAACCATATCAGAAAGGCAAATTCGCCTGATGGGTCTTTGCTTCTACGTCGCTCAATGAGGACAGGAACAGATGACGCGTATGACGCCCTTTTCGAACCCGCTGCTACTCGGGTTCGAGACCATGGAGAAAACCCTGGAGAGGGTTGCCAAATCCGGAGACAGCTACCCGCCGTACAACATCGAACGCATTCGCGGAAACGGTGAGAAGCGGGGCGAAATGCTTCGGATCACGCTGGCAGTGGCAGGCTTTTCGGAGTCTGATCTCGATGTCTCGACCGAGGAAAACCAGCTGATCGTCCGCGGGCGCCAGAATGATGATACGGAACGAGAGTTCCTGCATCGTGGCATCGCTTCGCGACAATTCCAGCGCGTATTCATGCTGGCAGATGGAATGCGGGTCCTTGGGGCCGAGCTACGCAACGGTCTGCTTTCCATTGATCTGGACAGGCCCGAGCCGGAACGCCTTGTACAAAAGATAAATATTTCGGTGCGAGACTGAGCCGGTGTGGCGATCCGTGTTTTGCGACGGAACGAAATAGCTCTAGTGCGGGTTGGTCCAGATGGAAGCCCGCCTTCAGGAGGCTGATATGGTAGACAACGGACACAGGATTACGGTTACTCAGCAGCAGCTGGCAGCACTTGGTGAAGGTGCGATCGCATATGTCCGCGAAATGGACGTGGCCGATCTGCGTGGCAAGTTCCCCGGTATGCCGGAATTAGCGCCAGGCACCAAGCTGTGGGCCCTGTTCGGGGCGAATGGACAGCCTATCCTCCTAGCTGACGGACCGGAGGCAGCCCTGGCGGGAGCGTTTCAGAACGATCTGAAACCGGTAAGCCTCCACTAAATCACGAATTCCGGTGCATTTCAGGAAGAGTGGACACGGTTCCGTCTTGAACTGCACACGATGAATAAGAGAACGGAGCGGCCACTGGCCGCTCCGTTTGTTTCTGAGCCTCCAAAAGGAGCACTGTTACAGGACAATCATCCCACGTTCGCGGCAGGGGCTTCCGCGAGAAACGCATGTATCGCCGTGGCATCTCGCGTTCCGCGAATCTTGGCTGTCGTGTCACTGTCGCGCAGAACGCGTGCAATGCGGGACAGGGCCTTCAGGTGATCCGCGCCTGCGCCTTCAGGGGCTAGCAGCAGGAACACCAGATCCACGGGCTGGTCATCTAGCGAGTCGAAATCGACCGGAGTTTCCAGACGGGCGAAAACCCCAGTGATCTGCTTGATACCGGCCAGTTTGCCATGCGGAATGGCAATGCCATTGCCCACGCCAGTCGAGCCAAGCCGTTCGCGTTGGAGAATTGTGTCGAAGACCTCACGCTCCGGTAGACCGGTTATCGCTGCCGCCCTTTCGGCCAGGAGCTGCAGAAGCTGCTTCTTTGAGTTAGCCTTCAAGGCCGGCATGATTGCCGAGACCTCTATCAGATCACTCAGGTCCATATTCGTATCCTCTGCTCAGCGGAATGGGCTTGCTGTTCAGGCTACTGCCTATTGAGTGGAGCTCGACGACGGATCAATCCAACCGATATTTCCATCCGCGCGGCGATACACAATGTTGATTTCATTATTGCTTGCGTTGCGGAAGACGAGGACCGGATTGTCCTTGAGGTCAAGTTCCATCACCGCTGTAGCAACCGTCATTGCTTTGAGGGGGATGCGCAGTTCAGCAACAACGGCCGGTGCGTATCCTTCATCTGCATCCTCCTCATCATCGTCAGGCCCGGTCATGACACGATATGACATATCCGTGCTGTCAGCCAATCCGTTCCCGGAGGTCGAGTAGGAACGCGACTTCAATCTCCGATTATAGCGGCGCAGCCGCTTCTCAAGCCTTTCGGAAGCAATGTCAAAAGCGAGCTGAGGTTCCTGAGCCTGTCCTGTAGCCTGCAGTTCGACGCCGCTGTCGAGACGAACCATGCAATCAGCGGTGAACCCGCCGGCTGCCTTGATCATGTTGACGTGACCGGAAAAACCACCGTCGAAATACTTCTCTACAGCCTCGCCAATCTTGCTCTCGATGCGCGTACGGAAGGCATCGCCGACATCCATGTGCTTACCAGAAATGCGGAGAGTCATTGTTATAGGACCTTTTGGCCGGTTAGCGATCTAGGAGAGTTTATACTTGTAGGCGGCGCTTACAAGGTTAGGCAGCAAGCAAATGTCAAACTGCCCGGAAGGCGCTTTCCCTGTTTCGTTGAGCCGATCAAAAAATCCCGTCCAGCCTTCTGATCATGAGCGCGGGCTTCTAGTCGGTTACCCCCGCCTTGTCAATCTTAAGGGGTATTCTGCTACTTTTGGGCGGTTCTGGCGCGTTTTTCGCGCCGGCGCTGAACCGACGACGGTATCGACATGCCCTCCCGATACTTGGCGACAGTGCGGCGCGCGATGTCGATCCCTTCTTCCTTCAGAATGTCGACAAGCGCATCGTCTGAAAGGACGTTGGCCGCCGTCTCCTGATCGATGAGCTGGCGGATGCGGTTGCGCACGGCCTCGGCGGAGTGCGCATCGCCGCCGTCTGCCGCTGCAATCGCTGCGGTAAAGAAGTAGCGCATCTCGAACACCCCGCGCGGGGTGAGCATGAACTTGTTGGCCGTGATGCGGCTGACGGTGGACTCGTGCATGCCGACGATATCGGCGATTGTCCTGAGCTTCAGCGGGCGCAGGTGATTCACGCCATGGGCGAGGAATGCATCCTGCTGGCGCACGATTTCCGACGCCACCTTCAGGATCGACTTGGAACGCTGGTCGAGCGCCCGTATCAGCCAGTTGGCGTTCTGCAGGCATTCGGAAATGAAGGTCTGGTCCTGCTTGCGCGACTGGGACGAGACCTTGGCGCAATAGGACTGGTCGACCAGGACCCGCGGCACGGCGTCTTCGTTCAGTTCCACCCGCCATGTGCCATCGGGCGCAGCGGATACGATGACGTCCGGCGTGATGGGCTCCGAACCTTCCGACAGGAACGCAGCCCCCGGCTTGGGGTCAAGCATCCGGATTTCCGAGAGCATGTCGACAAGATCGCTCTCGTCGACACCGCAGATCTTGCGCAGGGCGGCAAAGTCTCGGCGGGCGAGCAGGTCGAGGTTCTGCAGCAGCGCTTCCATGGCAGGGTCGAGCCGGCCCCGGGCGCGAAGCTGGATCGCGAGGCATTCCGACAGACTGCGGGCAAACAGACCCGAAGGCTCGATGTTCTGCTGCAGCGTCCGCAGGACCTTCTCAAGCTCTGCCCTCGACGCGCCGGTGCGCGCCGGAAGCTCGTCGAAGTCCGTCAGATAGCCGGAATCCTCGAGCGAATCAGCGAGATGAAGAGCAAGGAAACGCTGGGCCGGGTCCTTGAAGATGAGCAGGATCTGCTCCTGCAGATCTTCCCGCAATGTGCGGGGCGTTGCAACGAAGGCTTCCGGGTTCCAGTCACCGTCGAACGAGGCCGCATGAGCTGCGCCGCCAGCCGAACGCCACTGGGCTGAGAGGTCAGGGCTGATCGGATCGCGCCTGCCGGGATCGTCGGGAAAAAGGTTTTCGAGCGACGTGTCTAGGCGCTCGGAAATCGCCTCGGCATCGTTACGTGGCCTCAGCTCAATGACATTTGACTCGGGGGCTGGGCCGTCGTCCCGGGTCAGAAGGGGATTCCGCTCGATTTCCGAGGAAATGTACTGATCAAGCTCGGCATTGTTGAACTGCAGCAGCTTGATGGACTGCAGCAGCTGTGGGGTCATGACGAGTGACTGGGTCTGCTGCAACCCGAATGCCGGCTTTAGCGCCATCTCTCGCCCTTTATCCCTCATCGCAACGTTTTTGCGGCGGGTGGATAAAACTGGCCTAGGACTTGCTTGTCAAGAAATTGGGCAGCAACAGCCTAATTTTTTTGCAGTGCGTAACCTGTTACAGGGCGAACGTTTCGCCGAGGTAGAGGCGCCGCACATCCGGATTGCCGACGATATCCTCGGGTTTCCCGTGGGTTAGCACCTGTCCTGCGTGGATGATGTAGGCACGGTCGATGAGGCCGAGGGTCTCGCGGACATTGTGGTCGGTGATGAGCACACCAATGCCGCGCGAGGTGAGGTGCTTCACGAGATGCTGGATGTCGGTCACTGCGATCGGGTCGATGCCGGCGAAGGGTTCGTCGAGCAGCATGAAGTTGGGCTTGCTCGCCAGGGCGCGCGCGATCTCAAGGCGCCGGCGTTCGCCACCCGAAAGCGAGATCGCGGGCGCCTTGCGCAGGTGGCTGATGTGAAATTCCTCGAGCAGCGAGTCGAGCATCTTCTCGCGCTCCTTGCGGCTCTTCTCCACCACCTCAAGGATGGCGCGGACGTTGTTCTCTACCGACAGGCCGCGAAAGATAGACGATTCCTGCGGCAGATAGCCGATGCCCAACCGCGCGCGGCGATACATCGGCATGGAGGTCACATCATAGCCGTCGATGTGGATGTTGCCCTGATCGACCGGCACGAGGCCCGTGACCATATAGAAGCAGGTGGTCTTGCCCGCACCATTGGGACCAAGCAGCCCGACTGCTTCACCCGCCCGGACACCGAGCGAAACGCCATTGACCACCTGCCGTCCCTTGTACGCCTTGGTCAGGCCGCGTGCGATCAGCGTGCCCTTATAGCGCTCGAGTTCGTCAAGGTTCGGTCCGGCGGAATTGTCCTTCTGAAGCTTGCGCTTGGCGGCGGGTCTATTGAGCATTGCGTTCCGGTGGTGTGATGAGCATCTTCACGCGACCGCCGGCCGCGTTTCCATTCTTGCAGCTTTCAAGCGTCGCCTGTCCGTTTGCGCCGCGGATGACCAGCTTGCAGCCGACGATCACGTTCTCGCCTTCGGTCAGCACAACTTCCTTGCCGGAGAGTTCGAGGACCTCGGTCTTCATGTCATAGGAGCCGCGATCACCGGTAGCGACCTGCTTCTCGGACTTGACGTAGACGCCTCCCTCCACCTCGATGCGCTCGACGTTGTTGCCGGTGGCCTCGCTCGGGTTGGTGCCGCTCGCGAAATAGACGGTCATCTTGGACGAGCGGAGCAGGTTGGGCCCCTGGACCACGGAGACATTGCCCGTGAGCACGTTGACGCGGCCCTCTTCCATCACTTCCAGCCGGTCGCCCTGAATTTCCATGGGCTGGTTGCTCTTGAAGTTCAGGCTTTCGCGCGCTTTCTGCTGAGCCGTAGCCACCATGGGCACCGCCGCCAGCAGGACAGCTGAACAAGTTATCTGCAACAGCCTATTCATCCGCTGCTTTCTGAACATCGGTTGCCCCTCTCTTAACCTCTGACGGTTGGACCTGCATGTGAACGCCACCGTCAAATATCAGCTTTTCCCCGCCATCGGCAGTCTCAAATTTCTGTGACTCGATGCGGACGCCTGTCATCTCGATGATGACGGGCCTGTCGGATTCAACGGTCTTGGTGGCCAGATCCACCTCAGCGGTTTCCAGCCTCGCCCGGATGCCGTTTGAGGTTTCGATCTCGATCTGCTTGTCCAGCACCAGCCGGTTGCTCTGCCGGTCGAGGTTGCCGCCGCCCGCGATGATCTTCGCGCTATCCTTGTCTCCGAATGGGATGGTGGCCGAAATCTCTTCGAGGGAGAATGCGCCCAGCGGCTCGCCGACCGGCTGGCGAGCCTTGCGTGCGGTGACCGAATAGGGCTGGTTGGTGCCGGTGAAGCCGTCGAGCGTCGGGTTCGACATCACCAGATCGCCGCTTTCAACAGCGGTATTGATGACATCGACGTCCACATCCGCGCCGCGCAGAGCCGGCAGATAGCTGTAGGCGAAGAAGGCGATGATGATGAGAATGGCTGTCAGGGGCAGCACGATCTTGAACAGCCGGACGTTGCGGGAGTGACGCGCAGCACGAGCAAACGCCTCGGCGCCCCTTTCATTGCGCCGAAATGTGCTGCTCCCTTGAACGTCGATCATTGCTGCGTCACCCATCATCAACCCGTCGTAGACCTGGATCCGAACCGCCGAAACAGCCTATTGAGCGGGGCAGGGTTTATGCCGCACCACCATAGCCAGTGTGGTCTGAAATCGCTTTGTAGTGAATATGTCATTAGACCAGGATTTAGCTATTTTTTGGTGAATCCAGCGTGAATGGTCAGAAAAGGTCCGGACCCGGACCGGAATCTACGGTTAGTCGCTAGCTCATATGCGTTCAATCGTCTAGAAAACAACCCCTTAGGGTTCCTGCAGAGGTGCTTCATGCCGTCCAGAGTTGACGAAATGATTGATCGCCGTCGTCTCCGGCGCAAGTTAACCTTCTGGCGAGTTGTTGCTCTGGTTATTGCGGCTGTCGCTATCATTGGAGTTGCTCAATTTGCCACCGTTGGTGTGGGCGAAGACCACATCGCCCGGATCAGGATCGAAGGCACCATCACGGAAGATGAAGATCTCCTCGACACAATTGAACAGGTTGGCAAGGCCGACCGTGTGAAGGGCGTCATCCTAACCGTTGATTCTCCCGGTGGGACAACGGTCGGCGGTGAAGCTCTGTTCAACGCTGTCCGGAAGCTTGCAGAGGCAAAGCCGGTTGTTGCACAGGTTGGAACGCTCGCAGCTTCCGCAGGCTATATGGTGGCGAGCGCCGCGGATTACATCGTGGCGCGGCATTCCTCCATTGTGGGTTCGATCGGCGTGATCGTTCAGGTGCCGAATGTCAGCGGCCTGATGGAGAAAATTGGCGTCCAGGTGGATGAAATCAAGTCCGCACCGCTCAAGGCGGAGCCCTCGCCGTTCAATCCCACGACAGAGGCAGAACGGCAGATGATCCAGTCGATGGTCTCCGACAGCTATGAGTGGTTCATCGATCTGGTGGAGGAGCGCCGCCCGCTGTCGCGCGACGAAATCCGCACACTTGCCGACGGGGCGATCTTCACCGGGCGGCAGGCCCTTCAGCGCAAGCTGGTCGACGGCCTCGGCGGCGTGGATGAGGCCAAGGCACAATTGATCGCCAAGGGCGTGCCGGCCGACCTCGAAATCGTGGAGTGGAAACCACGTGGCGCCGACGATTCGTTCATCTTCGCCCGGATTGCTCCGCAATGGATGAAGGGCTTCTCCGGAATGGATATCGAGGCCTTCGTGAAGCGGATCGGGGGCGACCGCATGTTCCTTGACGGCCTTCTGTCGCTCTGGCAACCTGAGGGAAACCTACCGGGCGATTGAAAAAGCACGTAAATTCCGGCTAATAGCGTACTTAACACACTCACATTCAGCGGAACCGAACCATGATCAAATCCGAACTCGTGCAGATCATCGCGAATCGCAATCCGCATCTGTTCCTTCGGGACGTCGAAAACATCGTCAACGCGATCTTTGACGAGATTGCTGATGCGCTCGCGGAAGGGAACCGCGTCGAATTGAGAGGGTTTGGAGCCTTCTCCGTGAAGAACCGCCCGGCCCGCATCGGCCGCAACCCGCGTACGGGTGAATCGGTCGAAGTCGAAGAGAAGTGGGTGCCATTCTTCAAGACCGGGAAGGAACTGCGCGAGCGGCTGAACATTGAATCCTGATCGTTCAGTCACAGCAGATAATCCATGTTGAACCGTATCATTCTTGTTGTTGTCCTGGTGCCGCTGGCCGTCATCCTGATCGCGCTGGCGGTGGCGAACCGTGGTGCGGTCATGTTCACTCTGGATCCCTTCAATCCGGGCAATCCAGCTCTTAGCGTCCAGCTGCCGCTGTTCGTCTATCTGCTGGTCTGCGTCATGATCGGCGTGGTGATCGGCAGCACGATCACGTGGTTCCGCCAGTCGCGCTATCGCCGTCTTGCCAAGCAGTCTCAGGCAGCCGAACGCGCGCGCTTTGCAGACAGCGAGACGAGCGCCCAGACCGGAGCTCTCGTTCGCTCCTGATCGCTGCTTCAGGCACCACGCCTTGTCATTGCGCGGCGGATGCCTCTGTGGCAGAACGCCGGCAGCACAGTGAGAGCAGGCGCAGGCGGGCCAACCCGGTCCCATGGGCGCGCTCAATCTTGTGATAGTCCCAAGTTTGCCGCGCCTCATTGCATGAGGCTGCGTCTGCGATAGCTCGGAGCCCCCGTTGAAGCATCCGCGAGAAAAGAAACGCCAGCCAAACCAGATTCGCGAGGATCGGGCCCCCAGCACGCAGCCTGTGCGCGAGCCGGTCCCGCGCCGATCGGGTACGCTGCCCGCAGAACGGCTGCCGGTGGTGCTTGAAGTCATGCCCTCGGCCGACTACGCCCTGATCGATTCGGGCGACGGCCAGAAGCTGGAGCAATACGGTCCCTACCGGATCGTGCGACCAGAAGGTCAGGCGATCTGGCGGCCTGCCCTGAACGAGGCGGAATGGCGCAAGTCGGATGCGATCTTCACCGGTGATACTGATGAGGAAGGCATGGGCCGCTGGCGTTTCCCCAAGACGCCGCTCGGCGAGACCTGGCCGATGCGCCACGAGGACATCGACTATTACGGCCGGTTCACATCGTTCCGGCACGTCGGTGTGTTTCCCGAACAGGCGACGCACTGGTCCTTCATGCGTTCGCTCATCGAGAAAGAACAGCGGCCGGTTAAAGTGCTCAACCTCTTCGGCTACACTGGCCTTGCGTCGCTCGTGGCCGCCAAGGCTGGGGCGCAGGTTACCCACGTCGACGCCTCCAAAAAGGCAATCGGATGGGCGCGTGAAAACCAGGAGATCGCGCGGCTGACGGACAAGCCGATCCGCTGGATCTGTGAGGACGCGATGAAGTTTGCCGAGCGCGAGCTTCGGCGTGGCAGCACCTACGATATCATCCTGCTCGATCCACCCGCCTACGGGCGCGGCCCGAAGGGTGAAGTCTGGCAGCTGTTCGAGCATCTGCCCGCCATGGTGGATGTCTGCCGCTCGATCCTTTCAGAGAAGCCGCTTGCCGTAGTGCTGACGGCGTACTCGATCCGGGCGTCCTTCTTCGCCATCCACACGCTGATGCGCGACAGTTTCGCGGGCATGGGCGGGACCGTGGAGTCCGGCGAGCTGGTCATCCGCGAGCAGTCGGCGGGCAGGGCGCTTTCAACGTCACTTTTTTCGCGGTGGGTAGCTGAATGACCGAGACACACAACAAGGTGACGGCCCCGGGTCGGGTGAAGGAAGTCACCAGCCTTGCCAATCCGCTGGTCAAGGACATCAAGGCCTTGGCGCTCAAGAAGTTTCGCGAGCGCGAGAATGCCTT
>Ga0182741_1002153_pt1 | contig 23648 bp, 24 predicted proteins | sample eDN5th37CBELigOP_FD_128874 | JGI IMG/M metagenome (GOLD analysis project Ga0182741, IMG submission 128874) | Enriched Organic Plus compost microbial communities from Emeryville, California, USA - eDNA 5th pass 37_C BE-Lig OP (version 2) (version 2) ... | reverse complement strand
GAAAAGCCCAGCCCGAGAAGGTTCTGGCCGAGCTGTCCCGTTTCAAGGGCCATGTCCTGCGCACCTCGCTCTCGCCCGAGCAGGAGGCCCGATTGAAGGCCGCACTCTCCGGCAAGGCCACAGATCAGGGGGCAGCAGCCACTCGTACCTTATAAGGGCGGAACAATAAGGGCGGAACAGCGCCACCATCGAGAAGATGCCTTGAAGGGAACGATGAAACACTCACGCACAGGCAAAAGAGGCCGTTGAGGCACCGCGTGAACCGGTCCTCTGCTGTCTTGGTCAACCAATTCCCGTGGTCAGCCCGCGCCGAAAGGACCACAGCCATGACGACATCAAGAAGAGCCGCTGCCGAACAGGTTCCCCACAGCAGCCAGCCCTGGCTGCATCAGGAGGGTCGAGAGATCCAGGCGTTCGGGACGGTGCGGCAGTTTCCGCTCGGTCTTACGCATGATGCACGGCTTTATTCGTGCCAACGCTTGAACCAGATCCTTGCCGACACGCAGATTCTGTACGCCTTGTACAAGAAACATCATTGGCTCATGCGCGGCGCGACATTCTATCAGTTGCATCTCTTGCTTGATAAGCATGCCGGCGAGCAGATCAAGCTCGTCGACACGATCGCCGAGCGGATCCAGACGCTGGGCGGCATCGCCGTGGGCGACCCGCGGCATGTGGCGGAGATCACCCGCATTCCGCGGCCTCCGAACGGCTGCGAGGAAGTGCCTGCCATGCTGTCGCGCCTGCTGGAGGCGCATGAAATGATCCTCATCGATGCCCATGATGCGGCGGCAAGGACGATGGAGTTGGGTGATGACGGCACCAATGATTTCATCGTCTCCGATCTGATCCGGACCAACGAACTGCAAGCGTGGTTCCTCGCCGAGCACCTGGTCGACACGCCGCTCGTGCGCGCGTGATCGGGCCTTCACCAGCTTGCGGGAATAACGAGCATGGCGCGGCCAAAGGGAGATCGCATTCGAAGTCCGACAATTCTTCAGAGTCTTCAGGCGGTAAAGCTGGCCCTGGAGAGCCAACCCGGGCCGGGAGGTGGCGATGAGATACGACGATCCCCAGGGCTGGATGTGGTCAGAGGCCATTGCGGCCCTCACCCGCGCGGAGCGGCTGCACCGGCAGCTCTTTCAGCCACGTCAGAGAGCTCGGCAGGTGACTTGGGAGCCGCCGGTCGATGTGCTGGAGCTCGAGCGCGAAGTCCTGATCCTGGTAGCCTTGCCGGGAGTGGATCCCGAGCACGTCGAAACCGTAATCGAAAATGGAACCCTCCTGGTGGTCGGCCACCGCATCCTGCCGCCGCAGCTCCAGACAGCCGTCATCCACCGATTGGAGTTTCCTCAGGGCCGCTTCGAACGGCACGTTCCCCTGCCGCCGGGACGTTATTCTGCGGTCAGGCGCAGCGCCGCGAACGGCTGTCTCATCGTCAGTCTGCTCAAGGCCGCCTGAGCCCCTGGAGAGATACCTATGTCCAATGGCCAAGATGGGCTCCGATCCGCCGCTCCCGAAGCCCCTTCGTTCTCCGCCCTCCCGTCGGATGCCCTGATCATCGTCCCGGTTCGCAACACGGTCCTGTTTCCCGGAACCGTCTTTCCCATCCTCATCGGGCGCGAGACCTCCATCACCGCCGCGCAGCAGGCCCTGCGCGAGCAATGCCCGGTCGGGGTTCTGATGCAGCGGGATCCCGAACTCGCCGAACCATCGGCGATCGACCTTCACCGCACCGGCACGGTTGCGAATATCCTGCGCTATATCAATGTTCCTGACGGCAGTCATCATGTCGTGCTGCAAGGCGAGCAGCGCTTCCGGGTCACCGAGTTCGTGCGTGAACGGCCTTTTTTCGCTGCACGCGTACAGCGGATCGAGGAGCCCGAGGTTCTCACGCCCGAGATCGAAGCACGGTTTCTTCACCTCCGGCAACAGGCGCTCGAGGCGCTCCAGTTGTTGCCGCAAGTTCCACAGGAACTGGTCGGCGCTGTTCAGGGCGCCGCTTCCCCATCCGCCCTGAGCGATCTCGTCGCGGCGTATCTTGATATCGGGCCTGACGAGAAGCAGGAGATCCTCGAGACAATCGACCTCGTCGCCCGCTTGGATAGGGTTGCGCGACTCCTGTCCCAGAGAATCGAGGTCTTGCGGCTGACGCAGGAAATCGGACGCCAAACCAAGGCAGTGTTCGACGAACGCCAGCGTGAGGCCATCCTGCGCGAGCAGATGGCCGCAATCCAACGGCAACTTGGCGAGGGCGATGGCAAGTCGCAGGAAGTTGCCGAACTTACCGATGCGATCGCCAAGGCAAACATGCCACCGGAGGTCGAGGAGACCGCCCGCAAGGAGCTGCGCCGCTACGAGCGTATGCCTGAAGCCGCTGCCGAGGCGGGAATGGTTCGCAGCTACCTCGACTGGCTCATCGAGTTGCCGTGGGCGCTGCCGCAGGAGAAACCGATCGACATCGCTGCGGCGCGGCGCGTTCTCGAGGAAGATCACTATGACCTCGAGAAAATCAAGAGCCGCATCATCGAGTATCTTGCTGTGCGCAAGCTCGCGCCGCAGGGCAAGGCGCCGATCCTTTGCTTCGTCGGCCCGCCCGGGGTGGGCAAAACCTCACTCGGACAGTCGATCGCGCGCGCCATGGGGCGCCCGTTCGTGCGGGTGAGCCTCGGCGGCGTCCATGACGAAGCTGAAATCAGGGGCCATCGCCGGACCTATATTGGTGCTCTCCCAGGGAACATCATCCAGGCCATCCGCAAGGCAAAGGCCCGTAACTGCGTGATGATGCTGGACGAGATCGATAAGATGGGGGGCGGCATTCAGGGTGACCCATCCGCCGCGATGCTGGAGGTGCTCGACCCTGAGCAGAATTCGACATTCCGCGACAACTACCTGGGCGTCCCCTTCGATCTCAGCCACGTCGCCTTCATCACGACGGCGAACATGCTCGATACCATCCCCGGCCCCCTGCGTGATCGGATGGAGATCATCAGCCTTGCCGGCTACACGGAGGAGGAGAAGCTCCAGATCGCACGGCGCTATCTCTTAGGCCGCCAACTCGCGGCGAATGGCCTCCGGCCCGATCAGGCCGAGATCGACGACGAGGCGCTCCGCCGGATCATTCGCGACTACACCCGCGAGGCAGGCGTCCGCAATCTGGAGCGCGAGATCGGCACCGCTCTGCGCCATGCTGCCGTTCGGGTGGCCGAGGGTAGCGCCAAGCGGGTCCACATCAAGGCGGACGACCTCCCGGCGATCCTCGGGCCGCCCCGCTTCGAGAATGAAGTCGCCATGCGAACCAGCGTTCCGGGCGTGGCGACCGGTCTCGCCTGGACGCCGGTCGGTGGCGACATCCTGTTCATCGAGGCAACCCGCACGCCCGGCAAAGGCAACCTGATCCTCACGGGGCAGCTTGGCGAAGTCATGCGCGAAAGCGCTCAGGCCGCGCTCAGTCTTGTCAAAACCCGCGCCGCCTCGTTCGGGGTCGACGAGGCCGTCTTCGCTACAAGCGACATCCACATTCACGTTCCCGCCGGAGCGACGCCGAAGGACGGCCCGAGCGCCGGAGTTGCGATGTTCATTGCCCTGGTGTCGCTGCTGACCAGCCGCACGGTCCGGAGCGACACGGCGATGACCGGCGAAATCAGCCTGCGCGGACTGGTGCTCCCTGTCGGCGGGATCAAGGAGAAGGTGGTTGCGGCCGCAGCCGCCGGCCTCACACGCGTCATGCTGCCGGCTCGCAACCGCCGTGATTATGCAGAGATCCCGGACGACGCCCGCAACAGCCTTGAGTTCATCTGGCTGGAGCGGGTCGACGACGCTGTTGCGGCTGCCCTTGAAGACAAACCGGCCGGTGTCACGGCAGCGGCCGAATGACGAAAACCTTGGGAGAAAGCTCATGGCGAACGGAATATGCGATATCTGCGGCATCCGGCCGGCCACGGTTCGGGCGCAGGTGGTCAGGGATGGCCATCGTGAAACTATGGAACTATGCGACCTGGACTATCGCCGTCTGGCGCGTCAACAACAGTCGAGCTCGCCCCTGGAGTCGCTGTTCGGGCGACGCGGGAGCCTGTTCGACGACTTCTTCAACGACGATTTCTTTGGAGATCGAGGCGGCAGCCGCAGCGCTCAATTCGATGAGCGCTCCGCCGGCGGCACCCCGATCCCGATCAGCCGGGGCGGCGGTGGTCGACGCTCAGCAACCGGCGGCGCGGAGCGCCTTTCCGAGCACGCCGAGGAGATCCTCCAGGCGGCGGCCCAGCGGGCTGCCGACTTCGGGCGTCGCGAGGTCGATACCGAGCACCTCCTGCTTGCTCTGACCGAAAGCGATGTCGTCCGCACGATTCTCTCCCAGTTCAAGGTGTCTGTGGACGACCTGCGCAACCAGATCGTGCAGGAAAGCCCGCACGGCGATGCCGAACCACAGGAGGGCGGCGAGATCGGCGTCTCGCCGCGGGTGAAGGACGCGCTCTCGCGCGCCTTCCGGACCTCGGCGGAGCTTGGCCACTCCTATGTCGGGCCGGAGCATCTGCTCATCGGGCTTGCCGAGGAGGGCGAGGGCTTGGCGGCCGACATGCTGCGCCGCTACGGCCTCACGCCGCAAGCCATCCGCCAGCAGGTGACCAAGGTCGTCGGCCGCGGCGCCGAGGAAGGCCGCGTCGAGACGCCGACCAACACGCCCAACCTCGACAAGTACTCGCGCGACCTGACCAAACTTGCCCGCGAGGGCAAGCTCGATCCGGTGATCGGGCGGGCGCAGGAAATTGAGACGACCATCGAGGTGCTGGCCCGGCGCAAGAAGAACAATCCCGTTCTCATCGGCGAGCCCGGCGTCGGCAAGACCGCCATCGTCGAAGGCCTGGCCCAGCGCATCGTGGCCGGCGAGGTGCCGGAGAGCCTTCGGGACAAGCGCCTGGTCGAACTCTCGATAAACGCGATGGTCGCCGGTTCCAAATACCGCGGCGAGTTCGAGGAACGGGTGCAGCAGATCCTGAAGGAGGTCACCGAGCGGGAGGATGAACTCGTCCTGTTCATCGACGAGATCCACACCATCGTCGGTGCCGGCCAGGGCGGCGGTGAAGGCGGGCTCGACATCGCCAATGTGTTCAAGCCGGCACTCGCCCGCGGCGAGCTCAACCTGATCGGCGCAACGACACTCAACGAATACCAGAAGCACATCGAGAAGGATGCGGCCCTGGAGCGCCGCTTCCAGCCGGTGTTCGTGCCCGAGCCGACGGTGGCTCAGACCATCATGATCCTGCGTGGCCTGCGCGATACCCTCGAGGCGCACCACAAGGTCACGATCACGGACGAGGCGATCATCGCGGCGGCGGAGCTGTCCGACCGCTACATCACCGGGCGCTTCCTGCCCGACAAGGCCATCGACCTGATCGACCAGGCCGCCGCGCGGGTGAAGCTCTCGGCCACGGCCCGGCCGGTGGAGGTGCAGGAGCTGGAGGCGGAGGTTCGCCAGCTCAAGCGCGAGCAGGACTACGCCGCCTCGCGCAAGCAGTTCGACAGGGCGTCCGAACTCAAGAAGCAGCACGAGGAGCGCGAGAAGGCTCTCAACGCGGCGACCGAGCGCTGGCGGCGCGAGCGCGGCTCGGCCTCGGCGGAAGTGCGCACCGAACACATCGCGCAGGTGGTGTCCAAGCTCACGGGCGTACCGGTCAACGAGCTCACGACCGAGGAGCGCGAGCGCCTCGTGAAGATGGAAGAACGCCTCCACCAGCGGGTCATCGGCCAGGACGAAGCGGTCAGGGCGGTGAGCGATGCTGTGCGCCTGGCGCGAGCCGGCCTGCGCGAAGGGCACCGTCCCATCGCGACCTTCCTGTTCCTCGGCCCGACCGGCGTCGGCAAGACGGAGTTGGCTAAGGCCCTCGCCGAAACCGTCTTTGGCGAGGAGGACGCGATGATCCGCCTCGACATGTCGGAGTACATGGAGCGCCACGCGGTGGCGCGCCTCATCGGTGCGCCTCCCGGCTATGTCGGCTACGAGGAAGGCGGGCAGCTCACCGAGCGCGTACGGCGCAGGCCCTACTCGGTGGTGCTGCTGGATGAGATCGAGAAGGCGCACCCGGACGTCTACAACGTTCTGTTGCAGGTCTTCGATGATGGTCGGCTCACCGACGGCAAGGGCCGCGTGGTCGATTTTACCAACACAATTCTGATCGCCACGTCGAATCTGGGCTCCGATATCATCCAGCGCCATCTCAACCTGCGCGGCACCTCCGAGGATAACCAGGCCCGTCTCAGGCGCGAGCTGATGGAGGTGCTGCGTGGTCACTTCCGGCCGGAGTTCATCAACCGCATCGACGAGATCATCGTCTTCCACGCGCTTGCCCGCAGCGAGATCCGCTCCATCGTGGAGATGCAGCTGGAGCGGGTGAAGCGCTCGGCCCATGGCCAGGGCGTGGAACTCGTGATCGACGGCAGCTTGGTTGACCATCTGGCGGCGGCGGGCTTTCGGCCGGAGTTCGGCGCCCGCGAGCTGCGGCGCCTGATCCGGACCGAGCTTGAGACACAGCTCGCTCGCGCCATGCTGGCCAACGAGGTGCACGAGGGCGACCGGGTGATCGCACACTGGGACGGCGAGCAGCAAAAGGTGGTGCTGGAGCCACAGGCGCGGTCCGAGGCGGTAGGCCAGAATGACACGTCGGTTGAGGTTGAGCGAAAGCCTTCAGAAACGCCGGGCGCGCACGAGGCCGCAGAGTAAGACAGAGCTGTCCGGGGGACCTGCTTACCGAAGCCAGAAGGAAGCGAGGGAGAAGGCGATGAGCCAATTTGTTACCGTGGTGTTTCCTGGTGAGGCACAGGCCGCCGAAGGGGTCCGGATCCTGAAGGATCTCCAGGCCGACGGGAGCATCGCCCTGGACGGCCTGGCCGTCGCCGAAAAGGATGCAGCGGGACGCCTGCAGGCTAGGCGCGTGGCCGACGAGGGCCCTATTGGGACCGCCGTTGCGGCTCTGATCGGAGTCGTCGCCGGCGTGGCCATCGGCCCCGCTGGGGCCGTGATCGGAGCCATCGGAGGAGCCCTGATCGGCCGGGAGGCGGATCTGATCGATCAGGACGACCGTATCGGGCTCCAGCAGGAAGTTTCAGGTCAATTGAGGCCCGGTGAGGTTGCGCTGGTCGCCGAGCTTACCGAGAATGGTCCATCGCCCCTCGCCTCCCGCATGCAGGCCGTCGGCGGCGAGATCGTGCGCGGCGAACTGGCAACGCATCTGACCCGTCCCGCGACGGCCGATCGCGAGCCCGATCCCGTTGAGGAGGCCGACCGCGAGTCGTTTCCGGCGAGCGATCCGCCCGCCTGGACCGGCATCACAGGCATCCGGGAGGCCCCGGTCAATCCCGAGCCTTCGGAGTCCATTAAGAAGTAGGTGACTCCGACAACGAGAGGAGATCGTTTAATGGCGCGCAATCCGCTGACCTCATTTCGTACAGGTGGCCTCACGGGCGGCGACCCGTTCCTGTCCCTTCACCGCGAGATGAACCGGCTCTTCGATGACGTTCTGCGCGGTGGCTTGTCGGCAGGCGGCGGGCAGGGACTCGCCGGCAACGTGATCGCGCCGCAGATCAACGTGAGCGAGACGGACACCGAAATCCGTGTCACTGCCGAACTGCCGGGCGTGAACGAGAACGACGTCCAGGTCGACCTCAATGACGACCTGCTCGTCATCCGGGGCGAGAAGAAATTCGAGCGCAAGGACGAGAAGGAGAACTTCCATTTCATGGAGCGCTCCTACGGCACCTTCCAGCGCACGCTGCAGCTGCCGTTTTCGGTCGACCCCGATCAGGTGCAGGCCACCTTCGAGAATGGTGTCCTGACGATCACCCTGCCGAAAACCGCCCAGCAGGAGCGCTCCCAGCGCATCCGGATTCAGTCCGGCGCAAGGAGCCAAGGTACCGGCCAGGGCCAGGCGAAAGCTGGTGAGGGGCAGAGTTGGAAAAACGGCTGAGCCAGCCAGGACGTGAGTGTTGCGCCGCCCCGCCGACGAGACATCTTCTGACCGGACGAGGCGCGCCGGACGGGGACATCCTCACTGGCAAGCGACGCGGATTGCGGGCCGTCCTGCCGTTTGCCGGGCTAGCTGTCGTTTCTTCTGTCGCCTACGTCGACCCGGGCATTGACATGACCGACCGCTCAAGCGGGCAGGGCCACGGATGGTCAACTGCACGCCCTGCTTGAACCAGACCCCACGGCCTCACGTTGACCTGCCAGCCTCAGAGACCCGGGCCCGGGTCGAGCCGCTGCGAGGGCCTCATGGAAAAGAGCAAGCGCTTCAACATCTGGTACTGGGTCGCGGCGATCATTGGCATGCTGCTGATCCAATCCTTCTTCAGCACAGCCCGCGAAATCGCAACGATCCCATACAGCCAGTTCCAGGACCTGCTCCGGAATGGCAAGGTGGCCGAGATCGGGATCTCTGAGAACTTCATCCAAGGAAAGTTGAAGGAGCCACTGCCGGGCGGCCAGATCCGCTTTGCGACCACGCGGGTTGATCCGGCCTTCGCGCAGGAGTTGCAGCAGTACGGCGTTACCTACACCGGCCAGATCGAGAGCACCTTCCTGCGGGACCTTCTCTCCTGGGTTCTACCGATCCTTGTCTTCTTCGGGATTTGGGCCTTCCTCATGCGCAGAATGGCGGCGCAAGGTGGCCTGGGCGGCGGCCTCATGCAGATCGGCAAGAGCAAGGCCAAGGTCTATGTCGAAACCGATACGGGCGTGAAGTTCGACGATGTGGCCGGGGTCGACGAGGCCAAGGACGAGTTGCGCGAGATCGTCGAGTTCCTGAAAAACCCGGAGCAATATGGCCGCCTCGGCGGCAGAATGCCGAAAGGCGTGCTCCTGGTCGGCCCTCCCGGCACCGGCAAGACCCTGCTTGCTAAGGCCGTGGCCGGCGAGGCCAAGGTGCCGTTCTTCTCGATCTCCGGCTCCGAATTCGTCGAGATGTTCGTCGGCGTCGGCGCCGCCCGCGTGCGCGACCTCTTCCAGCAGGCACGCGAGAAGGCGCCCGCCATCATCTTCATCGACGAGCTCGATGCGCTCGGCCGCGCCCGCGGCCTCGGCGGCCTGGCCGGAGGCCATGACGAAAAGGAGCAGACTCTCAATCAGCTCCTCGTCGAGCTCGACGGCTTCGACTCCCGCACGGGGCTGGTCCTGCTCGCGGCCACGAACCGGCCCGAGATCCTCGATCCGGCGCTGCTGCGTGCCGGGCGCTTCGACCGCCAGGTGCTGGTGGACCGGCCCGACAAGAAGGGCCGGATCCAGATCCTGAAGGTGCATGCCCGCAGGATCAAGCTTGCCCCGGACGCCGACGCGGAGAAGGTTGCGGCGCTCACGCCCGGTTTCACCGGCGCGGATCTGGCCAACCTCGTCAACGAGGCGGCGCTGCTCGCCACCCGCCGCGGGGCCGACGCGGTCACGATGGCCGACTTCAACAACGCCATCGAGCGCATCGTCGCCGGCCTGGAGAAGCGAAACCGGCTCCTCAATCCGAAGGAGCGCGAGGTCGTGGCCTATCATGAGATGGGGCATGCCCTTGTCGCGCTGACGCTGCCCGGCGTCGATCCGGTGCACAAGGTCTCGATCATCCCCCGCGGCGTCGGAGCGCTGGGCTACACGATCCAGCGACCGACCGAGGACCGCTTCCTGATGACCCGCGAGGAGCTGGAGAACAAGATGGCGGTGCTGCTCGGCGGGCGGGCCGCAGAGTTGATCGCATTCGGCCATCTCTCGACCGGGGCCGCCGACGATCTCGCCAAGGTGACGGACATCGCCCGCTCTATGGTCACGCGCTACGGTATGTCCGAGAAGCTCGGGAATGTGGCGCTGGAGAAGGATGAGCGCTCGTTCCTGAGTCCCAACCCGTTCGGCAATGGAGCGCGCGAACGCGCCTACTCGGACGAGACCGCAACAGCCATTGATGACGAGGTGCGGGCGATCGTCGACCGGGTCTTTGACCGGACCGTCGCGCTCCTGCAGGAGCGCCGGGATGTTTTGGAGCGCACGGCCCAGCGCCTGCTGGAGAAGGAGACCCTCGACGAGGCCGAACTCGTGCAGCTCGCCGGCCCGCCAGCCACCCAAGCCCGCGGTGCCATTGTCGAGGTTGAGCGGGACCGGCGCGGCCCCGGCGGGCGCACGACTGTGGGAACCGACCGCTCCTGATGGTGGTGGACCCACAGGAGGTCTCTCGTTTCGCTCCGGCTGGGTGCCCATCGACCAAGATGGAACGCAGAGGGGCGCATTGTGGCATTTATGATGCAGGTTCTGCAGCTCAACCCTTCGGCGGAGAGAAGAACTCCGGCATCGGCCGCTTTAATGGAAAATGGGGCGTCGAGGCGTTCACCACCGACCACTCATATGGGATAGCGCTTGTCAAGTCGGTCAGTCGCAGTGCATCGACATCCTCCAAAGTACCGGTTCCAGGTTCTAAGCCCGACTCTATGACACAGCTCGTTCGCCGAGCCTGGTCAAACTCATCTGTGGACATCGGATAATCGCGGGTGGCGCGAGAGCTCTGGCGGAGACGTCGATCAGGCGACAGTCTGATTGGCCCAACAGAGCAGGAGCTGATGATGACCCGCTATGCCGGTTTGGATGTGTCGCAGAAGGAGACCACGATCTGTATCGTGGATGAGCAGGGCCGCCGCCTGTGGCGCGGCACGGCCCCAACCGATCCCGAGGCTCTGACCCAGAGCCTGCACCAGCATGGTTGCGATCTTCTCGTCGGAGTTGAGACGGAGCAGCAACATCCCGCCCGCTGCCTCGCTCTCGCAGAAGGCAGGTACGGCTCTACCCCACCATGGCAGGAGCCTTTGGCGAACTCGATACGTCCCGGCTGCATCGTCCCATTAACGAGCGCTTGACGGAAGCTTCGTCAATTTCCTTGTTCCCCTGGGATTGGGAGGCCTCGTGTTCGTCGTGACGGAGCTGGTCTATCGCCGTACAAGGTCGCCCACAGATGCAGGCGGCGCCAAAGCCAAGGCGGAAGTCCAGTTTCCCTGATCATCCGGGCGTCCAGCGAGCGGAACCTCGTGTCGCGTGGGGCGTCTGCTTGAAGGCACCCTCAATCGGAAAGGCCCGGAACGTGACAGATCCGGTTGCGCCTGGCAAAGCGCCACGTTCCATCCGGCCTGCATGGGCAGCCTTCGACCATGACGGCTTTCATCGGGATTGGGAGTATGGGCGGCGGGTTGTGATCACGTTGGCGGTGGTCGGGCTCGCCTACTTTTTCTGGCTCATCTCGGACATCCTGTTGCTGATCTTCGCCGCGATCCTGCTGGCGGTGTTGCTCAGTTTCGTCGCCGACCTGATGACGCGGTACACACCGGTCCCGCCGCGCTGGTCCCTCACCGTCACGGTGGTTCTGGTGGCGGTGCTTGTCGTCGGCTTTCTTGCCTTGTTCGGCGCCCAGATCGGCGGCCAGATCACCCAAGTGATCGAGAGGCTCCCGCAGGCTATCAATGCTGCTGGGGGCCGCATCGGGATCAGCAACCCGAGCGCGGAACTGGAGGAAGCTATCACGTCAGGCTCAGGCAGCCTCCTGTCCCGGCTGGCCGGCCTGGGCTCCACGGTGGTCGGCGCCCTGGCCAACTTGGCCCTGGTCGTGGTAGCCGCCATCTATCTGGCCGCCGATCCGATGCTGTACCGGCGTGGCGCCATCAGGCTCCTGCCCCTGAGCCAGCATGACCGCATGATCGACGCCATGAACGTGACCGGCAATGCGCTGCGTCTGTGGTTCGGCGGGCAACTCATGACCATGACCCTGGTCGGGGTGGTGTCTGCCCTGGCGTATTGGTGGATTGGCCTGCCTTCGCCGCTGGCGCTGGGCATCATTGCCGGCGCCACCAACTTCGTTCCCTATCTCGGCCCGATCCTGGGGGCCATCCCGGCCATGGTCTTCGCCCTCGCCATGGACCTGACCACGGCGCTGTGGACGCTCGGGGCGGTTGTGGCGATCCAGCAGCTGGAGGGCAACGCGATCACGCCGTTCATCCAGCAGCGGGCGGTGTCCCTGCCGCCGGCAGTGGTGCTGTTTGCCATCGTGGTGTTCGGGCTCGGGTTTGGCTTGCCCGGTGTCTTCCTGGCTGTGCCACTGACCGTCACCCTGATGGTTCTGGTGAAGACGCTGTGGGTCCGCCAGATGCTCGGGGAGGAGACAGCCGTGCCCGGTGAGGAGAATGCCTCCGGCGGCAGGAGGCGGGATCCCACCACCAGGAAGAGTTGAATACGATTCCCGGCACGCATTCGATCTGGCAAATCCAAGCGTTCCGACGAATCAGACGCTTGCTGGCTGGTCACTTCGAGAACGGCAAGGCGCTTGGATCCTATGCGGGCCTGACTCCAACCCCTACAGCAGCGGAAGTGTCGAGCGCGAACAGGGCATCAGCAAAGCCGGGAACCGGCGGTTGCGGAGCGTGATGGTGGAGCTGGCCTGGCTGTGGCAGCGCTATCAGCCAGCATCGGCTCCCGTTTGTTGGTTCCAGGAGCGCACCGGGACAACCGGTCGGCGCATGCGCAAAGTGATGGTGGTGGCTTTGGCTCGCAAGTTGCTGATCGCGTTGTGGCGGTTCGTGACCGAGGGTGCGCTGCCAGAGGGTGCGGTGATGAAGCCCACGCCCTGATCAGGCCTCGAGCCGGCCCTGAGCCGCTCGGCGGCCGAGGCGCTGGTCCAAAGGGGTGCCGCCCTCCTGGAGCTCTTCCGTCCCGAATGAGGGACAATGGTTGGGACTTACTCCCGCCGGATGTGAGGTTGGCGGGAAACCGCGCGACGAGAGCTCTACCTGGGACGACCACTCGACCGCCTCGTACTGAAACCACTTGACGGAGATACCCTCATGTGAGGCCGGACATTTTGAAAGCGATCGTCGACGGCGTCCCCGTGAAGCGACCGGCCTCACCCGAGGAGATCGCGCGGGCCGTCGTTTTCCTGGTCTCGGACGATGCGGGTTTCATCACAGGGGAGACCCTGTCCGTCAACGGCGGGAAAATACATGGCGTAACACAGGCTGGCGATTGTTGCCTCTGTTATGCCGTCCTGGCGAGGGATGGTTCCTGGAACAAGCTGGGGCAGGGCCGCGATTGGTGCATCACACCGGGGCAAAGCAGGTTCACCGCATGTCGAACAGTTCCTGGTGGAACCGGTCGGCGGGTAGCCCCCGCGCGGTCATCGCATCGCGTAAAGCATGGCCGAAACCAAGAGGACCGCAGAACCAGATATCGGCCTCGTTCCACTCGGGCACCATCTCCTCGAGACGCTCGAGCGTGAGCCGGCCATCCTTCTGCGTCACCATCAGGTGGAACCGGATACCGGCCCGCTCGGCAAGCCGCCGGATATTGGCGATGAAAGCTTCCGAGGGCGCGCTCGTCGAATAGATCAGATCCACGGGCTGGTTGCTCCGCTGGTCCTCGCGCGCCTGCAGGCCGGCAATGAAGGGTGTGATGCCGATCCCGCCCCCGATCCAGATCTGGCGGCTGCCTTCACCTTTGAAGTTGAAGCGTCCGTAAGGTCCCTCGACGGTCACGGCCTGGCCGACGAAGAGCTGCTCCGGCAGGGACCGGGTATAGTCCCCGAGTCCCTTGATGCTGAACATCAGGCGCCCGTCCTTGCGCCAGGCGGATGCGATCGTGAAGGGGTGGGCCCCTTCGCTGCCCCCGAAATTCACGAAGGCGAACTGTCCGGCATGGTGCCCCGGCCAGGCCGTGGTGAGCTGGACCCCGACATCCAGAACGGCATTGTCGGAATGGTGAGCGAGCGACTTGATCGATCCGACGGCGCGGCGGGATTTGCCGATGCGCCGGACCAGCGACGTGACCGCGGCGGCGGAACCGACCGCCATCAGCAGGCCTAGGGCGGCCCCGACCGGGGCGGCCCAGTAGCCCGGCCCCATCAGGATGACCGAGTGTAACACCAGCGCGAGATACACCGCCGCCAGCAGCCGGTGGGTGTTGAAGAAGTAGCGGTAGGGAAAGCCCTTCCAGAGGGCCAGCGCCACCAGGATCAGCACCAGGTAAAGTGCTGGCTCGCCCAGTCCGGCGGCCACCCCGTGCAGGTCACGAAAGGGATCGAACCCGGCGGCAGCCTCTGCCGCCCGGGCCGGACGCTGGGGGCGCTCGAGCCAGCCCTGGCCCACCATCCAGCGCGGCGTGATCTCCAGAAGCCAGTGGACGACGCCCATGACGGCCGCGGCGATGCCAAGCCATTTGTGCAGGCGGTAGAACTTGTCGAGGCCGCCGAGCAGCCCTTCAACCTGAACGGGGCGGGCCGCCAGGATCACTGCACCCGACATGAAGCCAATTGCCAGGATCCCGCTGAGGTACACCAAGGCGTTGCGGAGCCGCCAGAAGCCTCCGGTGAGGGTTCCCACGGACAGGCTCAGCAACCATAACACCGTGAGGATTGCCACAAGCCCGACGAACGCGACCTTCAGTCTGGTGGTCCCCATCGAAAGCTCCAAGGCATGCGAGAGGCAGGAAATGCCGGCGGTGGACTGTGCGGGAAACTATTCATCTCACCGGATCGATCCACTATTGCCATCGTGCTAGAACCTCCGCCGGGCCAAGTGCTTGACCTAACGCAAGGAGGGTGGGCGCTTATCGTTCAATAACCCGCGCCAGAGAGTACAGCCACGGGCCCGCTGACGCCCTGGGCGTTGTGCATCCGCATTTTCTCACACCAGAAAAGGGCTTTCCCATGAGGCGCATCCATCCAGAAAACCATCTGATCCAGCGGATCGGGTGGCTTCGGGCCGCCGTGCTTGGCGCCAACGACGGGATCATCTCGACCGCGAGCCTGATCCTTGGCATGGCTTCCGCTGCAGCCTCACCGAGTAGCGTGCTGCTTGCCGGCGTGGCTGGTCTGGTCGCCGGCGCCATGTCGATGGCGGCAGGCGAGTATGTTTCGGTCAGCTCGCAGGCCGACACGGAACAGGCCGATCTCGCACGGGAGAAGCGGGAGCTCAGGGATGATCCAGATTCCGAACAGGAAGAGCTGGCCCAGATCTATGTGGCTCGCGGGGTGGAGCCGGGATTGGCGCGCCAGGCTGCGGAACAGCTCATGGCCAAGGATGCGCTGAGCGTGCACGCCCGCGAGGAACTGGGGATCTCGGAGATCACCACCGCCCGCCCGGTTCAGGCCGCCCTCGCGTCTGCTGCCACGTTCTCCGTCGGGGCGGCCGCGCCCCTTCTTCTGGTGCTGGTCTCCCCCGCGGACCAGCTGGTGCCGGTGGTATCCGCCGGATCGCTGGTGTTCCTGGCGGTGTTGGGGATTCTGGGGGCACGGACGGGAGGCGCGGGCATCATCAGGCCGACCCTGCGGGTGACCTTCTGGGGCGCCCTGGCTATGGGCGTGACAGCGGGAATCGGAGCTCTTTTTGGCACGGCTGTCTGAGGAAGCCCCTTGCGGTGCCGGAGGGCGAGGCGCGACGTTTGCCGAAAATGGCGGACCCCTGGCTCCAAGGCACCGATGCTCGGGCGACCAACCGGGCCGAGCGCGTGGTCTCGGTGATCCATGAACGGCGCGTTCCCCCTCGGCGCCACCTGGGGAGCCGGGGAGGACCGGCGCAGAGCCTGCCTGTTTGGCCAGCGCAGCGCGAAGCGGCAAAGAGTTTTGCTCTGGAGGCCAAAGTCACCCGATCAATTCGAAGTGGTTCAGGAATGTCTGCAAGTGGGAAAGGACTTCTTGATCATTGCCACCCAGGATGCTCCTGAAGGGGCTCGCGATGGCACCAGAACCACGAATTCTCGAAACGCTATGTTGTGCAAGCACCTCTGCTGGAACCCGCCCTCTGCCCTCGAGCTGGCGGACCGCGGGTCTGGCCGCGCTTCTGATCTCCTCATTGGCGATGGGCCGCCAAGCGGGAGCGGACGAATTCGACGCCCTTGTCGTCTACCAGGAGGCCAGGCCATTGAACGACGAGTGGCAGGCCTGCGCCGCGTCATTCGTCAGGGGCAGGCTTCAATCCCGGCAAACGCCGGAGGCGCTTGCCGAGGAAGCCTTCAATCATTGCCGGGCAAGGCAGGACGCGCTGAATCAGTTTTTTGTAGCGAAGATTGGGAAGAGGGCGGCCGAGAACGTGATGACGGTCCTGCGCGATAAATACCAATCCGGCCTGATTGCCGCCATTGCGGAGCTTCGGGCGCGCGAGTAGGCCCGAGACAGGCCGGCCTCGGCGGCGAAGCCGTATGGGGCGCGGCGATCACCGTCCCGACATCGGGACGCTGAAAGCTGGCTCAGGAGCGTGTTGGACGGCCTCCTTGAGGCTGGGTCCCGCAATCAATTTATTGGCCCGCAGGGCTGCGATCCATTCCTCGTTTGTCGGCTCGACCGCGACCAGGATCGAACTGTGCTGGGCCGAGATGATGGGACCATGAGATTGATTGGCCTCAGGATCGAGCGTAATGCCCATGAACTCCAGATCCCGGCAGATGCGCTCGCGCAGCACGGCATTGTGTTCACGAATCCCCGCCGTGAAGACAAGGACGTCGAGTCCGCCGAGGGCAGCGGTCGTTGCGCCGATTTCCCGCACGATGCGGCGGACATAGAGGGTGAGGGCGTCGCGGGCGCGGGGTTCCTCAGCCTCCCGGTCGAGCAGGACTCGCGGATCTGATGAGATCCCGGACAGGCCGAGCAGGCCGGACTTGTGGTAGAGGAGCTGTCCGACGTCATGGTGCGGGATCTTCTCAATCTCCATCAGGAACAGCAACCTCCATCAGGTACAGCAGCGCGCCGGGATCGAGGGCGCCCGTGTGGGTGCCCATCATGAGACCATCGAGAGCGGAAAAGCCCATCGTCGTCGCCACGCTCTTAAGGCCACGCATCCCGCAGAGGCTCGCGCCGCTTCCAAGATGGGCGACGATGGTCCGCCCCCGGGCACGCTCGCCGTAGTGGTCGGCCCGGGCAATCGACTGGTACTCGTACGACTGTGAGAATGTGAGAGCCGCTCGGAAGGCCTGACCCTTCGTACGATTGACTGCGTGTCATTGCATTGACGTGTCGGTCCTCCGGGCGGCACCTGACGGTCTGCTGTCGCGTGACTTGATAGGAGCTTGAGGGTCTCGTCCCATCACAGTCCTGTCCGCTCGCAGGAACCTGTCAGGTTCTTACCTGCGGAGGACGAGGAATGCGCAAGACTGATCCTGCTGAGATCATCATCGGCATTGACACTCACAAGGAGGCCCACGCCGCTGTCGCCATCAACGGGCTGGGAGCCCGCCTTGGGGCAATGACCCTGCTGGCGAGCAGCAGAGGCTATCACGAGATGGAGAGCTGGGCTCAATCCTTGGGTCCCGTTCGCGCCTTCGGGATCGAGGGGACAGGCTCTTATGGGGCTGGCCTGGCACGCTTCCTGCAGGAGAGAGGCCACAATGTCATCGAGGTCAACCGCCCCAATCGCCAGATCCGGCACCAGCATGGCAAGAATGACCCGCTTGACGCTGAGAACGCGGCCCGCGCCGTTCTCAGTGGCCAGGCAAGGGCGGCTCCGAAGTCGGGCACCAGCTCCGTAGAAATGATCCGCCATCTCAAGGTGGCGCGAGACACCGCCGTCAAGAGCCGCACCCAGGCGATGGTCACCCTCAAGACGATCATCGTCAATGCTCCCGCTGCCTTGCGCGAGAGCCTTGACGGCCTCACCGGCAAAATGACCCTGATCCGCCATTTAGCCGCCCTGAGACCGGGAGCGATGACTTCACCAACAGCCTCAGCCAAAGCAACATTGCGCGCTCTCGCCCGGCGCTGGCTGATGCTCGATGCTGAGATCAAAAGCCACGATGCCGATCTCGATGCTCTGACCACCGCCTGCGCGCCGACCCTGAAGGAGGCCCATGGCATGTCGACCGGTACGGCTGCCGAGATGCTGATCCTCGTCGGCGACAATCCCGAGCGCATCCGCTCGGAAGCAGCCTTCGCCAAACTGTGTGGCGCCTGTCCCATTCCGGCCTCGAGCGGCAAGACTTCACGTCACCGTCTCAACCGCGGTGGCCATCGTCAGGCTAACGCGGCTCTATATCGCGTCGTCATTATCAGGATGCGCAGCCATCCACCAACCCTTGACTATGTCCGTCGACGAACGGCAGAGGGTAAAGGCAAGATGGAGATCATTCGTTGTCTCAAGCGCTTTGTCGCAAGGGAGATCTTTGGCTATCTCTGCCGAGCCAGAAGGGATCCCACGACGGTCCATTCGACCTCTTGACCTCTATAGGAGCATCAGGCCGTGGAAGCCGTAGCGGCGGATCCCGCGTTCCCAGGCTTCCCAGGAGAGCGGCAGCATCTGTTCGACATGGGGCAGCGTGTGACGGAACCCCGTGTCGAAGCAGGCGACCTGCGGAAGCTCGGGCCGCTCCTGGAGGAGCCGTCCCATGGCCTCGAGCGCGAACGGCTGATACAGCGGGGCCAAGGGAATGTAGCTGCGCAGGCCCGCAAGGACCTCGGCGTCAACCAAGGTCGGCTGGAAATAGCGGGTTCCTTCATGCACAACGCGATGTGCGATGGCGCGGATTCTATGATCGCCCCGCCGGGCTTGGACCCGAGCTGTGATGTGGGTCAGGGCGGCATGGTAGGGATCCAACGGATCGAGAGCGATCGGGGAGGGGGCAACGCCGGTCTCGCCGAAGGTCGGGTTGGGGCCGGTGATGCCGTCGATCTTGCCATTCCAGAGGGGCTTGCGGTCCGACCGAACGCAGCCGGCGTCGAACAGCGCGAACTTGATGCTGGAGGAGCCGCAGTTGAGGACGAGGATCAGACCGGTCATGGAGGGCTCACGCAGTAGTGATGGGTCAGCAGTACGGCGAGGGCGCAGGACGCCAGGCGGGAATCGCGCCCGTCGGCTCGGCTGGTCAGAATGATCGGCACCTTGGCGCCGAGAGCGATGCCGGCTGAATCGGCATTCCCGAGATACTCAAGCTGCTTGGCGAGCATGTTGCCGCTTTCGAGATCGGGCACGACCAGGATGTCCGCCTGGCCCGCCACGGGCGAGACGATGCCCTTGATCTTTGCGGCAGCGGCGGAGACGGCATTGTCGAAGGCCAGCGGTCCGTCCACCACGCTGCCCGTGATCTGGCCGCGATCCGCCATCTTGCACAGGGCTGCGGCGTCGAGCGTCGCCTGCATCCGGGGGAGACGGCCTCCACCGCCGCAAGGATGGCGACGCGGGGCTGCTTCACGCCGAAAACCTGCGCCAAGTCGATGGCGTTCTGGACGATGTCAACCTTTTCGGGCAGCGATGGGGCAATGTTGACGGCGGCATCGGTGACAATGAACGGGCGTGGACTATCGCTCGTACAATGGTGCCAAGTTTCCGAATGCGGGCGAGGTTCCGACGGGCTTGAGCCCTCAGACGGCGGAGGTGGCACTCGGAAGATGACTTCAACGTGGTTGCGATCGATTTCGATCCGTCGCACCAAGGTTCGGATCAGGGCTTGCTTGCCAGCAAAGTCCAACTCGTCCAGTCCGTCACTCACCCGGGTGGCAAACTCTTCGAGGCGCCCAATCAGCAGGGTCAATTCACGCTCGGCTTGGGCCTCCTCCACCGCCACCCGACGCTGCTCTTCGAGGCGGGCTCGCCGCGTCTTCAGGCCCGCGATGCGCGGCTGGAATTCGGCAGGCTCGATCACCCCCTCGGCGTAACTGTCAATCAATCGCCCGATTCCCCGCTGGAGACGCGCGATTTGGCGTTCAAGTTGCAGTATGGTGTCAGAACTGCCTGTGCGGTCTTGGGTTTGCATCAAGCGCCGATGATATTCACCCGCCATCCGATCCGGGTCCTCCAGCAGCGCACGCACCCGGTCCCAGACCGCCTGCTCCAGATAATCGCCTCGGATCTGGGGATTGTCACATACCGCATGGTCATCGAACCGATACCCGTCCGTTCCGATGCAGCGATAATAGCAGTACACGCCCTTCGCCGGATCCCGCTTCGACTGCGGAGCCGTCTTGCCGTAATAAGCATAGCCGCAGCGGCGGCACACCGTCAGACCCTGCAGCAGCCAACGCGGTCCTGTCCGGGATTCCCGCTTGCGCTGGCGGTTCTCCTGCAACTGCATCTGAGCGGCCTCAAACACCGCTGGGTCAACCAAGGCCGGCACCGGAACCTCGATCCACTCCTCGCGCGGCACCTTCACCCGCACACTCGGCCGGCGGCATGGGTGAGGATGTCCCCGCAGGGGCCGCAGGAGCTTGGGTGGCCCAAACACATAGCGGGCATGCCCGTAGATGGCGCGCCCAATGTAGGTCGTGTTCGTCAGCATCCCGCCAAGCGTCGAGGCATACCAGCGCGTCGATCCGCGACGGGTGACGACACCCGCCTGCTGCAACCGGCGGCAGACCTCCCGCAGGCTGATCCGCTCCAGCCCCACCCAGGCAAAGATCAACCGAACCACGCGGGCTTCCTCCGGCACCACTTCAAAGCGTGCCACACCCCCGCCGAGAGCCTTAGGCACGTAGCGGTAGCCATAAGGGCCGGTGGTGAAGGCGCTGACCAAACCCGACTGAGCCGCATGACGCCGTCCACGGCGGCTGCGCTCGAGGATTTTGGAGCGCTCGTATTCGGCGATCACGCCCTGGATTTGCAGCAGCAGATCGTCCTCGGCGGTGCCGCCAATGGCATGGTTGAGAAAGATCACCTCCGCCCCGGCCCGGCGGAACTCCTCCATCAGAAGCACCTGATGGGCATAGCGGCGGGCGAGCCGATCCGGCGCGAGAACATAAACCCGCTCGATCTCTCCGGTCGCGACCGCATCCCGCAAGCGCTCCAATCCCGGACGGACCAGGACGGAGCCGCTGTAGCCCTCATCCACGTAGGCATCCTCTTAGGCATCCTCTGGCGCGAGGGATTGTTCGTCGGCGGCAATCCGCTCGTGCAGGGCGGCGACTTGGCTGGCGATGGTGTGATCCCGGGCCTGCTGTTCGGTGGAGACCCGCGCGTAAAGGGCAATGCGGCGATCAGACATGCTTACCTCCCTGAGTTTGGGTCTTGTGGACGGGAGTTTGGGATCGGCGGTGTTCGGCGGCTCTTCGGATGGCTTTGGTTTGGATGGGTACGACGCGGCGGTAGGCCTCGATCAGGCATTCGGGGCTGAACCGCGTGATCTCGAAGGACTCCTGCACCTGCAGGAGCGGATGACGCGTCTGCCGGGTCATCGGCGCCTCCCTCGACGGCGCTCCCGACGTCCGCCGCCTGACGCGGCTTTAGCCTGCCACAACTCCTGTCCAGGCGTCTCGCCGGACGCAAGTCACAGCGGTCAAGGAGGACCGGCCAGTCAAATCGGCTGTTGGCACCATTGTACGGGCGATCACGAAACTGACGCTTTTCAGATGACGATGCTCTTCTTGTGTGCGCAAGGCAAAATGGGCCGGCCGATCGCGCGAGGGCCAGCTGGGGATCGCGTCGAAGCATGTTTCATGCCGACGTCCGTGCGCCATAACAATACCTCATTCCCGCAGTGGCATCATGATGCGGGCAGGACGCTGCATGGGTTGCAACCGGCGTCAGCGCCGGACCATCTGCCACCACCGGAACAGGAGAGTTCGCAATGTCAGATGCCGCAGCAGCGAGCAGCCATGCCATGCCGCCGGTCGGCGGATCGGCTCCCGATTTCACCCTTCATTCGACGCCGGATCAGTTCGTCACCCTGTCCGAGCTTCGGGGGCGTCCGGTTATTCTCGCCTTCTATCCCGCCGACTGGAGCCCGGTCTGCGGCGATGAGCTGAGCCTCTTCAATGAGCTCCTTCCGGAGTTCGGCCGCTATGGCGCCGAACTGATGGGCATCTCCGTTGACGGGGTCTGGTGCCATGCGGCGTTCGCGCGGGACCGCAAGCTTCACTTTCCGCTGCTGTCAGACTTCGAACCCAAGGGCGCCGTGGCGCACCGCTATGGCGTTTATCGTGTCCCTGACGGCACGGCCGAACGCGCGCTCTTCGTCATCGACGCGGACGGGCGCATCGCGTGGGAATACCTGTCGCCGGTCGGCATCAATCCCGGCGCCGACGGGATCCTAACGGCGCTTGAGCAGTTGAAGCGATCCAAGCCGGGAACGACAAGCGGGGACCGGCGTCCGCCCAACCTCGACAGATAGGTCGCCAGCCGGAGCAACGATCATGGCTTACCTCACGCCGCCCGTCGGCCCACGCGACAAGATGCAGGGCTCCCCGACCGCTCCCGTCACCCTGGTGGAGTATGGCGATTATCAATGCCCCGCCTGTGGCGCAGCCTACGGCATCATCAAGGCAGTACAGAACGCCGTGGGCGAGACTCTGTGTTTTGTGTTCCGCAACTTCCCTTTGACTCAGGTGCATCCCCATGCCGAGCATGCGGCCGAGATCGCTGAGGAAGCGGCCAATGCCGGCCTCTTCTGGCCCATGCACGATATCCTCTTCGAGCACCAGAATGACCTGGATGACCTGAGCCTCGTCACTTATGGCGAGCAACTGGGGCTCGAGCGGCGAGGGTTGCTGGAGGCACTCGCCGGAAGCCACGCGGAGAGGATTCGGACCGATTTTGTCAGCGGCGTCCGCAGTGGCGTCAACGGCACGCCGACCCTGTTCGTCAACGGGCAGCGCTACGATGGCCTTCTGGATCCGGAGAGCCTTCTGGCGGCCCTACAGCAGGAGGCCTTGTTCAGTCGTTAAAGCCTCGCTACCGGTTCATAGGGTCCGACAGGACCTGCGCCGTTCTTGATGGAGAGCTCGCCACGATGCTGGATTGGAACGGCTCCCGGAAGCAGGTGCTCGCGAGGATCGCCGAGTTCGGCAAGATCAGTCCTGACACGGTCCGTGGAAATCAGGGCTGAGCAATGCGGGCGGAAAGATCGGCACGCTCGATGCCAAGACGTGGGAACTGATTGCCCTGGCCGTCGCCGTCACACGACAATGCGATGGCGGCATCCCGGTCCATACCCATGCCGCCCTCAGGCATCGCGCCACCCGCGAGGAGATTGCTCAGGCACTCAGCGTCGCTGTCAATGCCGAAGCAGCGCTGGTCTACTCTGCGAGTTCTGGATGCACCTGTTGATCGTACGGCAGGAGACTGAAGTCAGCAAAGGGGCTTTTCGCGCCTAGTCCATTCCCACGTCCTTGACGGAATCACGGCGCCGCATAGTTTTCAGGGCGCGACATGACAAAGGAGTTCGATTATGGCGGAACTCGTGGTGATCGGTTTCGACACTCAGCAAGAGGCGGATCGTGTCCTGACCGAGCTCAGGCGTCTGGAACAAGAGTATCTCCTCGATCTTGAGGATGCGGTCGTTGCCATTCGCCTGCCGGACGGCAAGGTGCAGCTCAAGCAGAGCATCAATCTCGTCGGCGCCGGCGCCGCCTCGGGCGCGCTCTCCGGCGGGTTCTGGGGCATGCTGCTGGGCTTGCTGTTCCTCAACCCGCTCGCGGGCTTCGCCGTCGGCGGGCTGGCGGGAGCCGGAGCCGGAGCACTCTCAGGTTCGGCGATCGACTACGGCATCAACGATGATTTCATCCGCTCACTCGCCGCGACGTTGAAGCCGGACACCTCGGCCCTCTTTGTGCTCGTCCGAAAAGCCCAGCCCGAGAAGGTTCTGGCCGAGCTGTCCCGTTTCAAGGGCCATGTCCTGCGCACCTCGCTCTCGCCCGAGCAGGAGGCCCGATTGAAGGCCGCACTCTCCGGCAAGGCCACAG
>Ga0182741_1002152_pt1 | contig 23659 bp, 22 predicted proteins | sample eDN5th37CBELigOP_FD_128874 | JGI IMG/M metagenome (GOLD analysis project Ga0182741, IMG submission 128874) | Enriched Organic Plus compost microbial communities from Emeryville, California, USA - eDNA 5th pass 37_C BE-Lig OP (version 2) (version 2) ... | reverse complement strand
CCGCGAGCGCCGCGTCGAGCGCGGGGGTCGCCGAGTCGCCCTGTGCCGCGAGCCCGCGCACGAGGTGCGCGAAGCCCAGGTTGAAGAGCGAGCGATAGCGCACCTCGGCGTCCGCCGCCTTCGACGAACGCTCGAACGCCTCGATCGCCCGATCGAGCGAATCGGTGGCGAGCAAGGCCGTGCCGAGATTGTAGATGGTGGCAACGGCGTCGTCGCCGCCGTCGATGGCACGCTTGAAGCCTGCCACCGCATCCGGGTAGCGCTTGGCCTTGTACGCCTCCACCGCGCGCGCCGACTCGTTCGATCGGGCGCACCCCGCGACACCGAGCACGAGGAGGAGCAGCGCCGTCGCGGCCGTCTGCTGGGCGGCCGCACCGGGGCGGCGGCGGCCGCGACGCTCGGACAGGAAGGTGTCGAGCAGGAGCAGGAGCAGCGCGGGCGCGAGGAACCACTGGAATCGCGGGACCCGCGTCTCCGTGGACGCGACCATGCGCGCCTGGGTCCGCAGCCGAGACAGCGCGTCGCGGACGCGCGCCGCCTTGTCGGTGGCCTCCGCAGGGATGAAGACGCCGTGCGCCGCCTGCGCCGCTGCCTCGAGCGTCTCGGGATCGTAGCGCGTCACGACGATCTGGCCGCGCTCGTCGCGCTTCTCGACGACCGCGTCCCCCTCGCGCACCGGAATCGTCGATCCCTGCCGCGTCCCGAATCCGACCGTCACGATGCTCACCCCCTGCTCTGCGGCCCGCCGCGCCTCCGCGAGGATCTCCTCCTTCCCTTCGAACGACTCGCCGTCGCTCATGACGACGATCGCCTTGTCGGCCCCCCCCTGGCTCAACGCGAGCAGATCCGTCCCCTGCCGGATCGTGCGCGCCAGCGAGCTCCCCGCCTGGCCGACGACCGACGGGTCGAGGTTGTCGAGGAAGAGGTCGAGCGCGCCCGCGTCGACGGTGAGCGGCGACAGGACGTAGCTGCGCCCCGCGAACGCGAGCACGCCGATCCGGTCGCCCGACGACTCCGCCCGCAGCCGGCGAACTTCCTGCTTGAGCCGCTCGAGCCGGTTCGGCCGCTCGTCGGTGGCGAGCATCGAGCTGGACGCGTCGAGCGCCAGCACGAGATCGATGCCGCGGGAGCGCACGATCGACCGCGCCGCGCCCCAGCGCGGACCGGCGACGGCGATGCCGACGAGCAACGCCGCGAGGCCGAGGCGGACGGCGCGCCATCGCGGCACGACGAGCGTGCTCGGCGGCACCAGCCGCGCGACCACCTCGAGGTCACCGAGGCGGCGCAGCCGCTCGCGACGCGTCACGTACGAGCGGTGCACCACCCACACCGCGAGAATGGGAAGGACGACGGCGAGGGCGAGGAGCCAGGGATGCTCGAACCAGAGCCGGATCGTGCTCATGGCAGCGGCCCCCGACGCGCGAGGAGCAGCAGCTCGGCGACCAGCGAGAGAATGCTCGCGCCGAGCGGCCAGCGGAACAGCTCCGCGTAGCGCACGTAGGTGCGCGTGCGCACCGCGCTGCGCTCGAGCCGGTCGATCTCGTCGGTGATGCGCTCGAGAGCCGCCGCGTCGCGTGCGCGGAAGTAGCGGCCGCCCGTGCTCTGCGCGACTTCCGTCAGCAGCCGGTCGTCGATCTCGACCGGGCGCATCTCGTAGCGCAGCCCGAACAGCCCGCGTCCCACCGGGACGGGCGCCATCCCCTCGGAGCCGACGCCGATCGTGTAGATCTTGATGCCGAACGCGGCGGCGGCTCGCGCCGCCGTACGCGGGTCGATGCTGCCGCGATTGTTGACGCCGTCGGTGAGCAGGATCATCACGCGCGAGCGCCCCGGAGCGGTGCGGAGGCGATTGGCCGCCGTCGCGATCGCCGTTCCGATCGCCGTCCCGTCCTCGAGCTGCCCCGGCTGCAGCGCGGCGATCGCCGAGTGCACCACGGGATAATCGGTCGTCAACGGCACCTGCGTGAGCGCCTCGCCGGAGAAGGCGACGAGCCCGATGCGATCCGCCTTCCGGCGCGTGACGAACTCGCGCACCTTCTCGCGCGCGACCTCGAGCCGGTTCTGCGGCTGGAAGTCCTGCGCGAGCATCGAGCTCGAGATGTCGAAGGCGATCACGATGTTGATCCCCTCGCTCGTCGTCTGCTCGGTGCGGCCGGCGGTGCGCGGCTGCGCGAGCGCGACGATCGCGCCGACGAGCACGACGTTGCGCAGCACGAAGAGCAGGCGGGCGGCGCCGCGGCCGGCGCGCGGCCCCTTCCTGAGCGTCGCCGCGTGCGAGTAGACGATCCCCGGCGGGCGGCGGCGCCGGCGCCAGAGCCACCAGACCGGGAGCGCGAGCAGCAGCAGCAGCGCCCACGGCGCGGCGAACTGCACGAGCCCGATCTGGAGCGGCGGAATCAGGTTCATGCGACTCTCGCCCGCTCCGCGGCCCGCGCGCGCTCCGCGGCCTCCTCGGCCGTCAGCTGCCCCTGGACTTCGTCCACGATCGCCACCGCCTCCCGACCCAGCTCGTACGCGTGATCCTTCGTCAGCGGCGAGCGCGCGAACTTCACGAGATCCGCCTCGGCGAGGAGCCGGGCGAGCCGGTCGCGCGGCACGACGCGGTGGGCACGCAGCGCGGTGAGCAGCTCGAACGACGTGGCCGAGCGGAGCGCGGCCGGCACGCGCACCGCGAGGTAGTCGCGCAGCACGTCCACCATCAGCGCGACGTGCCGACCCGGCTCACCCGCGTCCGGGAGCCGCAGCGCCGCGATGCGCGCGAACTCCCGTCGCGCGTGCGCATACGGATCCTCGGCCACGTCCGATCGGCCGCGCCGGCGGCGTCGCCACCACCAGAGCAGCACGCCGACGACCCCGAGCGCGGCGGCGAGCAGCGCCAGCAGCCACCACGGCCAGACGCGCGGCTCGATCAGCGCGCGCGGTGGCTTGGGCATGCGCAGCGCGCTGTCGGCGGGGAGGACGCTGCGCACGAAGACGCTCGCGCGGCCGAGCGCGATCCGCCGCTCCTCGCCGTCGAGGCGAACGAGCACGTCGCCCAGCTCGACGAACTGGGAATCGACGTCCCACGCCGAGAGCGTGTAGATCGCCGTCTGATCGAGGGCGGCGGTGTCGCCCGCGGTGCGCACCGTGCGCGGATCGCGCGGCTGCAGCGCGCCCGTGGTGTCGGGCTCCGACGGAAAGACGATCTCGGCGCCCATCGGCGCGCGCACCCGCACGCTCACCCGGAGCGGATCGCCGACGGTGACCGTCTCCGGCTGCACGCGAACGCCGAACTGGACGCGGAAGGAGGTGTCCTGCGCGCGCGCCGGCTGCGCGGCGAGCAGCAGCGACGCGACGAGCAGCGCGACGATGCGGACGCTCACCGCTGCCTCGCCCGCGTCTCGCGGGTGCGGAAGAAGCGCAGCAACGGCTCGATGATCCCCGCGCCCGTGCTCACCACGACCTCGTCCACCGCGAGGCGGCGCAGCAGCCGTCGGCGCGCCTCGCGCTCCGTCGTGACGGCGCGCTCGAACTCGGTGCGCACGCGCGCGTCGCTCGTGTCCACGTCCACGCTCTCGCCCGTCTCCGGGTCGATGAAGCGGGCGAGCCCCACGTCGGGGAGCGCGTGCTCGCTCGGATCCTCCACCGACACCGCGACGAGGTCGTGGCGCTGGGCGAGCAGCTTGAGCGGCCGCTCGAGCCCCTCCTGCGCGAAGTCCGAGACGAGGAAGATGATCGTGTGGTGGCGGAGCATCCGGTTGAGATACTCCGTCGCCATCGGGATGTCGGTGCCGCGCCCCACCGGCTCGAAGGCGAGCAGGTCGCGGATGAGCCGCAGCGCGTGGCGCCGGCCCTTGCGCGGCGGAACCACGTGCTCGATCCGATCCGTGAACAGCAGCGTGCCGACCCGGTCGTTGTTGCGCACCGCGGACATCGCCAGCACCGCCGCCAGCTCGCTCGCCAGCTCGCTCTTGAAGCGGCGCCGCGTGCCGAACCGCTCCGAGCCCGAGAGGTCCACCGCGAGCATCACCGTCAGCTCGCGCTCCTCGATGTAGCGCTTGACGAAGGGACGCCGCATGCGCGCGGTGACGTTCCAGTCGATCGAGCGGACCTCGTCCCCCGGCTGGTACTCGCGCACCTCGGAGAACTCCATCCCCTGCCCCTTGAAGACCGACCGGTACTCGCCGGCGAAGAGGGAGTTCACGAGCCCGCGCGTGCGCAGCTCGATGAGCTTGACCTGGCGGAGGATCTCCGGCGGGACGGCGGCCGGCCCGCGACGGCGGGCCTCGGGCGGCGGGCGGCGGACCGGCGCGGACGCACCCGGCCGCGGCTCCGGCGGTGCCTGCCGAAGCCCGAAGCCCGCCACCCGCAGCCCGAGGCGCCTGAGCATCAGGGACTCTCGATCTTCCCCAGCACCTTCGCGACGACGTCGTCGCTCGTCACCTCTTCCGCCTCCGCCTCGTACGACGTGAGCACCCGGTGCCGCAGCACGTCGGGAGCGATCGCCTTGACGTCGTCGGGCGTCACGAAGGACCGGCCGCGCAGGAAGGCATGGGCGCGCGACGCCTGCGCGAGCGCGATCGTCGCGCGCGGGCTCGCCCCGAACTCCACGAGCGGCGTGAGCTCGGTGAGCCCGAAATCCGACGGGACGCGCGTGGCGTGCACGATGTCCACGATGTAGTCCACGATCCGCTCGTCCATGTAGAGGTCCGCGATCCGATGCCGCGCCTCGAGGATCGTTTCGGGGGACGCCACGTGCCGGATCGGGATCGGCTCTCCCGACGCCATGCGCCGCATGATCTCCTTCTCTTCCTCGCGCGACGGATACCCGACGCGCAGCTTCAGCATGAAGCGGTCGACCTGCGCCTCGGGGAGCGGATACGTCCCTTCCTGCTCGATCGGATTCTGCGTCGCGAGCACCAGGAAGGGCTCCTCGAGCCGATAGGTGGTGCCGCCGATCGTCACCTGCTTCTCCTGCATCGCCTCCAGCAGCGCCGCCTGCACCTTGGCCGGCGCGCGGTTGATCTCGTCGGCGAGGATGATGTTGGCGAAGATCGGCCCCTTCTTCACCAGGAACTGCCCCGTCGCCTGGTCGTAGATCTGCGTCCCCACGATATCGGCGGGGAGCAGGTCCGGCGTGAACTGGATGCGCTGGAAGCTGGTCGAGATCGTCTCGGCGAGGGTGCGCACCGTCAGCGTCTTGGCGAGCCCCGGCACCCCCTCGAGCAGCACGTGCCCGCCGGTGAGCAGGCTGATCATCAGCCGCTCCACCATGTACTCCTGCCCGACGACGCGGCGGGCGACCTCGCGGGAGACGTCGCTGACGAGTCGAGAGTCGGCCGCCGAAGTGATCTGGGTTGCCACGCGAACGTGCTCCGTGCTCTGTGTCCGGACCGGCGCTCGGCGCGCGTGCGGTGCACGCGCGCGATTCAAGAAAGATACCGACCAGTCGGCTGCGTCCTGCGCCGGGAAAATCTACCCCGCGCGCGTCGTCAGGTTCGGACGGCGCTCAGCGGCGGCCCAGCAGCTTCTCCAGTGCCGTGCGCTCGCGCGGCGTCAGCGGCCGGCTGCGCCCCGGCTCGAGGATTCCCAGCTCAACCGGCCCGAACCGGGTGCGCACGAGCCGCTCCACCTGCAGGCCAAGCGCCTCGCAGAGGCGGCGCACTTCGCGGTTCCGCCCCTCGGTGAGCGTCACCTCGAACAGCCATCGGCCGCGGCCGAGATGCCTCGCCGTCGCGCGCTTCGGCACGACCAGACCATCCTCCAGCTCGACCCCCTCGTCCAGCGCCTGCTCCGCCGCGAGGTCGGCGTCGCCGCGCACGTGGGCGAGATAGGTGCGCTCGACCTCGCGGCTGGGATGCGTGAGCTTGTGTGCCGCCTCCCCGTCGGTGGTGAGGAGCAGCACCCCCTCGGTGAGCAGATCGAGCCGCCCGACGTAGGTGAGCCCTGGCGCGTCCTCGACGAGCTCGAACACGGTGCGCCGTCCTTCCGGGTCGCGTCGTGTCGTCATGACGCCCGACGGCTTGTGCAGCACGATCCAGCGCGCCTCGGCCACCGACGCCGGCGCGGCGATGCGCGTCCCGTCCACGGTGATCGTATCGCGCGACGGATCGACGCTCTGACCGATGCGCGCGGGCTCGCCGTTCACGAGCACGCGCCCGGCGGCGACGATCTCCTCGGCGTGGCGCCGCGACGCGATGCCGGCGCGGGCGAGCGCACGCTGGATCCGCATCGGGCCGAGCGGCTCGCTCGGCCGCCCACGCCCCTGCCGCACGGCGGAGCGCGCCGCCGACCGATCCGCGGCCGCGCCGGCGCGCGGTCGGGGTGGACGCGGCGTGCCGGCGTCGCGCCCATGACTGCCGGCGCGATCAGCTCCGTGCCGCTTCGGTCCGCGCTTCTCGCTCATCGCCCTCCTCCGCTCGTCCCGCGCCGCCGTCCCCCTCCCCATCCTTCCGTTCGACGCGGAGCGCGATCGCCAGCTCGTCCGCGCGCGGCAGCTCCTCGAGGTGCCGCAGCGCGAAGTGCTCCAGGAAGAGCGGCGTGGTCCCGTAGAGCAGCGGCCGCCCGAGCCCCTCGCCGCGTCCGACGACGTCGATCAGCCCGCGCTCGTGCAGCGACTTCAGCACGCCGCCGACGGCCACGCCGCGGATCTCCTCGATCTCGGCGCGTCCGATCGGCTGTCGGTACGCGATGATGGCGAGCGATTCGAGCGCCGCCGCCGACAGGCGCGCGGGACGCGCAGCCAGCTGCGCGCGCTCGATCGCTTCGGTGTACTCCGGCCGCGTCAGGATCTGCCACCCGCCGCCCAGCTCCTGGAGCTCCACGCCGTGCCCCTCGACGTCGTAGCGCTCGCGCAGCTCGTCCAGCGCGGCACGCACCGCCGCCTTCGAGGCGTCGGGATCGAGGGCCGAGAGCTCTTCGATCGGGATGGGGCGAGCGGCGGCGAACAGCGCCGCCTCAAGCAGCCTCGCTAGCGGCGTCACGGGAAATCTCCACGTCGGCGAAGGGTTTCGGTTGATGCACCTTGAGCTCTCCGAGCTTCGCCATCTCGAGCAGCCCGAGGAGGGTCGAGAGGACCTGCCAGGGCTCGGCGTCGGCGGCGATGATCTGCGACCAGCGCGCGTGCTCTCGGAGCGCCATGACGGCGCGAATGATCGAGATCGCGCCGGGCACGTCGAGCGCGCGCGGGATGACCTCGTGCATGATCGGCCGCTTGACCGTCCGCAGCACTCGATCGATCGCCCCCAGCATCTCGGCGAGCGAGAGGGCGAGCGGCGCCTGCGGGGGGGCGGCGACGGTCGGGAGGAAGGCGCGTGCGAAGCGGCTGCGCCGATCCTCGCCGCGCCGCTCCAGCACGTCCACGATCTCGCGAATCTGCTGGTACTCGAGGAGACGGCGCACCAGCTCCGCGCGCGGATCCTCCCAGGCTTCCTCGCCATCGGAGCGCGGGAGCAGCATCTGCGCCTTGATGCGCAGCAGCCGCGCGGCCATCTCGAGATACTCGGCGGCCTCGTTCAGTCCGAGCGTCCGGATGCGCTTCACGAACTGCTCGGCGATCCGCGCGATCGGGATGTCGTAGATGTCCATCTGCTCCTCGCGAATGAGCGTGAGGAGCAGCTCCAGCGGTCCGGAGAACTGCGGCAGCTCGACGGCGAAGGAGCTTTCCGTCGGGGCGGCGGTCACGACCGGGGACGCGTCCATGGCAGCCACTGAGAGGTGGAGTCGAGGCGGAAGTCGGCCAGCTCCGTGAAGAGCTTCTCGGTCGCGAAGGTGGCCGGCCAGAGCCAGCGCTCGAGCACTCCGGCGCCGAACCAGATGAGCAGGATCAGCGCGAGAAAGCCGAATCGGCCGACGCGCATGTACCGCGCCGCCAGACGGGGCGGCAGCAGGTTCTTCACCACGTGCGACCCGTCCAGCGGCGGAATCGGCAGGAGGTTGAAGAGCAGCAGGAACAGGTTGAGGCGGACGGCGATCACGCTCATCGCCTGCAGCACGCCGAAGGTCCCCTCGACGCCGCCCCCGGCGCGTCCCAGCAGCCCGCAGAGCACGAACAGCAGGGAGGCGATCCCCGCCAGCAGCAGGTTGGCCGTGACCCCGGCGAGCGAGACGATGATGTCGCCGACTCGCCGGTTCCGATACTGGGACGGATCGAGCGGCGCGGAGCGGGCGCCGCCCAGGATGATGCTCCCACCGGTGCCGACCCACGACAGGACGGGCATGATCAGCGTCATGAACGGGTCCACGTAGGTGCGCGGATCCCAGTTCAGGAGCCCGAGATCATGGGCCGTCCGGTCGCCCTGCTTCCACGCCGCCCAGCCGTGTGCATACTCGTGCGCCACGAACGAGAAGAGGATGACGGGCGCGACGAGAAGGATGTCCTGGAGGGTTCCCAACGGGCGGGGGCGAAGGCGGGGGACGACGGTCGAGACGGGAGGTAAGCTAACCGGGCCGGTCGAGCGAGAACAGACTCCGTCCCGCTTGACCCATCTCCTGCCGGCGTCTAGCTTTCGGGCTTCCCGTCAAGAACCCGCAGGAACCTGGAGAGTTCTCAAAGTGCCGAATATCGCGTCCGCGAAGAAGAACATGCGGAAGTCGCGCGCGGCGGCCGTGCGCAACCGCGCGCAACGGTCGGCGCTGCGCACCGCCCTCAAGAAGGCGAAGAGTCCGGCTGCCGGCGCGGCTGACGCCGCCACCGCCGTCACCCTGCTCGATCGGGCGGCTCGCAAGGGGCTGATCCACAAGAACGCGGCCGCGCGGCAGAAGTCGAAGCTCGCGAAGAAGAAGGCGGCGACCGCGTAAGTCGCTGCGTTCGTCCCGCGCCTGTCGGCCGCGGACGTCGCGAACGAGAGAGCGGCGCCGTCTCATCGAGACGGCGCCGCTCTCTCGTTCCCTCCCCGGCCGCCCGTTAGAGCGCCGCGAGCTCCGCCCCGCACCGCTCGCAGTACCACTCGGTCGGGAAGTTCATCGCGCCGCAGTCGGAGCACTTGAGCGTCTTGGTCTGCGACGTCTCCGACCGGAGGATGATGGGCTGATTGCCGGTGACGTTCGCCGCCATCGGGGCGCTCCCCGGAACGCCGACGCGCCGGACACCAGCATGGGCCGCCGGCGCCTCGTGCGCGGCGACGACCGGCGCCGCATCCAGCGCGCGCGGCGCCAGGTCGGCGATCTGGGCCGCGCCGACCGCCAGCCCGGCGCCCGGCGTCACCGCGTCCGCCACGCTCTTGAGGAACTCCAGCTCGTCGAACTGCTGGGTCTCGGCTGGCGTCCGCGCGTCCGGGGTCGACAGCGACTCGACGCTCACGAGCCCGTCGGCGGGTCCACCGGACTCGGCCGCCGCCACCGGCTCCCGGTCGCCCGGCGGCGCCTCGGCGACGCTCGGCGTCGACTCGGCCGCCGGGGCCTCGGCGCTCTCCGCCGCCGGCACCGCCTCGACGGCGACCGGCGTCAGGGCGCGCGGCGGTGTGGTGGCCGCCGTCAGGAGCTCGCGGACCTGCGAGAGCTCGACGCGCACCCGCTCCTGCTCCTCGGCGAGCGTCGCGAGCGCCGTGTCGCTCTCCGACGCGAGCGTCTGCCAGTCCTCCGCCGAGAGCTCCCCGACGTGCGAGCGCAGCTCGGCCTCGGCGCGCAGGTCGCGTTGCGCCCGCTCGTCGTCGGCCAGCCGCGACATGCGCGACTCGAGCGTCCTGGCCTGCTCCTCGAGCACCGGCGAGTGCTCGCCGAGCTGGCGAATCACCTCGAGCAGCCGGTGCTCGTAGTCCGCGTGCACCCGCTCGAAGACGTGCACCGGCGCATCCGCCCGGCGCGCCTCGAGCGACTCGATCCACCCCTCGTACTTCTGGCGCTCCCGCATCAGCCCCGCGACCACGTCGAGCGCGTTCTTGGTGTCCGTCATCCGTCCTCCGTGGCGGCGATGGCCGCCATCACCCGCCGTCGTTGCGTACCGCCTCGCGTGCCTCGCGCAGCGCGCGCACTGCGTCCGGCGCCAACGTTCGTACCCGTCCCAGCTGCCGTGCCGCGAGCAGGATGCACGCGGCATGCTCCAGATTTTCCATCCGGAAGAGCGCGTCGCGCAGCGAGCGCCCTACCGTCGTCGCACCATGGTTGGCGAGCAGGAAGGCATCATGTCCCTCGAGCCACGGCTCCATCGCATCCGCGAGCGCCGGGGTCCCCGGCAGCCCGAACGGCACGAGCGCGACCTCGCCGACCTGGAAAATAATCTCCGGCAGCACGTCCGCTGCGATCGTCTCGCCGGCGACGGCGAACCCGGTCGCGATCGGCGGGTGTGCGTGCACGACCGCCGTCACGTCGGCGCGCCGCGCATGGATCCGGAGATGCATCCGCAACTCGGACGACGCACGCCCCTCTCCCATCACATTCCCGCGCAGGTCGGTGACGACGAGGTCCTCCGGCCGGAGATCGCCCTTGCACCAGCCGGCTGGGGTGACGAGCAGGCGGTCGTCGTCCAGCCGTACCGACACGTTCCCGTCCTGTCCGGCGACGAGCCCGCGCGCGTAGAGCCGGTGGCAGACGTGCACCACCTCCCGGCGCTGCTCCGCCTCGTCCGCGCGCCGCCTCGCGCTCACGCTCCGCCGGACAGTGCGCGTCGCCTCACGCCGATTCCGTGCGGTGAATCACACGGCCGTCCACGAGCGTCGCGCGCACGAGCCCGTGCAGCGTCTGACCGGCCCACGGCGAGTTGCGCCCCTTGGACAGGAATCGGCGCGGATCGACCGTCCACGCCGCCGTCGGGTCGAAGACGGTGACGTCGGCGGCGGCGCCGCGGCGCAGCGTGCCGCCCGGCAGGCGGAAGATCCGCGCCGGCGCGCACGACATCCGCTCGATGAGCTGGGGGAGATCGAGGATCCCCGGCTTCACGAGCCAGGTGACGTTCACCGCGAGCGCCGTCTCGAGGCCGACGATGCCGTTCGGCGCGTCGGCGAACTCCCGCTCCTTCTCGTCGTAGTGATGCGGCGCGTGGTCGGTCGCGATGACGTCGATCGTCCCGTCGCGCACCGCCTGCTGCAGCGCCTCGACGTCGTCGGCCGTGCGCAGGGGCGGGTTCATCTTGGCGTTCGTGTCGTACCCCTCGACCGCCGCCTCGGTGAGGGAGATGTGATGCGGGCACACCTCGGCCGTCACGTTGATCCCGCGCTCCTTCCCCCAGCGGATCAGCTCCACCGAGCCGCGCGTGCTCATGTGGCAGAGGTGCACGTGCCCGCCGGTGCGCCGGGCGAGGAGGATGTCGCGGATCGCCATGATCTCCTCGGCCTCCGCGGGGATCCCCTTGAGCCCGAGGCGCGCGCTGACGACCCCCTCGTTCATCGCGCCGCCGTGCGCGAGCGTCGGCTCCTCGCAGTGGTCGGCGACGGGGACGCCGAAGCTGCGCGCGTACTCGAGCGCCGTGCGCATGAGCTGCGCGTTGGCGACCGGCTTGCCGTCGTCGCTCACCGCCACCGCGCCGGCGGCGATCATCTCGCCGAACTCGGCGAGCTTCTCCCCGCGCTGACCGATCGTGATGGCGCCGATCGGATGGACGCGCGCCGCGTTGGCGCGCTGCCCCTGGCGCAGCACGAAGCCGACGGCCGCCTGGTTGTCGGTCACCGGATCGGTGTTCGGCATGGCGCACACCGCGGTGAACCCCCCGGCAGCAGCGGCCCGCGCGCCGGTCGCGATCGTCTCGACCTCCTCGCGTCCGGGCTCGCGCAGATGGCAGTGCACGTCCACGAACCCCGGCGCGACCACCTGCCCCGCGCAGTCGATCGTCTCGAACGCCCCCTCCTGATCGCGCTCGATGCCGAGCCGCTCGCCGATCGCCTCGACCTTCCCGTCGACGATCAGCAGGTCGCCGACCAGGTCGAGCCGCTGCGACGGATCGACGACCCGGCCGCCGCGCAGGAGCACGCGCGTGGGAGCGGCCGCGCTCATGCGCCCACCCCCCGCCCTTCGCCGCCCTTCGCCGCTTCCGCCAGATCGGGCCGCCCGCCCGCGAGGAGATAGAGCACCGCCATGCGCACCGCCACGCCGTTCGTCACCTGGTCGAGTATCACGCTGTGTGGCCCGTCGGCCACGTCGGAGTCGATCTCCACGCCGCGGTTCATCGGACCGGGGTGGAGGATGAGGATGTCCTTCGGGGCACGCTCGAGGCGCTCGCGCGAGACGCCGAAGACGCGGTTGTACTCCCGCAGCGACGGAATGTAGCCCGCCTGCATCCGCTCGAGCTGCAGCCGCAGCACGTTGAGGGCGTCGGCCCACTGGATCGCGTCCTCGATGTGATCGAAGACGGTGACGCCGAACGCGTCGATCGCGTTCGGGAGGAGCGAGCGCGGCCCACAGACCCCCACCTCCGCGCCCATCTTCCGGAGCCCCCAGATGTTCGAGCGCGCGACGCGCGAATGCAGCACGTCCCCGCAGATGCACACCCGGAGCCCGTCCAGCCGGCCGAAGTGGTCGCGCAGCGTGAGCAGGTCGAGCAGCCCCTGCGTCGGGTGCTCGTGGGTGCCGTCGCCGGCGTTGACGACCTTCGACTCGATGCGGTCGGCGAGGAACTGCGCCGCGCCCGACGCGCCGTGGCGGATGACCACCATGTCGATCCGCATCGCCTCGAGGTTCCGCGCCGTGTCCACGAGCGTCTCCCCCTTCTGCACGCTCGAGCCGCTCGACGCGACGTTCACCGGATCGGCCGACAGGCGCTTCTCGGCGAACTCGAAGGAGATGCGCGTGCGCGTGGACGCCTCGAAGAAGAGATTCACGATCGTCGACCCGCGGAGCGTCGGCACCTTCTTGATCGCGCGCTCGCTGATCTCCTTGAACGGCCCCGCGGTGTCGAGCACGAGCTTGATCTGCGCCGCCGTCAGCGGCTCGAGCCCCAACAGGTCCTTGCCGAGTGCAGAGCTCACGCGCCGTCCTCGCGCGCCGTGATGACGACGGCGTCGCGCCCGTCCAGCTCCTCGACGAGCACGTCGACGCGCTGCCCCTTCTGCGCCTCCACCGTCCGGCCGACCACGTCGGGCTGGATCGGCAGCTCGCGCCCGCCGCGATCGACCAGCACCGCGAGGGCGATGCGCGCCGGACGGCCGAAGTCCGCGAGCTCGTCGAGCGCCGCGCGCACGGTGCGCCCGGTATAGAGCACGTCGTCCACGATCACCACGACCTTGCCGTCGATCGACCACGGGAGGTGCGTCGGGCCGACCACCGGCCGCGGGCCGACCGTCTGGAGGTCGTCGCGGTACAGCGTGATGTCGAGCGCGCCCTGGGGGACCTCGACGTTCTCGCGCTGCTGGATCCCTGATGCGAGTCGCGCCGCGAGCTGCACGCCGCGGCGCTGGATGCCGACGAGGATGAGATTGTCGGTCCCTTCGTTCAGCTCGACGATCTCGTCCGCCATGCGGCGAAGGGTGCGCGCCACCGAGCGCGCGTCGAGCACCGTGTCGGAAGTGGAGGCCATGAGTGCGGAATATCACCACGGGGCTGGTCACTGCCAAGCACCCCGCCGGCCGCGGGGCGCACGAGCCGGCGTGCCCCGGGCCGCGACGGCGCGGTGCTCTTCGTCACACCGTGCCACGCCGCGTGAACAATCGGCCCCCTTCGCTGGTCTGAAGGGCGCTCGGGCGGGCGATGCTCGCGCGCGACGAGTATCACGTGCAATCTCGAGGTTCCGCATGGGAGTGCGTGCGAAGTGGGTCGGGTTGCTGCTCGGCGCGGTGCTGTCGGCCGCGTGCTCCGACGCCACGGATTGGCTGGGCGCCGTCACCGGGATCGAAGGGGCGAGCGCGCGCGACGAGCGGCGCGCCATGCTCGCCAACGACACCACGATCATGTCGGAGAACTTCGACGCGTACACGTCGGCCTCCCAGCTCGGTGCACGGCAGGGCGACCTCCAGCTGGTGGATGGCCACGGCGGCACGGGGAAGGCCGTACGGTTCTGGTACGCCGTGGGACAGCTCGACAGCTGGCTCGAGCGCGCGTTCGCGCCGCGCGGCGACCTCTACGTTTCGTTCTACTACCGCACGCAGGCGGGCGCCAATCCGGTCGCGGGCACGACGGGAGGGCTCGACTGGCTCTCGATGTTCCGGACGGACGGCGTCGTCCACCGCTTCGCCGTGGCGCGGGCCGAGTCCGCGCCCACCGCGGCGCCGGAGTTCAGCGTGAGCACGACGGTGGGCGGGGAGTCGTCGCGGCCGCTGCTGCAGAACGTGCGCAAGACGCCGCGATTCGGCACGACGAACGACGACGGCTGGCACCACTTCGTCGCCCACGCGGTGACGGGCGCCGGCGGCTACGAGCGCGTCTGGGTCGACGGGACGCGGGTGCTCGACACGAAGGGGCGAAGCGGCGGCCCGCCGGGCGCGGGAATCGGCCGCATCCGGCTGCCGGGGAAGCTGGCGGCGACCGCGGCGTTCTATCTCGACGTGGACGATCTGCGCGTCTGGACGGCGCCGTCCGGCCGTCGCGGCGTGCGCGCGCCCGTCGCGCCCCCGTCCTGACGCCGCAGCACGCGACCGGCGCGGCCACCGACGAATCGTCCGTCCGCCACCGCCGGCCGTCCGTTCACCAGCACCCAGTCGATGCCCTCGGGGTACTGGTGCGGCGCGTCGAAGGTCGACCGATCGGCGATCCGCGCCGCATCGAAGACGACGACGTCGGCGAACGCTCCCACGCGCAGCGTGCCGCGGTCGCGAAGCCCCATCCGCGCGGCGGGCATCGACGTCATCTTCCGCACCGCCTCCTCGATCGTGAGCAGCCGCTCGTCGCGCACGTAGCGCGCGAGGGCGCGCGGAAAGGTGCCGTACGCGCGCGGATGCGGATGCCCGTCCCCCGGACGACTCAGCCGTCCGTCCGACGCCACCATCGCGCGCGGGTGACGGAGGATCCGCTGCACGTCGCGCTCGTCGAGCACGTGAAAGATCGCATTGGCGCCGCCGGCGGTCACCGCCTCGATCACCAGCGCCGCGCCGCTCTCCGGCGTCGGCGCGAGCCCGCGCTGCACCGCCCAGTCGTGGAGCGTCTTCCCCTCGAGCTGCGGCTGCGACCGGAACCGCGAGAACTGCACGCGGCGCAGCTCGCCCCCGCCGCGGTCGTTCAGGATGTTGAACACGATCCCCTGCACGACGCTGTCGCGCGTCGCGGGGAGCTGCATCCGCCGCGCGAACGCGCTGTCGCCCCCGTCGAACGCCCATTCGGGCACGAGGACGGAGATCCCCGTGTGCGTCGCCGTGTACGGGTAGACGTCGAGCCAGGTCTCGATGCCGTTCGCGTTCGCCGAGTCGACGAGCGCGAGCGTCTCCACGCTCCGTCCCCACATCGGCGTGCCGACGACCTTGTGATGCGTCAGCACGATCGGCAGCTGCGCGCGGCGACCGATGTCGATCGCCTCCCGCACGCCGTCGAGCAGCGCGAGCCCCTCCTCGCGGAGGTGCGAGGTGTAGATCCCACCGTGGCGCGCCGCGACGGCGGCCAGCTCCACGACCTCGTCGATCGTCGCCCACGCGCCGGGAAGGTACTTGAGCCCCGTCGAGAGCCCGAACGCGCCGGCGACCAGCTCCTGCTCCACCAGGTCGCGCATGCGCGCCAGCTCGTCGCTCGTCGGAGCCCGGCGGGCCATCCCCATCACCGCGCGCCGGACGGTGTTGTGCCCCACCAGGTAGCCGACGTTCATCCCCACCCCGTCGCGCTCGCGCGCCGCGAGGTAGCTCGCGAGCGGCGTCGGCCCCGCGCCGTCCGGACCGCCGAGCGCCGTGGTGACGCCCTGGCGCACGTGGCTCTCGGCGTCGGGCATCCGGTCCAGCGGCTCGAGATGCGCATGGAGATCGATGAACCCCGGCGCCACGATGCGTCCGGTCGCGTCGATGGTGCGTGCGGCGCGCGCGGTGCGCAGCGACCCACGCGTCATCGCGACGATGCGGTCGCCGCGGATCGCCACGTCGCCGCGGTACGGCGTGACGCCGGTGCCGTCCACGATCGTGCCGCCGACGATCAGGACGTCGTAGCCCGGCGCGGCCTCGCGGGGTGAGCGGGCACACGCCGACGCGAGCGAGAGCAGCGCGCCGAGGCACGCGAGGGCGAGGCGAGCGTTCGAGATCGACATGGGCGGGAAACTGCCCGCGCGCGCGACGTCTGGAAAGTGGCGCGCCGTCGATGCGCGCGCGCGTCGCCGGCAGCGTCGGACTACGTCCCGTCCGTCTCCCGTCCGGGGTGCGTGGCGGGAGGCGCCGTTCGCCGCGCGTGCGCGTCCTCGTCGTCCGACACCGCGTCCGCCCCGTAGAAGGTCAGGAGGAGCCCGCGCATGACGAGCTGCCGCAGCCGCGACGGATCGCCCTCGGATCCGACGACCGGCGTCCCCTCGGTCCCCTCGACGACGCCGTTGATCGTCGCGAGCACGCGCTCGATCGGTTCCCCGCGGGCGCGTGCCGACCGCGCGTAGATCGCGATGGCCCTGGCGAGCCGCTCCTCGTCGCCGGAGACGACGAAGTGCCGCATCGCCGCAGCGACCTCCTCCGCGCCCGCCGCCGCGCTGACGACCTCGAACTGCTCGTCGGCATCGAAGCGGGGGTCCCGGCTGAAGTCGCCGCTGCGGGATCGTGGCGGCGACGCCGGTGACGATTTCGGTGGCGCCTTGCCGCGGGTCGGATCGGTCATGTCCGGAACGTCCTTCTCTCACGGACTTGCGACGGTGCGCACCGTCCTCTGCGCGAACGCGGACGACCACGGCACGCTGCGACCCCTGCGCGCGCGAATCGTGCCAGGGGACGCCGCACGACGTGCGTGACCGACCGCGCCGTCAGACCGTCGCGCCGCCGCCGACGCGTTCCGGCGTTCTCGTGCCGAGCACCTCGCGGACCTTGCGCGCCAGCGCGACGGCCGAGAACGGCTTCTCCAGGTAGGCATCCTCCATCGCGCGCCGGTGCGCGCCGGTGAGCGACTCGCGGTTGTAGCCGGACATGTAGATCACGCGGACCCGATCACGCCGCTCCCGCAGCCGGGCGACCAGTTCGACCCCGCTCATCTCCGGCATCACCATGTCGGTGATGACGAGGTCGATCTCCGTGTTCGCATCCGCGAGGATCTCGAGCGCTTCCTTCCCGTTGCGCGCGGCGACGACGCGGTGCCCCTGATGCAGCAGCAGCCGCCGCACGACCTCGCGCACGCTCGGCTCGTCCTCGACGATCAGGATGGTCGCCCCGGGGATCGCGACAGGCTCGGCAACCGGCGCCGTCGCCACCGGATCGAGCGCGCCCTGGCTCGCGGGCCAGAAGAGCTTGAAGGTCGTCCCTCGACCGGGCTCGCTGTACGCCCAGATGGCACCACCCGCCTGGCGCACGATGCCGTACACCGTGGCCAGCCCCAACCCCGTCCCGCGACCGACCTCCTTGGTCGTGAAGAACGGCTCGAAGACGTTCGCGAGCGTCTCGCGATCCATCCCCACCCCCGTGTCGGTGATCGAGAGCATGACGTACTCGCCGGGGGCGACGGGAGTCCCCTCCCGATGGTGCAGCTCCTCGCGCCCGACGCTCACGTTCGACGTGGCGATCGCGATGGTGCCGCCCTTCGGCATCGCGTCGCGGGCGTTGACGCAGAGGTTCACGAGCACCTGCTCCACCTGCCCCGGGTCGGCGAGAACCGGGCGCTCGTCCGCCGCGCGCGCGACGCGCAGCTCGATGTCCTCGGGGAGCAGTCGCCGCAGCATCCGCTCGACCCCGTCGACGACGTCGCTCATCACCAGCCGCTGCGGATGCACGATCTGCTGCCGGCTGAAGGTGAGAAGCTGCCGGGTGAGCGCCGCCGCGCGATCGGCGGCCGCGCGAATCTCCCTGACGTCCACGCGGCGCCCGTCGTCCGGCGGGAGCGTCTCGAGCACGAGATCGCTGTAGCTCGTGATCGCCGTGAGCAGGTTGTTGAAGTCGTGCGCGACGCCGCCCGCGAGGCGCCCCACCGCCTCCATCTTCTGCGCCTGCTCGAACTGTCGCTGGAGGCGCCGGTGCTCGGTGGTCTCCACGAGCAGCCCGCAGCAGCCGATGATCTCCCCCGCCCCGTCGCGAACCGGATAGACGCTCGCGAGCCAGTTGCGCTCGGTCCGCGTGCCGGGAGCGATCTCGAACTCCACCTGCGACGCCACCTCGCCCTGCCGCAACACGCGGTCGACGATGGGGTCGAAGAGCGCCGCGCGCTCGGGATCCACCTGCGCGTACGTCCGACCGACGTACTCCGCCGGGGCGTGACCGCTCAGCGATGCGACGACCTGATTGACGCGTACGAAGCGGCCCTCCCGATCGTGGATCGCGATGCCGATCGGCGCGCTGTCGAGCACGTGCGCGAGGAGCGAGTCGGAGAGCTCCCGCTCCCGGCGCGCGGCGCCGGCGACCATCTCCGCGCGCGTGCGCGCGTCGGCCTCCGCGCGCAGCTTGGCGTTCGCCGTCTCGAGCTCCTCGGTGAGCACCCGCGCCTCGTCGAGCTGGTGCTCCAACTCGACCGCCTGCTCCTCCAGCTCCGTCGCCTGCTCCTCCAGCTGCTGCTGCTGCTCCTCGAGGCGGTCGACCTGCTCCTCGGTCCGTCGTGCGAGGCGCCCGAAGGTGGCGCCGAGCAGCACGAGCTCGCCGAGGATCGTTCCGAGCAGCGCCCAGCGCACCTGGTCGGTCCGCAGGACGCGGCGCCCGTATCGCGCCTCTTCCGCATCGAGCAGCGCGGCGGCGGCGCGCCGCACGTCGCCGAAGCGCACGCGATCGAATGCCGCGAGCTCGGGGAGACTCGTGATGTCGCGTCCGGCGCCCTCCCGCGCGCGCGCCGTCGCGCGCTGCACGTACTCGCGGTCCCAGCGGCCGATCGCCTCGTCCAGCGTCCGCATGCGACTGGCCTGCTCCGCATCGTCGCGGATGAGCGCCCGGAGGGAGTCGGCGTCGCGCTCCAGCGTCGCCGTGGCGACGCGCTCGCGCGCCAGATAGGCGGTGTCGCCCGTGAGCGCGAGGCCGCGCAGCAACGTCTGGCGATCGATGGCCGCGGCGAGGACCTCGCGCGCGAGGCGGGAGACGTCGCGGCTGTGGCGCACCCACTGATCGCTCCAGGCGCTGGCGCCGATGAGCCCCGCCGCGCTGATGGCGACGGCGATGATGGCGGCGGCCGCACGGCGGCGGAGCCGTCGGAGCATCTCCGCCGCGTGCCGCTCCCGTCGCGGCGTCGAGGATGATGTCGAGTCGAGCACGGATCGTCGCACTGGTCGGCCCGGACGCGCGAGCCACCCACGCGTGTCGGAGTTTTCCTGACGGCTCCGCGCAATGAACGCCCCGGGCGCAGAAACCGGCAAGGGGTGGGGCGACCTGTCACATCGCGTCCCGATGGTGCGGCGGCGTACGGCACGAGAGGCGTCGGCAGCCCGCCCCCGCGCCGCGCGCGCCGCGCGTGCGGCACTCGTCGTCGCGCCGCGCGCCGGACCACGGCACGCCGACGTTCCCGGCGGAGGCGCCTCGTGGCGAGCGACGGACCGACGCCGGTGCGTCGTGGAGCTCCGTGGACGCGCATCGCGTCGGCGTGAACGGCGAGCAGGCCGTGGACCGTCGCGCGTCTCCGTTCCATCGATCCGTCGCGCCCGCCGATGGGACATTCACGGCGTCGCCACGAGCGGCGCGCTTGGCTCGGCTGCATCGAGCGACTCGCGTCGCGTCACCCACTCGACGCCGTCGTCATGCACCGATGTGATCCGGGGCTACCCTTTGCGCACGACGAACAACGGATACGGATCGAGCAGCCCGCTCGGCAGCCCGACGGCACGCAGCGCGCGATGGCGGGGGCGCGTGACCTCGTGCTCGACGGTGTACGGGCGATCGAGCGCGCGTACGAGCTCGTAGAAGCCCATCCCGCGCCAACCCGAGTGCCGCCAGTCGGTCCACGATGCGTCGTCGTGCGCGCGACGGAACCGGCCGGTCAGCCAGCCGATCGCGTACGCCACGCGCGACGGGAGCCAGTTGGTCAGCGGCAGATGCAGGGTGTGAAAATCCCAGGGCAAGTAGGGATTCGGCGTTTCGTTGACGATGAGCACTCCGCCGGGTTTCACCATCGCCCACACCTCGGCGATCCACGCGGCGCGTGGCGCGGGAATGTGCTCGAAGACGGCGTTGCAGAGCACCGCGTCGAAGCGCTCGCGCTCGAAGGGGAGCCGGCGTGTATCCGGGACGTGGTGCATCGTGATCCGATCGGCGAGGCCGAGCTCGTGGATCGCCGGCACGCTGTACTCGAGATGATCGGCGAACGCGTCGACGCCCGTCACGTGCGCGGCGCCCGCGTCGAGCAGTGCGTGGCTCGACACCCCGCGGCCACACCCGTAGTCCAGCACGTGTCGGCCCGAGATCAGCGCGCGCAGCGGTGCGAGCTGTCGCCGCAGCTCTTCGTAGCGCTCTTCGTATTCGGGGCCGAAGCCACGCATCACGTCGTGCAGGGTGCGCGCGACAGGGACTTGCAGGACTCCGCTCTGCATCGGTCGCTCCTGGTGGTAGGGACGCCGGCCGAGCTGCAAAGATGGGTCCGCCGTCGCGTGCCGTTACACCGTGGGCAATCGCGTGCGTGATCCAGTACTTCGCGAGCAATCGCGTGCACGATCCGTCACGTCGTGAGCAATCGCGTGCGCGTTCGAGCCACTCGACGCGCAATGCTGCGCGAACGACTCGACGACGAATGCACGGCGGGCCGGTTTCGCCGATGCGCTCGCGCAACATGCCATGCCGGTCATCAATCGCCGCGCATGGTCGCCGATCGGCGAGCCGTGGCCCGGCATGGCGGTTCGACGTACCGGGAGCGACGTCGCGCGTCGATGCACGACGCTCCTTCCCTGCGCTCACTCCCGCGATCGTCGCGACGGCGGCCGACGCGCGAGACACCGCGGACGCTGCCCGTCGCGGCCTGCGACGTCACCGCGCCGCACCCCGACGCGCGATTCACCTCGATGTCGACGCTCGGCGTGCCGGCCGGGGAGCAGCGGCTCGTCCGCGACGGGCCGCGGATCGTGGATCACGCGCAGGGGCCGTGGCTCGGAGAACGCGCCGCGCTCGGGGCTCCGTCGCCAGGCCGCCGGTGGAGTGCTCGCCGCGGCCATCGCTCGGACGTGGCCGCAGATCGTCGGCTGCACGACCCCCGCGAGGACACCGCGTACGAGCGACGCCGGCCGGGCGAGCGGACGTGGTCGCGAGGACGTCCGTGCGCAGTGCGCGGATCCGGCGGGAGGCGACCGATCGCCGAGCGCCACGGGACGCCGTGGACCCGACCGTAGACGAGACGACGCCCCCGGCGCGTCGGGCGCCGGGGGCGTGTCCATCCGCACACGGGCGGAGGTCGATGTACCGATTCGTATCACTGCGACGGACAGGGTGGGATTCGAACCCACGGTACGCTTTCACGTACACAAGCTTTCCAGGCCTGCGCCTTAAACCACTCGGCCACCTGTCCCGGGACCCACGACCTGCACGAGCGCCTACACGAGAGACAGACGGCGCGGCCGGCCTGGAGCCGCCGCGCCGTTCGTTCGCCACCGCCGCTCCCGCACGATCCGCGGAGCGCTCTCGACGGACAGGGTGAGATTCGAACTCACGATACCGTTGCCGGTATGCCGGTTTTCGAGACCGGTGCCTTCAGCCACTCGGCCACCTGTCCAGGAACATCAGAAGCAGCTTGAAAATTTAGCCAGCGGCAGACGGTGTGTCAACGAGAGTCCGGCGCGCCGCGACGCCGCCCGGAGTCGGTCGCGTCCCGGCTTGACAGGCGGTCCGGGGGACCCAAGCTACCCGGGAGCCCAACTCCACGTCCACGCAATCATGGTCGATGTCGCGATCGACAGCCCCAGCAGCCGAGCGATGGCGGCGCTGAACGTCTCGCGGGGGTTCTCCTACCGCATCTCGCGCCGGAACGATGCGGTAGGACGGTGGGTCACTGACATGAATCTCGGCGAGTATCGGCCGCGCATGGCCACGGCGCTCGCCGGTGCTCCGTCCCCAATCGTTCGAGTGGCCGATGTCGCCCGAACCGGCATTCCTGAGTTCATCGACGCCGAGGGGCAGACGCGGACACTCCGCGAGCTCGGGCCGGTTCCTCATGCCGCGAACACCGCGACGGTGCGGCCTCGCACCCTCGGGCAGCGGGAACTGCCACCCGCGCCGACACCGATCGCCCGTCCAGCCATGCTGCCTACCGACACGTCGAGCGAGTGGATCGGCACGTACGTAGTCACGCCAGCGTACGCAGCACGACTCCGGAGCCGCCTTGCGGAAACCGCCGATCGCGTCGAGTCCACTCCGGGCGGTTCGCGATATGTCCGCGAACGAGCCGGACGCCGCCTCGAGATTCTCCTGGATAGCGCAGCCGGGATGATCCGCGAGATGCGAACGCTCGAGAACAGCACGCTCCGGGCGCTGACCGTCCGCGAGTACGCTCGCTCGGCGGCTGGGCTGCTCGTGCTCCGCTCCGAGCGCACCACGCGGTATGCGCGAGAGGGCAGTCTGCCGCCGCTGGTGATCACCATGTCCTATCGCAACCTCCGGATGCGGGAGGAGCGCTGACATGCTGCGCCCATGTCTTGCGCGCACCGCGCGCGCCCGCCTGGTAACCCTGTCGTTGCTCGGTCTCGCGGCGACGCGCGCGACGGCACAGGACACGGCCGTCGTCTTTGTGCACGGAATCCAGTCGGACGGATACGTCTGGAATCACGCACTCACCTCGATCGTCCCCGGGCTTCGCGTGAATCCCGTGAAACCGAGCCTCGAGTGGCGGTTCCCCGTGGCGCAGCAGGTGGCGGAACTCTCGAGCCTCCTCAACGCCACCCCCGCGACCAGCGACACCACCCGGCGGATGCCATTCGTCACCCATAGCAATGGCGGGCTGGTGGCGCGGGACTACAGCCGCGCCGTGGGGCGGGTGCGCCAGCTAGCGACGGTCGCGACCCCGCACCTGGGAGCGTTCCTCGCGAACAGCTGGTTGAATTACGATGTCCCGGCGCTGGCGACATACATGATGGACGCGCTGTACGCACCGATCCACTTCCATCACGAGGAGGACTTTGCCTCTCCCGAGATAATCGACCTGGCCTACTACGCGATGTACCCGTTCTTTCAGCTGGCGAATGGGCTGGACGCGGCGATGTGTCCCGTCGCCGGTTTGTGCCTGGTCTGGACAGGCGCGAATTGGGTGGCCGCACCCATCGCGGTCGATCTCGCTGAAGGCTCGGCGGTGACCGATCCGGGGGGACGGCTGAATACCCCGGCGAATCTCGCGCGGGAAGCCTCCGGCGCCACGGCCATCTCCCCTCGCATCGGGCTCTGGACGAGTAGCCCCGCCGAGGGCGTGCTCTTCGACCTGCTGGGCCTCCATCGTCCGACCTGGATCGATGGGCGGGACATCACGATCGCGCTGTACCTGCAGGCGTACCAGCACTATCACCAACATTGGGATCCCTGGCTGGTGGCGCAGGAGTGGCTGTGGGTCGACGGGATGATCGCCCTGATGGACATGGACGCCAACTGGCAGGCGCTGATTGGGACGCTGTATGCCTATCAGCGGGAGGTCCAGCCGGATTTCGGCATCTGGTACTGGAGTTGACCCGGTTTGATGGACACCTCGATAACCCTGATATTCGGGGAGGAGGTGTTCGATGGCGAAGCAGAATGGGAAGCGCCGGTCCTTCAGTGCTGAGTTCAAACTGGAAGCGGTG
>Ga0182741_1002150_pt1 | contig 23674 bp, 10 predicted proteins | sample eDN5th37CBELigOP_FD_128874 | JGI IMG/M metagenome (GOLD analysis project Ga0182741, IMG submission 128874) | Enriched Organic Plus compost microbial communities from Emeryville, California, USA - eDNA 5th pass 37_C BE-Lig OP (version 2) (version 2) ... | reverse complement strand
TACCTCGCGTATGGCGAGGATCTATATTTCGCACACTATCACTGGGCGCGCTATCTCCATAAGCGCGTGGATCTCCCTCGAGCGCCGCGTGGCCAGCGAGAAACAGGCCTGCAAAGCCCCTGGACCCGGGCTGGATATTTTGTGGTGAGTGAGTGAGGGGTAGATATCTCACCACGCGTGGTGTCTAGGCGGTCAATAGAACGGGTTGGCGCGGCTTATCTATCACAACACAAGCCTAAAGATGCAGAATTTGATGTCATATTGGGTCATTCAGCCCGGCTACTCGCGCTATGAAGCCTTTGGGGGAGGGTGATTTGGGAGATTTTTGAGTATATCTCGTATGTAGAGGCGGATTGGACCACAAAAAGCGTGTTAAATAGATTACCACACCAGTGAAAAAGCTGCATGCGCATTTTCCAAGCAACCTACACCCATACAAGAGCTGGAATCCAGCCCCTCCCAGCGGTCTCGAGCCCATTTTCAAACAAATCACAAGTGCGGTTTGGGGTGGGAAAAGGGCGTTTTTCTCGCCACCTGCGGCTTGCCCGCCCGTTTGTGACGTGCAGACCCGCTCCCAGCCCCATACTACACACGATAAAATGCTTTATAAATCCATGCACGCGTGCGAAAACCACCCCTGTCCCCGGTTTCAATCTGTATCCCCTCAGGTTTCTGTGAGATATCGCGCTTCGAACGGGTTTGTGCGCGCTTGCACGGGGCAAACGACCACCATATCTGGCCATACGACTGAGCTCACCTCCCTGCACGTTACTCCTCTCCCCAACTCCCCAGCGCTGCTCAGCATGTCTTCGAAGAAGCTGGAGGAACGCATCCGCGCCCTCCAGAAGCAGCCACAGAACAAGGTAAGTGCCCGTCTCCTCGGCGTGCGCGAGTGCGATTGAGTTCAATCCGAGCTACGCTGGTGTCTGACCCCGGAACTGATCGCACCACATCGTCCTCAGGTGCCCACCTCTGCGCAGAGTCGCTATCAGGAAGTCGTCTCTCACCCAAGACAAGGTCTGGACTGAGACCGGAACGGCTCCAGTCACGTGGCGAGACGATGTGGAGATCGGTAATGGATCTGAGTACCGTAGACTGCTCTTGCACGCCCAGGTGACATTACTCTCGGCGTGGTCGACCAAACGAATTTGCGGTTGTCCGCAAGCGACGCCAGCAGCAGTCCTGATTGAACTCGGGTGAACATGATAGACGATATTCACCAGGTTGGTCCTGACCGATACAGCACTCGAAGACAATACTAAACAAAACCTCATACGACATTTACCGCCACTGCCGCTTGAAAACCCACCTCTAGGCCTGCTTTAACTGCTTGAAGAGCGGTACGATGCAAAATGTGTGCATGACCTTTGGTACCTTCGTCTGCACCACGTGTGCCGGCGTACACCGAAAGTTCGCCCACCAAATCTGCACCATCAACATGACCACGTTCAATGAGAACCAGGTGGCCTTCCTTGAAGCCCACGGCAACGAAAAAGTTCGAAGAACCTACCTCGCTCACTTCAACGAAGCTCGACGCCCTGCTCAGGAGAACACTATCCAGATCGAATCCTTCATCCGAGACACGTTCCAAAATAAGCTCTATATGGCCAGGGATAATGTCGCTCCAGCATCTCTTACGGCAGCTGCTTCTTCTGCGGCTTCATCGGTCGCCCCGCCCGTGCCAACCTCTCGAACTGCTGCATCATCCGTCAGTGCCAAGCGTGATGCCGCACCAGTGCCCACGATCGATTTGTTTGGAAGCTCTGCACCTGCTGTTAGTGCTGCTGCCCCTGTTGCTGTGGCTGCACCGGCAGCAAGGGCTCCCGAGGCCTCTGGTGACCTCACTGCTGCTCTGGCACGAGTTCTGAGCGAATTTGCCACAAAGCACAGGCTAACAGCTGCGACACTCAAGAGCATTCTTCCCCAAGCGCTTAACGCTGTCCAAATTCCAGTAGCTGATGTTAGCTCAACTTTATCTGCCCCTGTACCGCTTGCCCCTCCAGCTCAGGCAGCCAAGGCAGTGCCCGCTGTGCCGCCACGCAAGCAAATCGATGAGAGTATCCTTTTCGATGACTCGAAGCTTCTCGAGGTCTTTGGTGACGATGGACCATCCGCCGCTTCTACCACGGCCGCCGCTGCTGCGACAGCCGCAACCGCAGTCCCGGCTATTCCACCACCATCTTCGGATCCCTTCGGTGGCGATCCGTTTGCATCACCAAACCCTGCCACATCAGCTTCTGCTCCGGTCGCTGCACAGCCTACCACACCCGAGCCAGATCTGTTCAATCTACCCCCAGCAACCAGCAAGCCGGTTGTCCAAGACAAGCCTGCCATCACTATTGCCGCACCGGCTGCAGTGGCATCCTTTGATGAGGATCCATTCGGCGCAGATCCTTTCGCGGAGACCGACACAACATCCGCTGTGCCTGCTCAAGCGAAGACCACGACTGCGCCTGCTATGCCAGACCTCTTCGGGGGTAGCTCAGGTGGTCTTGGTGGAGCCGATCTCTTCGCAGGCGCGTCAACAACTAATGCTTCCACTGCTAATCCATTCTCCTTCGATAGCCCAGCCACTTCTCCGCCTACGACGACTACCTCGGCGACCTTCCAGACGTCATCCGCATTCGAGACCACTGCCTCGGCATTCGGCAGTACCGCACCCTCAACGAGTGCGATTGTAAGTACTACCGATGATGACGATGTCTTCGCAGAAGCCTTGGCGCAGGGTGGCAGCACCAAGGGCAGCATTGATGCATTTGGTGCTGGTGACTTTGGTGGCTCATCAGCCAAGCCTGCTACTACGCAGTCTAAGGGCGATCAGGCATTCAAGTTCAAGTTTGGTACGGATGACGACGACGATGACGATGGTGGCAACCCCTTCACGGACACGACACCCACACACGGTTCGACTGGTCAGCTCTCTTCGGGAATGAGCCTTGGTGGTGCCAGCAATTCGCTCGGAGGATTTACAGCTCCCGCAGCGACAACGACCGCACCTGCGATGGGAGTGGGACATGTCCCTAATCCCACCCCCACCGCTATTGCTGCTACTATGATGCCTAATCCTTTTGCGATGGTTGCCACGACTCCGCAGTACCAGCAATATCAGCAGATGATGATGCAGATGGTGGCACAGGCTCAGGCTGGTCAGCTCTCACCCATGCAGCAACAGCAGATGATGCAGCAGATGATGATGATGCAGCAAAACCTTATGCAGCTGGGCCAGCAGATGCAGCAGGCCCAGCAAATGCAGCAGGCCCAAGCTCCAGTGCAACAGCCAAACATGTTTGGCGCGGCCGCCAACCCCTTTGCAGCGCAGACAACTCCCACAACCCAGCCACAGCAGCAATCCCAATCTGGTGGAGACAAGCCAGATGTATTCGCAGGAGTGTTCAACTTCTAACTCAAGAAATCCCTATGCAATCACTTTCCGTTCACCTAGTTTAGAAGCATCGCACCGATAATAAATGTGGCATAGAGAAAGTTCGAGTGTTTCTCGTTTGATCCACACCCCGCTTCGTGCTCTGATGAAACTGTTCTCGTTTTATGTAGACAATTGCGGCATAATACATGCGCTGAGGCTCTGTTAGAACGAAATCGATAAGATGGAGTAAAGGGAAAATACACGGGGAAATGATCAGCATCTGGGATGGACCCAAGACGAGCCTAGGGTCTCTTCCTTTTCAACAACGCTCAGAGAGAGAATCAAAGCGGTCGAGACGGACGCTGTCGGTTGTTTGAACATTGAACGTTCGTGTCTAGACACTTACAGTGAGCTGAGACATTGGGCTTCAAGTTTCAAACGCGGGAGTCCGAGGTGGTAACTACACAGTAACATTGGGACGATGGATAAAAGCAACAAGTTGAGTGTTGAGCGAAGGCATGGACTACGTTAGCCGAGAGGATAAGATATATCATATCGCATGTATACCTCAGACTTTCGCGGATAATCGTTAACCATATTCACGATTCGACCCATTCGCTGTTGAACGCGTGCAGACAGACATAGATACGACACGACCTGACACGAAAGCAAATCAATGAATAGAAGCAAAGGAAGGTCAGTACCTTACTGTGCCCCACCAACAGCTGGCCCATTGTGATCATGATTGCCTCCTGGGCCTCCTCCGCTACCACCGCCACTACCTCCACCGCCAGGACGTCGAACATGATCCTTGGAAGGGAAGTTGTCGTTTCGTCGACGACGCCAGGACGAGAGCACCATCAGGATGGAGAACACGATCAGCACAGTGGTGCAGATGTTCTGGAAGTCCACACCACCGACATTCGATGGAGAAAGGGGGTCCTTGCCTATACAGTTAGTGAGGTAGATGCGTCAAAGTGTCAGAATCAATGAGGTCAGGATCAATGGATAGGTTCTAGGTGCCTAGTGAGATTCGCTTGGCAGGACAGGGGATTAGAAATCCCACTGAGACAATATGGATCATCTTGAAACCCCGATAGCTTTGCGTAATTCGCAAGCCAAGTGCGGCCAACGTCGTCTGTGCTAGCCAAATGTGTGACGCGTGGATGTCAACGTACTCTCAGAATTGGTATTGGCGCCGTTTCTTGCGGCAAGGATGTTTTGCAGCGCTCTGAGATTCTCTTGGATAAGAGAGAAGCTGCAGTAGTCGTTATTCGACATAGTTCCGGCGGGAGTCCGCGTGTCTTACGCTTGATATTGGGGCCGAAAGTTCTTGATGTCAGATATCCAGGCTGTCTGAGTGTGTTTCAAGCTGTTTTGGGCTATAAAGTGTGATTCAGAAGTATTTCTTCAACTTAGAATGGGTTCAACACAGACATCTCAAGTAATTTAGATAATTTTCATGCACACCCTTCCCCCACATCATGAGATTTCAACCCTGTTTCAGTGTACAAAAACGAACAACCTCTCCGGATTAGACCCTACGGGTGCGAAAAAATTCTATGCAACCAAGGTGGATGTGACTGAGCTGGAGAACACCGCGCCTCGCGCTAGCGTGCAGACGAAATGCGCAATGAGGCTGCGTGGGATTAAACTACAGCTTGTGGGCTTAGCAACTGCCCTCGGACTAGATGTAGCTAGATCGATCTCGATGAGTTATCCCCTACCGTGAGAACGGCTACTTGCTTCGATCTGCACCAAAGCGGTAAACTACTGTCGCTGCTTCGACAGCACGTGACACTCAGCTGAATTCAACAAACACAGGTTGAGAATGCATATACAGATCTGTATTCGTGCGAGAACACCACGCGCAATCTGAGGAGGCGGTTAGTTCCACTCATCCTCTGATTCGCTGTCCTGAATGGCACGCCTTCGAGCGAGAATACCCATAATGGCATTGACACTGCTGTTGGTTTGGCTTTGGGTGGTGGGCTCCACCTTCTTCGCGGATTTCAGTTTGAAGTTCATGTTGCGGATATCGGCCAAGACACCATCGCGAGAACTCAAAGGCTCTGGTGCCGGCTCAGGCGCCTTGGAACGAGCTCGCAGTGTGACACCCTGAGTAATCTGCTTCAACAACTGACTGCGAGGGTCAAGAACAGGCTCTGGGGCTGGTCCACCGCCGGACTTCAGCCTAGAAGCCGCAGACAGCAAATCAGCTGCACTCAAACCACCCGAGCTACCGCCACTCGAAGACGATGGAGGCGGTGGTGGGGGCAAACTGCTGCTGGCGCCTGAGGATGGTGGTGGGGGCGGTGGGAGCGCGCCGCCTCCCGAGGGCGGAGGTGGTGGCGGCAGCGACTTGTTCCCTGAAGAGGGTGGGGGTGGAGGCGGCAATGAACTTGATCCAGCTGACGACGACGATGACGACGATGGCGGAGGAGGCGGTGGAAGCAGTGCCTTTAGCCTATTGCCCTCACTTGTAAAGATCGAGTCGAGCTGCTGGGTTTCAGCGGTTTGCGAAGAACCTGAAGGAGGCGGTGGTGGCAGTGCGAGCGGCAAAGGTAAGTCTTGACCCTCTGCAGATGCACCAAGCTTGGTCATCTCAGTCGACTTGGTCATTCCTGCACCAATATCCTCCGATGCTATTGTTGGTGGCGGGGGTGGTTTGCCGAACACTGACTGTCGCCGTGTGGGAATAGACGATGATGCGCTGGTTGGTGCACTCGCTGTACCTGCAGCCGCACCCGCGGTGGTTGACGCGACGGGATGCGATGAAGGACCCGAGACGGAATGAGTGCGGGGATCGTGGTGACGCGTCAACTGTTGGACGCGGATATTGGATGGATCGATTGAGGTAGGCTGAACGGTAATGTTTTGAACGGATGTACCACCGAACTCCTCACCCATACCTGAGAACACCTTAACTTGGATGGCAGGCAAGTCGAGGTTGGCTTCAGGAGCCTTCTTCATTTTTCGGATCTTATTTCGCCTCTTCGTGTGTCCTCTCAATTCGCGCATCTTCTCATCCTCAGCAAGCCACTGTCGCAGAAAGAAGTGTGGATCTGTGTAGAGCTTGAGGCATTCTCGTCCGGCAATATCGTCCATGAGGTCAACACGAGGTGGCTTCAGTGCCTCATTCCAGAGTCGTACAACGGAGTCAGGGCGGTTTTCTGTCGAGAAGAGCATGTGATTGGCGTCCGAAGCCTGATGCCAGTTGTTGTCAATTGTGCTTTCGTAGAAATCTCCTGGCCGAACTTGATTCAGGGTGCGCTCAACACTTGGGAGCGATGACTCGAGATACTCGGTCCGTTCTTTCACGCTTGAAATGCGCTCCGCCAGGGAGTTGACGTCATTGAAGATATCTAGAGGCAGGACCGAGTGGTATGTTGATGAATGAGAAGTATTCTCGGCCGGCTGAAGCGAAAACGACTTGAAAAGCAGCATGGATGTTGAGTTCTCCTGACTCACTCACTTGCAAGTCAAGGTCCTCCCTATTACATTCCGCAGTTAATACGTACTTCGAAAAATCTCCGCAGCGTAGTGGGAGATCTGTCCTAGCTGCTCCAGCAGTCCGACCATCTGGCTGGCCGATGCCAGTGACTATACAGAGTGGAAAAGCGTTTCAAACACAGTCATAAGTGAGCAGTTTCACTCAGAATCTGGCTCCTTTTGGAGCAACAATGAGGGTTAGCACGGGGTCTATGGCATGCCCACCAGGCTAAAGAAACGTACCAGAACGTCAGACCCCGTCTGCTGATAGATAGCAGGGTCGATCTGCACGGGGGCGAAGGAACGCGTCGTGAATACCATTGCAAATGGTTGTCGTTCCTAGAGACGAGTTGGAAAATGGGGATTTGTGGTGTTTGTTGGTGTAAGTGTGAGGTATCATTCAATCAAAACTGTGTAAGAACATGTTCTACACATGTTAAATGAATTTTCATACCAATTACGCATCAAAACTACCAGGTTTTGACTCGTATATCATTCTTGAAAACAGATCGAATCGGTGCTCGTTTCCGAAACCGGGGGTGTCGGAATAGACCGCCTCGCCTATAACCGTATCCGGCTAAAAGACGGAATTTTTTTCGAATTTCCCATCTTGGCACTGAACTTGGAGCTGGGGAGTGGTGTCTTTGCGAGTGGCGTGTAGGCGGTAGTTTGAGGAGCTTCGCGATGACGGCTACCAGGCACACTGGCCAGTCCGAGAGAAATGCAAATCAACACTTTTTGAACCAGTATTATCACAAGCAACACCCTCTCACAACCGGATTGTACTACGAACTATCTCTGACCGTGAGTTAATCGTCTTGTAAAAGCCATATACTGACGCCACAGCATCTATACACCACATTTTCTCGATTTTTTATCACCGTGTCTCTTAGTCCCTCTTCCATCAAGCGAGGAATCCTTGCGCACGGCGCAGGAGAGGTGCGGGAACAATTGCGCGACTGCACGTTTTCCAGAACAGGGGGTGATGAAATACATGACTGAATTCACATTGACTATTGTACGAGAAAGTGTATATAACCAGAAGTGTGTGGGTATAAAACCCAGTGGATTAACTATTTAAGACATCACTAGGCTTAATTCCGCATCCAGCCTGCGGACTGCTAAGCATGCTGCCCACAAATCCAACCCAGGCTGCAAATCCTCTACATCAAGTGGCTCAGCTGCACCAGGTTGCGCTGCTGAATCAGGTCAACGCGCAGGGCATTTTGACGTATGAGTACAAGTGCGGATTCCTCTTCGAAGACGACACCTTCACCAGCCCCGAGCTCCAGTGCAGGCCCGGCGCACACCGCCATCGACTTAAAGAAGCGCTCGCGTCGAGTCATGCTAAGGAGCCTGCACCGCCTAAGCCCAACCCTACCAACCGATGGAGTCGGTGGTGGTGTATTATTCGAGACAACATGATGTTCGGACGCAAGCTGGAGACGCGTAGCGACATGCCTACCTCGTCCCATGAGGTCATTGCTCGACCTGATCGTATCGTGCATCTCTGTGGAGCTGTTGCGATGCCCATCACAGAGGAGGAGTGGGGTGGACCCATGTATCTTTACAAGAAACACACCGGTGCACCTGTCAAGTTGTACATCTTTGAAGTGACACTTCAGCCCAATGCCCAGCTGTCTCCCACAGGCCTCAACTCGCCGCAGAAACTCGCAGCGGCTGCCTCGAAGTCGCCTGACAGACGGAAGCGGCCGCCCGCAAATCCATGGCGACTCCGATTTGCGGTCACCTCTGAAGATGTCCAGCTGCACTGGATCACAGCGATAGAATGCGCAGGCACCCAGGCCATCCCTCCTCTCGTGACTTTACGTCGTAGCGGCGAATCGGTTGTCTCGAAGTGGGAGGACGTCCCTGCTGGCACAATCTCAGAGCAAAGCGCAGACGAAAACAAGGCGGCTGAGTCACCATCCTCTTCTTCGCCGTCAGCCCTGCTCTCTTTGGATGCACAGCTGCCAGAGGCTGTAGATGGCAAGTCAAGTCCAGCCCCGACTAGTCCGCTCTCCGGAGACATCGCGTCGCATTTGAGAGACGAGCTCAATCTTAATCTACAGAATGCGGATGAAGGCGAAACCAAAGAAGAGTTTCAGCCCGAGGTGCCGCAGTCAGTCGTAAACAGCGCTTTAGAAATTCGGGCGACCGCAGACGAGCTGTCGCAGAAGCTTGATGCTGCTATGTCTGAGTTCGTCAGAGAAAAGCACTCGGCGAGTCTCATTTACAAAGAGAAACTGAAGTTGAAAGATCGCCTGAAGATAATCCGAGACAAGCTGAACGCACTGGAATGGCTGTGCACTAGCAAGATCCCGTCTGCGCTTGCCGAGGATGGCGAGCCCAGTTTCATTCAGTCTTACACCCAATCGCTCCCACTTCTCTTAAAAGGTACCCACGACCCATCAGCGAGTCAAGGTGAGGCACCTACATTGTACGAGTATGCGCGTACTGTCAAGGTACAGCTCGACGCGCTTCGGTCCATGCTGAACAGCTGCCATGAAAGCAAACTCTTCGAGAACTCTTCGCCATCATACCTCATCCGATGGATGTACTGGGGCGTACTGCCCTCAATCCTCCCCAGGAATGCGTATTTTCGAGCGGACTGTGATGCTCGATTGTTGCATATGACTAGGTTACGCTCACAGCTCCATCAAAGGATATCGGAGCTCCCAGCAGAAGAAACTATGCACCGATACGAGAGCCAAGCTGGAGCACTTGACCTCTTTACCTTTGCTCTACAGCCCAAATCATTGGCCCGACCGCTAGTCCTGTTAACGCATGAGGGCAAGTCTATTCATGAATGTATGAATGTAGCGGCAGCCGAAGCAATCTACTTTATTCTCAATGCCGCACAGACTTCCCAACTTGCGATCACGCGGTCAGAGGGCGAGCCATCGGGTGCCCCCGTGATGTCGCTGACGGGAGCGCTCTTTGCGATCCAAACCGCAGCGAGTGCTCGGCACGTCGCAATTTTGGGCGATCCTACTACTGGCACATTGGCGTTGGATGATGGTTCCAGCTCCCCAGACCAGGCTCCGAGTACTCGAACGCTGTTGACACCAAGCAAATATGCAACATCCGGCCATGGAGCTTCTACTCCATTCAAGCGTGGGTTGTCTTTTTCGCTCGCAGGCATCACATCAGCACGTAGACTTTCCGCCTTCATGAGCAAGTCGTTGAATGTTCCCGAAGCTTCCACCATCCAGCGCTCACAAACTGTAAGAAACCTCTTTCCTTCCTCGGAGGGGATCAACGAGACAAAGGTAGAAAGTGGTTCGATTCAGAGTCCAGTCCAGCGACGTGGGTCACGACCCGATGTAAACCCGACAGAAAAACCTGAAGAAGAAGACCCGCAAATGAAAACGCTCAAGCTCCGAGAGCGTAGAGGCAAGTTGTTTGCAGAAATTGTATCTCAGGAAACTGCGATTCGTGCTTCTCTCGCTTTTCTGCACCTTGCGGCGCGTATCTACACATATATTGACTCCATAGCATTCCCTTTAGCCGTTTCCTCGGCATGTGCCCTCTTGCGTGTCCAACGGCTCCAAGAGGCTGGCTCAGCGAGCCAGGATCTCGGGATCAGACCAGACAGTCGAGCAAATGGTCACCCTTCCAAGACTACTCAACACGACGCGACAGCATTCGCGGATCGATTGTTGGAGGATCTACGTGCAATCGAGAATAGTTTTGCGATAGCTGCAAGTAGAGCGACACCTTCAGGAGGTGTTCCTCCGCTGAGCATCATCGCTGGCGAGCGTGAGGGAGGGGAGAAATTCGACAGAATCCAGTCAATTATCGCTCATCTCAAGACCCATCTCTTAACAGGCTTGTTCCAGATTCTGAAAGCGAGCATCAAGACCGCCTTCGCTATGCTGAAAGCCAGTGTTGATTCAGCATTGGCCTCGGCTCAAGAATTGACCAAGCTTCAGGACCGCCCCGATTTCTTGTTCCCCACGATGAAGAAGGAGAAGCTCGGGGCTCAAATGTCGCCTCATGACATCGAGGCTAATGACATTCGATTCGCGCTTGAACTCGCCCAGGGTAAGGTTACTCGATTAGGCGTAGAAGAGTTGGGTCAAGACCCTACAATCTTCTTGAAGGCCTTACAATCGCTGAGCACACAGCCCTTGCTCGCGGCAGGAACACTTGCTCGATGTGTGGCGGATGCTTTAGCCACAACCTCACAGAGCACGAAAAGTTCCGAGACGGAGCTAGGATCCAAGTCGTCCAACCTCGACAAATGGATTGTGGAGTCGAATCCAGGGCAGCCCGCAACGATGGGCGCAGCTCAATTAACTGGAGAACTGGTCGACGCGGTGGGTCAACTGAGTGCGCTCATTCCGGTCGTATGTTCCCCGCTGCAGTCAGCGTCGAGGATTGGACTAGCCATGCAGCTGCCCTTTGTCGTATCAACGTGGTCCGTTGCGACTGGACAGATTGCACTCTGTCGCTCCGAAGAAGACCAAAGCCACCACACTTTTCAGGATATCCTGCGCCCACATATCATTAAGCTCCCCAACACCGCGTCAGCGTACTCCAAGGCTGAAGAGCAAGTTTATGAAGACTCGATTGCCGTTCTCATCTGTGGAGCGCCTGACATGGTTCCCGAGGACAATCCTGACGAGAATGTTGGGCCCAAGCGTATGCAGCTCATGAAACGCACTTGCACTCTAGTTGTTGGTGCTCTGCTTGCGGGGGTCGACAGGATCGTAACACAGCTGAATGCAACTCCTGAGCGGACGGACTTCACGAAATCGAAAAATGAGCGTCAGTTGGTTGCACGTAACTTGCTTCAGAGTATGACCTCACGACCGACAGATTCGCAATCAGTCAGCCAGAAAGCGGACAAAGAGCAGTTAACTGACCAATTGATTGCGATCATACGCAATCACACGGATCTCGACACCATGCTGACAACGTGTGAAGGTGCATTGGTTAGGACGCAGCTTGCATTGCAAGCCGTAAACGCGAGGAACGAGGCAGAAACTGGCCTCGCAGGATTACGGCGTCAACTTCATGAAGTAACAGCGGCGAAGAGCCGGTTGTTTGCGGAGCAATTTCAACAACTGTAAATACACTGTACAATAGTTTTATGTCTTTACCAGCATCTCGCTACCCTCACTGAGCGCGCAACTTGAAGAAGTTCTTCGACAGGTTGAGGAGTACCATCAACTCAGGGGGGATTCTTTGCGCTGTCATGTTAACACTCGGGACAGCTCGGCGGACGGCTTGCTCTCCATACATCAGGACCGTTGCAGCTGGCCCATAGTATTTGTACGCAAAACTGATATTCTCCTTCTCACCATCTACCAACAACTGCCACTCTTCGGGAGCCGGTAGTCGATCACCATCGCATTTACCGAGTGCAGCAAGAGACTGAAGTCTGAAACGGTAAAGAAGCGACGCAGTGAAAGTAAATTGACGCCAGCATTCTGGGACACCATGAAGATCAATTGTACTTGGAGTCCCTTCTCTCTGATCTGCACGCACCTGAGGCATCGGAGGCTTGGCTTGTGAAATGCCCATTGCACGAGAAATCTGAGCAGCCATGTTTGTCATTCGGCCTTGCACGATGGGCTTCGCCCCCAGCGGGAGGGGCACATTGGGAACATATCGTGCAATGTCCGCACGAACTGCGGCCGTTTCGCGAGCGAACTCGTCCTCTTCGTCATCCTCGTCTTCATCCTCATCCTCGTTCGCATTCTTGTCCGACCCCTCGTCAGGACTCTCAACGGGCGTTGGCATCACGTTTCTCATGTCCTCGAGAGAAAACACAGACTGAGGACCTTGAATTCCAGAATCTGAGCGTACAGGTCCTTTGGAGAACCTCGCTTGCAATACTGCTCTGGACTTCAGGTCATCGAACATCTGTGAGTGTGCTTCGAGGACATTCAAGGCACGGCGTAGGGTTTGCTGATCATTTGCCTTTTGTTCCGAGCCGCTCTCCGTATCGCTCGTGCCTTGACCCTCATCTGAAGAGGGGCTGTCTTCGGATACTTCAGTATCTTCTTCGTTTTCGATCCTATATATGTCTGAATGGAGCTTGACGAGATGCAACACAGACTCTGGAATCTGCTTTGTCACGGTAATTGGCGGCAACTTCGCGCCTGAGGCACTAGATCTCGATGCATCGAAGGATGGTGGTAAAGGGGACCACATAACACTGTTCTTACGACGAGTCCACTGTGGATCAATCTTCCTCGTAACCTGGCCTCCAGTTTGGACTGGAGCAGGAGTGGTTGCAAGACCTGGGAAAGGCTCGTCTTCGGTGAGCTTGATATATTTGGCCTCATCTGGAATTAAGTTGCTTGGCATCTTCCTTTCGGGGAGATAACGTGAGAAGAACGGATGAGCTGCAATTTGCTTGTAGTCGATCTGATATCTGGGTGTAGGGCCCGTTTTCGTTGCTGAAGGATCAGAGTGATCCATAAACGCAAGTGTGAACGTGCCTGGTGCGTTTGCGGCAGGGTCCGACGCCGAGAGCTGCTTGACTCCCAATCGAGTTCTTGGGTCGAATCTCAGCAGGGCCTTAATAAGCTGCGCCGCCTCTACCGGTACAGTGGCCGGGATGCGGAGCGTACGATGGCGTGAACTGCGGCCCAATATGACGTCATCAAAGTGCACATGACTCTTCGTTGCTGGCGCTTTCTCCTCACTATCGTCCGCATCAGTATCCAACGTTTCAAGTGACTGCTCTTTCTCACTAAGGAAGTCTTGGCTTTGGAGGATTTCTCGACCTTCACCCTCGTAAGCTTTGCCGCTTACCGCAGCGACAGCGGCCCATACGGGCGGTTGTCCTACAAGGATTTCGTACAAGAGACAGCCAAGCGACCACAGATCGGATGCAGGGGTCGCGCGAGAGCCTTCTCTCATCTCTCTGGGCTTTTTGCCGCCTAGTTGACTCTTTGTGAGAGGAGCTCCAGGTGTGCTACAATTGAAGGAAGTGGAAAACTCCGGGGCGAGATATTCTAGTGTGCCTTCAACATTTTCATCCGGACCTACTTCATCGATACGAATGCATGAGCCAAAGTCACCAAGCTTAACATGCCTTGAGTCGAATACCATCACGTTCTCAGGTTTGAGGTCGCGATAAATCAGATTCGTCGTGTTATGCATGTAGTGAAGCGCGTTAATGACCTCTGCAAAAACGAACGCTGCATAGGTGGGGTCCAGTGTGCCAAATTGGACAATTTGTGAATGCAAATCGCCTTTGGTTGCGAGCTCCAAGACAAGGTACAAGGCGGACTTGGTCCTGCACTCACCCAGTAATGCTATAATATTCGGATGCTTGAGAGTTCTATAGGCATAGATCTCCCGCGACAAACCTAGTTGTGCCTGTGGTGACACGTCAATCAACTCCTTGTGCATGACTTTCAAAGCCACCCTCCGCCAAAGCGAGTTTGGTCGAAGTCGGTCAATTAACTGGGCTCGAATGATACTCGCAAAGCTTCCCGCGCCGATCTGCTCGCCAAAGACAAACGAAGTGTACTCCAACGGTTTACCCGTTTCGGCGACCGCTGGAATCTCGGGTGGAATCACAGCATATGATCTGGCGAGGCGCTCAAAACTGTCTTCAGCTTTGTCGGCATCGTTTAGAGGACAAAGCCAGTCGGCGGTGCTTTCCAACGCTTGGATAAGCAGAGGAAACATATGGTTTGAGTCTTCAGCGGCAATATCAGTGCTCAGACGATCTAGGGAGAGACCAGAAGCCTTACAAGCGATAGCCAAATGGGCATAACCAGGGGCAGTCGCCGATTTAGGCGGCGCAACCGCTCCACGAGGACGCGCTGGCTCCGAGGACGATGCTGAAGCTGGTTTTGCAATAAGCTCATTCGTGATTTCATTAAGGACGTCTGTTGGGATAAGCACAGCTGCTTCCAATTGTTGCTTGAACATCGGTACCAAGCATGCTAGCAGTTGAACGCGTCCAGTTTCGTTGCTCTGGAGTGCCATTGCTTGCAGTGCCTTGGCAGTTGCACGGATCACGGCTCCTCGCATTCGATTCACAGTGGGATTCCAACTTCGTTCTCCGAAGCAAAGCTGGAGATAGGACTGCAAATGTCTTCGTGCTGCGGCCTGATCGTCGATCTTAGTTTGAGTAGGTTCAACTTCGTTTAGCACCAAGTCACAGAGCGTCAGCTCCACAAATCTCGAATTTCTCCACAGCTGAAGAGCGCGCTGAGCCGTTAAGGAATGTGGGGAGTCCATGGCCTCGAGGACTCGGGGCCAAAGCTCTTCACGGATTCGGCGAAAGAGGTCTTCGCCTGCTTTCTTTTCAGCGGGCTTCATGAGCAACGCTTCCACGAGCTGGATCAGTAACACAGAAGTGTTGGCATCACCACTGCGCCAACAGGGACCTAAGAAAAACTTAATGAATAGTTCCGTAGCAGCACCGTACATATCGCACACACTATGCAGGAATTCCGTTAGATGCTCGTGGTATTGAAGGCCTGCCTGGCCGTTCCACACTAGGAGAGGCAACAATTGTGTCGCGAGGCTGAAGATTGAAATGCCGTCGTCTGTAGGGAAGGCTGCGCGGGTCTGTCTTCTTTGCTTCGAGCTTGCACTGGCTACCGCAACCGCGGATTGCGACTCAGATTCGGGTTGGTAGCCTGACACGATTGCAGTCAAGAGTTTCAAAATCTCTCCAACACCTGCAAGAGGAGTTCCAACCTCTCCAGTTGCGGCAGCATCGCTCGGGTCCCTCCCTGCGCGTCCAGGGCCAATCGCTCCAGAGAAACTGGCCCTGATACCACCGACGTTACCCTGAGCATTATCAACCGTAGACGTCGCGTGGTTGAGCGTTGCCTTGATGAGATAACCAACCAGATGCGCGCGCAAAATAGGTCGGAGGAGTGGGGCCGACGTGTACATGGAGTGCAATAAAAATGTAATCGCTCGCTGGTCTGATGCGTCTGGCGAAGGGAAGGGGCCCTGTGGAGCATAAAAGGGCAAGATATTTGATGAAGAAGCACTGCGCAATGCAAGACTCGGAAGGAAACCGGTATGGCTAACACCGTAGAGCTGCAATGGTCCGAGTCGGTTCAACAAAGAGCCGATAACCGCTGGAGCGCCGAGCGATGATACGTTTGAGAATTCTGTGAGGCCTGATTGGATCTGCTGCCACATCTTCGTGCGTGACCCTACTGCCTGCGCGCTCGTATCACCTTTGGAGAAGGCCAGGGGAGGTACATCAAAGCCCAGGATCGCAGGCTCGAGACACTCAGGAGTTTCGATGAGAAGCTTAAGATCCGCGAGGACACGTTGAATATTGCGTCGAAGCGTTTCTGAATCAGTGTCTTGCTTTGAGTCGGTCTGTGCCGCTGACTTCGAAGTAATCTCACTGCTACTGGATCTGTTCACTTGTGACGACGAAGGAGCAACAGTCCCGTGTACGACATAGCGTTCGCTTGGAGCAAGGGGAGCCGCTCGGTCGCCAGGACGCATGAGCCGGCCGTGAATAGCTGTGACGTTGTTATCCGTAGGACTGCCCATCGGGCGAGAGCGCTGAGCTGTACCCGACGCATCTGAAATCGCCATCGAAATGCCGGCGGGCAGAATCGACTGAGTTGAAACAACATTCTTGCGGTCGTATTCTTCCCATAGCTGATAGATACGCCTGAGGAAAACAAAATACAATCTTGGCTCTTTGAGTAGGCTGTCATATTCACGCAACGCTCCTGTCTGCACGGCTTTACTGAGGAATTCGTAATCCTGTGGTTTCAGATCGGCAGTAGCATTCTTCAGGATCTCCACCAAGCGACGGTATTCATAATCTTCGAGGTCAGGATCGGAGTCAGGATCAGGGTTTTGTGCTTCTGGCTCCTCGTTTACATTTGTCTCGTTTGTCTGTACCGGGCTGAAGCCATCCTGCTCGGAGTCCTCCTCAGGGCTTAAGGCACGCGAACTTCGGTCCAAGACCGGGGCAAAGAGAGACATAGGCGGAGTTGTGCGGGTGTGAGGAGCACCAGGGACGCCGGCTGCACCACGTGGCAATTTATCATCGTCATTTGTCTTGGATAAACCTGACATCCCAGTCCTTAGAGGAACGCTCGACTGATCACTCCTGTGTATCATGGGTTGTTATCTGCTTCCCCGATAGATCTGTGACGTCAGACGTTATGCGGCGCTACCCACAGCTTTGTAACGAGCGTAGATATCTGTTACCGTCACGATTTACGCTCAGCTTCGATAGCGCTAGCTCACCCTGCACACTCTACTACCTGTCCTTACTAGTGGGAACTCACCTGTGAGGGATGCGGGGCAATCCGTGGGTCTTCCGAGGGGATGGAGGGCGTGTATCAATTCTGGCCAACTTGATACGGTAAGCAGTGCAATTTCTTACAAACGCTATAGTCTCAGTGTGCGTATTCTGGAATACTAAACAGTGTGAAATGGACTGAAGTCGAGTATTTCGTCACCCCCTTCTATGGTATCTGCCCTGGCCCGGATTTCGGTCCGCCGAAAACTCACTCCAGTAAGCATTTCGGGTAGTGCTGGCACGCGATGCACTGCGTGTGGGCAAGTGGTGTGTCAAGTATTCGATACGTACTGCATGGGTGGACTCATTGCACATGTTAAAGTAGCGCCAATACCACGGCTTTAGTGAGAATTGCGACGCAATTCAGCCAGCGTGTTTGAAAACCGTTTCTTGGGTGTGCAAAGCATGGTATATCCGACTATTCTCCACAACGATAATATGCGCGGGCGATGTATACTCGCTTAAAACTCTTATTGCGCCTCATTCTCCCCACCCATCCATCCACAACCCAACAGAAAACCCCCGCAAACCCTACGCCAACTTTTAAACTGTCAAAGCCTGCAGGGTGGATCGATTGCGGGCTCAGGCGAGTGGGTTCGGGACTAGGCTCGTTGGTGATCGTGCTGCACAAGTTACAATCCCTGTGGACGGACCCACGGGTCGGGAAGCACGCGCGATCACTTACTTGGGACCTGTCGTGTTTTTCACTGGACGTGGTCGGAACGTGATTGGAACGTGGTGTGTATATCCGGTGTCCCGTTAGGTGATTCAAACCAGGGGCACGGAAACTTATTTGTGCTCCCGAGCCATTGTTCTCTACGCGTTCAGACATAACTAGCATAAGCGAGCACGCAAAATCAGCCTGAGGTACGAAGGAAGCCACCACTTCCTCCCTCATGGCGACTCCCAAACCTACACTGAGCGGCGCGGCGACGCCAGGGACAACGGGTTCCGCGTCGGGTTCCGCATCTGGCTCTGCATCTGCGTCAGCGGGTTCAGTTGGAACGCCCCCGCCACTCACAGGTGGAACACCCAGGCCGGCGTCGAGAGCGATTCTCGATTCCAATGTCGGGAGTGTAATGTCGGATCCAGTGACACCCACCAACCACAGCGGGAGCACACCACTACGAGTTCCAGCGCAGCACCCAGCGCGCTCCAATGGCGTATCTCCACTGCATCAGCATTCTCAGGAAGCGCTTGGCGCTGCTCAGAATGCGGTGACAGCAGCGGCGACAGCAGCCGCGGTCGCAGCAGCCGCTGCTGCGGCACTGGCTGAGGCTGCGAACGCTTCAGGTGGTGTACCTTCAGGTCGTGGGAGTGGCAGCGCGCGCATGGGTGGTGGAGCAGGTGGCACAGGAGGTACCGGTACGAACGGCAAAACGTTTCAACCCCAGTCCTCAGCACCCACAGGAACATATCCATCACCAGGTGGCTTTGGGCTACTTCCTCCATCACATCTTACTGTGACCGTTCCAAGTTCGAATGTACCTTCACTCGCCAATACGCCACTAGCGGGTGCCTCGGCAGTCACGCCGAGTGGGGAACAAAGCACAAGCTACGGCATGCTGGGGGCGTTCAACTTTATGAATGCGAGCCTCTCAACTCCAAGCAATAATAGCGCTGCTGGCGGGTTATTTGGCGGTGCTCAGCTTAATCTGCATAACCTTCCCAGTCAGTCACATGCCAGAGACAACCGTAGGGCAACGGGAGCATTCCGAGGTGGGCTATTTATGTCACCCTCTGGCTTTTCGTCGCTAGGGTCTCCAACCCACACGGGTCTTGGCGCCACAGGCGTGGGTTCTCAGCCTGCCCAAGGTGTTAGTACAGGATTTGCGCCGAGCGCCGGAGTGGGTGGACTAGCGCTTGGCTCAACAGCTAGCTCGGGCGCGCTTGGACTGCGAGCTCGAGGACCTCAGTCAAGAAGGGAGGTTAGAAGCACTCTGGCTTTCGTTGGAGGACCAGGCAGTTTGCTGAATCCCAATGCTAATCAGGCCTTCGGACTTTCAGGCCTTGGCATTGGACTTGGCAGGCTGCCACCTGCAACACCATTGGGAACTGGGCCAGGTCTGACGCTGAACACAAATCTTGGTAGTTTAACGGAAGGCGACGGTCCGAATGGAACCGAGGCGGTGAGTCCTATGTCTCGCCTGCGTGGAATTGATGCGGCTTCCCAAATGCATCCCGTCACACCACACCCGAGCAACCATCCACAGATGCAAACAGGCACAAGTAGTAGTTCAATAACGAGTGATGGTTCAGATGGCTCCAACAAAGTGCCCGGTGGTGGTTCACACGTAGGGAATGCCCCCTACGGTCACACCGGAATCGCATCACTAAAGCCAGGCCATATTGGAGGTAATTCACCTAAGCTACCTAATGACCATGGACTAGGTGGTATGCCAGAACTATTCAAACAGCATTCCGCACCGATTCGACAAAATTCGTCGTCCTCCCTTCTTAAGCTCAATTATCTGACCCAATCGCATCGTCACCATTTGACAGGAACGCCCGGCACTGGCGCGATTCCACCGAGAGGTTCGAGAACCGGATCACTCCTCGGTGGTGAGGTCCCTTCTCCCGGAGACTGGTCGGCCCATAAGGACGACCACGGAGGGGCGGATATAATGGGTGGCACCCAGACTGCGGGAGACGACTATACTGTGGATATTGTTGGATCACCTGGCTTAGCTGCCGCTGATCTGCAGGACTATGATGCGGAAGGCGCGTACCAGAACGGGCTCGATTTTGGAGGGAATACACCTCAAGATCTCAAGACAGAAGCCATCCTGGAGGATGTTCAGGAGGAGATCGAAGAGGGTGTCAGGAATTACGAACAAGGCGACTATGACGAAGATATGGAGCCTGAATCCACTTCAGAGATTGCAGAGGAGGACGTATATGTCGAGGCAGCCGCGAGGCTTGAGACCACTTGTTTGATGCATGCTTTGAAAACCATCGAGTCAGACCTGTGGTTGATATTCTCCTTCCTTCTCTCGGCATTTATTGTTATTGCAGATGACCCATCTCAAGCAATCGTCAAGTACCGTTCAGAACTGGTGCAAACGATTGTTGTCGGATTCACGATGCTAGTTTTCGCCTTAGAGGCGGTGATTCGCGGTGGGGTGCGTGATATGGACGGACGACTGTATTGCCTGACGTTCCCATTTCTATCTGAAGTGATCGTAATCCTCGCACTCGTCCCTTCCATTCCGTATATTTGGGACGACTTTATGCATGCCCTCAATGTGAATCCCACCACAGACGTTCGGTATCGAAACTATCCTCTTGAGTATGGTTGGCTGCCATATCATCATATCACTCATTCGCTAGCCAGCCTGCGGTTCCTTCGTATTACCCGCATGTTTGACATGTGCCAACAAATTCAGAAGAATCACGAATTTCGTAAGCTGCTTAACCGAAATCGCGCGCTACAGGAGATTGTTCAAGGTATTCAAGCTGCGAATGAAACCAGATCGAGAATTATCACTCTGGTTGAGGATTGGAGTATCGCAACGTTCATCAAGAACGTCTCCCATTTGGCCGCAATTCCAGGTGGAAGGCTCCTAGCCCAGCAGCTTAATGTGAAGATCCCCCCTATTGTGCGCTACTGGACCAGGGTTGCGAAGCAGAATAACATGCTACCAGCTTTCCAGATGTATGGCACACCTGAGGACGAGGACGAAGAAGATTTCTTTGAGGACCCATTCAACACGGATGACATGATTTCCCAGCTTCCATATGTGTGGGGAGCGGACGATTCGAAGCCGATATCACAATCAGGCCGTATTTCTGGCCAGAGTTTCCTATACGAGGAGACTCCAATGTCCTTCACTCCTGGAGGTGTTGGACCGACGGAACATCCATCGCTGATAATGCCGAGCAACGTCGAGCAGGGGCCTTCGCCTCACGCCCAACGACTAGGAGCAAATGATACTTACCGAGCCACCCCCGAATCGGGTGACTTGCGCAACCTGCGACCTTTGAGTGAAAGACCAGGCTCCAATCCATGGAACGGATCGGAGCAGTCTGGAACGAATTCGACCGATCGATTTCAGAACGAGTGGGCAGGATCCCCTTCTTCAAAATTCGAACCAAAAGCGAGAGTTTCAGGCTCGATGGGGCGTGGCTCGAAGGAGAATCTCTTCTCTGTTTTCTCGCCTGTGAGCAATGGAGGTGTCGCGGAGCCGAAACCCAGTATGAATCCGGGCGACCTACATAGTGAGCTTGCCTCGCCAGGTCCGCAGGAGAGCTGGGGTCTTCCAGCCAATGTCTACCCACTCACGGCCTGGTCAGGTGATGCTGAGGGCGGCCACCATCCATCCGGAGTATTATCTCCTCACAATACCGCGAATCAATCCAACGGTTCGATGGGTAATGATGCCAATCCCAACTTACCTGCGGCAGTGGGAGATGTTTCTTCGATTCCCATTGGTCCTTTGCCCAACCCAAGTGCAGTTCGATTCATCCAGGCGAACAGTTTTGCATATTTGGGAATCGCTGAAGAATTGCTTGACATGACCGAAGAAGCAATGTCTCAGAGGCTTACTGAGCTTGATCAAACCGTCAATAGCTACGAAGCTATGGTGGAGAACCTGAAGCAGGAGCACAATATTACTGAAAAGGAGATAGAAGAGTACTGCTACGGTGAGGACAATAGTCCGATGGACTCACTGGACGCCGAGGGTTCAGGTGGGGTCCTGGCTGTGCAGTCCATTCATCAGATAATCCTGATCGTGGTCTTGTTCCTGGTTGTGGGGCCGCTACTCCTGCTTTCCCCGCCAGAGCGCGAGCCACTTTTTGGTCTCGAAGAAATTCGCAAATCTGCTGAAGAGAATAGTGGAATTCCCGACCCTGAGGTTGTCGATGCCTATATTGCGCATTTTCAGAGACGCCTGCTTCGTCTTGAGGTGGGAGGAGCGACCCTGTTCGATTTCGCTGGAACTTGGCCTCATGCACGAGAAATCCTTATCTACACCGTGCAGCCAGACGTGTCTCCTCAAGCGTCCGCCACTTTTCGACACTCGTCGGGCTTTCCGGACTCACGCTACTCGAGGATGCTCATGATGCCAATCGTCGTTATTATGTTGGCCATAGCTATTGTATTGATCCTCAAAACAGTCCAAGATGTTGTTATCAAGCCACTCGGCAGAATGCAGGCGTATATTAAACGTCTCCAGGAAAATCCACTTGAGCCAATCTTAGACGAACAAGAAGAAGACTCAGACGAGGAGAACAAAGAAGGAAATGATGATGATTTGGAGAGCGATGAACCTGACGACGACGATGACCTGAATGTCCCAGACACTGGCCTTGCTGCTATCGATCAAGGTGAGCGACTTAAGCTTAAAGAGCAGAAAAGACAGGAGCGCGAAGCTCGACGTAAGGAGAGAGAAGCGCGCAGAGCTGCCCGTGCGGCTCGCGCAGAGAAGAAACGCAAGAGCAAGGAAAAGGAGAGCATTGATGACGAAGACGCTGAGGGTCAATATGAGATGAAGATGCTAGAGCATACTTTCACCAATCTGGCTGATCTCCTTCGTGTCGGTTTCGGTGTAGCAGGTGCTGAAGTCATTGCGAATAGCATCAAACTGAATGGGTTCCGTCTCGACCAACAACTCGGTAAGAAAGTATGGTGTATTTTCGGTTTCTCGTCGATCCGCAAGTTCAATGTCGCGATTGAGGTCCTAGAGCAGCATATCATGTCGCACGTAAACACAATTGCAAGTGTTGTTCATGAAAACTGCATTCTTCAGCACGGTTATCCGAACAAAAACATTGGTAATGCATTCTTGATCGTTTGGCAAGTAAATCCCGCAATTGAACAGGCCAAGCTCGAACACGCATACGGAGCAATTTCATCTGCATCACGCGTTTCGGAGGCCTCCATTGAGGTAATTGAGGACAAACTCGAGGACACCACAGGCAACAAAGACAATCCTAACGCACCTCGCCCCATAACACCGAAGGACGGTGCAATGAAGAACAGCGATAAGCCACGTACTCCGCGACCGGGACAGACGGAGGGCATTGCTCCCGGACACAAGCGTAGTGTATCTAGTAGTTTCATCGACCCGTCGCCTCGCCGTGGGGGTAACCACCTCGTCCCCGAAGAGCCGCGCGGTCCGTCGCGTCCTGTCTCTCCCGCTAGTGAGCACGACACATCACATCCTTCCCGGCCCCAGCACAAGCGCAATCCCAGTCGTGGGCCGGTGCCGCCAGTGACACACTTGAGGAAGCAGTCTCAAACAAGTGCCCCACCGTCGAAGTCCGAAAACACGACTGCCAACAGTGGACTCGCCAGTACACTTTCTCCCAAACATGCTCCGACCACGGTCGCTCAACCCGCAGCCTCCCCGCCTATGACACACAAAATGGGCTCGGCCACTTCACGCACTCGGACAGAGCGTTCAAATCCCGACACAACACCAGGCCCAACGGCGACACCAAAGGGACGCGCACGGAAGTTGAATCGTGCAGACTCAGGTGACTCGACTTCAGTCTCAGCCTCAGCCTCAGCCTCAGCCTCAGCCTCAGCCTCAGCCTCAGCCTCAGCC
>Ga0182741_1002149_pt1 | contig 23674 bp, 21 predicted proteins | sample eDN5th37CBELigOP_FD_128874 | JGI IMG/M metagenome (GOLD analysis project Ga0182741, IMG submission 128874) | Enriched Organic Plus compost microbial communities from Emeryville, California, USA - eDNA 5th pass 37_C BE-Lig OP (version 2) (version 2) ... | reverse complement strand
TGCCGCTCGCACCCCACCAACACGACGGCCAACGCCGCCCCCAGCGCGATCCGTCGCGCCGTCGCCCTGATCAACGCCATGTCCATATCCCCGGAAAAGAGCGCTCAAATGAGCGCGTCGAATGAACGCAGGCTAGACGACGGGAGTTAACAGATCAGTAACGGATGACGGCGGGCGAGCAAGAAAACCGCCTGTCCTCGATCGGCGCCGAGATGAGGCGCGTGCGGCCCGGTGGGCCCGCTCCACAGGAGGAGCGCGCAGCAACGCTATGGGCCGCGTCGCCGCCGAGGCGACGCGGCAGGGCTTTGCTGGAGGCTGCTAGCCGCGCCGATCGCGCCGCGGCGGTTTGCCGGCGGCCGGCTTGGCGGCCGCGCGGCGCGGCTTGCCGGTTTCAGCGCTCTTGCCCGGCTTGGCCGCCTGCCGCGGCGCGGGACGCTCGCCGGCCGCGCGCGGCGCGCGGCCGGTCGCGGGCTCGCCCTGGCGCAGCGGCCTCAGCTCCAGCGGCCGGCCACAGACCCGCGCCTTCTTGAGCACGTGCAACACCTCCTTGGGCATGCCGGCCGGCAGGTCGACGGTGGCGAATTCGTCGAAGATCTCGATGTGGCCGATGTAGCGGCTGTCCAGCTCGGCCTCGTTGGCGATGGCGCCGACGATGTTGCCGGGCTTGACGTTGTGCCGGTAGCCCACCTCGATGCGGTAGCGCTCCATCTTCACATCCGGGTAGTCCTTCAGCGCCAGCGGCCGCTCCGACAGTTCCTTGTCGCGCGTGCGCGGCGGGCGCTCGGCGCGCTGCGACGGCTCCGGGCGCTCGCGCCGCTGCGGCCGTTCGCGCGGCTCGGACCGCGCCTCCTGCTCGGGCAGCAGGAACGGCTCGTCGCCCTGGGCGATGCGCGCCAGCGCCGCGGCGATGGTGAGCGGGTCGACCGCCTGCTCGCGCTGATAGTCGCTGACCAGCTGCTGGTAGAACTCCAGGTCCTGGCTGGCGATGGTGTCGCTGATGGCCTGCTTGAAACGGGCGATGCGCTGCTGGTTGACGTCGGCCGCGCTGGGCATGGGCATGGGCTCGATCGGCTGGCGCGTGGCCCGCTCGATGGCGCGCAGCAGGTACTGCTCGCGGTGCGACACGAACAGAATGGCCTCGCCCGAGCGGCCGGCGCGGCCAGTGCGGCCGATGCGGTGCACGTAGGACTCGGTGTCGGTGGGAATGTCGTAGTTCACCACGTGGCTGATGCGCTCCACGTCCAACCCGCGCGCGGCCACGTCGGTGGCCACCACGATGTCGAGCTGGCCGTTCTTGAGCTTCTCCACGGTGCGCTCGCGCAGGTTCTGCGGAATATCGCCGTTGAGCGCCTCGCAGCTGTAGCCGCGCGCGGTGAGCCGCTCGGCGATCTCCACCGTGGCGGTCTTGGTGCGGACGAACACCAGCACCCCGTCGGTGTCCTCCACCTCCAGCAGCCGGGTGAGCGCGTCCATCTTGTGCAGCCCGCTGACCCGCCAGTAGCGCTGGCGGATGGTCTGAGCAGTGGTGGTGGTGGCGGCGATCTTCACCTCCACCGGATCCTTCAGGTGCTTGACCGCCACCCGGCGGATGACCTCGGGCATGGTGGCGGAGAACAGCGCCACCTGCCGCTCGGCCGGGGTCTGTTCGAGGATCCACTCCACGTCCTCGATGAAGCCCATGCGCAGCATCTCGTCGGCCTCGTCCAGCACCAGCGCCTGCAGCGCGTCGAGCTTGAGCGTGCCGCGCCGCATGTGGTCCATCACCCGGCCCGGCGTACCGACCACCACCTGCGCGCCGCGCCGCAGCGCCCGCAACTGGCCGCCGTACTCCTGGCCGCCGTACAGCGGCAGCACATGGAAATCGGCCAGATGGCGGGCATAGGTCTGGAAGGCCTCGGCCACCTGGATGGCCAGCTCGCGGGTGGGCGCCAGCACCAGCAGCTGGGTATCGGGCCGCGCGGTATCGAGCCGCGCCAGCAGCGGCAGGGCGAAGGCGGCGGTCTTGCCGGTGCCGGTCTGGGCCTGGCCGAGCAGATCGCGACCGGCGAGCAGCGGCGGAATGCTCTGCGCCTGGATCGGCGTGGGCCGCTCGTAGCCGGCATCCGCCAGCGCCTGCAGCACCGGCGCGGGCAGTCCGAGGGATTCGAAGGTCGGGGCGGCGTCGGCGGACATGGAGCACCTGTGGATAAGGAACCGGTAACGGGGCCGGCCGTGCCGGCCCGGCGAGGACGCGCAACTATACTGGAGACGCTTGCACAGGCGAACAAACCGGTTCCTGACCTCGGTCAAGCATGACGGACGCTGGTGCGCTCAAGCTGCAACGCTCACCTATCGAGGAACGATATGCACATTCATTTCCACGGCGCGGCCGGCGAAGTCACCGGCTCTTGTTTCCTGCTCGAATGCGGCCGCCATCAGGTGCTGGTCGACTGCGGCATGGTCCAGGGCAGCCGCAAGGAGGAAGCGCGCAACGCCCAACCCTTCCCATTCGATCCGGCCCGGCTCGACGCGGTGGTCCTCACCCACGCCCACCTCGACCACTCCGGCCGGCTGCCGCTGCTGGTCAAGGCCGGCTTCCGCGGCAAGATCTACACCCACCGCGCCTCGCGCGATCTGTGCCGGATCATGCTGCTGGACGCGGCCTTCATCGCCGAGAAGGACGCCGAGCTCGACAGCCGCAAGCTGGCGCGCAAGGGCCTGCCGCCGGTCGAGCCGCTGTACACCCGCGAGGACGCCGAACACGCGCTGACGCACTTCCGCGGCGTGGATTACGGCGACGAGATCGAAATCGCGCCCGGCATACGGCTGCGGCTGACCGACGCCGGCCACATCCTCGGCTCGGCCATCGCCGAGATCTGGCTGCAGGAAGGGCACCTCAAGCGCAAGCTGGTGTTCAGCGGCGACCTTGGCCATAGCGGCGCGCCGATCATGCGCGATCCGGCCACCGTCGCCGAGGCGGACCTGGTAATCATGGAAAGCACCTACGGCGAGCGCGAGCACCGCTCCTGGCAAGCCACCTGGGACGAGCTAGCGGCGGTGTTCGCCGAGGCCAACGCCAGCCGCGGCAACATTCTCATTCCGGCGTTCGCCGTCGGCCGCACCCAGGAGCTGCTGTACCTGTTCCGCAAGCACTACCACGACTGGGGTATAGATCGCTGGCAGGTGTTCCTGGACAGCCCCATGGCGATCCAGGCCACCGAGGTGTACGCCAAGCACCGCGCGCTGTTCGACCGCGACGCCGCCGCCACGCTGGGTAAGGGCGAGGAAACGTTCAGCCTGCCCAACCTGACGCTGAGCGAGACCGCCAACGACTCGATGGCGCTGAACCGGTTCCGTTCCGGCGCCATGATCATCGCCGGCAGCGGCATGTGCGACGGCGGCCGCATCCGCCATCACCTGAAGCACAACCTGTGGCGCCCGGAGACGCAGATCGTGATCGTCGGCTACCAGGCGCAGGGCACGCTGGGCCGCGCGCTGGTGGACGGCGTGCCGTACGTGCGCATGTGGGGCGAGCAGATCCGGGTCGCCGCCAAGATCCACACCGTCGGCGGGCTCTCCGCCCACGCCGGTCAGAGCGGCCTGCTGGACTGGTACGGCGCCTTCACCGACCGCCCGCCGCTGGCGCTGGTGCATGGCGAGGACTCGCCGCGGGAAACGCTGGCGGCGAAGATCGAGGAACGCTTCGGCGTGGAAGCCCGCCTTCCCGAGCTCGGCGAGAGCTGGGATCTGGCCGCGCTGCATCGCTAGCGCTCCGGCGGCGCGCCCGCTGCATGATGAGAGCGGGCTTCTTAGCCCCTCTCCCGGTTCCGGGAGAGGGGTGAGGGTACTGTTAGCCCCGTGTTAGTGGTGATGCCCACCCTCGCCATGGACATGGCCGTGGGCCACTTCCTCCGGCGTGCCGGCGCGCACGTCGACCACCTCGACATCGAAGGTCAGGGTCTTGCCGGCCATGGGGTGGTTGAAGTCGACGTCGGCGTTGAAGCGGCCGACCTTGACCACGGTCACCTGCAGCGGGCCCTGCTTGGTCTGCACCACGGCCACCATGCCCGGCTTCCACACCTTGGCGCCCTGCAGGTGCTTGAGCGGCACCCGCTGCACCGCGCCGTCGCGGCGCTGGCCGTAGCCCTGCTCGGGCGGCACGGTCACCGTGAGCTTCTCGCCCGCCGCCTTGCCTTCCAGGGCCTGCTCCAGGCCGGGGATGATGTTGCGATGGCCGTGCAGGTAGGCCATGGGCTGACCGCCGCGGGACGATTCCACCTCCGCGCCGGACTCGTCCTTGAGGGTGTAGTGGAATTGCACGACGTGATCTTTGGCGATGTTCATGGAAGCCTCGACTGACAGTGGCCGCACGACGCGGATGGCGCCGAAGCAAACCAGCATTCCCGCCGCCGATCAAGTACGAGGCGGGTTGTAGCCGCCGCCGCGACGGCCCATCATGCCCCTGATGAGTGCTCCGAAACGCCTGCTGATCGTGGCCCACGCGCCCTCGCCCAACACCCAGCGCCTGGTGGACGCGGTGCTGCGCGGCGCGCGCCATCCCGACATCGCCGGCGTCGAGGCGCGCCACGTCCCGCCGCTGCAGGCGCAGCCGCGGGACGTGCTGGAAGCCGACGCCGTCATCCTCGGCACCACCGAGAACCTGGGCTACATGAGCGGCGCGCTCAAGGATTTCTTCGACCGCGTCTACTACCCCTGCCTGGAACACACCCAGGGCCGGCCGTACGCGCTGTACATCCGCGCCGGCCACGACGGCACCGGCACCCGCCGCGCGGTGGAAACCATCGTCACCGGACTGCGCTGGCGGGCGGCGCAACCGCCGCTGATCTGCCGCGGCGAGTTCCGCGAGGAGTTCGTCGGTCAGTGCGAGGAACTGGGGATGTTCATGGCGGCGGGCTTGGAGGCCGGGATACTGTGATCGGTCGGGTGCGCTCGACGCACCCGACGTGGAAAAACGGGCCGTGCTCCCGGTTCAGCCTCGCGCCGAACCGCCGACTCTCTCGGCCACCCACTGACCGCCGCTGGTCGAAGCCTGCTGGATACCCTCGCCGGCGCCCACCAGCTTGCCGTCCTGGAAGCGGGCGGCGAACACCGTGGGCTGCTCGCTACCTTCGGCCTTGATCGCCAGGCGCAGACGATCGCCGTCGACCTTGGCCTCGACCAGTTCCGCCGGACGGCCGTCGACGCTGGCGCTGCCGCTGAGCTTCTGGAACTTCTGGTCGAGACGGACCTGATAGCGCTGCCCCTGGTCGGTCTGCCAGCGCCACTCGCCCGCCACCGGCGCCGGCACCGTCCACTGGTACACGGTGGTGCCCTCCACCACCGACACCTGGTCGGGCTGCCAGTCCTCCATGTCGAAGGCATGCGACACCACCTTGGTGCCGGGCTTGAGTTCGCTGAGGAGGCGCGACCGCAGCTTCATGTTCACCGACGGCAGCAAGTACATGGTCACCACCGAGGCGGCGCTGAAATCGGTCTCGAACAGGTCGCCCTGCTTGAACTCGACCTTGTCCTCCACGCCCGCGCGCTTGGCGTTGTCGCGCGCCTCCGCCACCCGGTCGGGATTGAGGTCCACGCCGACGCCGCGCGCACCGAAGTCCTTGGCGGCGGCGATGACGATGCGGCCGTCGCCCGAACCGAGGTCGTAGACCAGGTCGTCGGGTCCGACCTCGCCCAACCGCAGCATCTCGCGCACCACCCTTTCGTTGGTGGGCACGAACGGCACGTCCAGCGGCCGGCTGGACGAGACCGGTTGCTGAGCCGCGAGCGGCGTGAACAGTAGCAGCAGAAGCCAGCCGGCGTGTCTTGCGATGCGCATCGGCAATGTCCTCCATCAGGGTTGTGGATCGGAACCGAAATCGATCTGGACGCGGCGGGCGAGCAACAGCAGCGGCAGGCCCGCCGCCAGCACGGCGACGCCGACCAGGGCGCCGACGCCGGTGTAGTTCAGGCTCGAGTACAACAGGTAGGCGCAGGCCAGGCAGAACACGATGGGCGTGAACGGATAGCCCGGCACCAGGAACGGCCGCGGCGCGTGCGGCTCGCGCCGCCGCAGCACGAACAGCGACAGCCCGGTGAGCAGGAAGAACAGCCAGAACACCGGCGATACGTACTCCACCATGGTCTCGAAGCCGTCGCGGGTAAGCGCGCCCAACACCACCAGCAGCAGGGCGATGCCGCCCTGGACCAGCAGCGCCATCACCGGCGCGTTGCTGTCGTCCTTCCAGTAACCCAGGGCGCGGAACAAGCGGAAGTCACGCGCCATGGCGAAGCAGGTGCGGGCGCCGGTGAAGATGGTGACGTTGAGCGAGGCCAGCGCCACCACCACCACCAGGCTGCTGACCAAGGCCGCGCCGGTCGGGCCGAACAGCCCGTGCATCAGCGCGTCGGCCGGCGCCTCGGTACGCGCCAGCGCCTCCCGCCCCAAACCGCGCAGCAGCGCGAGGTTCAGCAGCAGGTAGAGCGTGGTGATCACGGCGATGCTGATGAGCAGCGCGCGCACCAGATTGCGGCTACCGCCGCGTACCTCGGCCGACACGTAGGCCGCCTCGTTCCAGCCGCCGAAGGTGAGCAGCACGAACACCATCGCCAACCCTAATCCAGGCGCGGACGGCGCCGGCGGCGCCGCGGCGCCTGGCGCCGGCCCCGTTCCGAACACGAGCCCGACCGCGGCCAGCGCCGCCACCCCCAGCACCGTCATCAGCGTGAGCAAATTCTGGGTACCGCTACTGCCGCGTATGCCCAGCACGTTGAGCAGGGTGAAGGCCGCGACCGCGGCGCCGGCATACAGGCCGGCGCCGCGCGCGCCGAGCGGCAGCAGTTGCTGCAGATAGTCGCCGACCACGAACGCCAGCAGCGCGATGCTACCGGTCTGCATCACCGCGAGCCGGGTCCAGGCGAACAAGAAGCCGGTTTCGCGACCGTAGGCGCGGGTGAGGAAGTGGTATTCGCCGCCGGGGTGCGGATGCGCCGACACCAACTCGGCGTAGCACAGCGCGCCGGCCAGCGACACCAGCCCGCCCGCCAGCCAGGTCGCCAGCACCAGCAGGTCGCTGCCGGCGTTGGCGGCCACCAGCGCCGGCGTCTTGAAGATGCCGGCGCCGACGACCACGCCGACGATCATGGCGACCGCATCCCAGAGCGATAGGACCGGGCGGGGCGAGGCCTCGCGCATCGTTCTTCCTCCGCTTGCACCACGTCCGGGCAGCCGTGCCCGCGCTGGCGGGCCCCTCGGGCATCTAGGGTGCGAACGCCGGAATTTAAAGAAGCCGGACGCGACCGGCCGAGATTGCGGCGACGCCGTTGCGAGCCTAGCTAAGCGCCCCAAGCTCCTGTTTCCGGCGCGGTTGGTTGCGCGCCCGATGCATGATTGATCCGAGCTAAGGAGACAGGGATGAAAGCCCGACACAGCGGCGTGACGCGCTACGCCATTTACCTGGTCACCGCGCTGGCGATGACCGTGTCCGCCTGCGGCATGATGGGCAAGGAAGCCAAGGTGGAGGCCGCCGCGGAGCAGGCCAAGCCCCTCAGCGACGGCGAGATCGTCGCGGTGGTGCAGACCCTCAACCGCGGCGAGATCACGCAGGCGCGATTGGCGGCAAGCCGCGCCCGCGATGCCGACGTGCGCGCGGTCGCCGATCACATCATCGATGACCATCAGCGGCTCGAGCGCCAAGTCGCCAACCTCGACATCGCACCACAGCCAAGTGAGCTCAGCCGCTCGCTGGAGCAGCTGGCCAAGGAAACGCAGGCGCAGCTGCAGGAGAAGTCGGGCGCCGAGTTCGATCAGGCCTATCTGAAAGCCCAGGAGCAGATGCACAAACTCGCCGTGGATACGGTGGAGAACCAGCTATTGCCGGCGGCAAGCGATCCGCAGCTCAGGCAGGTGCTGTCGGAAGGGCTGATCCCACTGCAGAAGCACCTGGCGCAGTCGCGCCTCGCCCAAAGCATGATCAGCGAACCCAAGCGCGGCTGAATCCGGAGCCGCGGCCGTGCGCGCGACCGGGGTCGCGCGCACGGCCGCGGTCTAGGAACCGCTGAGTGGAACCGTTAGGGAATTCCGATATAGTTCAGGAGGCTAGCTCCTTACAAAACCAAAGCGATTACAACAGAGGGCTAACTGCATGTCCGAGAACAATCCGTATCAGGCGCCGTCGGCGAGTTTGATCGGCACGGAGGAAACAGCGGGGTTGGGGGCTCCGCGCACCGTGTCGGCGGGCCAGGGCGCCAACTGGATCGGCATCGGCTTCAAGTTGTTCGGCCGCGGCTGGCTGCTGTGGATCCTGGCCGGCATCGCCGCGTTCGTACTGACGGTGATCACCAGCATGATCCCCCTGGTCGGCGCCTTCATTCAGATGGTGGTCATCACCATTCTCTGCGGTGGGTGCATGGTGGCGTCGCAGGTGCTCGATCGCGGTGATGACGCGCGCTTCGGTGATTTCTTCTCCGGTTTCTCCATCGCGCCCGGTCCGCTCGCCCTCCTAGGCTTGCTGTACATGGGCGGCAACATCCTCGCGATGCTGGCGGCGTTTCTGGTCGGCATGCTGACCGGTCTCGGCACCGGCGTGCTGAGCGCCCTGAGCGACGATCCGGCGATGATGATGTCGAACATGTCCGGCCCGATACTGATCATGGCGCTGGTGTACCTGGCGGTGCTCGTTCCGATGGCGATGGCCTACTGGTTCGCGCCGGCCCTGATCACGCTCAACCGCATCCCGGTGTTCCAGGCGATAGCGCTGAGCTTTCAGGCCTGCCTGAAAAACATCGTGCCGTTCCTGGTTTTCGGCCTGATCGGCCTGGTGCTGCTGATCCTCGGCGCGCTGCCGGCCGGTCTGGGCCTGCTGGTCGTGATGCCGGTGCTGTTCGCCTCGACCTACGTCGCCTACAAGGACATCTTCCAGATCGCGTAACGGTGAGTGGCGGGCGCCACGGCGCCCGCCCCTTTTCCGATCACGCCGCCGATTCCAGCGGATCGTCCGGATAGCGCGGCCAGTTGCCGAAATCTTGCGCCAGCAGGGCGCGCAGTTGCTTGCGGCGGCGGCTCAACTGCGCCGTCATGTTGTCGCGGGCGGCCTCGGCGGCGGGCGTATCGCTGCCGGCGAGATTCCTCAGCGCGCGTTCCAGATAGGCGATGTCGCGGCGCAGGCCGGCTTCGGAGAAGGCTGGTGGTTCGAGGCTCATCGTTATCGGTCGGTTTGCGGAGCGCGCGCACTTTAGCCCGCCCATCGCCCCAGCGCTGCGGAAAATTTGGCATGTCTGCCGCCCGCCGGGCAGCCGTTTTACTCGACCAGATCGAAAGCGCCGCCGAGCACCCGCTCCACCCGGCCCGTGCGCCAGCCGCGCACGTTGTCCCGCACCAGCGGCGACGGCGCCTCCCGATAGCGCCGGCAAATGCGCGGTTCGCGCTCGTCCCGCGCCTTGAGCGCTTCCAGCGCCGCCGCCGCGATCGGCTTGCCGCCGCCGTCGATCGGCTGCGGGGCGACCCGTACCCGCAGCTTCAGGCGCTGGGTGGAGCCGGCCGCCGCCGGCTGTTCGAATACGTGCAAGCCTTGCTCGTCGGCCAACAGCGAAAAGGCGGCGAAACCGCTCACCGCCAGCACCGCCTTCAACCCTTCCGGGTCGTGAATCAGCGTGGTGAGCTGCATCCTCCGTGCCTTCGCCCAGTTGCGGTACATGGCGAGCAGCCGCTCCCACACCGACTTCAGCTCGGCGAACGACACCCCCGCATCGGGGCCGGCCTCCACGCTCAGGTATGCATCCTGCGGCGTGCCGGCGGCCAGATCGGCCAGCGCGCGCTGCAGCAGATACAGCTGTTGCGCCAGCCGTCCGCTCACCTCGGCCAGGCTACCCGAGCCCTTCTGGGTAAGCCGGCGCGCCAGCGAGCCGGCGCTGTGCAGCGCCGACTCGATGCGGTCCATCAGTTCGATCCGGGCGAGCACGCCGTGGCGGGCGGCACTGCTCCAGAAATCGGGGCGGGCCATCTCGGCCAGCGCCGCTTGCTTGCCGGCGCGCCAAGCCTCGCTTTCCACCTGTTCGCTCAGCGCCTGCAGGCTGCTCTGCAGATACGCCGCCTCGGCGGCGGCGCCGCTAGGCTCGAGCGCGATGGCGCGCAGATCGAGGCTGTCGGCGGCGGCGTGGACCGGCTCGGCGGCGGGGGCGTCCGGGTCGATGAAACCAACCTGGATGGCTTCGCCATCGGAGGCGACGAACAGGAACTGATCGCCCTGCGGGAAGCGGTGCTCGACAATGGTCCGCGCCAACGGCGCCAGCAGGTAGCGCTCGATCGCCCGGCGCAGCGGCCGCGCGCCCAGGTCGGCGGTGAACCCCTTCTCCAGCAGGAAATCCAGCGCCGAGGGCTCCCACTCCACCGCCCAATCCTTGTTGCGGAAGCCCTTGCGGCGCAGCACGGCGTTGAGCTCCTTGGCGAGGATGTCGCGCATCACCGCGCGCGACAGCGGCTGGAAGATCAGCACCTGGTCCAGGCGGTTGACGAACTCGCGGCGGAAGGTGTCGTAGATCGCGCGTTCCACCGCGCCGCGGTCGAAACCGCCGTCGCTGCTGACGAAGCCCAGCCCCGGCCCGCGCTGGATGGTAGCGCCGAGGTTGCTGGTGAGGATGATCAGGGCGTGGCGGAAATCGACGCCGCGGCCGGACTGGTCGCTCAGGCGGCCGTCGTCGAACACCTGCAGGAACAAGTCCCAGATCTTGGGGTGCGCCTTCTCGAACTCGTCGAGCAGCACCACCGAGAACGGCTGCTCGCGGATCTGGCTGACCAGCGACTTGCCGCCGCCGGGGCCGCCCGCCTCGAGCAGGCGCCAGTAACTGTCTGGCGACTGGTACTCGCTCATGTCCAGGCGCAGCAGCCGCTCCTTGGCGCCGAACAGGAACTCGGCGGCGGTCTTCGCCAACTCGGTCTTGCCGGTGCCGGTGGGACCGGCGAACAGAAATACGCCGATGGGGCGATTGGGGTCGATCAGCCCGGCCTTGAGCATGCTGATGCGGTCGATCAACGCCTCCACCGCCTCGTCCTGGCCGATCACCCGCTCGCGGAAGAAGGCGCGGATGCTCGCCACCTCCAGGCGCTCGCGATCGTCGAGCACGCTCGGCGGCAGCCCGGTCAGGCGCGCCAGGGTCGCGAGCACGTCGTCCAAGCCGATCGGCAGTTGCCGGGCCGGGTCGGCCAGGCGCTGCTGCAAGGTCAGGGTAAGCAGTTGCATCAGGGCGCCGGGCGCGGCGCGCGACCCCAGGTACTGCCCGGCCAGCTGCGCCGCCTCGGCGAGCACGCCCGGCGCGAGCACGGGCGCGCCGTGGCGGACGCACATCGCCTCGCTCCAGTGCTCGGCCAGGCGCAGCGTTTCGGCCGCGGACAGCGGCGCCACCCGCACGGTCTCCACCGCGTAACGCAGCTTGGGCCGTTGATTGAGCAGATGGGCGTGCGCCTCCGGCGTGGTTTCGCCGATCAGCAGCAGGCGCTGCTGGTCCAGCGCCGGCAGGAGCAAGTCGAGCAGCCCGCGCGGGTTCTTGTCGTAAGCGCCCTGCTCGAGCAGTTCGTGGAAATCGGGCACGTACCAGACCACCCGCTTGGGCGCGGCCAGAGCCTGCAGCAGTTCCGCCACCCGCCCTTCCAGCTCGCCCACGTACTTCTGCCCCGCCGCCACCTCGGCCGCCGAGGCTTGGAACATCAGCCAACCGTCGGCGGCAAGGCGACATTGCAGGAGCTCCACCAGACTGGTCTTGCCGACGCCGTCGGGGCCGACCAGCAACACCGAGCGGCGCCGATTGCGCAGCGTGTCCTCCAGCTGCTCGAGCAAGGCGCCGCGGGGTTCGATCAGCGTGTCGGCGGCCGTCTGGCGCAGCCGGCCGATGCCGGCCAGGAAGGCCTGGTCCACCCATAGGCCGCGGGCGCTGCGCAGCTCGTCGATCACCGCGCCCAGCACCGGCTTGTTCAGGGCGTTCAGCAGGTTCAGCGCCATGTCCATGCGCGCGCCGTCGTACTCGGCCAGGCGCGGCCCGAGGCCCAGATCGTCGCCGCGCGCTACCAGGCTATCGACGAACGCGTCGAGGAAGCCGCGCGACACATCGTGCCCGATCCACCATTCCTGGGTATGGATGAGCACCGCGCCGAGCTTGTGCTCGGCCTCGACCTGGGCGAGATAGCGCAAGGTGAAGTACAGCGTGAACCAGCCCATCCGGTCCAGCCGCGCCGCCACCGCCTGGAACTGGTTCTCGGCACGGCGCGACAAGGCAACCGCGGCCATGCAGGCCAAGGGACCGTTGGGCCCGAGCAGATAGCGCAACACCTCGGCCGGACCGAACGCGTCCGAGGCCAGCAGCGCCGCGCCTTGCTCGAACGCCGGCAATTCCTCGATCTCGCTGGGATGGGCGGCGTTGTCGTAGACCTCGGCGACCTGCTGGGCGAGCTGGCGCAGGCGCGCCGCCGGCGGCGGCAGGGGAGCCGGTTCGGGCTCGGCGGACACATCCTCGGCGTCGGGCGGGATGGCGGGATCGGCTGCCGCGGCGGTTGCCGCGACCGGCACGCGCAACAGCGCCAACAGCTGCTCGCGGCGCGTCGACCACAGCCAGCAGGCGCCGGCGCCCAAGACCAGTCCCAGCAAGATCTCCATGTCCGATAGCGCTCCTTCGTTATCGTTGTGTGCGTAGACCTGGACTGATCGGGGCGGCCGCGACCGAAACACCCTTTCAGTGCGTCGTGCCCCTGCTTTCAGAAAATGATGCGCGCGGCGCGCCCGACCCGGATGACGCCCACGCTGCTCAGGAGCGGCTCGTGCTGGCCCGCAACCCCGGCGCGTAGCCGTTAGGCAGCAGACGGCGCACGAAGCCGCCACGCAGGCCGGCCAGCGTCTCCAGTATGTAGCGCTGCAGGCCCGGCGTGTGCGTCAGCGGATACAGCAGCGAGTCGCGCAGCACCGGCAGCACCTTGTTGTGCGATTGGAAGCCGGCGACCAGCCAGCGGCTGGCCCATTGGTAGTAGCGGACCGCCGGCCGCCGCACCCGCTCGTATTCGGCCAGCGCCTGCGGCACCGGATTGCGCTGCAAGCACTCGGCCAGGGTCATCGCATCCCACAGCGCCAGGTTGGCGCCTTGGCGCAACTGCGGACTGGTGCCGTGAGCGGCGTCGCCGACATACAGCAGGCGGCCGTCGACCCAGCGCCGCAGGCGCACGTCGCCATAGCGGGAGAAGGCCAGATCGTCGGGACCGTGCAACTGCGGCAGCAGCGGCTCCAGCTCGGGCATCAACTCCAGCACCTCGGCCTTCCAGGCATCCAGCCCGGCCGCGTACCAGCGCCCGTAGTGCTCGCCGAACAGACTCCAGAACAGCGTCACCGCCCGCCCACCGTCCGGCGCCTGGCCGACCGGCAGGATGCCGACCATTTTCTCGGCGCCGCGGTAGCGCTGCACCATCGTGTCGCCGAACAACCCGTCCGGGTCCGCCAGCACCGCCCACAACGCGGCCCAGGCGTAAGGCTTCACCTCCACGCCGTGACCGAGCGCGGTGCGGACGTAGGAACGGGAGCCGTCGGCGCTGAGCACCAGGTCGTACGGCCCGTGGGTCTCGCCCTGGCGGGTGCGCACGAAGGCGCGGTCGGGGTAGCGCTCGACGCCGGCGATCTCGTGTCCCAGCCGTATCGCCACCGGCGCCGCGCTCACCGCCTCGTACAGCAGCCGGAACAGCTGGCCGCGGTGTATGCCCAGGCCGAAGTAACCCGGTCCCAGGTCGGCGTAACTCAGATCCAGTATGTCGCGCCCGCGCTCGTTGGTGCCGAGGAAACGACGGATCGGCGCACCGACCTCGAGAAACGCGTCCAGCAGCCCGAGCCGCTCCAGCACGTACATACCGCTGGGCTGCAACATCAAACCGGCGCCGCGCGGCTGCGGCCGTTCGAAGCGCTCGAACAGGGTCACCCGCCAGCCGGCGCGGGCCAGGAACAGGGCGGCCGCCATGCCGGCGGTGCCGGCGCCGATGATGCCCACCGCGCCCGGCGTAGTCGTGCCCATCTCGTCTCCTTGGATCTGGTCAACGGCGCCGGACCCACTGAAAGCGACCGGCGCGACAAGCCTACCGCGCCGGCCCCGCCGCGGACCAGGGTCACGCCGCCAACTATTTGATCTGCCTCAAGCGCGCGTCAGATTGGCTGCCTAAGCGAGGGCACGGAAAGGTGGATGAGGGTCAGAAGCGTGGGGCGGAGTCGACGCCCGGCCAGGGCCGGCGCGATCGTCGGCCGGGTTCGCTGCCGTCGAGTGCGTGGTCAGGGAGCTCGGTGGGACCCAAGAGCACCCTCGCCCCTACCCCCTCTCTCGGTTCCGGGGAGAGCGAAGCGAGGGGGCGCAGCCAGGCGGGGTGAGGGTGCTCTTGGGTCCCGCCGATCCGCGCTGGACGCGGTACCTGTAGCGTTCAGCTCCAGCGCCGCGACACCACGCCTTCACACCGCGATTCGCAGCGGCGGTGGTGATGCCTGGCGTCCGCGCGTGGCGGACAGAACCATGCGCTGGCTCAGCCACGCCGCCGTCTCCGCCCACAGCCGCGGCGCCATCGACGGTTCGAAGAAACCGTAGTGGCCAACGCGGTTCACGCCCAGATCGACGGGCGCCAGGTGACGGCGCACCAGCTCGCGGCTGCGGTACTCGCGGTGCAAGGCTTCCACCGCCCGGCGCGGCGCGTACAGGTCGTCCTCGAAGCTGAAGGCGAGCAGCGGCGCGGTTACGCGCCAGTGCAGGCGGTACTCGTCCAGATAGTTGGGGGAGCGGCTCCAGCGCGCCCACTGCCGCACCACGCCCGCCGGCGGACCATCCCCACCCGCCAGCCGGCGCGCGGGCATGTAACCCCGCGGCCGCAGCCCCAGCGGCAGACCGGCGTACCACGCCAGCGCGAACAGGAGTTTGCTCGCGGCGGGATAGTGACCCAGGTAACTCGACGCCGCCGACACCGTCACCACCGCCGCCAGGCCGTCGGCGTTCGGCGCGAATCCCAGCACCTGGCCGCCCACGCCGTGCGCGACCACGGCCACCGGCAGCCCGCCGTAGTACTCCCTAGCCCAGGCGATGACGCCGGCCAGGTCGTAGCAGCCCCAGTCCTGCAACGCCACCGGCAAGTCCGTCGGACCGTCCGCTCGACTCTCGCCGACGCCGCGCCAGTCCCAGGTCACGGCGGAAAAACCACGCTGCGCCAGGTAAATGGCGAATGCGCGATAAAAATCGCGTGTTACGCCGACACTCGGCGCAATCAGCACGACCGGCCGCTGCGCGCCGGTGCCGAACTCGCTGGCGGCGAGCTGATATCCGTCCATCGCCGGCAATTGCAGCGCCAACTCGGACACTTGCGGCAGCTGGAGCCTCGAAACCTTGTTCATATCGTCCTTGCTCTCGTCACTGGTGGCGGCGGCCATGGCGACGCCGCCCGGCGCGAGCGCCGGCGCGTCGTCACGGCGCGACTGTGACGGCAGCGCGGTAACAGATGGTTAACGTTCTTTCCGAGGCCGGCGCGAAAAGCCGCGCGCGGCGAACGCTATCGAAACCACCGCAGCCCTCCGCGGAGGGGGGATAGGTGTAGTCGGAAGCGCCATAAGCAGGCGCGTTTTCTAGGAAAAACTCTATAAAAAAGAGATTGCGTGGCTTCGCGGACTGCTATATCGTCGGCTACGCGATCGAACCCGATCTTCTTCCGCGATCCCTGCCGATTCCGAGGCTTCCGCCTCGCCTTCCCGCTGGATTTCAGATAGACGACGGCTGTACGACCGCGTGGGTGGTTAACTCGGACATGGCTCTCGTTCTGGGAACTTATCCGAGGGGAGCCGCTCATATAACAGACCCAGCGTCATGGTCGACGCCTGGGTAGTGCCATTGTTATCGAGTGAAAGAGCCGTTTATGAAGTCTATCTATGTGGGCAACCTGCCCTTCTCCGCTACCGAAGACGAGATCCGCGAGCTGTTTGCCGCCTACGGCAACGTCGACTCCGTCCGCCTGATGACCGATCGCGAGACGGGCCGTCCCCGCGGCTTCGGTTTCGTGAAGATGGCTGCCCAGGATGCTGACGCTGCGATCCAGGCCCTGAACGGCAAGCAGTTCGGCGGCCGTAGCCTGCGCATCAACGAGGCCGAAGACCGCAAGCCGGCTGGCGGCCCGCGTCCGGCCAAGCGCTGGTAAGCGTCTCAACCGATAGACTCGTCAAGAGCCCGCTGCCCGCGTAGCGCGCCCGGCTCTCGGCCTGTTCTTGGTGATGGCTGGCATGCCCCAGGCGTGCCAGCCATTTTTCGTTCCGGTCAGCGATCGGACCGCTGCTTCAGCAGGTCCCGGATCTCCACCAGCAGTTCCGCCTCCTTGCTCAGGGCCGGCTCCGGAGCGGGAGCGGGAGCCGCCTCCTCTTCCTTCTTGGCTCTGCGCAGCAGGCCGAGGAACTTCACGATGAAGATCCAAACGGCAATGGCGACGATGAAGAAGTTCAGCAACTCGCCCAGGAACAAGCCGTAAGGAATGTCCTGGCCGTTGATGGTCAACTTCCAGGCGAGGTAGGACTGGTCGGTGGGCAGCAGAACGCTGACCGCCGGCATGATGATGTTCTTCACCAACGAGTCGATGATCTTGCCGAACGCGGCGCCGATCACCACGGCGACCGCCAGGTCGATCATGTTCCCCTTGAAGGCGAACGCCTTGAACTCGTCCCACAGCGAGCCGACACGCAACTGCATAGCACACCCTCCTGGCTCGATAGTGTCCGGCACCGCCGGACTTGGTTTTTCCAACACGTAGGCGCTATATTGCGCGCCGCAGCATTAGTAGATCTGAATCAACGCGCACAGCGCCTGCTTCGTCTACCCTCGATGCTGGCCGATCCCCCTCGTCCCAAGTTTCACCCGCATGGCCAGCGGAGGATTTCATGTCGGCCGATACCGAACAAACACTTTTCAGTCAGCTCGCGGCGCTGTGCGGCGAAGCCGAACACCTACACGCGCAACGGCGCTACGCCGAAGCGGCGGCTTGCTACCGCCGTGCCTGCGTGCTGATCCCGCGGCACCACTCGTGGAACGGAACGTCGTACTTGCTGGTCGCACTCGCGGAATCCTATCGCAACGCCTTGCACCGCGGATAGCGGCGGCACGCGCGTCGCCACGGCCCGGAACGCGCAATCGGACGGGTTTCACATTTTTTCCCGCTTGCGGCGCCCCCACCCATGGTTCAGCGGACCCGGCCAGGGAGGGAGAACAACGCATGCCCGCCAGCACCACCCAGCGCATTCCCCGGTCGGCGGATGCGCGCCTCGACGCGCGGATCCAACGCCAGACCGAAGCGAGCATCGCCTATTACGCCAGCCATCCGGAGCAGATCCCGCAGCGGCTTGCGGAACTCGACCAGGAGTGGACCATCGAGCGCGCGCTCGAAGCCAATGCCGCCACCTTGGCGCTGACCGGGACGACGCTGGGCCTGCTCGGCCGCCGGCGCTGGCTGCTGGTGCCGGCGGTGGTGACGGGCTTTCTGCTACAGCACGCGCTGCGGGGCTGGTGTGCGCCGATCGCGCTGCTGCGCCGAATGGGCATGCGCAGCGCGCGCGAGATCGAGGCCGAGCGTAACGCGCTCCAAGCGCTGCGGAGCGACCACCGTCGGCTCGGCGATACGGCCGAAGCGGGCGAAACGCAAACCAAGGCGCAGCGCGCCAGGAAAGCGGCCCCGTGATACTGGGGCGGAGAGGCGCCTAGGCGCGCGGCTTGGCGCGCCGCGTCGGCTCGGCGGCGAGCGGGTCGTCCGGCCACGGATGGCGCGGATAGCGCCCGCGCAGATCCTTGCGCACCTCGAAGTAGCCGCTGCGCCAGAAGCCGGCCAGATCCTGGGTGACCTGCACCGGCCGCTGCGCCGGCGACAGCAGATGCAGCGTAAGCGGTACCTTGCCGTGCGCGACCCTGGGCGTGTCCTGCTCGCCGAACATCTCCTGCAGCTTCACCGCCAGCACCGGTCCACCCTCGGCCAGGTAGTCGATGGCGATGCGCGAGCCGCTGGGCACCTGATAGTGCGTCGGCGCCGCCGCCTCCAGCTGCCGCTGCTGTTCGTAGCTCAGCAGCGAGGCCAGCGCATCCTTGAGCGGAAAAGAACGCAAGTGCGCCAGGCGGCCGATGCCCTGCGCATACGGCGCGAACCACTGCGGTAGGCTGGCCAGCAGTGCTTCGTCGTCGACCGCGGGCCAGCTGTCGCCCTCGATCCGGCGCAGCAGCATCACCCGCGCCTGCCACTGCCGCAGCGTGTCGCTCCACGGCAGCACCGCCAGACCGCGGCGGCGGATGCCCTCCATGATCCCGGCCGTCAGCAGCTCCGGCCCGACCGAAGCCAGCGGCGCGTCGTCCAGCACCAGCGCGCCGTAACGGCGCTGGCGCCGCGCCTGCACCGCGTCGCTGGCATCGTCCCAGCCGACGAACTCGCCGTCGCTGATGCCGGCGGCGAAGTGCCGGTCGATGGCCTCGCGCGACAGCGACGCCGCCAGGAACACCCGCGCCTCGCGCGGATCGCCGTCCAGCTCGGCGGCGACGATGAAGGGCGATTCGCGCAGCGGATCGTCTTCGGCCAGCAGCGCGCCGCGGCCGTTGGCCAGCAGGAAGCGGGGCGTCTTGCCGGGGCGGCGCTGGGCGATGCGCTCGGGATAGGCGGCACCGAGCAGGATGCCGGCGCTGTCGCTCCGCTCCGGCTGCGGCGAGTCCTTGACCCGCTCGCGCAAGGCGCGCGCCGTCTCGCGCACCCTGCTCAAGCGGCCGCGATCGGCCGCGCCGCCGCCATCGCCGCGCAGCGCGGCGATCCGGGCGTGCACGTCCGAGTGCCGCGCACCGATCAGCACGTCGCGCTCGGACAGCAGCGCGGCCAACTCGCAGGCCAGCCGCGACCAGCCCAGGGCCTGGCCCTTGAGCAGCATGTGCGCCAGGCGTGGATGCAGCGGCAGGCCATGCAGTTCGCGGCCGTGGTCGGTGATCCGCCCGTCGGCGTCCAAGGCGCCGAGCTTCCGCAGCAGTTCACGCGCCTGCTGCCAGGCCGGCGCCGGCGGCGCGTCCAGCCAGGCCAACCCGTCGGGGCTCAAGGCGCCCCAGCGCGCCAGCTCCAGCACCAGGTCGGCGAGATCGGCCTCGAGGATTTCCGGCACGGTGAAGGCCGCCAACCGGCCGTGTTCCTCTTCCGCCCACAGGCGATAGCACACGCCCGGCTCCAACCGGCCGGCGCGGCCCTTGCGCTGTTCGGCCGCGGCCTGCGACACCCGCACGGTCACCAGCCGGGTGAGACCGGTGACCGGATCGAATTCCGGTCGCCGCTGCAGCCCCGCGTCCACCACCACTCGCACCCCCTCGATGGTGAGCGAGGTCTCGGCGATGGACGTGGCCAGCACCACCTTGCGCCGCCCCGGCGGCGCCGGCGCGATGGCGGCATCCTGCTCGCCTTGCGCCATCTCGCCGTACAGCGGCGCGAGAAAAGCATCGTTCGGCAACAGCGGCTGCAACGCCCGCGCCAGCCGGCGGATCTCGGCGCCGCCGGGCAGGAACACCAGCACCGAGCCGCTTTCCTCCGCCAGCGCGCGCCGCACCACCTGCACCAGGTGCGGCTCCCACGGCGTGCGTCCGGGCGGCGCGTAGCGCACCGTCACCGGGAAGCTGCGGCCCTCGCTGGTAATCAGCGGCGCGCCGCCCAGCAGGCGGGCAATAGGCTCCCCATCCAGGGTCGCGGACATCACCAGCAGCCGCAGGTCGTCGCGCAGCGCCTGCTGCGACTCGATCGCCAGCGCCAGGCCGAGGTCGGCGTTGAGCGAGCGTTCGTGGAACTCGTCGAAGATCACGCACGCGTAATCGGACAGCGCCGGGTCGTCCTGCAGCAGACGGGTCAGCACGCCCTCGGTCACCACCTCGATGCGGGTGGCGCGGCTGACCTTGGTGTCCATGCGCATGCGATAGCCCACGGTCTGCCCCACCGTCTCGCCGAGCTGCGCGCTCATGAAACGGGCCGCGGCGCGCGCCGCCAGCCGGCGCGGCTCGAGCATGACGATCCGCCGGCCGGCCAGCCAGGGCTGATCGAGCAGCGCCAACGGCACGCGTGTGGTCTTGCCGGCGCCGGGCGGCGCCTGCAACACGACGGCGCTGTGATCGCGCAGAGCGGTGAGCAGATCGGGAAGAATGGCGTCGATGGGCAGCGGCATAGCGGGCGATTATACGGGCCAGGCTCGACCGGCGGCATGACCGGCGAGCGGCGCTGCCGCGCGATTGCACCGCTGAGCGCAGCCCCCTGCCGGAGGAGCTAGTACCGCGCCCATCGTGAAAGCGAGGGGCCAGGGACTCGCTGACTGGCCGCGTGCACCAAGATTCCATGAACGCGGTACTAGCGGCACGACGGCGAATTCGCGTGCATGACCGAATCCATTCGTTACCGATTTGTATCGGCACCTGACCTATACTTTTCCGCCCCGGCGCAGCCCGCCGCCGGTCCCGAGCTAGTCACCAGGTTGTTCCATGGGCTCCGATACACCCCACCGGTCGCTACGGCTGGAGAAGATTTTCCAGGAAGGCGACCCCACCGCAGCCATCGACTTCCTTGCCAGCTTCGCGCCGCTTTCCAAGGCCAAGCTCAAGGACGCGATGGAAAAAGGCGCGGTCTGGCTCAGGCGCGCCGGGCCGAACCACGCCCGGCGCCGGCTGCGCCGCGCCAAGACGGAACTCAAACCCGGGGACGTCGTTACCCTGTATTACGACGAACACGTGCTGTCGCAACCGGCGCCGCAGGCCAACCGCATCGCCGACCGCGGCTTCTACAGCGTGTGGTTCAAGCCGCCCGGCTTGTTGGCGCAAGGCACCGACTACGGCGATCACGCCTCGCTGCTGCGCCAGGCCGAGACGTCCGAGCACCCGCCGCGGCCTTCGTTCCTAGTGCACCGGCTCGACCGGGAAGCGGCGGGGCTGATGCTGGTGGCGCATTCCTCGCGCGCCGCCGCCGCTTTGAGCCGACTGTTCGAGAAGAACCGGATCGAAAAGGAATATCGCGTCGAAGTCATAGGCAATGTCGCCGCCGCGCTCGGTCCGCGCGGCGAGTTCGACGCGCCGCTGGACGGTAAGCCGGCGCGCACCCGCTTCGAGGTGCTGCGCTACGACACGGAGAAGAACCGCAGCCTGACGCGGGTGCACATCCTCACCGGCCGGCTGCATCAGATCCGCCGCCATTTCACCAATGCCGGCTTTCCCGTGGTCGGCGATCCCAAGTACGGCCGCGGCAACAAGGATCCCGGTGGCCTGCGCCTGGCGGCGGTGTCGCTGACGTTCCAATGCCCGTTCCAGAAGGACCAGGCCCGGTTCGAGATCGCGCCGGAGCGATTGCCGTTCTGACAGCCCGCCTCGGGCGTCGCATCCGGTGCGCGGCGGCCAGTCCCGCCGCGGCGACCGTGTTCGCCGCTTGCGCTCACGTCCGCTCTTGTCCATGCTCCAAGAGTGATGCCACCCAACACCGAACAATTCCGGCCAGATCCCGTGCGGCGCAGCGAAAGCTCGCTGGTGCTGTTGCTGGTCTCGGTGTTCGTGCTGTTCTCCGGGGCGGTGCCGCTCTCCGGCGCCGCCACGGCAGCGGCCTCCCGCGCGGACTTCGCCCAGGTCTCGGCCTCGCCCAAGGCCACGCTGGCCGCGGACGTGGCTCGGGCGCAGCCGGCGAGCGCATGGCTCGGCGGTACCGACGCCCCGGACTTGGCGGCCGGGCCTACCATCCACCGGCACGGTCCCGCTGTCCGCCCCCTGCTCGTCGCCGCGGAACCACCCCGCACAGCGGCGCGCCCTCTTCGCTTGTCGCCGCTGGCGCCCAGAGCGCCACCTCACCTCGGCTGATCGAGAACCCGGCCTACCGGCCTTTTCATCCGCACGATTAGGGCGCGCGCCACCGTGGTCGCCGCCCGACAAGGTGAGATATTCCTATGCGCAAGAACTTCAAGAATCTTCCCGCCTCCCTGGCCCTGGCCATGCTCGCCCCCTGCGCCGCGATGGCGGCGCAGGAAAGCACCGCCGACGACTTCGTCCAGCAGCAGACCACCGCCGTCTCCGGCCTGACGGCGTCGGAGCAGGGCCAGTTCGCCTTGCGCGGCGACACCGAACTGGCGGACGTGCTCGATGCCTACGGCTTGGCCTTGCCGAAAGCCGGCCGCGGCGAGCGGACCATCGCCGACCTGTTCGACCGCGCGCATCCCGCCGGCAGTCGCGTCGGCAGCAAGGTCAGCTACGGCCCGCTGGCGTTCGTGGCGCGCAAGGTGGTGGGCGGCCGCGTGACCATGAGCGGTCTGCTGGTGGGCGGGCAGGTCGCGAAAGCCTGAACCGGCGGGGCGGCCGGCGCGCCGGCCGCCCCTACACTCGAACCAGGCGCCGTCCACGTTGGGTATTCGGAGCGGATCACCCCGCGCCGATACAGCGTATCGACGAAGGGATGAGCTTTCCTCCGCGACGCGGCACCGCGAATTCCACACCCCAACTCCATTCCTCTTCGCCCGCCGCGCGCTGAATCAACACTTGGCAAGACCACCGGCCCCGCGAGTTCGGATCGTCACGGCACGACGACCGGATCGCGTTGCGGCCACCGTCAGCCAGTTCGGCCAGCATTCCGCTCAAGTACGCGCCAAGGGTGCCATCTCCAAACTCGGTTCCGACACCATTGCAGGAGGGATGGACGCTCAAGGGAATGGCCTGACTCTCCAGTAACCATTGAATCGCCTGCTTAGCGCTCGGCGGTGTCGCTTCGTCCTGGAGTACGGCGGCCTGTGCCGTGGCGCACGAGGTGAACGCCAGAGCGCCAAGTAGCGGCAATATCATCAACCCCATACGCATTACGCCATCTCCGTAGCGGCCAGGCTCAAGCAACGACCGCATGGGCGCCAACCGGCATGGCGCCAAAGAATAGCGTGGCCTCGCTACCGTATGCGCCTCTGAAGTTTGTCAGAAAAACGGCTTCCCCTTGTTTCACAACTTGATCCCTACTGTTTGAATAGTGCCAAATCTGATCATTAAGAAATATACCAATATGTTTCTTCGGATGATTTACCATTCGCTTATTCGCGAGATCCACATTACGCCAATCAGTCACGAAAACTAGAAAAGCACCCTGCTTAGGGCGATCCGCCCACACTCCGACTGAGGGACACCGACCAAACACTTCGTGAACTCGCAGATTGGCGCCACTACCTATACCGGTGTGGGACCGGCAGGTGTAGCCGAACCTCAACCCAAGGACATGGCTTACAAAGTGGGCGCAGTGGTTGTAGCTGTCGTCGTGGAAATTGCTGTCGCAGATGTCGGAGATATTCTTTCCTTCGAAGCTGCTCAAGCTAACAGCGGACACATGCGCTCCTTCTCACAAGTTGTGTCACCAATGGTTGCCGTATTTACTCCCTAGCCGCAATCGGCCAGAAGGAGAATAAAGACAACCTCATTCTTTTGAACCATGCCGCGGCCATCGACAGACTTCCCTAGCGCATTTTCGCGGACACAAATATTTCCCAATTCGGAGCTGCGTCCTCGTGCTTCGGCGTTCGAATTGTTAGCGGCCCTCACCGCGCGATGCGTCGCGCGCACCATCTTTGCCCCGGCAGACACTCGAACAGCTACGCATCACGGGATCACCGCTCGTCCACTGCGGCAGCTCGCGGTGGGTAGTGCCATGCGACGGTGATAATGTTTG
>Ga0182741_1002146_pt1 | contig 23685 bp, 25 predicted proteins | sample eDN5th37CBELigOP_FD_128874 | JGI IMG/M metagenome (GOLD analysis project Ga0182741, IMG submission 128874) | Enriched Organic Plus compost microbial communities from Emeryville, California, USA - eDNA 5th pass 37_C BE-Lig OP (version 2) (version 2) ... | reverse complement strand
TCAGCGCGCCGGTGAAGGCGCCCTTCTCGTGGCCGAACAGCTCGCTTTCCAGCAGGTCCGGCGGGATCGCGCCGCAGTTGATGGCCACGAACGGGCCGTCGCGGCGCGGCGAGCGCTGGTGGATGGCGCGCGACACCACTTCCTTGCCGGTACCCGATTCGCCCAGCACCAGCACGGTGGTGTCGAAGCCGGCCACCTGCTCGATCAGCTGGCGCAGTTCGGTCACCGCCGGACTGGCGCCGGTGGGGCCGTTGTCCTCGCCGCCGCCGGAATGGTGCTCGGCGTCCAGCCGCTTGAGGCTGGCGCGGCGCAGCAGCGCCTCCATCTGCGCATGGCGCATGGGCTGTTCGAGCGGCCAGACATTGGCTTCGTGCAGGCCGTAATGGCGCGCGAAGGCCAGCGGGTCGCCCTCGGCCAGCAGCACCGGCGGCGGCATGCCGGTGCCGGCCAGCCAGTTGAAGAACGGCGCGGCGCGCGCCGGGTCCTCGATGGTGCCCACCACCAGCGCCATCCAGTCGTTGCAACGGTGGCGGGCGGTGTCGATGTCGCCCACGTCGGTGACCCAGCGCGGGTTGAGGTCCATGAACTCCAGCAGGGCTACCGTGCGTTCGGCACGCACGCCCTCGCTGTCGATCACGAGGATCCGCGACTCACTCATGGCCCTGTTCCTGCCTGACGCTTTCCAGGATCGGCATCACCTCCTGGATGTAGGACAGCTTGCTGACGAAGTTGTCCGCACCGGCGCGCTGGGCGTGCTCGCGGTGCTCGGCGTCGTCGAAATGGCTGGCGATCACGATATAGGGCGGCTCGTCCTGGGTCTTGATCAGGCGCGTGGCCTGCAGCCCGCCCATTTCCGGCATGGCCAGGTCCATCAGCACCACCCGCGGGCGCAGCGCCTCGGAGCGTTCGATGGCTTCCAGGCCGTTGGCGGCGCTGCCGACGATCTGCAGCCAGTCCACCTTGCGGAAATGGCGCATGGCCGCGTTGATGAAGCCTTCGTGGTCGTCGACCAGCAGAACGGTGAGCTTGCTCATGGGATTCCTCGGATCAGCCTGCGCGGGCCAGCAACGGACGCGCATTGTGCCGCTTCCGCTCGCGCGCCGGGGCGATGTCCAGCTGTTCGCGGTACTTGGCCACGGTGCGGCGGGCGATGTTGACGCCCTGGCGGGAGAGCAGCAGGGCGATGGCCTCGTCGGCCAGCGGGCGCGCCGGCGGCTCGGATTCGATCAGGCGCCGCACCATGGCCTTGACCGCCTGCCCGGAGATGCTGGCGCCTTCCAGCCGCACGGCGAAGAAGTGCTTCAGCTCGAAGGTGCCGCGCGGGGTCTGCATGAACTTGCCGGAGGTGATGCGCGAGACGGTGGATTCGTGCATGCCGATGGCGTCGGCCACTTCCTTCAGGGTCAGCGGCGCCATGGCTTCCTCGCCCTCGGCCAGGAACGCGGCCTGGCGCTCGACGATGACCCGCGCGGTGCGCAGCAGGGTGTCGTAGCGCATGGACAGGCCGCGGGTGAACCAGCGCGCCTCCTGCAGCATCTCGCGCATCGGCTGCGCGGTGGTGCCTTCGCTGGCGGCCAGGGCGCGCTCGTAGGCCGGGTTGAGGGTGATGCGCGGCGCCGTGGCCGGGTTCAGCGCCACCCGCCACTGGCCATCGGCGCGCCAGGCCACCACCTCCGGGATGACCGCGCTGTCGTCCTGCGCCTGCAGGATGTCGCCGGGGCGGGGCTGCAGCGACAGCACCAGGCGGACCGCCTCGTGCACGTCGGCCTGCTCGGCATCCAGCTGGCGGGCGATCGCGGCGTAGTCGTGGCTGGCGAGCAGCTGCAGGTCCCCGGCCAGCAGCCGGGCCGCCAGGTGGCGGGCGGGCACGGCGCCGGGCAGGGCGGCCAGCTGCGCCTGCAGGCATTCGCGCAGGTCGCGGGCGGCCATGCCGGCCGGCTCGCCCTGCAGCAGGCGCTGACGGATGCTTTCCACGTGCGCGCCGTCGCGGTCGAAGCGGGCGCTGGCCAGCAGGGCCAGCTGCGGCAGCGGCGCCTGCAGGTAGCCGGCGTCGTCGCAGTGCTCCAGCCAGAAGGCAGCGATGGCCAGGTCGCCTTCGTCCAGGTCCAGCGACAGCGCCTGCAGGATGCGCAGGTGCGGATCGCTGGATTCGCCCATGGCCAGCCGCGCGGTGCGGTCCTCGTCGGCGTCGTTCCAGCTGGCGCCGGCCACGTCCCACATCGAGCTTTCGGGCAGTTCGTCGAACGCGGCGGTTTCCACCTGCGCGTCGGCCGCGGCGGTGTCGGCCGGCGCAGCGGCCTCTTCCTCGAATTCGAGCAGCGGGTTGTTTTCCAGCGCCTGGCGGATTTCCTGCTCCAGCTGCAGGCCGTTGAGCTGCAGCAGGCGGATGGACTGCAGCAGCGCGGGCGTGAGGTGGAGCTGCTGGCCGAGCTGGGTGGCGAGCGTGGTCTTCATTCGTCTGATCCCCGTGGGCGCCATGTGAAGCGACCGTCAATGGAACGCATCTTGCGTAGGGGGTGTCAGGGAATGAATCGGAGAAAACCTGCGGGCACCCTGGTTTGTTCCGACATCGTGTAGGGGTTTTCCCTACTTTGCGCCATTAATCCGTCGCGGAGGCCCGGCGCGGGATTTGCCCATCAACGACTTACGGAATTCTGACGCCGCATGCGACGGATTTCCGAATCTGTGATGCGGTTCCAGGCCGATGGCCCGTCCCGACCGCTCAGGTGAGCTCCTGCTGGTGGCGTACCGCAAGCAGCAGCAGGTCGTTGGCGCGGCGGCAGCCCAGGGCCTCCATCATGCGCGCGCGGTGGGTTTCCACCGTCTTGACGCTGATTCCCAGTTCCGCGGCGATTTCCTTGGTGGTCTGGCCGCTGCCGAGCTGGCGCAGGATCTGCCGCTGGCGCGGCGACAGCGCGGCGATGCCGGTGGGGCGCTCGCGCCCGAGCATGGGCGCGAGCATGCGCGCGGAGATCTGCGGGCTCAGGAACACCTGCCCGGAATGGGCCGCGCGCAGGGCGATTTCCAGCTCCTGCGGCGCGGCGTCCTTGACAACGAAGCCCACCGCGCCACGGTCCAGCGCGTCGCGCACGTGCGCGGTGTCGTCGTGCATCGACATCATCACCACGCGCGCCTGCGGCAGCCTGCGGCGGATGTCGGACAGGGCTTCCAGGCCGCTGCGGCCGGGCAGGGAGAGATCCATCAGCACCACGTCGGGCTGCTGCTGCAGGGCCAGTTCCAGCGCCTGTTCGGCGGTGCTGGCCTCGCCGGTGACCAGCACGCCGCCGAACGTCTGCAGCAGCCGGCACAGGCCGGCACGGACCAGCGTATGGTCATCGACAATCAGGACACGCACGGGAACGGGCATCGCTTGGGAATGCCGCACCTTAGCCGAGCGCGCGCCTGCGCGCCAAGCGGCCAGGGGCGTGGACGCGCGGGTTCAACGCGGGCGCCGGCTGTCGGCGATCTGGCGCCGGTGCAGGCGGAACAGATGCCGCTCCAGCGCGGTTTCCAGCGCGTCGCCGGTGCTCTGCAGGCGCAGCCACAGGTAGAGGCTGCCGTTGCCGGAGGTGGCTTCGCCCAGTACCTGCACCGGCAGTTCGATGTGGTCGGGCAGCCAGTCGGCCGGCTGCAGGCGCACGATGCCGGCGCTGCCCTGGACCGCGCCGGTGCGCTGGCCCAGCTCCAGCCGCAGGCCGCGGCGCGACCAGCGCACCGGGCGCAGCGGCAGGGCCTGGGTGGACTGGCGCAGCAGGCGCCCCAGCAGCACCAGGGCCAGGTCCATGCGCGCTTCCAGCCGCTGCAGCTGCTGGCTGCCTTCGCCGCGCTCGTCGGCATCGTCGCCGCCGCGCGAGTCTTCCACCAGCGCCACGCTGCGCAACAGCATCTCCGCCGCGCCGGCGCGGATCGCGCTGCTGCCGGGCTCGAACGCCGCCGGCAGCGAGACGTCGCAGGTCAGCGTGTCCTCGAACAGCTCGGTCTCGGCCGGGTGGTGCACGACGCTGGCGCCGGGTTCGTTCATGCCAGCGATTCGGCCTGCTGGTAGGCGTGCACGGCGCGCACCGACTGGCGGCCGGCGCGCAGCCGCGCCGAGGCCAGGTCGCGCCGCACCAGCATGTCGGCCATCAGCGACTGCTGCAGGGCGAGCAGGTTGCGCAGGCCGTTGGCCGCGGCCTGCACGCCGCAGGCCTCGACGAATTCGCGCAGGCGGCGGTCGTGGCCGTTGGCGATGCGCTCGGCCTCGGCGTGGTCTTCCTGTTCCACCGCGGCGCGCAGCGCCTCCAGGTCGTCGTGCAGCGCCTGCAGGGTGTGATCGGCATCCATCATGGTTCTCAGGCTCCGGCGGCGGCGGCGCGTTGCCGCTGGTCGGACGGGATCGCGTTCCAGGCCGACTCGATCTCGCCCATGAGCGACAGCGATTCCTGCAGCGCGGCCACGTCGTTGTTGAGGTTGGCCTCGGTCAGGCGCTGGATGACATAGTCGTACAGCGCCGAGAGATTGCCGGCGATCTCTCCGCCGGCTTCGTGGTCGAGCGAGCCGTTGAGGTGGCCGATGATGGCGCAGGCCTCGCCGATGGCCTTGCCCTTCATCGCCTGGTCGCCCTGGGCAAGGAAGGCCTCGGCGCGGCGGATGCGTTCGCCGGCCCCTTCGAACAGCAGGGCCACCAGCTTGTGCGGATCGGCATCCACAACCTTGGTGGACACGCCGACCTTGCGGTACTGCTCGGCGTAGTTGCGGCTGGAACCGTACATGGGGTGAGTCTCCTGGGACCTGTCCGGCGCGCGGTCCGGGCGGCGTCGGGAATGATGGGGGGATATCCGTGTATCGGCCGTCATGGCCGGTTACTTGAATGGCGGAAGCTTATTTCTGCAGTGCGGCAAGCTGCTGGGCCAGGTAGTTGCTGGTGCCCTGCATCTGCGCCACCAGCGAATCCATCGCGGTGAACTGCCGGGTGTAGCGCGCGGACACCTTTTCCATGCGCGCGTCCAGGTCGTCCAGGTCCTTCTCCAGCTTCTTGATCTGCTTGTTGAGGGCGTCGGTACGCAGGGTCAGCGTGCCGGTGCCGCTGTCCAGGTTGCTCTTGAGCAGCGTGGACAGGCCGCCGGACAGCGCGCCGTCCTTGCCCAGCAGCCTGGCCGCCGCGTTCGGGTTCTCTGCCAGGGTCTTGTCGAAGGTGCTGGTGTTCAGCGCCAGCGTGCCGTCGGTGTTGATCGTCAGCCCCAGCGCCTTCATGTCCACCACGTTGGCGCTGAGCTGGCCGCGCAGCTGCTGCTGCAGGCCGCGCACCAGCGAATCGCCGGTCAGGGTGGACGCCTTCTTGTTGGTCGCGTCGTAGGCGCTGGAATTCTTCAGCAGGTTGATCGAGGCGTTGTAGGCGCTGACGAAGGCCTGCAGGTTGATCTTCAGTGGCGCGTTGTCCTGGCTGACCGTCAGGGTCTTGGTGGTGCCTTCCTCGGCCTTGCTCAGGTTCAGGGTGATGCCCGGGATCAGGTCGCTGATGGTGTTGCTGCTGGATTCGCGCTCGAACCCGTCCACGCGCACCCTGGCATTGCTGGCGGCCACGGTCTGGCTCAATCCCCCGCTGCTGCCATCCCAGGTCAGGGCGGAAAGCCCGCCATTGCCGCCGCTGGCCGAGACGGTCAGCGCCCCCTTGGTGCCGGCGTCGACCGCATTGAGCACCAGGTGCTGGCCGTCGCTGGCGGTGATGACGGTGGCGTTGACGCCCTTGCCGTTGGCCGCCTTGTTGATGGCCGCGGCGATGTCGGACAGGGTGCTGCCGGGCTTGATCTCGACGTCGATCGAGGTGTCGCCCCAGGCGATCTTCAGGTTCCCGTCGCCGACCGCGGCATCGGCCGCGAACGCGCCGGAACTGAGCTTCTGCGGCTGCGCCAGGCTCAGCACCTCGACGTTGTAGGTGCCCGCCACCGCCTGGGTCTTGCCCGTGGAGGCATCGGTCACCACGGTCGCGCCGAAACCGGCGCCTTCCGGAACCGTGGTCTTGTAGGCCTGGTTGCTGGCGCCCTTGATCAGCGCATCCAGCGACGACTGCAGGCTGCTCAGCGAGCTCTTGATGCTGCCCAGCGCCGAAAGTTTGGCGGTGGCCGCCGATCCCTGGGTGTTGATGCGGTCCGCGACCGGCTTGCGCTCGTTGGCGACCAGCTGCGAGACGAGGGTGGGGATGTCCAGCCCGGAGCCGACAACGGAGAGGGAAGACGTGGCCATTTGGATTCCTTTGCGCAAAGGGACACCCTTGCAGGCATCCCGGATATCGGCACGCGCCGGGGCTTCTTTAATCCCGGGCACGGCGTGGGGTCAGGCCATCCGTGCAAGTCCCGTGCCGATGCCCGCTTCCGGCTGCCGCTGGCGGGCGGCAACCGCGGGGGTTCACGGCTCCACATGGACGAAGCCCCCGCCATTGCTGGCGGGGGCTTCGCATTGCGGTCCAGGCTGACGCCGACGGATCAGCGCAGCAGGCTGAGCACGTTCTGGGTCGAGCTGTTGGCCTGGCTCAGCATCGCGGTGCCGGCCTGCTGCAGGATCTGCGTGCGGGTCAGCTCGGCGGTTTCCTTGGCGTAGTCGGCGTCGCGGATGCGGCTGCGCGAAGCGGACAGGTTTTCCGAGGTGGTGGCCAGGTTGGAGATGGTGGAGCTGAAACGGTTCTGGATCGCACCCATGTCGGCGCGCGAGCTGTTCACCGCGGTCAGGGCCTTGTCCACGATTTCCAGGGCGCGCTGGGCGCCGGTGAAGTCGGAGATATCCAGGCTGTCGAGCTGCGAGGTGCTGGTCGTGGTCGGAGCCGTCATGGCGCCGCCGCCGAAGGTCAGGCCGGTGCCGCCGGCCAGCGTGCCCGCATTGCCGGACACCACGGTCTGGCCGGCCTTCAGCGATTCGAACTGGATGTTCGAGCCGCTGACGGATGCGTACAGGCCGGTCTGGTCCAGCTTGTCGTTGAAGGCAGCCACGATCTTCTTGTTCACCGCGGCGGCGTCGTCGCCGACTTCGATCTTGACGTTGTCGATCTTCACCGCCGTGGCGCTGGTGGCGCCGGCGGCCTGGACGCTGACCGTGATGCCGGAAATGGTGCCCGAGGCGGTGGCGGCGGTGCCGGTCGCGGCGGCATGGGTCATGTTGGCGGCGAAGCCGGCCTTGCCCAGCGCGTCGATATTGGCATCGACGATGCTGTTGATGCCGATGGTCTGGCCGGCGTCGGCGCCGACCTGGAACAGCGCGCCGGAGAAGCTGCCGTCCAGCAGCTTGGTGCCGTTGAAGTTGGTCTGGTTGGCGACGCGGTCGATTTCCTTCAGCAGCTGGTTGACTTCGGCGTTCAGCGCGTCGCGGTCGGTGCCGGAGTTGGTGGCGTTGGCCGACTGCACCGCCAGCTCACGGATGCGCTGCAGGTTGTTGCCGATCTCGACCATCGCGCCTTCGGCGGTCTGCGCCAGCGAGATGCCGTCGTTGGCGTTGCGGGTGGCCACGTCCAGGCCGCGGATCTGGGTGCTGAAACGCTCGGAGATCGCCAGGCCGGCGGCATCGTCCTTGGCGCTGTTGATGCGCATGCCCGAGGACAGGCGCTGGATGCTGGTCGCCAGGCTGGTGCCGCTGGTGTTCAGGTTGCGCTGGGCGTTCAGCGACATGATGTTGGTGTTGATGACTTGTGCCATGATTCGGATTCCCTGTTTGGCGTTTGATCCGGCAGCTCAACCTGACCGGTACTGAGTGCAGTGGAGTGGCGTAGGGCGCCGCAGTACCGCTGCTGATACCAATAACGGCAGCATCCCCGGCAGCTTTAGGGCTGGCCTGCAAAACCGATCGCAGGGTCCCGGGGTGCTTTCCGGAAGCGGTACGCCATGAGGAAACGGCGCTGGAACCGGTGGTTCCAGCGCCGTTGTTTTTTTGCGCGATCCGCAGGCGTAATGGTGTCGTCGAGCCCGGTTCTTCCGGGATGTTCCAGCACTGCCTTCGCTTTGCACAGGAGGATGTCGATGGCCCGCTTCCGGCTGTGCAGACACAGAAGAGGCGCAAGCGGCTGGCGGACATCCTCCTTTACCTGTGGCAGTGAACCTGATGGCTGATCAAACGCCTGGTACGAGAAAAGCAGGTGTTTGCATCCAGTGTGTGTCGTGTGTATAATTCGCGACATGAAGAGCGCGGACCTCATCAAGGAGCTGGAAGCCAACGGATGGACGTTGGACCGGGTCCGCGGCTCCCACCATGTCTATGTGCACCCAGGCAAGCCCAGCATCATTACCGTCCCACACCCGAAAAAGGATCTCGGCAAGGGGCTGGTGAGCAATCTGCGCAAGCTGGCGGGGCTGAAGTAGGAGGTCATATGTTTCGTTATCCCGTCATGATCGAAGCCGGTGACGAGAACACTGCGTGGAGCGTCGTCGTTCCTGATCTTCCGGGCTGTTTCTCGGCAGGCGATACGCTGGACGAGGCGATGGCCGCTGCGGAAGAGGCAGCGGCGGCATGGATCGATGCTGCCCTGGATGCCGGGCGCGTGATTCCCCCGCCTTCTTCTGCCCAGGCAGCGTTGGGCAAGGGGGATTTCGCTGGATGGATGGTGGGTTACGTCAATGTCGATCCGGCATTGCTGGACGACACCATCGAGCGGGTGAACATCACGCTCCCGCGTCGCGTCCTGATGCGGCTGGATGCCAAGGCGAAGGAAGCCGGCGAGACGCGTTCCGGCTACATCGGGCACATGGCCGCCATCGGCTGATCTGCCTGGCAGCACACGATCCTGCTGTCATCGGTCAGTGTTCTTTGTTGCCGCCATTCGTGGCGGCCACGGCATTCCCCGAAAAGCAAAGGCCCCGGTGTGTACCGGGGCCTTTGCCGTGCGCGGTGCCGCGCTTACTTGAGCAGGTTGAGCACGTTCTGCGGGACCTGGTTGGCCTGGGCCAGCATGGCGGTGCCGGCCTGCTGCAGGATCTGCGTGCGGGTCAGCTCGGCGGTTTCCTTGGCGTAGTCGGCGTCGCGGATGCGGCTGCGCGAGGCGGACAGGTTTTCCGAGGTGGTGGACAGGTTGGCGATGGTGGAGGTGAAGCGGTTCTGGATGGCGCCCATTTCCGCGCGCGAGCCGCTCACCGCGGTCAGCGACTTGTCCACGATCTCCAGAGCGCGCTGGGCGCCGGCGAAATTGGAGATGTCCAGGTTCTCCAGGTGATTGATGCCGCCGCCGGCCGCGGCGGTGCCCGCCGAGGCCGCGGTGGCGGGCAGGTCGGCCGCCAGCGACAGCGTGACGCCGGTGCCGCCGCTGAGGGTGCCGTTGCTCACGCCCTCGAAGTCCTGGCCGGCCTTGAGCGAGGTGAGCTTGATGTTGCCGCCGCTCACTTCGGCATACAGGCCGGTCTGGTCGAGCTTGTTGTTGAAGGCCTGGGCGATCTTCTTCTGCACGGCCGCGGCATCGTCGCCGACCTCGATCTTCACGTTGTCCAGTGTGATCTGGGTGATGCCTGCCGCACCGGCCGGCGCGCCGGCCGCGCGGATCGAGACGGAGATGCCGCTGATCGTTCCCGAGGCGGTGGCCGCGGTGCCGCCGACGCCGGCGCCACTGACGGTGTCGGCGAAACCGGCCCGGCCGAGCTGGTCGATATTGGCGTCGACGATGCTGTTGACGGCGATGGTCTGGCCGGCGTCGGCGCCGACCTGGAACAGGGCGCCGGTGAAGCTGCCGTCCAGCAGCTTGGTGCCGTTGAAGCTGGTCTGGTTGGCGACGCGGTCGATCTCGCTCAGCAGCTGCTGCACTTCGGCGTTCAGCGCTTCGCGGTCGCTGCTGGAGTTGGTGGCGTTGGCCGACTGCACCGCCAGCTCACGGATGCGCTGCAGGTTGCTGCTGATCTCGACCATCGCGCCTTCGGCGGTCTGCGCCAGCGAGATGCCGTCGTTGGCGTTGCGGGTGGCCACGTCCAGGCCGCGGATCTGGGTGGTGAAACGCTCGGAAATCGCCAGGCCGGCGGCGTCGTCCTTGGCGCTGTTGATGCGCAGGCCCGAGGACAGGCGCTGGATGCTGGTCGCCAGGCTGGTGCCACTGGTGTTCAGATTGCGCTGGGCGTTCAGCGACATGATGTTGGTATTGATGACTTGTGCCATGGGACTTCTCCGTTGTGCTCGGGTCTTGCGTGTATGGGATGGCGGTTTGCGGTTGTCTGGATCAGCGGATCATGTTGAACAGCGACATGGACTGCATCTGCATGAAGATGGTCTGTGCGGCCTGCAGGGCGGCGCCTTCGAGCTTGTACTGGCCGATGGCCTCGGCGTAGTCCAGGTCGCGCAGCTGCGAAAGCGAGTCCTTCAGGGTGATGGCGTTGGCCTCGCGCAGCGAGGCGGCGTTGTCGATGGCGCTGAGCTGCGCGCCACCGGATGCGCGCGAATCGATCATCTTTTCCGCGGCGCGGGCCACGTCGCGCAGGCTGGACTGCAGCAGGTTCTGCTGCGCGGTCCGGCCGGCGAGGGTGGAGGTGTCCATCTGCAGCGCCTGGGCGAGGCGGTCGATGGTGGAGAACACGTCGCGGTTGCCGGCCTGGCCGACGCTGAACTCGTCGCCGGCCGCCGGCGTGCCGCTCATGCGCACGCGCAGGCCCTGGAAGACGATGTCGTCGCCGTCGGCGTAACTGCCGCTGCCGACCGCGGTGCCGCCGCTGTCGAGGATGTCGTAGGTATCCGGGCCGGTGAAGCGCAGGGTGTAGCTGTCGCCGGTCCAGGCCGCGGTGCCGTCGCGGCTGGCGCCGGTCAGCACGGCCTGGCCGGTATTGCCGGCGGCGGCACTGCCATCGACGGTGCCGTCGCCGGTACGGATGCGCATGAAGATCTCGCTGCCCGGCAGGGCGTCCTGCACGAAGCTGCCGGGTGCGACCTCGACCTGGCGCTGGGTCTGGTCGCCGTTGTAGAGGATGCTGCCGTTGTCGGCCGAGAACGGCGCCACGCCGTCGGCGGTGCCGCCGAACAGGAAACGGCCGTTGCCGTCGGTGCTGTTGGCCAGCGACAGCAGCGACTCGCGGATCGAGCGCAGTTCGGCGGAGACGCTCTTGCGGTCCTCGGCCGACAGCGCCGCGCTGTTGGCCTGGATGGTGAGGTCGGATACGCGCTGCAGCAGTTCGCCGGCCTGGGCCAGGGCGTTTTCCTGCAGGCCCAGCCGGTTCTGCACGGTCGCCGCGTTGGAGCCGAGCTGGTCCAGCTCGGCCAGGATGCGGTCCATGCCCACGGCGGTACCGGACGCGACCGGGTCGTCCTTGGCGGTCACCAGTTTCTGGCCGGTGGCCAGCTGGCGTTCCAGGTGGTTGAGCCGGCTCTGCTTGGAGAGCATCAGGAACACCGACTGGTCGTACATCATGCTGCTGGAGATACGGTTGTTCATCAGCCCACCGCCCGCAGGATCGACTGGAACATGGTGTCGGCCGTGGAAATCAGCTGCGAGGCGGCCTGGTAGGCCTGCTGCAGGCGGAGCATGTCCGCCGCTTCCTCGTCCAGGTTCACGCCGGAGACGGCGTCGCGCGTGGCCTGCGCGTTCTCGTTGATGACCTGCTGCGCCTGCAGGGAGTAGTCGGCCGCGCGCGCGGCCGCGCCGATCTGCGTGGTCAGCCCGCCCAGCGCGCCGTTGAGGGTGACGGTGCCGCCGTTGAAGGCCTTGGCGTCCTCGACACCGGCCAGGCGCGAGGCGTTGCCGTTGTCGCTGGAGCCGGCCGGCGTGCGCGACACGGTGAAGGAATCGCCGGCGGCCGGCTTGCCGTCCAGCACCAGGCTCCAGCCGTTGGCGCTGATGGTCTGGCCGGGCGTGTAGGGCAGGGGCGCGCCGCCGTTGACGGTGTAGTGGTCAGCGTCGATGAAGTCGATGCTGACCGGATCGAGCAGCGCGCCGTTGCCGGCGTCGGTGACGTCCAGCCTGCCGGCCACGCCGCTGCCGATGTTGCCCAGGTCGGCCTTGACCCGCACCGGGTTGGCGGCGGCGATGCGCGAGGGGTCGGTGATGGCCACCGCCAGGCCGCCGGGCGCGGCCGCGGTGGGCTGCACCAGGAAGCGGTCGTTCAGGGCCGGCGTGCCGCCGACCACCAGTTCCAGGCCATTGACCACGAACGGATCGGCGGCGGTGCCGCTGCCGGTCATCGGCACCTGCGCGCCGGTGTCGGTGCGGGTGGCCACCCAGGCGCTGCCGTCGAAACGCAGCTGCAGGTTCTGGCCGTCGAGCGCGGCGACGTCGCCGTAGCGGGCGGTGATGCTGGCCGTGCTGGCGCTGCTGTTGCCGCTGTGCGCGGCGACCTTGGGCGGGGCCAGGGCGAAGAAATCCACGCCCATGTCGCCGTACAGGTCCATGCCCTCGCGGTGGCTCTCGTTGAACGCCTGCGCCAGCCCGACCGCGATGCGGCCGAGTTCGGCCTGCGCCGGGGTCAGCACGGTGTCGCGGAACTCCAGCAGGCCGCCGATGCTGCCGCCCAGCGCCTTGCCGTCCAGCACGATGGTCTGGCCCTGGGTCTTGAGCGCCAGCTGCAGGCGTTCGGGCTGGTAGGGGTCGGCCACGGTGGTGACCTGCGAGGCGGTGCCGCCGACCACCAGCGCGTGGCCGCCGGCCGAGTACACGTTCATGATGCCGCCGTCCTGGATGACGGCAGTGCCACCGGTATAGCCCACCAGCTGGGTGATCAGCTGGTCGCGGCGGTCGAGCAGGTCCGGCGCGGCGCGGGTCGCGTCGCCGCCGATGGTGCTGTTGATCTGCGCGATCTCCCGGGCCAGGCGGTTGATCTCGCCGGTGCCGGCGATCAGGCCGTTGTTGACCTCGTTGCCCAGCGCGTCCAGGTTGCCGCTCAGCTGCTTGAAGCGGTTGACCAGGTCGTTGGCGTTGTCGAGCATGCTGCGCCGGTCGGCGGCGCCGGCCGCATTGGCCGACAGGCCGCTGACCGAGTCGAAGAAATTGGACCAGATGCCGTTGAGGTTGGTCGCGCTGTCGGAGAACAGCGCATCGACGCGGTCGGCCAGCCCGGAGAGCTGCTTCAGGCGGGCCAGTTCGCCGCTGCTGTCGAGCAGGCGCGAGATCGCCAGCTGGTCGGCCACGCGGCGGATGTCGGTGATCCGGGTGCCGTTGCCGACATCGCCATACCCCATGTCGGTGGGATTGCGCGTGGCGAAATCGACCTTCTGCCGGCTGTAGCCGTCGGTCTTGATGTTGGCCACGTTGTGGCTGACGGTCGCCAGCGCCCGCTGGAAGGCGATCAGGGCGCTGCTACCGGTGGAGAGGACGCTGGACATCGGGTTCTATCTCAACGGCGGGTGATGCCGGCCAGGCCGGCGGCTTGGGCGAAGGTCTGGCCGAGGCGGGCGCCGGCCTGGCCGATGGCGGCCACGGCGCGTTCGATGGTCGGACCGGCGGCGATGGCGGCGATCTTGGCGGCGTAGCCCGGGTCGGTGGCGTAACCGGCCCGCTGCAGGCCCTGTGCAAAACCGCGCACGTCGTTGCCGGCCTTGAGCGCGGCCTGGTAGCGCGGGCTGTTCTTGAGCATGCGCACGTAGTCGCCGAAGCTCTCGGCCGCCGAACCGTAGGCGCGGAAGCGCGCGGTCTGGCTCTGGCGCTGGCCGTCGATGTATTCGTGGGTCGCGGCGGTGGCGCTCTCGCCCTTCCAGCCGCTGGCCTTGATGCCGAACAGGTTGTGGCTGCTGGCGCCGTTGTCGCGCTTGATGTGGCGGCGACCCCAGCCGGTCTCCAGCGCGGCCTGCGCGACCAGGGCGCGCGGATCCACGCCGAGTTCGCGCGCGGCCTTTTCGGCATGCGGCCAGATGCTGGCGACGAAACCTTCCGGGGTGTGCTTGCCGAGCCGGTCGGCGGCGGCGTTGGCGGTGGCCACTTCCACGCCGTCGTTGCCCACCGTGGCCGGGCCGACGCCGCTCCAGCGGTCGTTGCCCATGGCCCAGTCGGCCGCCGGCAGCGGTTCCGGGGACGTGCCACGGCCGCCGATCGCCGCGTGCAGGCTGGCGCTGTCGCGGCCGGCGATCAGGTCCAGCATCTGTTCTTCGGGCATGACCGGAGCGTCGCCGCTCAAGGCCTGCAGCGGATCGGCACTCATCGTCGCCGGCATTGCCGACGGCGCCGGAGCAGGAGCCAGCAGCCGATAGGCCTGCGCGGCCTTCGCCGCGGGCTGCAGCGCGGTATCCAGCGGCGGCTGGGCCGCCTTGTCGCCGCCGCCCAGTTGGCGCGCGATCATCGCCGACAGGCCCAGGCCGCGCCCCTTCGTCATCGCCTCGGCGATGCGCTGGTCGTACATCTCGCGGAACATCTGGTTCTCGCCGGGAAACAGCGCGTCGCCGAAGCTGGCCGCGCGCATGCTCTTGATCAGCATCTGCGCGAACTGGCCTTCGAGCTGGCGCGCGACCTTGTCGATCTTCGCCGGGTCGTTGGCGACGACCGGGTTCAGGTCCAGCGACGGGGCGGTGATGCGCATGCTCAGATCACCTCCAGCTCGGCGCTCAGCGCGCCGGCCTGCTTGAGGGCTTCCAGGATCGCGATCAGGTCGCCGGGGGCGGCGCCGACCTCGTTCACCGCGCGCACGATCTCGTCCAGCGTGGTGCCGCCGTCGAAGCGGAACATGCGGCTGCCCTCGTTGCTGGCGGTGATGGTGGACTGCGGCGCGGCCACGGTCTGGCCGCCGCCGAAGGCATTGGGCTGGCTGACCTGGGTGGCCTCGCTGACGGTCACCGTCAACGAACCGTGCGCGATCGCGGCCGGGCTGACCCGCACCTGCGCGCCGATCACCACGGTGCCGGTGCGCGAATTGACCACCACCCGCGCCGGCGCGGTGCCCGGCGACAGTTCGATGTTCTCGATGCGCGCCAGCAGGCCGATGCGCGCGCCCTGGTCGCTCGGCGCCTGCACCGCGACGGTGACGCCGTCGACCGCGCGCGCGGCGCCTTCGCCGAAGGCGTTGTTCAGCGCCGCGACCATGCGCGCGACGGTGGTGAAGTCGTTCTGGTGCAGGTTCAGGGTGATCTCGCCGCTGGCCCCGAACACGTCGGGCAGGGCGCGCTCGACCGTCGCGCCGCCGGGAATGCGGCCCACGCTGGGCACGTTCACCGACACCCGCGAGCCGTCCTTGCCCTGCGCGCCGAAGCCGCCCACCACCAGGTTGCCCTGGGCGATGGCGTAGACCTGCCCGTCGGCGCCCTTGAGCGGCGCCATCAGCAGCGAACCGCCGCGCAGCGAGATCGCATTGCCGATGGAGGAGACGGTGATGTCGATGGTCTGGCCGGGCTTGGCGAACGGCGGCAGCTCGGCGTGGATCGCCACCGCGGCCACGTTCTTGAGCTGTGGATTGACGTTGGGCGGGACGTTGACGCCCAGTTCGCCGAGCATGTTCTTCAGGCTCTGCACGGTGAACGGCGCCTGGCTGGTGCGGTCGCCACTGCCGTCCAGGCCGACCACCAGGCCGTAGCCGACCAGGGCGTTGCCGCGCACGCCACCGACCTGGGCCAGGTCCTTGATGCGTTCGGCGTGGGCTGGCAGCGCAACAGCAAGGAGCAGCGCTGCCAGGGGCCAGAGGCCAGGGGCCAGGGGCCGGGGAAGAGCAAGGAAGAGCGCGCGCAGGAGATCGAACAGACGCCAGTGCGTTTCCCTGACCTCTGGCCTCCGGCCCCTGACCTCCGCGAAGAAAGTACCCATCATCGTCTCTCCGCTCAGAACGGCGCCAGGCGCGAATTGAAGAAGCGTCCCAGCCAGCCCATTGCGTTGGACTGCGCCACCGCGCCGCGGCCGCCATAGGCGATGCGCGCGTCGGCGACCTTGCTGGAGGGAATGGTGTTGTCGGTGGCGATGTCGGCCGAGCGCACGATGCCCTGGATCTGCACCAGCTCGTCGCCCTGGTTCAGGCGCAGGTTCTTCTGGCCCTGCACCACCAGGTTGCCGTTGGGCAGGCGCTGGATCACGGTGACGGTCACGCTGCCCTGCAGGCGGTTGCTCTGCGCGCTGCTGCCCTTGCCGTTGAAGTCGCGCTCGCCGCTGGCGCTGGCGGCCAGCACCTCCTTGCCGCCCAGCGTCACCGGCGCGCCGAACAGGCTGGGCGAACCGATGTCGATGCTCGATGTCTTGCCGATGGCGGTGTTGGCGCTGGTGGTGGCCGAGGTGCTCTCGACCAGGGTGATGGTCAGCAGGTCGCCGACGTCGCGGGCGCGGCGGTCGCCATAGAGGTTCAGGCCCGGGCCGGCGGCGTAGATCGCGCCGGCGGTGGGTTCGGCCGAGGGCGCGACCACCGGCACCACCGGCGCCATGGCCGGGTAGGGGCGTACGTCGCCGGCGACCACGCAGCCGGCCAGCAGCACCAGGCTGGCGGCGGCGCAGGAAAGGCGGAGGGCGTTGGACAGGCGGGCCATGGCGGGTTCCGTGAGCGGCACGATCAGACGTTGTTGTTGAGGTAGCCGAGCATCGAATCGGTGGTGGAGATGGCCTTGGCGTTCATCTCGTAGGCGCGCTGGGTTTCGATCATCGCCACCAGCTCTTCCACCACGTTGACGTTGCTGCCTTCCAGCGCGCCCTGGACGATGCTGCCCAGGCCGTTGAGGCCGGGCGTGCCGTTCTGCGCGGGGCCGGAGGCCGTGGTCTCCAGGTACAGGTTCTCGCCCTTGGCCTGCAGGCCGGCGGGATTGATGAAGTCGGTCAGCGTCAGCGAGCCGATCTCCACCGACGCGGCATCGCCGGCCATCTTCACGCTTACCGTGCCGTCGGCGCCGATGGTCAGCGACTGCGCGCCTTCCGGGATCTGGATGCCGGGCTGCACCGGGTAGCCGCTGCTGGTGACCAGCTCGCCCTGCGGGCTCATCTGGAAGCTGCCGTCGCGGGTATAGGCCGAACTGCCGTCGGGCAGCATCACCTCGAAGAAACCGCGGCCGTTGACCATCACGTCCATGGCGCGGCCGGTCTGCTGCTGGCCGCCCTGCTGGAAGTTCTTGGAGGTCGCCACCACGCGCACGCCGGTGCCCAGCTGCAGGCCGGTCGGCAGCTGCGTCTGCGCCGACGAGGAACCGCCGGGCTGGCGCACCTGCTGGTACAGCAGGTCCTCGAAACTGGCGCGGTCCTGCTTGAAGCCGGTGGTGTTGGTGTTGGCCAGGTTGTTGGAGACGACGGACATGCGCGTCTGCTGCGCATCCAGGCCGGTCTTGGCGACCCACAGTGCCTGATTCATGAGCGGTTCCTCTGCTGCTTGCTGCCGGCCTTGGGGCCTTTGCAGGATGTAATGCATGGGGTGTGCCAGAACGGCCGCCGGATTTCCGGCGTGACCACCCGGCGGGAGCGTGTTCCGGTGCGCGACGGGGCATTGCCGATGGCGCCCTTCGCGCGCCGCGGCGCGCTGCAGCCGGTCAGCCGTTCAGGCGCAGCAGCGTGTTGGCGCTGCGCGCGTTCTCGTCGCCGTGCTTGATGACCTTCACCTGCATCTCAAACTGGCGCTGCAGCTGGATCATCTGCACCAGCGCGCCGGCGGCGTCGACGTTGCTGGACTCCAGCATCCCGCTGTCCAGCGCCTTGCCCTGGACCTGGGCGAAGGGCTGCTGCGGATCGGTATTGCGCATCAGCCCGTCCAGGCCGCGCTGCAGCCGGTCGTCCGGCGCCTGTACCACGCGCAGCCGCCCGACCATGGCCATGGTCTGCGGGCCTTCGCCCAGCGGGATCACCGACAGCGTGCCGTCGTGGCCGATCTCGATGGCCTGGTGCGGCGGCACCGCCACCGGGTTGCCGTTCTCGTCGAGCACGGCATTGCCGTCGGCGGTGACCAGCTGGCCGTTGGGGGTGAGCGTCAGCGCACCGGCGCGGGTATAGGCCTCGCTGCCGTCGCGCGACTGCACCGCCAGCCAGCTGCCCGGCTGCAGCGACAGGTCCAGCGCGTTGCCGGTGATCTGCTGCGCGCCGATGCGGCGGTTGAAGCCGGCATCCACGTGCAGGGCGTCGATGCGCGAGGCGTAACCCTGCCCCTGGACCGGGAAGGCCTCGGTATTGGCCAGCGCCTCCTTGAAACCGGGCGTGTCGGAATTGGCCAGGTTGTGGGACACGGTGGCCTGCGCCTGCAGCGAGGCGCGGGCGCCGGTCATGGCGACGTAGAGGGCTTTGTCCATGGGGAGCGGGGACCGGGAAGCGGGGAAGGGGGAATGACGGAACGCCGTGGGCGGAGGCAGCGGAACCGGGAGCGGGGCAGGGCGGAAAGCCTGCGCACCGTGTCATTCCCCGTTCCCGCTTCCCCGTTCCCGGCCTTAACGGATGTTGATCACCGTCTGGGTGATCTGGTCCTGGGTGGAGAGCATCTGCGCGTTGGCCTGGAAGTTGCGCTGGGCGGTGATCATGTTGACCAGCTGCTGGGTCAGGTCGACGGTGGACGCTTCCAGCGAGCCGGCCTGGATCTGGCCCAGGTCCGAGCTGCCCGGCGCGCCGATGCGCGGCGTGCCCGAGGCGTAGGTCTCGGTCCACAGGTTGTTGCCCTGGCTCAGCAGGCCCTGCGGGTTGTTGAAGTTGGTCAGCGCCACCTGGCCCAGCGCCACGTCCACGCCGTTGGAGTAACGCGCGTAGACCACGCCCTGCTCGGAGATGCTGATCTCGTTGAGCTTGCCCGAGGCATAGCCGTCCTGGCCGGTGTTGTGCTGGTTGAACTTCTCGCCGTACTGGGTGGCGCCGGAGATATCCAGGTTCATGGCCAGCTGCCCGGCGCCGGTGGTCGGGGTGAAGGTGCCCAGGTCGATCTGGCCGCTGGCCGGCGCCAGCAGCGCGCCGCTGTCGGAGAACTGCAGCGTGGTCGCCGAACCCGGCGGATTGCCGGCCGGCACACCATCGACGAAGTTGTAGACCTGCCACTCGTTGGGATTGGCGGTCTTGACGAAGTACGAGGTCTGGACGTGGCTCACGCCCAGCGAGTCGAACACGGTGATGCCGCCGCTGGAATGGTTGTAGCTGTTGCTGCTGGCCGGATCGAACGGGGTGATCGTCGGTTCCTTGGCGTTGGCCGGCAGGGTGAAGGCGAGCTCCAGGCGGCTGGTCGGCCGCGGCGGGCTGTCGCTGGTGAGCAGGCGCAGGTCGGTCAGCGCGCCGTCGAAGCGCGTGCCGTCGGCGCTGGGCGCGTACACCTGCAGGCGCGCGCCCTGCGGGTTGGTGACGTAGCCGTCCTTGTCGGGCTGGAAATTGCCGGCGCGCGAGTAGACGCGGGTGCCGTTCATGTTGAGGGTGAAGAAGCCCTCGCCCTCGATGGCCAGGTCCAGGCTGCGGCCGGTCTGGTCGATGTTGCCCTGCGAGAACTGCTGGGCGACGTTGGTCAGGCGCACGCCCGAACCGATGGCGTTGTTGCGCAGGCCGTAGCCGGTGGCGTTGAGCACGTCGGCGAACTCGGCGCGCGATTCCTTGAAGCCGACGGTATTGACGTTGGCGATGTTGTTGGCGGTGACGTTCAGGTCCGCGTTGGCGGCGCTGATGCCGGACAGGGAAGTATTGAAGCCCATGGCGAAACTCCTGGGGATCCGTGTAGAGGAAGGCTCAGCTGACGCGGAGCACGTAGTCGAGCGGGGCCGCGCCCAGCCCCTTGAGGTTCAGATAGAGCCCGTCCGAACCGACGGTCACGCTTTCCACCTCGGCCTGCACATAGGTGCTGAGCTTGCTCTGCTTGCCGCTGGCGTCGGTGTAGGTGGCGGCGATGGTGTAGGCGCCGGCCGGCATGCGCTTGCCCTCGGCATCGGTGCCGTCCCACTGGAAGGGCAGCTCGCCGGCCGCCTCGGCCGGAACGCTCAGCTGGGTGACTTTCCTGCCGTCGGCATCGGTGACATCCACGGTGATCGTGCCCGGCCCCGGGGCCGCCAGCGTGCCGCCGGTCTGGCCTTCGTCGCCCAGCATGAATTTCGTCGACGGCACCAGCACGTCGTGGCCGACCATGGCCGCGCCGCGCAGGATCTGGTCGCCGGCCATCGATTCCTGGAAGCCGGTGACGCTCTTGTTGAGGTCGTTGATGCCCTGCACCGTGGACAGCTGCGCCATCTGCGCGACCATCTGGCTGTTGTCCATCGGCTTGAGCGGGTCCTGGTGCTGCAACTGGGTGGTCATCAGCCGCAGGAAATCGGCCTGGTCCAGCGTGTCCTTCTTCTTGGTGTTCTGCGCGGCCGGGGCGTTGAGGCCCAGCGCGCCGAACAGGTCGGCATTGGTGTTGATGCTGCTCATGACGGAGTCCTGTGGCGGCCGGCTCAGCGGCCCATGGTCAGGGTGGCCAGGGTCAGTTCCTTGGCGGTGTTGAGCATCTCCACGCCGGCCTGGTAATTGCGCGAGGTGGAGATGAGGTTGACCATCTGCGCCACCGGGTCGATGTCCGGCGAATAGACGTAGCCCTCGCCGTCGGCCAGCGGGTGGTGCGGTTCGTAGCGCTTGAGCGGTGGCGCCTCGCTCTGCGTGATCTGTTTGACCTCCACGCGGGTCAGGCGCGGATCCTCGCCGCTGGTGACCGCCTGGAAGATCGGCTCCAGCGGCCTGTAGACCGCGTCGGCCGAACCGGCCACGGTGTCGGCGTTGGACAGGTTGGAGGCGATGGTGCTCATGCGCACCGACTGCGCCTGCAGCGCCGAGCCGGCGATGTCGAAGATGGGCAGGTTGCTCATGGCGTTCCCCCTTACTGGCCGGTGATGGCGGTGGTCAGGGTGCGCACCTTCGACTCGACGAAGCTCAGCGAGGCGCGGTACTCCAGCGCGGCGCGGCCATAGGCGGCGCGCTCGGCATCCGGATCCACGGTGTTGCCGTCCAGGCTCGGCTGCACGCCGGGGCGCAGCACCTGGAACGGATTGAGGCCGTCGCCGCCGATGCGGTAGTGCTGCTCGGCGGTGGCCGCCAGCAGGCCGTTGCCGTCCAGCCCCTGCACGCTGCGCAGGGCGGCATCGAAATCCAGGTCGCGGGCCTTGTAGCCCGGCGTATCGGCATTGGCCAGGTTGCCGGCGATCAGCTTCATGCGCTGCTCGCGCAACGGCATGGCCTGGGCGTGGATGCCCAGGTAGTTGGAAATCAGGTTGGGCATGGCGCGCCTCCCGGGGGAACGATGCCCGGGAAGCTGCAAGCGGTGTGCCAGAACGGCAGGGGCGAGGGGAGGAAAACCAGGGACGGGGAAAGCCGGGCAGGCCAGGCGCCCCCCGGCTCACGGCATCCTGCAGGCGTGGGGCTTGCCCCGCACGGGCTTTACCCGAGCCGCATGCGGGGTGGGTCCTATGCCGCTTCGGCCACCTGGCGCAGGCGGTGCAGGACGAAGTCGGCCAGCTCGTGGGCGCTGTACTTGGGCACGAAGGCGTTGGCGCCGACGCGCTCGACCATGGCGTTGTTGAACACGCCGGACAGGGAGGTGTGCAGCAGCACGAACAGCCCGGACAGCCCCGGGTGGCGGCGGATTTCCGTCGTCAGGGTGTAGCCGTCCATGGCCGGCATCTCGATGTCGGAGATGACCATGGCATAGCGCTCGGCCGGGTTCTCGCCGGCCGCGTGGATCTGCAGCAGGTGCTCCAGCGCCTGCCTGCCGTCCGACAGCAGGGTGGCGGTGACGCCCAACTGGTCGAGCACGCTGCGGATCTGCTGGCGGGCCACGCGCGAGTCGTCCACCACCAGCACCTGCATCGGCGGCGCGCCCGGCGGCAGGACCATCGACGGGTCCAGCACCGCCTCCTTGCTGAGCTGGGCGATGTCGGCCAGCACGCTCTCCACGTCGATGACCTGGATCAGTTCCCCCTGGAAGCGGGTGACCGCGGTGAGGTAGCTCGCTTCGGCGCCCAGTTCCGGCGGCGGCTGGATGTCCTCCACCGCGATGTTGACGATGCGCTCCACGCCGCTGACCAGGAAGCCCTGCACCGAGCGGTTGAACTCGGTGACCACCAGGTAGCCCGGCGAGGTGTCGGCATCGGGTTCGCGCTCGGGGTGGCCGATCGCCAGCCCCAGGTCCAGCACCGGCACCGAGCGGCCGCGCACGTCGGCCACCCCGGAGAACTGCACCGGCAGCCCCGGCACCTGGAACAGGGGCGGGCGCCGCAGCACTTCCTGCACCTTGAAGACATTGACGCCAAAAAGCTGACGGCCGCCGAGGCGGAACAGCAGCAGGGCCAGTCGGTTGTGGCCGGCCAGCCGGGTGCGCTGGTCGATGCGGTTGAGCAGGTCATGTGACATGCAGCCGGTATCGGCAAGGCGGGGCCGGGACTTGAGGGCTGGAGCAAAGGAACGGGAGGCGCGAGCCGGCCGCAGGCGTCACCACGGCCGCTGCGCACCGCCGGCCGGCGCTCCCGCGCCCGGGCGCAGGGGCAGCCGCCCGGCGCTGGCCGACTCCATTGACAGGGGAGAGCGGATCACGCCCCTGCCTTATCTCATTCCTCCCCCCCGCGCTCCTGCGTTTCCGGCATGCCTCTTGCAGGACAGCCGGCAATCCTTTCGTGGCGGAGTCTGTCCATGCGCCTGTCGGCCCTGTTATGCCTGCTGCTGGCCCTGCCGGCCCAGGCCGGCGACTTCCAGTCGCTGGCCTCGATCCGCGCCGCCGCGCTGTCCACGCTGGACCCGGCGACCGAGGGCGAGGCCAGCGTCGACGCCGGCCTGCGCCTGCCGGCCTGTCCCTCCGCGCTGCAGGCACGGGCCACCGGCAACCGTACCGTGGAGGTAGCCTGTCCCCAGCCCGGCGGCTGGAAGCTGTTCGTGCCGGTGACGGTGCGCCGCGAGCAGGACGTGCTGGTGCTGGCCCGCGGCGTCGCCGCTGGAGAAGTGCTCTCCGCCGCCGATATCGGCAGCGTGCGCCGCGACACCGCCCGCATCGCCGGTGCGGTATTGTCCGACCCGCAGTCGGCCATCGGCCGGGTGGCGCGACGCGCGATGGGCGCCGGTACGCTGCTGTCGGCCAGCGACCTGGTCTCGCCGCGCATCATCCGCCGCGGGGACAGCGTCGCCCTGGTGTCGCGCCGCGGCGGGGTCGAGGTGCGGGTGGCCGGCAAGGCGCTGGCCGACGCGGGCGAGGCCGACCGGGTGCCGGTCGAGAACCTGTCCTCGCGGCGGGTGGTGCAGGGCGTGGCCACGGCCAGCGGCGATGTGCTGGTGTCCCGCTAGATCGCGCTAAAGAACCGCCTGGCATGGCCGTTAACCCTTGTGTACCGAATCAGGACTTCCATCACATGAGCCAGAAAATCGACGGCGGGATCACGGCAGGCGCCCCGTTGCGCCCGGTCGCCACCCCCACCAGGGCCGCCGCTGCCGGCGGCGCCGAGGCCCGTCCGGTAGAGGCGGCCGACAGCGTGCGCCTGACCGGCGAAGCCACCAGCCTGCAGGCCATGCAGCGTGAGCTGGCCGCGGCCCCGGCGATCGACACCGCCCGCGTGCAGGCCGTGCGCGAAGCGCTGGAGAACGGCAGCTACCGGATCGACCCGCAGGCCATCGCCAGCCGCATGCTGGACCTGGACGGACAGCTGCAGGCATGAAGCTGGGCGTGGCCGATCCCCTGCAGCAGCTGAGCGACGCGCTCGACGGCGAGCGCCAGGCGCTGGTCGAGCACGACGTGCAGGCGCTGGTGGCGGCCACCAGCCTCAAGCTCGAGGCGCTGCGCATCCTGGAAGCGCGGCCGCCGCTGGAACAGGCCGAACGCCTGCGCGAACTGGCCGAGCGCAACCGCGCCAACGGCGTGCTGCTGGCGCGCCGCCGCCGCGAGGTCAGCTGGGCGCTGCGCCAGCTCGGCCGCAGCGAAG
>Ga0182741_1002145_pt1 | contig 23705 bp, 17 predicted proteins | sample eDN5th37CBELigOP_FD_128874 | JGI IMG/M metagenome (GOLD analysis project Ga0182741, IMG submission 128874) | Enriched Organic Plus compost microbial communities from Emeryville, California, USA - eDNA 5th pass 37_C BE-Lig OP (version 2) (version 2) ... | reverse complement strand
GGCAGCACCTTCGTCGAACGCTTCCTCAACAAGGGGCCGATGACCAGGGCGCTGCAGCGCATCCCCGTGAAGCTGGTCGAGCACGGGCAACTGGGCGTCATCGGCGCGGCCAGTTGGTATCTGCAGCACCGCAGCACCTGAGCACGCTTCCCCACGCAGCAACGCACACCGCCGCACGGGCCACGCGCCCCTGCACCGGCCATCACCAGCAACCGCGGTTCAACCCACCATTCCGCCAATGATGAGGAGAGACATCATGAGGTACCGCAAGTCCGTACTGTCCGCCGCCATCGTCACCTGCCTGGCCTTTTCCGCGCACGCGCAGGAGGCCAGCCAGCAGGCGACCGACCTGGATCGCGTCGTCGTCACCGGCATCCGCGCCAGTCTGCAGCAATCGCTGGAAACCAAGCGCAACGCCGATGCCATCGTCGACGTCATCACCGCCGAGGACGTCGGCAAGTTCCCCGCCACCAACGTGGCCGAGGCGATGACCATCATCCCGGGCGTCACCATCGACCGCGCCTACGGCCAGGGCGAGAAGGTCTCGATCCTGGGCACCGACCCGGCGTTGAACCGCACCCTGCTCAACGGCCAGTCCATCGCCTCGGGCGACTGGAACATGTCCGACTTCCCGACCCGTACCTTCAACTATTCGCTGCTCGCGCCCGAACTGGTCGGCAAGGTGGAAGTGTTCAAGTCGCCGGAAGCGCGCATCGACGAAGGCTCGATCGGCGGCACGGTGATCGTCTCGACCCGCAAGCCGCTGGACATGCCGGAAAAGATGAGCCTGTCCGGGCGCGTGAGCTACGGCCGCAACGACCGCGTGGAAAAGACCGACCCCAATGCTTCGGCCGCTTTCGCGTGGAAGAACGACGCGGGCAACTTCGGCGTGATCGTCTCGGCGCAGGCGTCCAACGAGAGCATCCGCCGCGACGGCATCGAGTCCTACGGCATCGTCCGGGCCAAGGACTACATCGCCGGCGTGGGCGGCGCGCCCGGCTCGGTGACCAACCTCCCGCCGGACTGGTCCAAGCCGCCGGTCGGCGGCGTACAGCCGACCCTGCCCGCCACCTGTACCGGCACCTGCGCCGAGACGCTGTACGCCAACCCGAACGCGGTCGGCCCCAACTCCACCAGCGCGCACTTCTTCGAACAGCAGCGCGAGCGCAAGACCTACTCGCTGGCGCTGCAGTTCAAGCCGGTCGAGCAGATGAACATCGAACTCAACGCGCTGAAGATCGACGCCGATTTCGACCACATGGCGCAGTCGATGTTCACCCACCAGGGCAATACCTGGAACAGCCTGAAGACGCTGAGCGACATCACCGTCAAGGACGGCCTGATCACCAGTGCCAGCCACAAGAACGGCCTGGTGGTGTTCGACCTGCAGAACCGCCGCGCCAACGTCGAGTCGTCGACCTACGACGTCAAGCTCGACTGGAACGACGAACGCTGGTTCGCCTCCACCCATATCGGCCGCACCAAGGCCGACGGCGGTCCGCAGCAGGTGTTCGGTGAATTCCTCGCCCGCACCGACTACACCTGGTCCATCGCCGACGCCCCGGGCAAGCCCGGCAGCGTGAAGTTCACCGGCAGCAATCCCTTCCTCAACCCGGACCAGTTCCAGATGGATGGCGGCTGGGCCGGCCCCTCGGGCAGCCCGGACAATCCGGACTGGAATACCGGCTGGGGCGGCAACCTGGTCGACAAGCCCACCGTCGACAAGGAAACCTATGGCCAGGTCGATTTCGGCATCAAGCTCGATTCGCCGGTCTACCTGGTCCGCTTCGGCTACAAGCAGCGCAAGCACGAGACCCGCCAGATCCAGCAGGGCATCGGCCTGGCGGCAGTGGGTGGCTACGGTGACGCCAAGGCGTCGGACTTCGATCCACGCGAGCTGCCCGGCAACTACCTGGACGGCTTCAGCGGCTATGGCGACCTGGGCAAGCGTTTCACCATCGACGGCTGGAAGCTGGCCGAGTACATCAGCAGCGGCAAGTGGCTGGCGCCGTGGCAGACCATGCCCGTGGTCTCGCCGTTCAGCGCCGAGGAATTCGCGCGCAACAACTGGTCGATCAAGGAGGACATCGGCGCCGCCTACGTGCAGGCCGATTTCAGCTTCGACAAGCTGCGCGGCAACATCGGCGTGCGCTACGTGCGCACCGACCTGGAATCGGGCAGCTACGAGTGCAACACCGGCCTGGCCGGATGCACCCAGAGCACCTGGAGCGCCGAGAAGCTTGCGGCCTCCTACGACCCGGTGGTGAAGAAGAACAAGTACAACAACGTGCTTCCGAACCTGAACCTGGTCTATGACGCCACCGAATCGCTGGTGCTGCGCGCTTCCGTCGCCAAGACCATCGCCCGGCCGAACTACACCGACATCTCGTCCTACCTGTGGCTGTCCGACACCGCGCTGACCGGCGGCGGCGGCAACCCGAACCTCAAGCCCTACCAGTCCACCAACCTGGACTTCTCGGCCGAGTGGTACTTCTCCGAGAACGCCATCATCGCCGGCTCGATCTTCTACCGCGACGTGGCCGACTACATCCTCACCGAGTCCACGCCCGAGACGCACTGGAACCAGAACCAGAACAAGAACGACACCTACCTGGTGGACCGTCCGCGCAACGCCGGCGACGCCAAGATCAAGGGCTACTCGCTGGCCTGGCAGCAGAACTTCGGCCTTGGTTTCGGCATCGTGGCCAACTACACCTACTCCGACGGCGAAGCCACCGGCGGCCGCCCGCTGCCGTTCAACTCGAAGAACCAGTTCAACATCAGCCCGTTCTTCGAGAACGACACCTGGACCGCGCGCGTCACGTATGGCTGGCGCGACAAGTACTTCACCAACGTCAGCGCCGGCCGCGAGCTGTGGACGATGGACTACGCCTCGCTGGATGCGTCGATCGCCTTCCGGATCAACGAAAACCTGTCCGTCGGCCTGGAAGGCATGAACCTGCTGGACGAGCAGTACCACTCCTACTCGGGCGTGGAACAGCTCACCCGCGGTGCCTACCTGAGCGGCCGCCGCTACATGGCCTCGCTGCGCTTCGCCTTCTAAGGGCGGAGCTGCAGGAATACCGATTGCGTTCTTTCTCCTCCAACGGGCCTGGAGCTTTTCCAGGCCCGATTTTTTTACAGTGGCGGGCGGCGGCCTGCGTCGCATGCCCCGGCCGGCCGAACGTGGACGCGGCCGCCACGCTTCCATCCAGTTCCAGGGAGTCACGATGATCCGAAACAGAACCGCCCCCCTGCTGTCGGCAGCCGCCCTGTTCGCCGCGCTTTCCATGGCCGCAGGCTGCACGCCCGCATCCTCCACCGCGCCGCCCCCGGCCGTCGCGGCCGCCGAGGTGAAGGGCGTGCCGTTGATTCCATTGCCGGCCGTGGTGCGGCCGGCCGAGGGCCGCTTCGTCGTCGATGCCACCACCGCGGTCCGCGCGCAGGGCGATGCGGCCGGCCGCGTGGCCGCGCGATTCACCGAACTGCTGGGCAGGACCACGCCGCTGCGGCTGGCTGACGGCCAGGGTCCGGGCATCGAGTTCCGCATCGCTCCCGCGCCGGCCGGCGCATCGCCGGAGGCGTATGCGCTGCACATCGATGCCGATGGCGTCACCGTCGAAGCCGGCGACGAACATGGCCTGTTCAATGGCGCCATGTCGCTGTGGCAGCTGCTCGCCGGGCAACAGGCCGCGGCGGTTTCGCTGCCGGCGATGCACATCGAGGACACCCCGCGTTTCGCCTGGCGCGGGCTGATGCTCGATTCGGCGCGCCACTTCTGGAGCGTGGAGCAGATCAAGGCGCTGCTCGACGCGATGGCCACGCACAAGCTCAATACGTTCCATTGGCACCTGACCGACGACCAGGGCTGGCGCATCGAGATCAAGCGTTACCCGAAACTCACCGAAATCGGCGGTTGCCGGGTGCCGCAGGGCGACGCCGGCCGCAAGGCCGACGGCACGCCCAACCTGTATTGCGGCCATTACACGCAGGAGCAGATCCGCGACGTGGTGGCCTACGCCGCCGCCCGCCACATCACCATCGTCCCCGAGATCGACGTGCCCGGCCATGCGCAGGCGGCGGTGGCGGCCTATCCGGAGCACGGCGTGGTCGATGGCCCAACCGAGCCGTCGCACAACTGGGGCGTCAATCCCTATCTGTTCAACCCGCGCGAGGAGACGCTGCAGTTCCTGGAGAACATCCTGGCCGAGGTGATCGCGTTGTTCCCCGGCCGCTACGTGCATGTCGGCGGCGACGAGGCGGTGAAGTACCAGTGGCAGGCCTCGCCCGCGGTGCAGGCGCATATCCGCGAACTCGGCCTGAAGGATGAGGAAGCCCTGCAGTCGCACATGCTCAAGCGGCTGGAGACGTTCCTGGAGGAACACGACCGCAGGCTGGTCGGCTGGGACGAGATCATCGAGGGCGGGCTGCCGCCGCAGGCCACGGTGATGTCCTGGCGCGGCATCGAGGGCGGCGTCGAGGCCGCCACCCACGGCCACGACGTGGTGATGACGCCGGGCAATACGCTGTACCTGGACTTCCTGCAGACCAACCTGCCGGACGAACCGCCGGGCCGGCCGAAGTTCACCTCGATGCAGAAGATCTACGCGTTCGACCCGGTCCCGGAACAACTGCAGGCCGAACAGCGCCGGCACGTGATCGGCGTGCAGGCCAACATGTGGACCGAGCACACCCGTACCTGGGAGCGCCTGCAGCACAACCTGTTCCCGCGCATGGCGGCGCTGGCCGAAATCGCGTGGACGCCGCTGCAGCGCAAGGACTACGGCGATTTCCTCGAGCGCCTGCCGGCGCAGCTGCACCGGTACAAGGCACTCGGCATCGCCTACGGCCAGACCGCCCTGTCGGTGGCGATGCAGCGCCAGGACGACCGCGCCGGCAACCAGGTCCGCGTCGAACTGTCCAATCCGCTGGGCTATGGCGACATCCGCTACACCACCGACGGCACCGCCCCGTCGGCGCAGTCGCCCGCCTACCGCGCGCCACTGACCCTGCCGGTGCCCACGGACCTGAAGGCCGCCGCGTTCTTCGATGGCAGGCCGGTGGCCGACAAGGCCAGCCAATGGAGCCTGGACGCCGCATCGCTGCTCACCCGTACCGACAAGACCCTGGCGCAGTGCCCGCAGGGCGGCCGCCTGCTGCTGCGACTCGAGGACGACAACCCGAGCGATGGCCCGCGCGCGAATTTCGACGTGACCATCTTCAACCCGTGCTGGCTGTGGGAAGGCGCGCAGTTGCAGGACGTGAGCTCGATCCAGGTACGCGCCGGCCGCATTCCCTACAACTTCGGCCTGCTGCGCGAGGAGGAGGCCAAACGCGGCTTCCGCAGGGCGGTGGCCGCGTTTGGCGAGTTCGAGGTCCGCGACGGCTGCGAAGGACCGGTGCTGGCCTCGGTGCCCTTGCCGGAAGCGCCGGATGCCGATGGCTTCATCTCGCTGGACGCGCCGCTGCGCGCGCACGACCGCACCACCGCCGACCTGTGCATGACCTTCAGCGGCGACACGCGGCCCCGGATGTGGGTACTGCAGCAGGTGACGTTGCGGCCCGCCGCTCCGTAAAGCGCCTCTCCCTGCGCGGGAAGGCACGGCATGCGCGCCACTGGCGCGCATGCCCTGAAGCGCACACGCCGCAGGAGTGGAGCGGTGTGGAGTGAGGGGCCGGCGGAACCACGGCGGTCCGCATCATGGACGCCATCCGTTCCGCATCCGCCCTTCGGGCATCTTCCCCGCGGAGCAGGGAACAGGCAGCTCACGGATATAACAGATACCGCCCGCGCACCGCCTCGAAGCGGCCCAGTTCCGGCTGCCAGCGCGCCTGCATCGCATCGAGCGTGTCGCCGCGCTCGATCGCCGGGCGCAGCCAGGCATTGCCGGCCAGCTTGTCGAAGAAGCCGGGCGTGGCGCCCGGCGCGTCGGACTGGAAGCGGAACGCCTCCGGATACAGGTCGTGCAGCGCCTTGACCACCGCCAGCCCGGTGCGGAACGGCAGGAAGGCGTCGCGGTCGGTCACGTGGATCTGCACGCCGCCGCAGGCCCTGCCCTGGTGCTTGGAGAAGCTGGGCGTGAATGCTGTCGGGCGGAAACGCACGCCCGGCAGGCCCAGCGCGTTGAGCGCATCGGCCAGCTGCCGGCCATCGACGAAGGGCGCGCCGAGGGTCTCGAACGGCCGCGTGGTGCCGCGCCCCTCGGACACATTGGTGCCCTCCAGCAAGGCCGTGCCCAGGTAGACCAGCGCGGTATCGCGGGTGGGCATGTTCGGCGACGGCGGCACCCACGGCATCGCCCCGCCCGGCTCGGCATCGCCGCGTCGCCAGCCGCGCATCGGCACCACGGTGAGATCGGCGCCGATGCCGAACTCGCCATTGAACAGCCGCGCCAGCTCGCCGATGGTCATGCCGTGGCGCACCGGGATCGGGAACATGCCGACGAACGAGGCCTGCGCCGGCTCCAGCACCGGGCCCTCCACCTTCAGCCCGCCCACCGGATTGGGACGGTCCAGCACCCATACCGGAATGCCCTCGCGCCGGGCCGCGCGCAGCACGTTGGCCAGCGTGTACGGGTAGGTGTAGAAGCGCGCGCCGACATCCTGGATGTCGAACAGCAGCAGGTCGATGCCACGCAGCATGTCCGGCGTCGGTTCGCGGTGCTCGCCATAGAGGCTGTGCACCGGCAATCCGGTGGCCGCGTCGCGCGAGGAATCCACATGGCCACCGGCCTGCACGTCGCCGCGCACGCCATGCTCGGGACCGAACAGCGCCACCAGCTGGATGTCGCGGCGGGCAGCCAGCAGGTCGATGTCGCTGCGCAGCGCGCGGTCCACGCCGGTCATGTTGGTGACCAGGCCGATGCGCCTGCCCTGCAGGTCGCCGGCGCGTTCGCGCAGCAGCACTTCGATGCCTGGTTCCGGGCCGTTGCCGCCCATTTCGGCCGCGTGCACCGGCGCCATCGCGGCCAGCAGCAGGCCGCGCAGGAAAAGGTTTCTCATGTATCCAGGCATGCGCGTATCCGGGTCGGGGCGGCGATGGGCAACGATAGCCGATCATCGGATAATCCGGCCTGGCCTTCGCCCAACCGGAACCCATGATGCGTCGATCCGCGTGGCTGTCCCTCTGCCTGCTGGCACTCTGCCACCCGGCCCGCGCCGGCGACGACGCCATCGTTCCCTCGCTCATCCCGCAACCGGCTTCGATGCGGGTCGATGCCGAGGCCCCCGCCTTCTCCGTGGACGGCAGCACCGCCCTGCACGCCGAGGGCGACGCCGCGATGCGCGTGGCGGGCCAGCTCAACGCCTTCCTCGCCAGGGCCGGCCGCGCCCCCCTGCCCGTCGCCGCGCGCGACAAGGGCGCACACGGCATCCGCCTCGCCATCGACGCCGACAGCGGCATCGCGGCCGAAGGCTATGCGCTTACCGTCGGCAGCGACGGCATCGCGATCGACGCCCCCGATGAAGCCGGCCTGTTCCACGGCGCGATGACCCTGTGGCAACTGCTCACCCAGGGCGAGGCCGCGCGCGTGACCCTGCCGGCGATGCGCATCGAGGACGCGCCGCGCTTCCCGTGGCGCGGCTACATGCTCGATTCGGCCCGGCATTTCCAGACGCCGGCGCAGGTGAAGCAGCTGCTCGATACCATGGCGCTGCACAAGCTCAACGTGTTCCATTGGCACCTGACCGACGACCAGGGCTGGCGCATCGAGATCAAGCGCTACCCGCGCCTGACCCGGATCGGCGGCTGCCGCATTCCCGCAGGCGATGCCGGCACCGATCCGGCCAGCGGCGAACCCGCGCCATACTGCGGCTGGTACACGCAGGACGACATCCGCGATATCGTCGCCCACGCCGCCGCCCTGCACATCACCGTGGTGCCGGAGATCGACATGCCCGGCCATGCCACCGCCGCCCTCGCCGCCTATCCGGCGCTGGGCACCGAGGGCCGGCAGATTCCGGTCTCCGCGCACCGCGGCATCCACGCCAACCTGTTCAACGTGGACGACGCCACGTTCGATTTCCTCGATGGCGTATTCGCCGAGGTGGCGCAGCTGTTCCCCGGCCGCTACATCCACGTCGGCGGTGACGAGGCCATCAAGACGCAGTGGCAGGCATCGCCGCGCGTGCAGGCCCGCATGCGCGAGCTCGGGTTGGCGGACGAGGCCGCGCTGCAGAGCTGGTTCATCCATCGCCTGGAAACCCTGGTGCATGCGCACGGCAGGCGCCTGATCGGCTGGGACGAGATCCTCGACGGCGGCCTGGCGCCCGACGCCACGGTGATGTCCTGGCGCGGCATCGACGGCGGCATCGCCGCGGCACGACAGGGCCACGACGTGGTCATGTCGCCCAACGCCGACCTGTACCTGGACTACCTGCAGACCGATTCGCCGCATGAGCCCGGCGGCCGGCCCAGCCCGAAGCTGATCCCGATGGAGAAGTTCTACCGCTTCGAACCGGTGCCCGAGGCGCTGGATGCGGCCCGGCGCCACCACATCCTCGGCCTGCAGGCGAACATGTGGACCACCGACGACGTGCGTTTCGCCGCCGTCGAACACAACACCTTCCCGCGCCTGCTGGCAGTGGCCGAGACCGGCTGGACGCCAAAGGCCGGCAAGGACTACGCCGGCTTCCTGCAGCGCCTGCCGGCCTGGACCCGGCGCTACGCCGCGCTGGGCGTCGGCTATGCGCGCACGCCGTTCCGCGTGCTGCTGGCCGACGCGCCCGCCGGCCACGACAAGGCGACGCTGCGCCTGTCCAATCCGCTCGGCTACCCGGTGCATTACACGCTCGACGGCAGCGAACCGACGGCCCTCTCGCCGCCGTACGCCGGCCCCATCGAGGCGCGGTTGCCGGTGCAGCTGCGCGCCGCCGCCTTCGCCGGCGGTGCCGCGCTGCAACCGGCGGACCGTTTCGACGTCACCGCCGCCAGCCTGCGCAGCCGCGGCAACGCCCAGCTGCAGCCCTGCATCGCCGAAGGCCCGGTGCTGCGCATGCAGGACGACACGGTGCAGGCCGACGGCCAGCGCGCCCTGTTCAACGTCGCCTTCATGCAGCCGTGCTGGCGCTGGGAACAGGCGCCCATGGCCGGCGCGGAACGCATCGAGGTACGCGCCGGCCGCCTGCCCTACATCATCGACCAGAGCGAGGAAGAGAACGCCCGCCGCCGCTACCTGCCGGCGCGCAGCGCGCATGGCGAACTCGACATCCGCGCCGGCTCCTGCGACGGCGACCTCATCGCCACCGCGCCCCTGCCGGCGCACCCCGATGCCGACGGCTTCATCACCCTGCACGCACCACTGCTGCGCCGCTCCGACAAGACCGAATCACTGTGCATCCGCTTCAGCGGCGACTTCCGCCCCGACATGTGGGTGGTGGACAGGGTGACGCTGCGCTAGCGGCGGCTGCCGGCGTGGGCGCGCCGCGGAGCTTGAATGGACCACCTGCGCCGCACGGCTACGGCTTGAGTGCCGGATCCCAGTGCTCCGTGATCTTTCCGTCTTTCACGCGAAACATGTCAAACCAAGTGGTTGTGTACCTTTTCGCGGGATCCTTGGGGTCCTCGTGTTCCTTGACGAAGGAAAGGATCACCAGATCCCGCTCTGCCACAATCGAGACAAGGGGCGCCCTGATCGTCGCCTCGATGGCTTTTGGCTTGCTGACGGTCGAGAAGAACGCTACAAAACCAGAGCGGCCTGTAGGCACATTGGGATTGTGCTGGACATAGGACTCGGCCAGGTATTTGTCCGTGAGCTCCAGGTGGCCCGCTTCAAAGATTTCGCGCCAGAAGTCATAAACAAGGCGCTTGTTTGCGGCCAACGTTGCATCAGGACTGGCCAGAAGCGGCTGGTGATCGGCAGCAGCCTGCACCGGCATTTGTGCATGGGCAAGGAACGGCAGGGCAAGCAGGCCCGCAAGAAGGAAAGCGATCATTCTGGTCACCGTGCAATCTCCATCAGTGCAAAAGCGAAGCGTCTGGACGAATTACCCGGCTCGTGCCGGGTACCAGCGGGAGCCGGCTTGAACGATCGGTCAGCCGTCGACAGCAACCGCCTTGGCGATGCCCGCTCGCCAACAGCCTGTTGAAATCGAGCGTCGGCAGGCAGGAATTTTCATCCAAGATGATTAGTGGAATCTCGGTACAGCCCAGTGCTCGTCACTGCCAGCAATGCAGGCAGGATGAAGCCCTGACCTTTCATTGGATGCCTGACGCCTGAGTTGAGCGGAGCGCTGCAAGACAGCGGGTGTGCTACACGATACCGCACCGGCCCGGGCTGCGAAGCGACCTCGGCTTGAATGAACTGCTAGGTACCATCGGCTACGCCGATGTAGTTGTAACAGCACGGCAGCCAACACCATGAGCAACACGACGGCACCCAGGCCCTCGATGTCCAATTCTTCCTGAAGAATCTGGCGACGCCACGATGAAACGAGCAAGCAAGGCGGCACTGCAACCAGACCAGCACCAAGACTGATCAAGCCGAGCCAGAAGGTGGATTTCAAGAATCAGCAAGCTCGTCGGGTACCTGATATGGCGCCCAACTACTTCCTCGGACATCCACCTGAAGGCCCACCGCCACTGAAGTGCGCTCCTGCCAGTTCCTACGCAGCTTCGCGGCGCGGCTGCAGCCGCAGCAGCAGGTCGCGCAGCGGGGTGAATGCCGTCGCCAGGCCCACGACCACGCCGAGGGTATTGGCCAGCGCATCGAATGGGTCGGCGCTGCGGGTGGTGGTCAACGCGCCCTGCGCGAATTCGATGCATACGCCCATCGCCACCAGCGCCAGGCCGACGGCCAGCAGCGCGCGGCCGCGGCGGAACAGCTGCACGGCGCTGGCTGATAGCAGGAAGTAGGCGATGAAGTGTTCGGCCTTGTCGCCGTTCTCGGGCAGCGGCGGCAACGGCGGCGGCGGGACCAGGCACACCACGATCACGCCCAGCACCGCCAGCGCCCACAGGCCGATCCAGAACGGCAGGTAGCGCAGCGGCTTGAACAACGGGCGGTTCACAGGCGCCAGGTCAGGTCGCCCATCGCGAACGCCGCCGACAGATCCACGTCGCGGCTGAAGCCCATCACCTGGAAGCGTTCGCCCATCTCGGTGGGCAGGGTCAGGCGCTTGAACTGTTCGCGCAGGCGCATGCGCCCGACTTCGTCGGCGCGTCCGTCGGCTTCCTCGAGCAGGCCGGTGATGCCATTGCCGAACAGGAAGCCGGCCTGGTGGCAGTAGCCGGCCAGGTCGAAGCCGGCGCCGGTGCCGGCCTCGGCCAGCGCGGTGAAATCCACCGAGGCGGTGATGTCCTGCAGGCCCGGCCACAGGTACACATCGTTGTGCACGCGGTGGCGGTAGAACGCGCGCAGGGTGCCGTCGCGGCGGTCGTCCTGGTAGAACTCGGCGCGGCTGTAGCCGTAATCGACGAACAGCATGGCGCCGCGGCGCAGGCCGCCGGCCACCGCCTGGATCCAGTACGGCAGCTGCGGCAGCAGTTCGGAGCGGTAGCCGTCGGCGAAGGGGCGCTCCAGGTAACGCTCCACGTGCCGCACCGCCGCCGACAGCAGCATGTCCGCCGGCTGCGCGCCGCGCACGAAGCGGCCTTCGCCGTCGAGCTCGACGGTCTCCTCGTAGACCTCGCCGGCATCGATCAGGAAGCGCGGCGTGGGCAGGGCGTCGATCACCTCGTTGGCGAACAGCACGCCGTCCCACTCGTCCTCGAACGGCCGGTCCAGCCATTCCACGCGGGCGAACACCGCCGGGTCGAGCGCGCCCTGCAGGCGCTGGCGCTGGCGCTGGCGCAGGTCGGCGCTGGGTTCGAGGATGGCGTAGCGCGCCGGCAGCGCGTCCAGTGCGGCCAGGCGCCCGAGCGCGGCCTCGGCGAACGCGCCGCTGCCGCCGCCCAGCTCCAGCACGCGCGCCTGCGGGCCGAGCCCGCGCAGTGCCGGCGCCAGCGCGTTGGCGGTGGTCGCGGCGAACAGCGTGCCCATTTCCGGGGCGGTGACGAAATCGCCGGCGGCGCCGAACTTGCTGGCGCCGGCGCTGTAATAGCCCCAGCCCGGTGCGTACAGCACCAGCTCCATGAACCGCGAGAACGGTATCGCGCCGCCCTGGGCGAGGATCTCCGCGCGCAGGTGCGCGGCCAGCTGCCCGCTATGGGCCAGCGCGTCGGATTCGGGCAGGGGCAGGTCGGAATGCATGGGACGGTGGTTTGCGGGGACAATGCACAGGATAGCCGAGCGAGGAAAACGCAGATGACGGATCCGCAACGGGTGGCCCTGGTGACTGGCAGCGCGCGCCGCATCGGCGCGGTCATCGCCCGCCACCTGCACGGCCATGGCTACCGGCTGGCCCTGCACGCGCACCAGTCGGGCGAGGAACTGCAGGCGCTGGCCTTCGACCTGGAGAGCGAGCGCCCGGGCAGCGTGCTGGCGGTGCAGGCCGACCTGCGCGACGCGCAGGCGCTGCCGGAACTGGTGGAGGAAGTGGTGGCGCATTTCGGCCGGCTCGACGCGCTGGTCAACAACGCCTCGAACTTCTTCCCCACCCCGTTCGGGCAGGTGCAGGTGGAGCAGTGGGACGAGCTGTTCGCGGTCAACGCACGCGCGCCGTTCTTCCTGGCGCAGGCCGCCGCGCCGCACCTGCGCCGGCAGCGCGGCGCCATCGTCAACCTGACCGACCTGCACGCCAGCCAGCCGCTGCGCGACCACCCCGCCTATTCGGCGGCCAAGGCCGCGCTGGAAATGACCACGCGCACGCTGGCGCTGGAACTGGCGCCGCACGTGCGGGTGAACGCGGTGGCGCCCGGCGCGATCCTGTGGCCGGAACAGGGCAAGAGCGAGGCGGCCAAGCAGGCGCTGATGGAACGCACGCCGATGGCGCGCACCGGCACGCCGCACGAGATCGCCGCGGCGGTGCGCTGGCTGCTCGACGATGCCGGTTACATCACCGGGCAGACGCTGCGGCTGGATGGCGGGCGCACGCTGACCTGAGCGGCGGGCGCCGAAGGCGGTGCGGTGTCGCCGGGGTTCGCCTTGAAAGCCCGCAGCGGAGCCGACGCCCGCCCTGCAATGCCGGGCGCGGGGTCGTGCAGCGCCGGGCTGCAACGGGATGACTCAAGCGGGGGGCGCCGCCCCCGCTCCGCAGGAACAGGGATCGCGGGCGCCGTGGCGGCAGCTCAGTCCGCCAGTTCGACGGTGTCGAAGGTGTCGCCGTGCTGCGGGTGCGCCTGCCACATCTGACGCAGGCTGAGGCCGCGGACCGGGTCGACGAAGTCCGGGGCGATGTCGGCCAGCGGCTTGAGCACGAAGGCGTGCTTCAGCTCGGGCCGCGGGATGCGCAGGTGGCCGGGGCCTTCCACCACCAGGTCGCCGTAGTACACCACGTCGATGTCCAGGGTGCGGTCGCTGAAACGCGGCCCGCTGCGGTCGCGCCCGTGCGCGTCCTCGACCGCGTGCAACCAGTGGTCCAGCTCCGCCAGCGGCAGGTCGGTGTCCAGCATCACCGCGTTGTTGAGGAAGTCCGGGCCGTTGAAGCCCACCGCCGGCGTGCGGTAGGCCGGGGAAACCGCGATCCGGCCGAAGCGCTCGCGCAGTACCCGCAGCGCCGCCTGCAGATGGTGGTGCGGGCGCAGGTTGCTGCCCAGGCTCAGTAGGACGGTCGTCATCGGGTTGCGGGGGTCGCGGCGCGCCGCGGAATCGGGAGGCACATGATAGGACTTGCGGCGTGGCGCGAGGAACCGGTGGAGAAGAACCCGTAACCGGCAGAAGCAGTGCGGCCGCCTGGCCACTGCCGTCCCCTGCGTTCCGGGTTCCTCCCCGCTCGTTGCTGCCCTCTCACCCGGTACCGAGCGCGTCGGCCACGGCGCGGAACACGCGCTGCATCTCCAGCGGGCGCGGCAGCACGTGCACGCTGATGCCCGAAGGCGCCAGGCCGTCGGCGAACGCCGCGTTGCCGTTCTCCTCCAGCACGATGGCCGGGCCGCGGTAGCCCATGTCCTGCATCTCGCTCAGCAGCTGGCCGGCGGACAGCAGCGGGATGCCGCTGTCCACCAGCACCACGTCCGGCATGCCGGCCTCCTGCAGGTGGCGCATCGCCGCCGCGCCGTCGGCCGCCAGCCGCAGGCGGTAGCCCTGGCTGGCCAGCGCGTTGCCCAGCAGCGACAGGCGCGTGGCTTCGTCGTCCACCACCAGTATCCGCTGGCCGCGGCCGGCCGGCACCGCGGGTACCGACGGTACCGCGCCGTCCTCGTGCTCCACTTCCGCCGCATGCAGCGGCAGCAGCAGGTCGAAGCAGGTGCCCTCGCCCGGGCGGCTGGACACCGAGATCGTCCCGCCCAGGCTTTCCACGATGCGCTTGCACGACACCAGGCCCAGGCCGGTGCCGTTGGCCTTGGTGGTGAAGAACGGGCTGAACAGCCGCGCCACCGTCGCCTCGTCCATGCCGATGCCCTGGTCCTGCACGCGGATGCACAGGCGCTCGCCGTCGGTGGTGGCCACGCGCTCGGCCAGCAGGCCCAGGCGGCCGCCATCGGGCATGGCCTGGATGGCGTTGAGGGCGAGGTTGAGCAGCACCTGCTGCAGTTCGGTGTAGTTGCCCTCCACCGCCATGCGGTCGTCGCGCACTTCCAGGTGCAGGTCGATGTTGCCCGGCAGACTGCTCTTGAGCAGCATGCCCACCGCCTGGAACAGACGCTGCAGGACGATGCGCTCGCTGCGCAGGCGCGAGCCGCGCACGAAGGACAGCATCGACTCGACCATCTCGTGGCCGCGCCGCCCGCATTCGGCGATCACGTCGGCCAGCCGCACCACCTTGGGGTCGTCGCTGCGGTCGCGGATCAGGTCCGGCACGATCAGCAGCGGCTGCAGGATGTTGCGCAGGTCGTGGCTGAGGCCTGCGGCCAGCAGGGCCAGGCTTTCCAGCCGCTGCGCGCGCATCAGTTCGTCCTCGACCCGCAGCCGCTCCATCTCGCGCCGCGCCTCGCGGATGGCGCGCGCCACCGCCGAGGGCAGCCGCGCCGGCTGGTGCTTGATGATGTAGTCGTTGGCGCCCTCGTGCAGCGCCTGCACCGCGGTTTCCTCGCCCATCGTCCCGGAGACGAAGATGAAGGGCACCTGCGGGTGCAGCTCGCGCAGGATGCGCAGCGCCTGGTAGCCGGAAAAGCCCGGCATGCTCAGGTCCGAGAGCACGATGTCCGGCGTCCAGCGCGCCAGCAGCGCGCGCATGTCGGCCTCGCTGTCGACGCGCTCGAAGCTGCCTTCCAGCCCGGCTTCGAGCATCTGGTCGCACAGCAGCTCCGCGTCCTCGGCCGAGTCCTCGACCAGCAGGATGCGCAACGGACCCAACGGTGTCCCTTTGTTGGGCATGGCGCCTTACTCCAGCTCCGGGGCCTGGTTGATGACGGCCCAGAAGGTGCCGAGCGTCTTGACCGCGTTGAAGAACTGGTCCACGTCCACCGGCTTGACCACGTAGGCGTTGACGCCCAGGTCCCAGCTGCGCGCCAGGTCGCTCTCCTCGCGCGAGGAGGACAGGATCACCACCGGCAGGCGCTTGAGCTCGTCCTCGGCGCGGATGCGCTGCAGCACTTCCAGCCCATCCATGCGCGGCATCTTGATGTCCAGCAGCAGCACCGCCGGCAGGCCCTCCTCGCGGTTGGCGTAGGCACCGCGGCGCATCAGGAAATCCAGCGCTTCCACGCCGTCCTCCACGTGCACGATGGGATTGGCCAGGCGCGCGTCGCGCAGCGCGTCGATCGCCATTTCGGCGTCGGCGGGGCTGTCTTCGGCGATGAGGATGGTACGGAGCGGACTCATTGGGGTGGACCTCAGCTGTGCGCGTCGGGCGCAGGGGGTGGAAGGATGAAATGGAAGGTGGCGCCCTGGTCGACCTGGGCCTCGGCCCAGACGCGGCCGCCATGGCGGGTGAGCACGCGGCGCACGCTGGCCAGGCCGATGCCCGTGCCGGGGTAGTCGCTGGCCTTGTGCAGCCGCTGGAACACGCCGAACAGCTTGCCGGCGTACTGCATGTCGAAGCCGGTGCCGTTGTCGCGCACGGTGAACTGCTGGCTGCCGTCGGGCAGCTGCCGCGCGGACACGTCGATCACCGCGCGCTCGCGGCCGGCGGTGTACTTCACCGCGTTGCCGAGCAGGTTCAGCCACACCTGGCGCATCATGTTCTCGTCGGCCACCAGGATCGGCAGCGGACCGATGTTCCACTGCACATCGCGCACCGCGCCGTCGGCACCCGCCTCGGCGCGCAGGTTGGAATCGAGCATCGCGCGCGTGTCGGCGACCAGCGACTGCATGTCCACCGCCTGCAGCCGCATCGCGCCGCGGCCCAGCCGCGAATAGACCAGCAGGTCGTCGATCAGCTCGGCCATGCGCCGCGCCGAATCGCCGATCACCTGCAGGTAGTGGCGCGACTTCTCGTCCGCGTCCTCGCCCAGGTGCCGGGACAGCTTGTCGGAGAACCCGGCCACGTGCCGCAGCGGCGCGCGCAGGTCGTGCGAGACCGAATAGCTGAACGCCTCCAGCTCGCGGTTCACTTCGGCCATCTGCTCGACCTTGCCTTCCAGCTGCCGGTTCAGCTCCTCCACGCGCAGCTGCACCGCGCGCTGCAGGGTGACGTCGCTGACCGTCATCAGTACCACTTCGTCGTCGCTGTCGGGCAGCGGCATGCGCCGGGCGTTGACCAGCATGGTCCGCACCAGGCCGTCGATGCCGCGCTGTTCGTGTTCGTAGTCCCACAGCTCGCGGCCGCGCAGCAGCACGTCGGCCAGGCGCTGGTGGACGATGGGGTCGGCCCAGGCGCCGTCGCCGATGTCCTGCAGCAGCTGGCCATTGGCGTCGCCGTCGGCCACGCCGTACAGCTCGGCGAACGCGGCGTTGTGCAGGATGATGCGCTGCTCGGCGTCGAGCAGCACGATCGGCTCGCGCACGGTCTGCAGCACGGAGTTGGCGCGGGCGCTGGCCTGCAGCATGCGCCGCTCGGCGCGCGTGCGGTGCCCGACCTGCCGCTTCAGCAGCCACAGCACGAGGCCCAGCAGCAGCAGCTGCGCCGCCAGGGTGCTCCAGGTCACGATCGTCGACAGGCGCTGCTGCTGGCGCGCGGCGGCGATGCGCCGGGCCAGTAGCTCGTCCTCGTGCTTCTGCAGCTCGATGGCGATCTCGCGCACCGGATAGTTGAACGTCATCTCCTCGATCAGCTCGCGCTGGCGCAGCGACTCGGGAGCGGCGGCGATCTCCTTGGCCAGCGCCATGCGCCGCTCCAGCATGGAGCTGATGCGGCCGATGCGCACCAGTTGTTCGGGGCTGTCGCTGACCAGGCTGGACAGCTCGTCCAGCGTCTGGCCGACGTGGTCGGCGCGGCGCAGGCGCTGCTGCAGCGCATCCGATTCCACGCCCTTGGACAGGGTCAGCGCGGCCGACTCCACGTCGCGGATGTCGGCCTGCAGGATGTACAGCCGCGCGCTCACCGCCTGGGTATGCGCCACCCAGTTGGCGGCATTGACGCTGTCGCGCGAAATCTGCAGCAGCAACAGCGACGGCACCACGACGATCAGCAGCGCGGCCAGTCCCAGACCGGCGAAGCGCCAGCGGTCCCAGCCCTCGTCGGTGAATCGATAAGCCATCCTCATTCCTTGCCTAGGGCCGGTACCAGGACCGGGATGAACGTGAACGGATTCCCAGGAACACAAGGCCATTCGCACGCATCGCCGCAGCCACGGCTCCCCTGGGACGGAAGCCGGCCGCGCGCATGCGAACCGGTCCGCAAGCATTGCATGATTCGTCGCCGGAGTGAACGCGGCGTGCTGCTGCCGCCATCACGGATGCGGCGCGATTGCGCCGGTCTGCAGCGCCTGCGCGTCCACCTCGCGCACGCCCCTGACCCGGCTCGCCAGTTCCACCACCCGGTCGTGCGTGATCCGGCTGTCCACCGTGCCTTCCAGGGTGACGCTGCCCTGCAGCGTGCGCACGCGCACATCGGCGCTGCTGTCGCGCTGCAGCGGCACCAGCGCCGCGCGGATCCGCGTGGTGATCCAGGCATCGCCCGCCTCCACCGGCAGCGCCGGCTGCGGCGCGGGCGGCTCCTGCGCGCGCAGCGGCACCGCCGCCAGGCAGCACAGCCATGCGCCACACAACACCCGCCACCCGGTCTTCATGGTCCCCCTCCCTCCGCATTCATTCGCCATCGTTGGCCGCCTTCACCGCATGCCCGCCGAAACCGCTGCGCATCTGCGCCAGCATCCGGTCGGCGAAGGAATTGGATTCGCGCGAACGCAGGCGTTCCAGCAGCGAAAGCGTGATCACCGGCGCCGACACGTCCAGTTCGATCGCCTCGCTGACCGCCCAGCGGCCCTCGCCCGAATCCTGCACATAGGGCGCGATGCCTTCCAGCCGCGGGTTGCGCTGCAGCGCGTCGGCGCTGAGGTCGAGCAGCCAGGAACGCACCACGCTGCCGTGCCGCCACACTTCGGCCACCTGCGCCAGGTCCAGCGCGAACGCCTGCTTCTTCTGCATCAGCGCGAAGCCTTCGGCGTAGGCCTGCATCATTCCGTACTCGATGCCGTTGTGGACCATCTTGCAGAAATGCCCGGCGCCCACCGGCCCCACGTGCGCCCAGCCGCGGTCCGCCGCCGGCGCCAGCGCCTGCAGCGCCGGCCGCAGCCGCGCCATCGCATCGGCCTCGCCGCCCAGCATCAGGCAATAGCCTTCCTGCAGGCCCCAGACGCCGCCGCTGGTGCCGCAGTCGATGAACGCCACCTGCGCCTGCTGGCAGCGCTGCGCGCGCCGCAGCGAATCGCGGTACCAGGAGTTGCCGCCGTCCACCACCAGGTCGCCGGGCGAGAGCAGCGGCAGCAGCTGCTCCAGCACCGGGTCGACCACGCCGGCCGGCACCATCAGCCACAGCGCGCGCGGCGCCGGCAGCGCCTGCACCAGCGCCTCCAGCGTCGCGGCCGTGGCCACGCCGGTGGCGGCCAGCCGCTCGCGCGCCTCCTGGCCGGGGTCGAAGCCGGTCACGGCGATGCCGCCGCGGTGCAGGCGCTGCGCCATGTTGGCGCCCATGCGCCCCAGCCCGATCATGCCCAGTTCCATGTTCCACCTCGTTGGTCGATGTATGCGGTTTGCGCCGCGCAGTCGCGCAGCTGCGCCTGCAGCCAGCGCCGGAACAGCGTGGTGTGCAGATTGTGCAGGGCCAGGTCGATGCTGTACGGCGTGCGCGGGTTGCGGTCGAGCAGGCGCGCGATGTGGTAGCCCAGCGGACGGATGCCCCGGGGATGCACGTAGAGCATCAGCCCGCCATAGACCGGATCGGCGAGCAGCGCGTCCATCTGCGCCAGCAGCGGGCGCTGCGCTTCCGGCAGGGCGGCGCGCAGCGCCGGGTCGCGCTCGTGCAGCAGCCGCTCGAAATAGCGCCTGCCGGCGCGCGGCATCTGCCGCGACAGCTCCCACAGGCGCCGGTTCACGGCGTCGTAATGGGCGAAGCCGCCATGCCGCGCCAGCGCCTCGGCGGCCGCCGCGCTGACGTCGGTGATGATGAAGTTCTCGGCCTGGTTGTTGATGTCGTCCAGGTACCGCTTGTCGAAGACGTGCTCGATGAAGCCGGGCACGCCCATGAAGGCCTGCCGCCCCATCCGCGCGGTACGCACCGCCTTGCCGTCGGCGAAGAACTCGCCGGCGTTCGCGCCGAGCAGGATGCTGGGCGTGTCGTGCAGGGTGAGGAAGGTGCCGATGGACAGCTCGCCCGGCGCGAACTCGCGGTCGAAGCCGGCATCGCCGTACAGTTCGCGCTGCGTGGCCAGCTGCGCGACCTGGCGGCCGACGCCGCATTCCGAGCGCACGTGGCCGCTGTAGAACGCCTCGATGGCGGCGGAATTGGAGGCGACCGGCGCGTAGCCGCGGCCGAAGCTGCGGAAGCGCTGCCAGCCCTGCGCCCGCGCGCCGCGCAGGCCGAATCCTATCCAGCCCAGCTGCAGCGCCGAGAAGCGGTAGCCGCGGTTGTCCTGCAGCTGCGTGGCGGCGCGGCGGGCGGCATCGCCCAGCTGGAAGGCGTAGGCGCACAGGGTCGCCGGGTCGTCGAGCAGGCCGCGATGGAAACGCTCGCGCTGCGCGCGGTCGTAGCCGCGCGGCACCCGCGCCTGCAGGTCGCCGTGACGGCGCGCATCGTCCAGCGAGGCGCGGCGGCAGGGCTCGCCGCCGTGGATCTCAGGCACGGCGGCATCGGTCTCCAGCACCTGCCAGCCGAGCCGCTGCAGCAGTGGCAGCACGCAGGAGCCGCGGTCCGCGGCTGGCGCCGGCGACGACACGCCCAGCAGCGCCAGCGCGCATGCCACCAGCCAGGCCGGGATACGGAAAGCGCGCGTCACCGCGCGGCGTCCCCGGGAGCCGCCGCCACCGGGGCCAGGTACTGCTGCAGACGCTCGAAGAAATGCCGGTAGAACACCGCGTCCTGCACTGTGCTGCTGGCCACGCGCACCAGCGAATCGTCCTTGCCGCCGAACGGCAGCGACACCGAGCCCAGCGCGCCGACGCCGACGCTGGCCGAGGTCGGCGACTTCTTCAGCGCGTAGCGGTCCTGCACCGCGCTGGCGAACACCTGCGCGCCGCCGTTGCCGCGTGGCGCGCACGACACGCGCAGCACCAGCTGCTCGTGCAGTTCTTCCCTGGGCTGGAAATTCTTGGTGGCCTCGACGCTGTCGGCGGCGGCGCGGGTGACCGCGTAGCCCTGCCCCAGCAGCGCGCGGCGCGCGGCCTCGCAGGCCTGCGCCGGGGTGGCGTCGATGTCGCGCGTATAGGTGTCGCCGGAGTCGAACGACTCGCGCACCAGCGTGGTGTCGGCGGCACGGCCGCCGCAGCCGGCCAGGGCGACGCAGGCCAGGGCCAGCAGTACACGGGAACGATGCCTGTGCATGGCTCCTCCACATCCGGGAAGGCCGTCAGCATAACGCCGCCAGCGTGCAACCACGCTGACGGCGCCTTGACCGCGGAGACGTTGTTTTCCCTGCGCTCAGTCGGCCCAGCGGCCGGGGCCGGTGGACTGCGGCAGCACCTGCGCCGACAGCGGCCGGTCCTTCTCCAGCAGGTTCACCGCATCGGCCAGGATCGAGGCCGATTCCTTCAACAACGGGTCGGGGCGCTTCTCGGCGGCCTTCTCGCGCGCGGCGTCCTTGACGATGTCGCGCTCGTTGCCGGTCAGGCCGTCATCGCTGCCGTCGTCGGCCAGCGGGTCCAGCGGCAGGCCCAGCTCCTTGCGTATGTCCTGGCGCTGCCTGCGCTGCGCATCCTGCCTGTCGCGCTCGGCGCGGCGCTCGGCCTCGTTGAGCGAGACGTACTTCTTGGCCGCCTCGGTGCGGAACTGCTGCACGTCCTCTTCCCACCATTTGAACTCGCGGTCGCCTTGGATGCGCGCGGCGTGGCGCGATTCCAGCTTCGGCAGGATCGGCGCGAAATTGCCGTACCGGGTGTGCGGCACCGCGGCGATGCGGGTCCACGGCAGCGCGTTGTCGTAGGTGCTCTCGCCGAACTCGCTGGCGTCGACGCTGGCCGGGAACGCCAGGTCGGGCACCACGCCCTTGTGCTGGGTGGAGGAACCGCTGACGCGGAAGAACTGGGCGATGGTCAGCTTGACCTGGCCGAAGCGTTCCTTCTCGCTGGCCGGCCAACGGTCCAGCGGCACCACGTTCTGCACGGTGCCCTTGCCGAAGGTGGTCTCGCCGATCACCAGGCCGCGGCCGTAATCCTGGATGGCGCCGGCGAAGATCTCCGAGGCCGAGGCCGAGCCGCGGTTGATCAGCACCGCCAGCGGGCCGTCCCAGGCCACCGCCGGGTTGCGGTCGCTGTTGACGGTGACGCGGCCGCCGGATTCGCGCACCTGCACCACCGGGCCCTGCTCGATGAACAGGCCGGTCAGTTCGATGGCCTCGTCCAGCGAGCCGCCGCCGTTGTTGCGCAGGTCCAGCACCACGCCGTCGAGCTTGTCGGCCTTGAAGCCGGCCAGCAGGCGGGCGACGTCGCGGGTGGCCGAGGCATAGTCGCTGGCGTTGCGGCGGCGGCCCTCGAAATCCTGGTAGAAGGTCGGCAGCTTGACGATGCCGATGCGACGGTCCGGTTCGCCGGCGGCGCCGGGGATGCTCATGGTTTCGCCCTTGGCGGCCTGCTCGGCCAGGCGCACCTTCTGCCGGGTCAGCGTCACCATGCGGTGCTTGCCGTCCAGGCCTTCGGCGGCGGGGATGAATTCCAGCCGCACCTGGGTGTCCTTGGCGCCGCGGATCTTGGCCACCACGTCGTCGATGCGCCAGCCGATCACGTCCTCGATCTGGCCCGAGCGCCCCTGGCCGACGCCGACGATGCGGTCGCCCGGCTTGAGCGTGCCGTCCACCGAGGCCGGGCCGCCGGCGATGATCTCGCGGATCACCACCACGTCGTCCTGGCGCTGCAGCTGCGCGCCGATGCCTTCCAGCGACAGCGACATGGCCTGGTTGAAGTTCTCGGCCGTGCGCGGGGTGAAGTAGTCGGTATGCGGATCGACCGCGCGGGTGTAGGCGTTCATGAAGAACGAGAACACGTCCTCGCCCTTCACCTCGTTGACCGACTTGAGCAGGGTGGCGTAACGCTTGTCCAAGGTCTTGCGGATGTCCGCCGCCGGCTTGCCGGCCAGCCGCAGCCGCAGCCAGTCGTTCTTCACCGACTTGCGCCACAGTTCGTCCAGCTCGGCGCTGGTCGCCCACGGCACGTCCTTGCGGTCGTAGTCGAAGCGCTCGTCGCGGGTGAAATCCGGTTCCTGCCGGAGCAGGCGCCGCGCGTAGGCCACGCGCTCGGTCACGCGCTGGCGGTAGACCGCGAACACCTGGAACGCCGGGTCCAGTTCGCCGCTGCGGATCGCCGTGCCGGTCTGTTCGGCCAGCGGGGCGAAGCGGTCCACGTCCTCGCGGGTGAAGAACTGCTTGCCGCTGTCCAGCGACTCCAGGTAGCGCTTGAACACGTCCTGCGAGGTCGCCGCGTCCAGCGGCCGCGGGCGGTAGGCGTAGCGGCTGTCGGACAGCAGCCCGTAGACCAGCTTGGAGGTGGTCGCCTGGTCGACCGTCGCGGTGGACGGCAGCGCCGGGGAGTCGGCGCGCGCCAGCAGCGCGGCCGGCGCGGTCAGCGCGAAGGCCAGCAGGAAAGCGGGAACTCGGTAGTTCATCAAAGTACTCGTGGCACCGGGCGATGGAGTGAGACTGCGGATGACTCGGACAACGGGACAGTGCCGGAAGTTGCAACGCTTGTCATCCGGGCGGTCCACAGCCTAGCCGCCCAGCCGTAGCGGGACGTGAACCGGGGGACCTGCCATTGCCGCGCGCTGCCGCGGCGCCCATGGTCCGCGCTGCCATCCGCAGGCCGTCGCGCGGCCCGCGCCCTGGGCCGCGGCGCGCCCTGGCCGGAGGGACGTTGCTCCAGTCACGCCCGTGGTGCCGGCGTCTGGCCGGCATCCAGCGATGCCCCGGGGATGGCTGGACGTCAGCTCACGCCACGCCGGCGCCGGCGGCCTGGCGGTCGGCGTGGTAGGACGAGCGCACCATCGGGCCGGAGGCCACGTGGTGGAAGCCCAGCGCGTAGCCGTAGTCCTCCAGCGCCTTGTATTCCTCGGGCGTCCAGTAGCGCAGCACCGGGTGGTGGTGCGGCGTGGGCTGCAGGTACTGGCCGATGGTGACCATTTCCACGTCGTGCGCGCGCAGGTCG
>Ga0182741_1002143_pt1 | contig 23719 bp, 6 predicted proteins | sample eDN5th37CBELigOP_FD_128874 | JGI IMG/M metagenome (GOLD analysis project Ga0182741, IMG submission 128874) | Enriched Organic Plus compost microbial communities from Emeryville, California, USA - eDNA 5th pass 37_C BE-Lig OP (version 2) (version 2) ... | reverse complement strand
TCAACGTCGTATGATACGATGAAGAAAAAAAAAAAAAAAAGGTAGTAGAAATTGAAGAGACAACACCTTGTTTGACTTGGAGGAGGATCTTGCCGAGATTCATTCCTATTGAGGACTAGGAACGAAAGTGCATTAGCACGCGAGGGTGATCTAATCAGCTTGTACTATCTCGAAGCGTGCTCAACTCCTCAACATGCCCAAAGATGTTAGGGATTCTTGGTTTTGTTGAGCCACTTACTGCGGTGGCTCGGGTTGGTGGGATAATGCTGCTGAGAATACATAGACTCGCTAGAGCTCTGTCCTCCCATCTGACTTGGATACTGGGCCTGCTGCTGAAACTGTGATGAGAGACTCAAGTCTGCCTGGGAGAAGCTCGCAGATGCTGGTCCTCTTGCCACTTTGCTCTCACTCATGCCTTCTTGTGATCGCGTTGCGGAGGCATTGAAGTGAGATCCACTCTTCGCTTGCACATGCGTAGGCAGAACCGAAGACTCTGTTTGAGGCTGCTCGAGCCCTTGCGGGAGATTTGCATCAGCAGCATCGGTTGGGTCTACATTTCCGTACTGGTTGGCTGCCTTGCCTGTCGAGGCTGCGGCTGTAGCGTTCGCAGCTGCGAGGAGACGGTTCGCGTTGAGCTGGTGAAGTAGCGTGTGCATAAAGGGCGGGACTGCTTGATTGCTGTCACGGAGAACATCGAGCAGATCTCGCATCATAGGAATGACAATAGAGCTCGAGACGAAAGCAATGGCACGACCAGGGCACTTGGGATTGCGCGTAGCACGCTCAAGTCGATGCAAGTAGGATTCAATTGCAGTTGGCATGTCGTAGTTAATAATGGTGTCAACTTCTGGGATATCCAAGCCACGCGCAGCCACATCAGTTGCAACCAGGATCGCGACCTCACCAGTTCTGAACGTTGTCAACGCTGATTCGCGCATGGCTTGATTCTTGTCACCATGAATACTCGCGCAAGCGAAGCCTGCTGCGCGAAGAGTCTGCTCAAGCTCGTCTGCGGTGCGCTTCCTTTCAACAAAGATAAGGCACTGCGAACGATTTGTAGCCTCTCCGGATGGGGCGCATGACTCGACTTTGCCTTCGCGACTGAAGATCGGACGTCCAAACGAGCCCTCGGGATACTGCGCTGAAAGATGTGCGAACAGGGTACTAAGCTTATCACACTCTTCAACGTGTAGCATGATCTGCTTGACGATGTTGGAAACACTACCGACTCTTCCGATCGACAAGAGATAGTAATCGGTTGACAAGAATGCCGCGGCAAGTTGCTGCACAGGTTGAGTTAGATTCGAAGCGCTCATGATCGTCTGTCGTACCAGATCCAGTGGCACGCCCAGCTCTGCGCGAGTTGGGGCCTTGACGGGGGGTCGACCGGCTGCAAGCGCACTTGTGCTCAAGGCAGGGTCACGTGGCTCGCGACGAATTGCCGTCGCAGAGCGCGATGGGTCCGGTGGCATATCAAAGTCGAAGACGATCTTACGCAGCTGCGATTCAAAGCCCATGTCCAGCATGCGATCCACTTCGTCCAGCGCGAGGTACTGAACCTTGCAGAGGCTTGCGAGACCTCTTTCGAGGTACTCGACGATACGACCTGGCGGCGAGACGAGAACATCGAAGCCATAACGCATTTCAAGAATGTGTGCACGATGCTCCTTACCACCATACACAACGACACTTCGAAGTGGCGAGCGGTAGATTAAGCGAGTGATCTCTTGGTTGACCTGGATGGCGATTTCACGAGTGGGTACGAGGACCAGCGCTCGAGGGTAGAACTGCGGGGTGTAGCGGTTGTCATGACGATGTCGACCTGCCTGGCCCTGACCAATACGTCCAGAAGCCAACTTGAGAAGCAAGGGAACAACGAAAGTGGCCGTCTTTCCAGCACCAGTTGGAGCGCACGCGAGCACGTCAGCGCCAGCCATTACGAACGGAATAGCATGCTTTTGCACAGGAGTGCAAAGGCTGTAGCCCGATAGTGACAGGCTGTTGGCTAGGAACGGAGGCATGTCCAAGTCTTGGAAGCGCGTCAGAGTTTGGTTTTCAATCGTCGCGTAGGCAGGAGGAACACGCTTCGAGATTGGAGGATCTTCATCATCGGGGAGCCAGGTGCGTGTGCGGTGAGCGCCAGGGCCGAATAGCGTCTCCTCCAACTTAATATCTCGCGGGCCCATCGTGCAGGCGAAGGTTCTCCATTGGCTCGAATTGTTGAGGAGGGCGGCAAGTGTCGCGTCGGTGTGAGCATTAGGGCTTGATGTGCCCTTGCCCCCGGCAGTTGCTGCAGTCAAGCTAGGCGATGTGTTAGAATCGTTATTCTGGGAGTCGGCGTTTGACAAACCGAAGTGAGTGTTGGTCCCTGAGCCTAAGTGGGCTTGATACTGGGAATATGCTGATGCGGGGTTCGGTGAGATTGCCATGCCTGCCCCTGCTGCTGCTACAACATCAGCTGTGGCCTGAGGATACGCGAGTCCTGTGTGTGCTGCAACCATAGGTGCAACCATACCCACACCAACACCCATACCACCAACCTGTTGCTGTGGAATGTTAGTGAACCCATTCGATATTGTTTGAGCACCCAATCCCGTCACTGAAGCAGCTTGGGTTGGTACAAACCCTCGGAATTGACCAGTTGCTGCAAGGGAGGCCTGCTGTGAGTAGTAGTATTGCTGCTGCTGAGCTTGTTGGGCCTGCTGAAGCTGCTGGAGCTGCTGGTGCTGTTGCAATTGCTGCTGCAGATTGAACTGCTGCGCTTGCGAGTGGATCAGATGCTGTTGCTGTTGCTGATGCTGATGCTGCAGATTCTGGAGGCCTACATTTGCTGCTAAAGTGGGACCATGGGCATGAACAAGTGAGTAGTCCACGGATTGTTGGTTGACCCCTGCATGTACCTGTAGCTGTCCGGTGGGGAGGTAGCCCGTGGCAACGGCTGGTAAGATGGGCTGAGACGAATATGCTCCAAAGTTGGTTTGTGGGACAGAGTATCCAGAAGAAGCACCCATTGCCGGCATAGCTCGCTCATCCACAGCAGATCCAGTCGAGCCTCGACCGGTTGCATTCGAATACCGTGGGTGTTGCGCATTGAGATCCAGTAAGGGCGCAGCAGACGCAGAAGTGTTGATAAACTGTGTCGATTGTGGTGGTGCTGGCTGTGTAACAGTAGACGGGTTACTCACGAAAGATGCAGCAAAGAAATTGCCGCTGTTGTTGGTGGTGGTGTTAGTGAGGATGTTGTTGTAGCGGAGAGAAGATGGCGCTCCCCCAGCAGCAGCTGAGGTCGCAACAGCAGCGGCAGCTTGAACGGGGAGCGTAGTAGTTGCATTGGTCGAATTGCTAAACGATGGAGCAAGTGCATACGACGATGCACCATTGAAATTTACATTTACAGTACCGTTGGGATTTCCTTGTCCAGTGACGTGATTGGATTGATATGCTGCTGTACTCGAAACGGTAGATGCAACAGAAGACGGTGGTGTCAGCGCAGGAGTCGATGCATTACTACTTGATGTCACTGATGACGCCGTCGATGATGTTGTAGAAAACAGTGCGGCGGAAGACGAGGTGTAACCTGAATTTGTGCCACCACTGAGATCACCCGTACCAGCAGCAGTTGGGAATGCGCCTGTGGCTGCCAGGCCTGCGGACGCTAGTTGCTGTTGGTCCGCAGTCATACCTGAGGTGGCGTTGCCTCCAGCATTAGTTGGGTACAGTGCGGAGGAATAACCAGCGTCAAAGGAGTGAGCCGGTGAGGAATTGGTACTGCCTGATAGGGGCGGAGTGGTTGAAGTCACTGCCGAGCCTGAGGTGTGGAATGAGTTGTTCAAGTTCATTTGGGCGAGTCCCGACGCGAGGCCCGCGACAGTGGAATCCAGTCGGTTGAAGTCGGGTGCTGCAGTATAATGCGAAAGCGAATAAGCACTCATTGCTTGGTTAAGTTTGGTGGGCGCACTGGAAACGGTGCGAGCAGGCTCAAAGACCGAGTCGAAGTTGTCAGAGAGCTGCAGATTCGAGGTAAGTTGTGGTTGGATCAGGCTGCTATCATGCAATCGCGACATTTGCACTCAGACCTTGTTATGAATGCAAATAATTCACGCGCCGGCAGTCGTTGTACCTCGGAGGTATTATCAGTACCGCTGGGGCGAAAAAATGGAACGTCGCTTTGGTCGCGAATACGCGTGAAGGACGATCGTTCAGGAAAATAAATCGCGTGGAAACTTAATGGGCTTCAGTAATCAAGTTGTCTTGACAATGCTGATTCACCATGAGGTATGCGAATAATGCAGGATCTCCGATGATATCACAGACCGTAAAAAACTGTGAATCGTAGATCTTGCCTAAAAATGTGGGATATACGATGGTGTAAAGATAAATTAAAAATATTTACAATATAATCACTGCTGTGGTGTATCACGAAATTTAATTTAATCACAATTCCCACATCTCTAACCCCTCCATTTTACACTTTAACACTTTCGCGAACCAGCCTCGGTTTTTGAGTACAAGCGGCTAGCGGGCTATTCTAACGGTCCTGGCCTGGAATTTCAAAATTCTCTGCGCAGCGGGGCGCGGGGCGATGACGGCGGCAGCACTGTGGTGAACCCATCCACCTAGTATTGGTGAACGTAGCTTTGGCTCACAACTCACATACACACACTCATACTCATCATACTGACTTTGGATGGAATTTGCACCGTGTACCATATGCCTAACAACCCTCGTGAAAAGCACACTACACCGCCAGGCCATGTAGGTACAAATGGAATATTCACTATCGAAGAAGGCCCTCCGGAGATGGCCTCTGCTGAAGCAGTTTATGGAAGTTGATGAACGACTAGTCAAACTACTACTGTTGCGACGACGACGACGACGACGACGACGACTACGACTCATGCTCACCCTCGACCTCGCTGTCGACTCCAGCTCCTGCTGCGGCTGCTGCCAGCTGACGCACTCGCTCCGGTGTCGGCTGTACCAAGTTAGGTGCCCAGCCCACGCTGCGCGTTGTTGTCGTTGCTGTGCTTCTACCGCCTCCACTCTCAATGCCGACGCTCGCTGAATTCTCAAACAACGCGGTAGTGTCGAGGGTCTTTGGATCCATCACAGACGAAGAGCCCAGACCAAGCGTCTCATTCAACTCAGCGGCGTCGCTTTCCGACATGTCCTTTCCTTTCCCCTCCTGTCCCTTGGCCATCGTCTGGTAGTTAATCCATCGGACACAAGCGCGCAGGCGTCGGCGAATCACACTCAAGTTCTCGTCCATCTCAGCTGCTGCACGCTCAGCGTTCACCAACGCAGCAGAATTCGACTGAACCGACGCGCCCAACGCGGAAATCTGATCGGTGTTTGCCGTCACGTCAGTACGAAGCTTCAGCAACTGAGCTGCACAGTCATTGACCAACGCATCCAAATCGGTCTTGAGCTGTAAGATACTCGCCTCGTCGCCCACCACACGGCCCGCGAGTTCTAGTAGGCTCGCGCGAAGTGTGTTCAGGCCTGAAGCCAGTGTCTCCAGCCCATGCGAATTGCCCTGGACCCTCGCGTCGAGACTCTGAACGCGTTTGTCGAGCTGCTCCAACGCACCCTGCAGCACCTCGCTTGGATTCTTAGCCCCATCGAAGGCTGACTGCAGTTTGGCTTCTTGCTCAAGCATCCATGCGTCACGCCAATTCGTGATCGACTCGATGAATGTCTTGAGTTGCGTGTCAAAGTCAGCTCGTAGGTTATCTACGACTTGCGCTGTTGACGCAGAAGCCGCTTGAACGGTGCGCGAAACGATGGAGTCCGTTGCTCGATTAACGACCTCGGTACATCTACGTTCGATCGAATTTGCGATGTGTTCTACCTCTGTGACAAGCCTGCTATGAGCAAGTCCCAGCAGTTCTTGCGAATTAATGAGTTGTTGGTGCGCGTGGTGGATCGCCGCCAACTCGGTCTGGCTTATCATGACATGGTTAGGATCAGATGCCGCAGTGTTGTCGACCGAAGACGAAGAAATGGGTTTCCCTGTCGCCGGAGCCAGCGTTGGCGACGCACGCTCAGTTGGTGTTGAGACACGAATGATTGATTGACGCGACATATTTGAGATCTGATCCAGCTTCGACAGTACCTGGGACAGAGCCGAAACATTGCCGCCTGTCTCAACGCTAGCATTGTGCTGAATGGAATCGACTCGAGCTTCAAGTTTCGAGACGACAACCTGGGTCTGTTCCGTGGCTTTGGCCAGGTCCTTGGTCGTGTTGCTAAGATTACTTAGTGTGACTGAGAGCTCGGGAATGCCTTGGACAGCTGCCTTGAGCGAGTCAAGAGCCCTCTCATGTGCAGCAAGTTTCTGCTCGAGTTCTGATCGCTGAACCTTAACATCGGCCTTCAGTTCCATGAGATTCGGTTGCAGGGACTTAAGCTCGGCTTCGAGTTGGGCTGTTATTGAGCGAATTAGGTTGACGATCGCAAGTCGCGAATCTGATGACTCGGATTCGAGCGCTTGACGGATAGCATTTTTGATGCTGGCATCCAGATCCTGGGTTGAAGGTGTAACTGCAGGATGCAGCGTTGATACGACTGGTATCTGCGATGGCTGTGATTGCTGTGATGGGAGCTTTGCAGCGACTTTTGTTGCAACCTTTGATGCAACCGACGTCGCAGTTGAAGTTGCAGTTGCAGTCGCCACCTCGGCAGAGATCTTGGACGCCGTCTCCGCCGCAGCGTCCTTGGCAGCAGCAACTGCAAGCTGAATGATTTTCCACCCAGCTTGTTGCGGATTAGTTGATCGAGATCCGGCATTCGAGCCAAGAGGTTGAGGTCGTGACGAGGGCGAGGACCTTGAATGGGGCGGACTTGATCGGATATTCGTTGAAACGACACCTGGACCGCTGCGTCGTGGTGTACGGAACATGACTCCGTCACTACTACTAGAATCGGATAACTCCCTCGCCTGAACGGCTGCTCCAGCCGCGTCTCGGATACGTGCAGGCGCTTCTTCGTGTTGAGGTTGCATATCGTCCCCTATGATATCCTGTAAGCGCCGTAGCCGCTTGGAGAGGACATTCAACTTCGTGTCAAAGGATGTGGTTTGCGCTAACATGCGTTCGGAGACCATGGCCTTAGTCTCATCGAGCACCTGCGGCAGCTTTTGATGCATGATTTTAGTCGCAGACTGAGCAGCTGCTGCACGCGCCTGCGCAAGCAATCCAGTAATGCGTTGCTCAAGCTTGTCTGAAACTTTACCAGCAGCCCGTTCCGCGGCGGATTCAGCTGCTGTAGCTGCCGCTTGCTCGGCAACCTTCTCTGCAGTCTTTTCTGCAACAGTCATTCGATCACTCAAGACCTCATGCCACTCTCGCAGCTGGACCAGGCACTGCTCAAGATCTCCACGAATCTTTACAACACTCTTAGCAGCTTCCTTGGCGGTCGTCTCGGCTCGGGACGATGTACTCAGCGCCTGTTCGATCTTTGGCGCAAATAAATCCTGTTTCGTCTGAGTCTCGAGTTCCCGAGCTTGTCTTAGCGATTCGAGCTGCTCAGTCAGGGTACCCAGCTTACCTTCGAGTCTCTCAATCGAGAGCAGCGCGCCAGCCAGGCCTTCAGCTAATGAAGCTGCGTGGTGAGCGCTGCTTACTTGCTGAGCAGCGAGATCCTCGAGTGTAGCGACTGATGTTTGAAGTACACTTAGAGTCGACTCAGCTTTGAGGATACGCTTGAGCGCGAGGTCTATTCGCGAGTTTTGCGCTTCAGAACGCTCTTCTGCCTGTTGTTTTATCAACGTGAGCATGTCATCATGTAATCTCAACCGAGCATCGATTTTTTCAAACCTCTGGTCGTAGGTCGCAACCCTATGGCGCATCGCTGTGAGTTCGTCCAGTAGCACGCCAATCTGCATATCGGCGGCGGCGCGTGCATGCGCCGATGCAACCAGTGCAGTGCCGTATAACGCTGCGGCCTCCTCATCTTCCAGGGGAATCAATTGCCTTGCACGAGGATAGTCGTTTGTTCGCCCATGGGGTTGGTCATTTGGAACTCCTCCAGCAGTATTGGTGACCTGAACCGAAGACGGAAGCGAGGCAGCCAATCCAGTAGATGTTGTGGCAGCCGTCTGTGGGTTTTGGCCCTGAGTCCCTGCCGAAGGTTGCGACACGGAAGGCGGGGCAGAGGCATGAGATACAGTGGACATGTTAAGTTTTCCATCCTGATACATGTGCTGTGCTGTTCTGATATGACTAGTTCGCTGTGGAGAGAGTCCCGTACCCACTGCTGTAGCGGTCTCCTGAGGTGGCCTTTGCATTGGTTGTCCTGTTGCGGAATTCGCCGCGGAGTTTGCAGTTGGGTTCGCTCCGACCATCCCTGAAGAGAAGTTCGAGACATATCGCGTAGGGGGCTGATCTGTGTAAGCTAGGTGCGGCCGCATATGGGGCGGCCTGCTATCAGCTACAGTACCGCCTGCGCTGAAAGGCGTCTCAACACCCGTGTGTGCCTGCATACCAGCAAACTCCGTCACTGGAGATGTGGATCGGGCCCGGTCTGATGAGGTGTGATTCGAGACACTATCGAATGTGAGTGCTGCTGGACGCGGCCAGACAGGTGAGACTAGACGTGATAAGGTAGTTTTCCGGGTGCAGTACGATGAATAGGCTCCGAGGGGCAATGGGGCGAGGGGGCCAAGGGGGTGTAACGGAAAGGAAAATCGCCTTAGGCTCGCAAGATCTATAGGAAATGTATAGAATCTGCGTTTGAACTCGGGATAAAACTCCTTCCATTCAGGTTTTACAGTTGTGATCCTGATACGTATTATACTCTCCACTTCGTGCACGCATCCACACTCGCCAGGCACTATCCTCTCCAAAGTGACCAAACCCCAAGATCTTGGTTTAGCCGGATCCGGCTAACGGCTCGTTTTCGAATTTGAGCCGACACCGGTCACTGGCTTGAGAGCTGCGCTGCAGTGCGCGCTGCAGTGAAGCATTGAAGCAGTGAAGCAGTCCGCGGAGTGAAACAGTGAGGCAGTCAAGGGAAGGGATCTAAAACATGCTTCGCGTAGTGTATTGGGTTTGTGTGCTTTATCAGACTTCCTCAGTCTTGGGGAGCCCGGTATAGCTACGATGCTCATTCGGGGTAGTACCGATAGTTGTACGCATACGGCATGGAGGTGGAAGTGTCCTGTGACGCGAATGATTTCCCGGGTCCGCCCGTGGATGTCTGCGCTTTGCTTGTTGTCAAGGTCTTCTGCAAGACATTTGCGTCCATAACGGCGAGCCATTTCTCGACAAACTCCTTGGTCGAAGGGATCCCTTGCTTGCTGGAGTTGACATGTGCTCTATCTCGACCTGTGTCTGCGGAACCAGAGCGATCTCCGCTTCCATTTTCCACGCTGCCATCCCCATCTCGATTGAAGTTATTCCCACCGAAGAAAGGCACCTCGACGAGTGTAGGTCTGGGCTGCGCTTCGGCCACGTTACGCTTTTGCAAGCGCTGCTGATCATACCGAGCTAGCAGCAACTCAACGTCACGCTTCGACATGACATAGTCATCAACAAGCTTCGGATCCTTCACAGTTGTTTCCCTGGCCTGGTCTGTACTCAATCGCTCGTGGCGCTTCCGCTGGATGAAATCCAGCAGACTCTTGGAGATGAGATAAGTCCCAGGATGCGTGCCCTCCAGCTTCTCGGGAGGGCAATACTGTCGGACAGGGCCACATCCGCATGCGCAGCCAAACTCCCTTGCTGCAGCAAGCTCCTCTGAAGTGAGGTTACGACCGTCAAGATCATACTTGGTGCGCGCGCATTGGCATTGACATTGTCCGCAAGCTGACGACGACTGGTTGTCTTGATCATAGTCCTCACTCTCGGTACTCAGCACCCTCTGAATCTCCTTCCGATGCAGTACTTGGCTGGCAACGCTGGCCCTGGCAGCACGGGCCGCTGGTCCTTGGCCATCTGCGTAGATACCGGCTCCGTTGTGAAGAGCCTCTTGGCGGGGTTCTCGCACGCTCTGCTTCCCTCCACTCAGCACAGCTCGAACGTGACGTGCAGCATGGCTGGATGCATCACAGTGTATCCTGCAGTCAAATTCACTCGCTCCTCTTCGCAACGCAGGGCTGCCTGCCATCATTTGTTTGATCTTGACGCGGATGTTGACGTCGGGAGAGTTGAAGCGCGACTCCCAATCAGGTCGCCCTTTGGAGGAAAGTGCGATGGTGTGAACCTCACCGGTGCATCCGAAACTAGGATCCGTTGCGGCGCGTGTGGTGCCAGGTGCAGGTACAACCTTGGGATCATCCCCTTCTCGACGTCGACCACTGCCTAATCCATAGAGAACAACATCTCCTCGGTTTGCCGCGCGCGCTGTGGATTCGCGAAGCAGCTCTTTGGTGCGGCGATTCTGTCTGTCAAGCTGGGCACCGAAGCTCGGCGGCCGTCCAAACACACCTCCTGGCAGTGCCGTTTGCTTAAGATTCGAGCGCCAGGCAGGCCGTCTGCGTCCCCCAATCACTGTGCTGAGATTAGGACTTGATCTGCTCGAAGTCATGCGTGAGCCGTGAGAAGCCCGCAAAGAAATGTCATAATGTTTCGGTGCAGCAAGCTCTTCGAGTCTTTTGTTGCGTTCCTTTGCCTTTTCTTTTTCGGTTTTTTGTTGAGGCTTGGTCTCACCTTCGTGGTGTCGCTTCTTGGCAAGCAGCCGGGTTGCACTCGAGACTAGTTCTGGATCGGCCTTCGCACGTTCTGTTTCCCCAGCAATGCGAAGCAGTTCCTTATAGTCAGACAACTCGTCTGCACTCAAATCGAGATCTGCGGAGCCGGTGGTACGCGTGCGAATCTTGGAGAATACGTCTTCATCCGCATCGAAATACCTCCGATAATTCTCCCGGAGCAACGCGTTGGAGTGTTCCGGTAATAAGGTTGAATCATCGCTGTTGTCGTCAAACGTGGTGATTTTTGCGAGTAGGTCCTGCTTCGTCTTCTCGACGATCTCGTCGAAACTGGCGGGTCGGGAATTGCTCGTGCCCTGCAAGAGTTCAGTCGCCTGTCCATGCTCAAGCCCAAGATCGGTTCCCGATATAGACTGCTTCTGTCGTGCCCTTTCGACATCAAGAAGAGGCACGAACGAGTCATAGTAATTCCTACGTTTGGCATTGTCAACGCTCTCCTGCACTAAACGCTCCGTTTCTGCTCGTGCGGCTGCCAACTTGGCCAGTTCTTCGCGTCGTTGAGCAGCACGAATTGCTCGAGCTCGAGCTTCGTTGCTAGCTCGTTGAGCTGCAGTGCGGCGCGCATTAATCTCTTCGCGTGCGTCGTGACCTTTAAGCTGGCCTGCGGGGAAAAAGGGGGTCTTGGACTGTGCGCTCTTTGGACGAGCAGGCGAAGATCTAGAAGGTGTGGTCGCTTGAGCTGCAGATAGGGGGCGTGTGCGCCCAGCTTTGACATTTTTGGGTGGCGAGTGAGACTTCTGACGAGAAGTGTGTGTTTCATCGGCGGAACGGGATGATTCTTCACTTTCCTCCTCCTCAACGGCCCCCGTCTGTCGCTGCTTTTCCAAGATCCATCCTAGAATCTCAAGAGGATCAGCATCGGGACCAGGTGCATCGGGCGCGGGCAAATAGTCGTGGTCTTCAGAACGGGACCTACGGTCGTCATGGCGCACATACGTATCGCCTTCGCGAGATCTATCTTCATCTCCGGCTTGAGTTGACGAAGCGTGGTCTGCGTAGTACGAGTCCACAAACGGTACACGAGACGATTGGTCGAGCGACGGCGCGACCCGAGGTGCTAGTGAAGCCGTATGTGACGCCGCCTTCACACGTTGTGCACCTAAAGAGCGCAGCTTGTGCTCAATCTCTGCTCGCCGTATCTCCACGAGTTCGTGTTTCTGATTCGCCAACTCCTCCTGTAGTCGCTTTCGCTGCTTGTCCAATTCCGAATCGACAAGCTGCGTGGCTTCAACATACCTGGCGCTCTTGTCCTTGTCAGCGTGTGTGCGCTGGAACATCGGATCGTCCAGAACCTCTTCAATCAACCGCTCACGAGTCGCCTGGGCCTTGAGTTCAAAGTCAGTGAGAATCAGACTGTGCTTTGCGTCGATCGAGACTGTGTAGCTCAGCAATCCCAGCAGGAGTGGATTAACTTCATCAGGTGAGACGGGTGCCTTCAGAATGTCCTCGATAGGCTCTCGTTCTGGTTGTCTTGTCGTGGTAGCTGTCTGGGGTTGACTCGGGCTGGGGGAGGAGCGTTGACGGCCAGTCTCGACCGTTGCACGAGTGACTGGCTGCTGAGCTGGAGGCTGCTGCGGGGAGGCTGTCCGGTGTGAATTAGAGGGTTCCACGTCATTACCAGCACCCACACGTGTGGCTGCCTCCTCATGCCTCCTCTGCTGCTCCCTGAGGCCCTGCAACTGCTCCCGAATCATGTCAGCAAGCTGGCTGTCGTGGGAACTCTCTGGTTCAAATGTGTTCTCATCATAGTCATTGTCTTCGTCCGCATCTGCGGACTGATTCAGATCGTGGCGATCTTCGTCGAGATCTAGATCATCGTCCTCCTCACGCTCCGCATACGCCGCAAGCCGCTGCATCATCTCGTCATTGAGTCCGCCCTCCTCTAGCTCCCAAGTTTCTGGAGCATGCTCCTCTTGGTCCATGGGGACTGGCTGAGTGGTCACCGGTGGCTCTAATGGATCGAGTGGATGCAAATCAAACCGTTATGTTTGCACTGCGAATCACTCCGCGCAAGGGCGTCAAATCGAGCTTGAATTGTCTCAAACCGAGTGGATGTCTCGATTCAAATTCGAATTCGAAATGTGGATCTGGCCTGATCCGGCTAAAACGGTGTGGCTGGTGACCGAGACGTCAGGGGCCTCGCGCCCAACTCGCAACATGCTGCGAGACCGAGCTTCGTCTGGTCCGAGACTCCAGAGTCAGCTGGACAAATCAGGGCCAGGACGGATAGAAACTGCACTTCACAGGACATATCTTTTGGGCATGATATTCGCTCGGTTGTACGGTGAGAGATTCTGAAACAACACTTGATTTGGATACTAGAACTTGTTTTTCATCGGCTTCGCTGCACTAGAGACGCGAATGCCCCGAGCATGATCCAGAATCCGACGGGAAAGACAACAACCAAGAGATATGACACGTGCAAAGGACGTTTGTAAGAGGAGTTGAGACCAGGATGGTGCGGCAGACTCGTGTGTGTGATAAGGTGGCCTCTCTAATACTGATCGCCCCGACTCATCCCCCCACACCCTAACGAATCACCCCGCTTTAGACCGAAAAATCATCCAATGAGCGATGAGCAGAAGGTTGAGGTATGTCCCCGCCCCTTGTTTGCGCGCTGAGAGGGTGCCCCGTGGGTAATAACTTGGCCATGCATGGTGCTTTCATCTTCGAATGGTATAGGCCTGTGTCAGCCTAGAACTCCCCAGAAAACCCTCGAAATGGCTGCTGGAATCGACGCGACTCAGTTCTGTAAGGTCCTCACTCACATGAGGTACTCTCTGTCACACACCACATCACTGTAGAATTCTGCTGCATCGGCATCAGATGACTTTCCCCGTTTCATTCTGCCGTGCCCGCCTCGGGGCCACAACCCAGATGGCGTCATCGCGGTAGATGTGACTGTCACAGACCCAGTTGTTCACAAAGATGGTGCACTAGGATCTCACGTGATATACCGCGTTCGGTCAACCATTCACTATGCAAATGGTCAGAGCTCGCAGGGCTTTGTCTTACGACGTTTCCGTGAGTTTGAATGGCTACATAATGCTCTGAAACGATGCTATATTGGCTGCATTATTCCTCCTATTCCTGAGAAATCGGCCTTCGGCCGCTTCGAGCCCAAGTTCATCGAGGAGCGTCGCTGCGCACTTGAAAACTTCATTCGACGTGTGGCTGCACATAGCGACATGCGTTCTTCCCCCGCATTCACCAACTTCCTCCTCAAAGACACCTCCGCGCTGCAAACGATCATCGATGAGAACTCGCTTCCCGACCCCTTCTACAATGTTTTACAAGCCATCCGACTGAAGCACTTGACTGTTCCTCTGAAGGCATCCCTCAGCCTGTTGAGCCAAAATGCCAACGCGAATGCGACCGGAGCTAATGCTGCAGCTGATGAGACCGCCGAAGCCAAAGGCGAGACACCAGACGCTGAGGCCATACCGAACCCTGAAGGCGATGTACCTACTGTTCCCCCCTCACCGTTCTCGACTGGAGAAGCGCCAGCACCCAATGCATCAGCCATTCAACTACCTCCCACAGACTTGAACGGACCCATTATCCCAACATCATACTACGCAACTATTCTTTCAGAGGCCCAAATCATTCGTATCGAAGGTTTGGATAACGTTGGGAGGTCGTTGGATTCACACTCAGGTGTGACCTCGGCCAACGGCGCGCCCAACCCACCTACTCCATCCCCTGGCGCAGTTGCTATGGTAGTGGCGGCAAGTGCTGGCAGTGCTTCGTACGTTTCGCAGGCTGTGACGCTGTTATCCACTGCACTGATTAACATGTTCTCTCACACCGTGGAGACGGTACAGGGTGCGCTTACACAAGGCAAGCACATTGATCAGACCCTGGAAGACCGCATTCTGGAACGTGCAGCATCATACGCACGTCGCTATCAGGAGAAGATTTCCAAGGCGATTTCGGTTGTGGAAAATCTGCTCAATCAAGCGGAGGAGTTCCGAGCTACCATGGCACAGCTCGGCAAGATTTGCAGCGAACTCGCAGATCACGAGCGTGGCGATTTGCAGGAATCACTCGCTGTCTCGCTGCAGCATTTCAGCGAGTGCATCGCCAAGGTAAATGAATTGGAGGCGCAAGTTCCTCTGAGTGAGCAGCTGGTTCTGCGAGATCACCTGAAGGACCAATACCGAATGGCTGGCGCTGTATTGGAAATGTTGGAGGCTCGCGCGGCCGTGCTGGCAGAGTACAACAATACGGTTCGCAACGTCGAGCAAAAGGAGCTGAAGTTGCGTCAGCTGCCTAACGGCCAGCCGGTTCCATCCGCAACCTCAGGCATCACACCTGTGTTATCCTCCGATCCTAAGGTTCAGGCGTATCAACAAGCTGTGCTAGACGCACGATTGCACCAAGCGTGGCAACGTGAATATCTCAAGAAAATCACCGAGTTCGCGTTGGCTGAGCTTGCATTGTGGAAGAACAGCAAACGCGTGGACAGCATTAACTCAATCCGTCATTATGCTCAGATGCGGCAGCGCTTGTCAACTATGGCTTCCCATCTGTGGGCAGAGTTGTCTTCAGTGTTGCAGTTACAGGTGTTGTCACAACAGCAGACACAGCAGCAGCAGATTCACAAGCAATTCCTGCGTGAGCAACAGGCAGCGACGGCTGCATCGGGGTCAGGCTCAGAAGAGAGCAAGTCGAACGTTCCAGACGGTCAGCAGCAGTAGCTTCTGTAGGGGTAGTGTTGCATTGTGATTAAGCAATGCGATCATTGGCACATAAAGCCAGGTATATCAAGCAAATGCGTACAATACAGTACAATAACAGTACCCGGTAACAGTTTGAGTCGTGAATAGTGTATTTTGGACGATGTCAGAGGTGGTTAAAAAAAAAAAGCAAGATTATGTACATTGATCAAATGAAGTGAGAGAACTACTAAAGAGTCACTTTGCTAATGTAACGCAGGATGACAGAGCAGGAGCACGGAAGAACGTGCTTGCGTTCTTCCTGCTATATCATGCGTCATAATCTATCGTCGTCGCACGGGCTTCCACTTATAGATAGTGTCAACGACGTTGCCAAACTCGTCCTTCTTCACGAGCTTGATCGCTTGTCGACCTTGCTTCTGGGCGCGGATGCCATCACGTTTGCGGATGACCTTCTTGCGGGCGCTCTCAATAGCAAGTGCACGTGTGAGACGCTCGTCGAGTTCGACGTAGGACTTGACCTTGCTCTTCTTCACTGCGTCGACGTTGTAGGTACCCTCCTTGTTGACAATGATGCTGCCCTTGGCGAGCTGGTCCTTGCGAACCGACGTCAGCGAGCTCTGTGCGAGTTCGGGCAGTGTGTCGAGATGCTCTGCTGCGCTGAACTGTTTAGCCTCCTCCACGCTGTCCTTGAAGACGACCTTTTTCCTTCCGGCGGCATTGTGCTGTGCAGTCTCATCGAGCATCTGAAGCGAGGCCTGGAGTCGCTCAATCTTCTTGAGCTCCTTCTGTCGCACATGTTCAAGATATTCCAGATCGTCTCGGGTCTTCTCGTGCACCTCATCGATGGTTCGCTTGCGTTCGCGTGTGTCCACGGTGTATCCACGCTTGGACTCAGTGTGAGTCATGCCAGTATGGAACTCATCAGGGTTCTTGAGCGCGGCAAGGCGTTCGAGTCGTTGCCTCGCCTTCTCATATTTGTGTGTAGCATCGGCGCGCTTCTTATAGTCCTTGTGCTTTTCCAGGAAGCCCAGCTTCTTGCGCTCTGCGGGCTGTGCGCGCTCCTGATAAGTGCGTGTTTTGACATAGTTCTTAAATGCCCGTGCGGAGGACATTGCTTGGGTGGTGTGGTAGTTTTAACACGTTAAAATTAAACTACAGCCTATACACTATCAATTTAATACGTTAGTATTACAATACAAGAATACCTAATGGGTATTTCAACTCGAATGTTGATGTTCGTAATCTGTCTTGGACCGAGTATTCCGTCACCCCCTGTATTGTCCCTCACCCCCGACTCCGCAACTCCCCTCCCCTCCAGCCACCCAGAATTTCGGCTTGGACTGTTTTCGCACTGCGCGTGCACTGCGCGTAGGAGGAGATTTAATGTGGGGACACCGCAGGGTGGAGACCAGGCCAGGACGGCTCTATATCGCGTCACTCGCTGGGTGCTGGTGTCTCTGCAGAGCAGTGCAGTGCGGTAGAGTTAGTGCTGCACTGGCAAGCTTGGTCCACTTTTAGCCGGATGAGGTTATAATAACTAGCCCTCTTTAGCCGCATCCGGCTAAAATTCTCGTCAAGTGCCTAGAGTGATACGTGCTATGACTGGTGCATATGGCATATGTGGGTGTGCAAGACACCGCTCGGCACGCTGGAGACCACTCCGCTGTGACGATATACAGTAATATAACCCGCTCATGCCCACGGCGTGTGTGGAAATGGACGCCGATGCGTGTGTCGACAGGAAGGATTGCCGCACATGGAGTGGATATGTAACGTGATACGGCACACCTTGATAAATAGTCAGTAGATTCATACCTAGCTTAGACTTCCATGGCTGGTTAGCACATGCTCACTCACACAGACTCACCCCTCTCCACACATGCACACACTAGCACGACGCATCAGCCTGCGTGGCGAGGGAATACGCACTGTCTGTGACCCGTCACAGCACTTGGCGTCACTCGACTTGACTTCACTCGACTTGACTTGGCTTGACTTGGCTTAACTTGACTTGACGTAGCTTGACGTCGCCTTACTGCACTGCATCCACGCCCAGTCACCCTCACAGTCACCCTCACACTCAGTCGTGCAGTCCAACTCCCCCTCTCCGACTGACTGTTCGTGTCAAGAGCGAGAGAGCGTGATGAGTGAAACCAGCTCTGCCTGCTCAGGCAGTACATGGAGCACTCAGGACCAAGCGCGAGATCAACACCGAGATCAGAATCAATTTCAAAATCACTCACACCAGCCAAAGTCGCACTCAGTCGATACCAGCACGACTATCACCACGATCACAACCACAATCACGACCACGACCACGACCAGGACGACGAACACGGAAACTAGCGCTGATGCTGCCACCACCCGCATGACCATTTCACCAGAGGAGATTCAGGCTAGACTCGCCGAAACCTACGCACCCCCCACTAGCAACACCCTCGGGCTGTATATCCCCAAGGCGGCACTCGGTATGGGGACGAATGTGTCGAAGGAGGGCTCAACCGAGCCAGATCCAAGTATGGATGTCGCTCCAACTGACACCCGCAAGATCACACGCGTGGCAGGAAGCGTGCATGCACTCGATATCGTTGATGCAATCTTCCCCTACTCACCTGAGTATATGCGACGACGAGACCCGAACGATACAAGGTATCGAGCACCTGTGTTCGACCATATCAACGCCTCATGGAAGCTCAACAAAGCCCTCATCGCACGCATGTTCAAGTCGTGCTACCATCTCAGCACACTGACCAATCCCGACTCTGCCCGGGACCCGAACTCCATCGAAGAAGAGCTGCGCTTCAAGGCGGTCAGCTTCGGGCACCACCCTTCCACGCTCACCACAGGTGTCGTGATCCGCCGCGAAGAACTGCCCGCTGAGGCGCAGGGATTCACAGCAGCCGACTGGGCCATTCGCTTTCTTCTCGTCATTGCCAATGGCCTGGCCCTTCGGCTCCGGTCGGAAAGCAAAAAACGACTTCTCGCACTTGGTGAGAGGGCCTTACGGGACGGTTTCATATTCACTGAGCAACGTGACTCTCTCAGTCGAGCAGCAGCGGTGCAGTTCCTCCGAGAGCCGTATAGTATCGATGTCTCCCCGGAGACTAACTGGCGCGTGTCGCAAATCACGATTGACATTGAGAAGTCAGAGGCTGAGGCGATGAATCGGCAATGGGTTGGACAAGATGGAGTTAACCCCTTCGCGGGATACAAATTTGGCATCCCTGATATCGCCTGGCTGGACTACCTGCCCCGAACCGCGTGCACCAGGTGTAACAAGATGTTCCATTTGTATTGTCCGAACTGCCGTCAGCTGTGTCTCCCGTCGCTTGAGCTGGTCCAGGAGCATACGAAGACCAAGTTCGAGGGTGACGCGACCAAGCTGAAACATGCCATGGCCGCTTACGAATACCTCAAAGAGCTGCATGAAAAGCCGGTCGTGCTGCCTGCGAACATTCAGTTGGTATATCATCCCCAAGAGAAAGTCTCCAAGTCAACCGGGCTGCATGGTTGTGTCCTTGCTCCTTCTCAATGCCAGCTGATTCGATTTCCCGACGAGATTCCTGCTGAGGGCTTCGACGAGAAGAGCACTGTTGTCTTGTTTCCTACCGCAGATTCAAAGTATCTGGATGATCCCGAGATCGATGTCAATTCCATTCAGAACGTAGTCGTGGTTGAGGCAACGTGGCAAAAAGCCGGTAATGTACTTCGTCATCCGGCAATCGCACGGTTGCGAAAGATTCGCCTTAAGGAGCGGGTCACAACATTTTGGCGGCACCAAGAACTCGGCAACCAGTTCTTAGCCACGCTAGAGGCGATGTACTATGTATGTGTGGAGCTGTATGAACGACAAAAATTTGAAGGCTACTCGACACCTGTTGCTCCGCTTCGCGGTCAACTTGCGGGCCATAACCAGACGTCCACCACCATGGAGGGACAGGTGGAAGTGGCGGATGATGTGGAAGCTTTCATCCCGAGACAAGAGCGAAGGCGTGAGTCAACACACCCCACTCAAACCAACTGCGGTGCTGCCACGTATCATGAAGAAAAGCTCTGGAAAGCGACTGAGGCCGAAATTGCGCTCGCTCGGAAAAAGCTTCGCATAGAGGAGGACGCAAAAGACACAACTGAGATCCTCCCCTCAGCAACCGCAGCAGTAGCGCCAGTTACGACAGCGGCGTCAACACGTGCGGTAGCGTCAGACACCGAACAGACGTCAACTGACCAGAAGGGTGCCATCCCGAGCTCGCCTCGCGCACGGCCCAGAGTAGGAGACCTTGCAAAAAGCGTTGATCAAACAGGTGATCGGGTGCCTGAAGATCTAGCAGCAGCCGCGGCAACCTCCGCGACGAACTCTGGCCAGGGGATCTCGCACATGTATGGAGAGGAGCATCGCTATTACGGTGAGTTTGATGACCTTCTTTTGCTATATGCCCATCGATATACTCGAGTCGCACAGGGTTGTAAGGAGAGAGAGGAGAGGGCCAAAGCCAAACATCGAGTCGTAGAGGTCAAAGACGAAGTCGAAGAGGGTGAAGAAGAGGCCACACCTCAACGGTACCGACCCAAGAGTTGGAGGACACACGATCCTGCCATGCTGCATGAAATCGTCGACAGCGCACTTCGAGCTGAGAAAACCTTTTTGGAAAGATCCAAGCCGGCCTTGCACGAACAAGAGAACTTCCGTCAGCCATAAACTAATCCCTCTTCGGTAGTTAAAGGTATGAAATCAAAGGTGTATTCATTGAAAGATCTTGAACGTAGGGGCTGAAGTTGTTGGTACTATTGCATACGCAATGGAAAGATACATGAACAACATATCAGGGTATAAACTCAATCCCTCGTCGGAGGTTGACTTGGGGCGAAGTTAGTAACGGGATTCGCATGGATATACGTTCTCAGCTGGAACTATCAAACAAATATGGATTCGAGGGATGCAATGTGAATCCAAGCATCCCAGGCACAAAAAAGCAAGATATTGAAGTACACTTAGCACTTAAATCCATGCGGTATAGTGCTCTGGCATCACCGCCAGGCTCAACGGCGATGTTGCTTCAGCGGCTATTGCGGCCGCGACTTCGTCGGGAAGAAGCGATTGTCGCGATGCCTGAACTTCGAGGCCAGCTCTGGGTCTAGACTCCTCATGACTACAACCCGGATCGGATCTACCTGAGGAAGGATACATGTCAGAAGATCTTGAGCTCGGTGAATCTTTGATTGAGCCTTCGGCTTGCAAGGATGGAAGAAGCATGGGATCTTGCCCAATGATCCTCAGGCGAGCTCGATGTAGTGCGGAAACCACGGTGGGACGCAAGTAATCACTTGCCTCAACACGTTCCAGGATGCTCTCAAACACAACGTTGGCTTGCTCAGTACTGATAGCAACAGGCACGGATGCATCGTGATGACCTAGCACGTCTGCATCCTTGGAATCTAGGTAAGCTCCACCTAGCGAAGTACTCATGCGTATATCTGCATGATCCTCGTGTGAGTCTATGCTATCATCTTCAACCGTTGCTGAAGCATCTGCATCCATAAGTGGTACCGAGTTATGTACATGACCATCGTCGACATGTGCTTCATCGGTGTACTGAGGGCCCAGAGTGTCAAGCAGACGCATGAGGACTTGGAGGTCTTGTGAGTAGGTTGCGAGTGAATACGCGATTTCGTCGAAGTTCGTATCGTATTCCTTCGCAGATTCATGCATTTTCTTGCTGATCTGTCCGAAAGTCTCCAATACAGTTCTGGTGCTACAGCCATGGTTACGAACGCGATTGTTACTTGTGACGTGTGTTCCATCCATGGAGGTGCCCGCGGTTCGCACAGTCTGGTTACCAAATGGCGCCAGACTTGGGCCTCGTCCTCGGGCACCAGCCTCTGACGGGGGAACAGCAAAGATGCTCTCAATATCGGATGCCAGCCTGTCTACGATGCTCACAGTTTGAAGTAGCAAACGAGAAGTAAATCCGGGAATATGTAGCATTAGGTAGGCATCATCGGGATTGCCGAGGGCTAGTGTTCGCGGGTCGATCCGCAGCGCTGTCGCGCAAGCTGAACCAATGTTTGTGATGTTCGACGACTGTTGTGGATGGGCCGAACAAAGGTTAATGTCCGGAACACCAAGTGATGAAACATTGGGCAGAGAAATTGGACTCAGACAGCCCGGCATTTCGTCTTGGCGGACACTGCTTCCTGTGACAGGTGGGACCGGAGGAACAGGCGAGTGACAAGCGCACGTGCACTGCGTAGGGTTCGTGAGGTCGAGTGGGGTGCTGGTCGCACCAGGTCCTAAGGGCGAGCTAGCCATAGACGTCTGAAGGGGCGAGTACTCCTGAGTTGAATCATCTCGTGACTTTAAGGAAAGCCCAATGGATGCACATGCCAGAAGTGCCTGCGTGGAGGATGAGAATGTGCTGGAACTCAGTGCCTTCTGCCTTGCCTGTGCACAGGCCTTCAGCGTGGGTTTGAGAATATGATCCACTACAGTTGGTAGCTTAAGTTCCTGCAATTTCGACCAAGACCGCCTTACACGCGACAGTTTGCCGACGATGGCCTGGGTGGAATACCGGATGGCCGACAGATGAACCTGCTGGCCGCACATGGCTGAACCCAAGTTCGAGAGAATCTTGGCTTCGTCTAGATCGGTCGAGTTGCTTGCTCGGATCGCACGTGCGATGGATTCAGACACAACCGCCGCTACAACGTGCGGAGTTGTACTTACCGAGGGTAAGTTTGCAGCGAGAGACTGAACATGCGATAGAGCGTCAAGTACGGCGACGGGCGAGAGGTTGGCTAATGAAGGCGCTCGGAAAAGTGGTTGGGGCAGCCAATAGAACTTCATGCTGTTAACGTCGTGATTGCGGTGCTTGAAGAAATCCAGCGGCTGCATATCGCGATGCTTGGCTGAATAGGGTGGCATCTCTTTGGGGTTGAATCCTGGAGGCAAAGGGACCGTATGAGACTTCTGGAACGGGCATTCTAGATGAAGCAATCCAGTGTTGTACAGTGAAGCGAGGGCAAAGTTGAGTTCGGATTCAATGAAGGATCTCCATTCTTGCCCTCCACCTTCGACTGGCTTGATCTGCTCCTTATACCTGAGATTGTTATCGAGTGACGAATGCACCGTAGAAATAGCATCCTCTCCAAGCAAAGAACGTGCCTGGTGTAGCAAGCTTTCCAATGAATATACTGGAAGCATTGTGCGTACTTCGCTAGGGGTTTGGGCGCAATCATCTTTGTTGTTGATGCTTGGCACACAACCACCGACCGCCTGAGATGGATGTGCAGAAGGTAGATCCAGTAGTGGAATGAACTTACACAGTGTTGCGGTCGCTGTTCTGACTGCATACGGTAGAAGGGCATCGCGTGACGTTCCGGGTGTTAGCGATCCGTTCTCAGACACGGGAAGCAGGGACGCCGCAATGGACCTCGCTACTGAAAGAAGAGCTCCGAAATGCGGCGAGTACGATGATGAAGGTTCATGCATCTGCAGTGATGAAGCTGGCGTATGCGAGCTCGCGGGCTGTTTCAAAGCGGTCACGATACGGGCTAATAAAACTAGAGTACAAAGCGTGACATTGACCTGGGTGGTGCGCTTAACGTCGGGGTTGATGATGGTACCACGAGGTAGCACCTGCGGCGTCTGGGGTTGATCCACTCTTGAGTTCGGATCTGCTGCATGCAGTACAGATGAAGCTACCATTCGCTCAAACTTTTCGTTTTCAAAAATAACTGACATCGCCGGTTTGGATTGCGGGGGCAGAAGTGCCTCTCCATCAGCGATAATCGAGGACACAGGCAGTTGATGCTTAGATCGAGCTCTATACCACTCGCGTACGCATGGTAAATTTCGGACTGCCTCGATTGTTCGAGTGCACAGCGAGAGCTCGTCGATCACAACAGATGTGATCGTGAGGTTCGAGAGTTGCGACCATTGAGGATCGATGACAAGATATTCGGGAATGCGGACAACTACCCTACGATTCTGGCCATTCGGATTCTGGAAGGTACTGCGATTGCTTTCGTCATCGGTTGTGGAACTCAGCCCGTCGCCAGCCTCAGTCGCAGAAGTCGCGTGCTTCGCTTCGCGTACCTCTGACTCACCCAGTTCCTCCTCACCAGAGGTCCTCTGGTGGACTGTGAGGGGGGCGAACTGAGCTAATCGAGTCGACGTCGTTCGTACTCGAGTAATTAGATGCCTGAGGTTCATAGCAGATGTTCGAATTAACTCAAGAGCCCGTTGATGCATATTCAGCATGGCGGGTGATCGAATACGATGAATAATTGGGAGATGCGAATGCAGGCCAAATGCGGTCAACGAGCACAACAT
>Ga0182741_1002140_pt1 | contig 23729 bp, 27 predicted proteins | sample eDN5th37CBELigOP_FD_128874 | JGI IMG/M metagenome (GOLD analysis project Ga0182741, IMG submission 128874) | Enriched Organic Plus compost microbial communities from Emeryville, California, USA - eDNA 5th pass 37_C BE-Lig OP (version 2) (version 2) ... | reverse complement strand
TCGCGCCACTGGCGGACAAGGGTGAACATGTAGGCTCTACGCTCTTTCATTTCAATAATATTTTGGGCGTAAAACTACAGACAGTCAATCAATCTGGAAATATGTGGTTGGTCGGGCGGATACGTTGCTGGTGGAGGAGATTAAACAGGGTAATGATCGGGTGGTGGTTTGCAACCAGTGCTCCACGTCTGGATCTCCGTCGCTTCGCTAGGATCTCCTAGGCCGTGTCTGCACTGGTTGCAAACCAGTAGGGGTAGGGGTTGGGGGGTGGATCTGGAGCGTTAACTTCTCCCTAAGCAGCTTAGCAAGTCCACAAGGAACCTAGTGGCGTGACCAAAGGGAGCGTTACAGTTCCGTTGGGCACTTATTTTCTCCCTAAGCAGTTTAGCAAGTCCACAAGGAACCTAGTGGCGTGAGTGAAGCGAGCGTTACAGTTCCGGTGGGCTTGCTAACTGCGACCCCGTCCCAGTTGCGTTGCGTAACCAAAGCGCAACCAGAACGATCACCGAAAAACAAAGAAATGAAAGAAAACCAAGAAACAGTCGGCCTACCCGAAGCGGGGAAACCGGCAATTTACGAACAAATCAAAGAAGGACTCGCGGTGGCGAGCCAACTAATCATTGCTTCACCGTTGAAGCTGCCGCCCAAACTTGTAGTGGTAGCCAAATACCTCGCACTGGCGCTGGGTGTATTGGAAGCGGTGGAAGGCGCAGCCAAGGATAGGAGGGACGGCGATGAAGACTAACCAGCAGCTTGGTATCGGCACCACAGGTGGAACACTACTGAGTGTGATCGGCCAGTTGGGCGTGTATGATATGCTGCGCACGGCGTTGCTCGCCGCCATTGGTGCCGTGGTGAGCTTTATAGTGACGTGGCTGCTGCAACGTCTATGGCGAAGACGCCAGTAGCCGGTTGAAATTTCGTCAAGCCTGAAGAGACCGCCTACGGGTGGCATCTTCAGGCTTGGTGTTTTTAATCGCGTTTCCCGCTGCGATACAGGTGTCTTATGGCTAACATGCTCACAGATTAACTATCGATTATGTGAAAAAAATAAGGTCACCTTCCTCCAGGTCAATCCCATTAGCTTTGCCGAATTCCTGTCGATAGATAGCCCACAGCTATTCGAATACCTGGATGGTATCGATAAACTGGAACCATTGCCCGATATTTTCTTTAATCCGCTCGTAGATAAGCTTAAAACCTATTTTATATCCGGAGGCATGCCCGAGGCGGTAGCCACACTGGTAGCGACGGGAGATGTACAGGCCACACAGCAGGTATTGCAGGATATATTGAATGCCTATGTGCTCGACTTTTCAAAACACGCAGACAATAAAGATATACCGAAAATCCAATACATTTGGTCTTCGATCCCATCGCAGTTGGCCCGTGATAATAAAAAATTCCTGTATCAAACGGTACGTGAAGGAGCGAGGGCAAGGGACTATGAAGATGCGTTGCTTTGGCTTTCGCATGCCGGGCTGCTGCGTCGGCTCTCTTTGTTGGATCCCATTGCTGTAAAGGAGGGCAACCGTCTATTTACTGAATTCAAAGGGGCGCTGACCGAAAATTTTGTGTTGCAGCATCTGGTAGCTTGTTTTGAAGGCACACCTCGGTATTGGACGTCAGGGAATCAAGCTGAGGTCGATTTTCTGTTGCAGGTGAAAAATGACATCATTCCCATTGAAGTCAAGGCAGAAGAAAACGTAAGGGGCCGAAGTCTCACGATTTATAACCAGCACTATAACCCGCCCGTACGACTTCGGTATTCCCTAAGGAACCTGAAAATGGACGATGGCATGTTGAACATTCCATTGTTCATGGTCGATTATACGGAGAAATTGCTCAACCTTCGGCGCTAACCGCCTTTTTTGCATTTATCGTTTCATCACCGCTACAGCCTGCATCCCCCTTTGGCTACGCATAGCGGTATACGAAACCCGATCGCCCGTATTCAGTTCCATATCAGGCTGAGCAAGGCTTTTGACGTGTACAAAAAACCGCTCCTTTGTTTGTTCGTCAACGATAAAACCGTATCCTTTGGCCGGATCGAAATAGCTGATAACGCCGGTCGGCAATTCCTCGGAATCCGCCGGTGCGGCTTTCGGAATATCAATGACAATTTCTTCGGCTGCGATCGTGTACGATTTTTTGGGATCGGGCGGTGTTTCCGAAAGGTTTCCGTTTTCATCAACATAAGCCATCATTTCGTCAAGGCTTTTCCCTTTGGTTACGGTGTTCCGCCGTTCGTCTCTCCGTAATTCTTTTTCTCTTCTTCTTTCGATTTTCTTTTTTCTTCGTTCTCTTTTACTAAATGTTTCTGCCATTAATTATTGATTTTTTGATAAATACTATATTTTTCATGGATATCGGGCGCATTACCATACCCCAGTATGGGCCACGGGAACCGTGCCGCGACTTTGCCGCAGGCCATACCCGGATTTACAGAAAATTATTTTCAGAAAGCGCAGCTGAATCGCAACGCCAAAATGTTCTTATGAGCGTAGTTTGCCATGGAATTGAGCGAATATACAAAAAATAAATGACTTGCGGAGTTAGGTTGTTACGCTTATGCCCGGCCCTAATATAAAAAACCGAAAAGCCAAAGAGGGATTTTATTGCCAAACCCAGTTTCTAAATCATCGGCAGCTATAATATAATCGCCCGTATCAGCTACCTGCTTCGCTGATTTGCCCTTTCCACCGATTTCTATCGTTACAGCTCCCACTTTGAAATCACCAGATTTTGGCGACCATACATTGGCGCCACTATTTAACAGTTGGTTCAACAGAAACGTTTCACGGAGATTACCTCGGTCCGGATTAGGGTTCATAGCAAAGGCAAGGTTGGTATTCTCAAGATACAATTTCTCCGGTTTCTGCAAGCGCGACATGCCTTTGCCTTCGACCGTCAATATATTTAACAGCTTGGCATCCTTCAATTGATGGATATACTCGTAGATCCTATCGCGGACAATATCGAGTTTCGACGCCAACGCCGAGATGTTGGGTTTGAAAGGGTTGATACCAAGTGGTAGCCGTATCGAGCAGACTGTGGTTATAAAAATAGGTATGATCGGCAGTTACATATAGCGCTTTGCTGAACGAGTCACCTAAATCATATTTAAGGTGTTGCAGCATCAGGGTGGTTTTTCCAGCGCCACGGGGCCCCTTTTATACCAATCATCCGCAATTTCCAATTAATTTTACCGTGCAGGAAACGTCTGAATTCATTGCTTACCGAAGCCAAAAGGCCTTGTTGAAAGATAAATAGTGACTCCATGCTGTTGTTTTGAAACTACAAAAATCTATCCTCGCCCGATAAGAGACGTCGCTATCGAAATACTCCGTTGTAGGTATTTGTCTTTTCCGCCCCCGCAGTTTGTCCCCTTTTCCCAGCCACATTGCTGAATTGTCCCGGTATCTTTGCGTAGACATTGATCAAAACAACACAGCATGGGAAAACTAATTGCAGCAATCAATATGACGCTTGACGGGTTTTGCGACCACACGTACGGCATTGCAGACGATGAACTTCATGAGCATTACAGCGAACTGCTACGCAGTGCCGGTATCATTCTATACGGAAGGATAACCTACCAGCTGATGGAATACTGGCCACCGATCGTAAAAAATCCTACGGGCAACAAAGCAATGGATGAATTTGCGGTGATTATGGACAGTGTTCCCAAACTAGTATTTTCCCGGACGCTGAAACAGGTGGATTGGGAAAGTGCACGGATCGCAACGCGCAGCTTCGAAGAGGAGGTTTTGGCACTCAAGCAACAATCGGAGAAAGATGTTTTTATTGGCAGCCGGAGTTTGATCGTGGCCGCAACAGAAGGTAAATTGGTTGACCAATACCAACTCTGTGTCCATCCCGTTATCGCCGGGAAAGGGTTGCCGTTATTTAAAAACATCAGCGATATGACCTTTCTGAAGCTCATAAAGACCAAAACATTCGGTTCGGGCGCCATCGCGCTTTACTACGAGCCAACAGTTGCGCCTCATCCCTAAACGATTACCTGTTATGCCCCTTTCTCGGAGCCGTCATGTGCCAGCCTGGCTTGTGCGGGCAACGTGTGTCTTTTCCTGCGGAACAATTTATAAAACTCAAACCACAACACCGAAACCGAGGCGATGACCAGGCAGATCCCCAGTTCGGTTACACGCAGCGGCGTTACGTCAAAAAATCGGGACAGCGGGGCTACGTAAAGAATGGCAAAGAGAATAACCAATACCAGCACCGTGATGCCGGTGAGCAAGCGGTTTCGGCTTCTTAAACGCTCAAAAACACTGTAGAAAAACGAGCGGTTGACAAAGCTCAGCAGGATATTCGCAAAGATCAGCGTGGTAAACACCAGCGTTCTCGTTTTTGCTTCGTCCCCGCCGGTCTGTACGGCCAGCTGATAGGCAAACAGCACACCGGCGGTTATCACCAACCCCTGAACGATGCTGATCGTCAGTTCGCGTCCGTTCAAAAACGTGTCGGTCATGATCCGCGGCGGCCGCTGCATGGCGTTGCGTTCCATGGGTTCATTCTCATAGACAATGGAACAGGTTGGCCCCATCACCAGTTCCAGAAATATGACGTGGACCGGTGTAAAGATCTGCGGGAATACCCAGCCCAGAAACAGGGGCAGGGAAACCGTCAGGATAATGGGGATGTGGATGGAAATGATGTATTGGACGGCTTTTTTGATGTTGGCATAAATCCGCCTTCCCGCTGCAATGCCGGTGATCAATTTACCTAAATCGTCATTGGTAATCACCAAAGCGGCGGCCGATTTGGCGATCTCCGTCCCTTTGTTGCCCATGGCCACCCCGATGTGGGCTGCTTTCAGCGCAGGGCCGTCGTTTACGCCATCGCCCAGCATCGCAACCACCTCGCCCCGTTTTTTCAGTGCGTTTACCACGGCCAGTTTGGCTTCGGGAAACATCCGGGTAAACAGCGTGGTACGTGCCGATAGCTGCATCAGTTCTTCTTCAGTATGATTGATGATCTCGTCTCCGTTTACAGGCGGCGCATCGCTGACGATCCCTGCCTGGGAGGCGATGGCGTTCGTGGTATCCGCATTATCGCCCGTGATGACCTTAACGGCGATTCCGGCCTCGTAAATCCGTTGGAATACATCTTTGATGCCTTTCTTGGGCGGGTCGTAAAAGACCGTTAGCCCCAGGAATTCAAACGGGAAATCCTGCTGTTTTTCAGGGAAGTCGCCTCCTTCGAATTGGGATTTGGCCACGCCCAGTACGCGGTACCCTTGCTGTGCGAAGGCTTTGATCTGGTCCCTAACCCGCTCCTTTTCCTTGGCTGACAGCCGGGATACGCTGAGTAGGGCCTCGGGGGCACCTTTGGCCGCAACAATCCGGTCTTTGCGGGCGTTTTCGAATACGTGCGTCATCATCGGGGGCTTCCCTTCAAGGGGATATTCATGGAACATGCGGTAGTCACCCCGCAGGTCGTTCGGCTGCGTTTGCTCATAAACGCTGTGCAGCGTTTTTTCCATGGGGTCAAACGGGGCGGGTTCGCTGCTCCACATGGCATAGCTGATGAGAGTGGACAGCTCCGGGTCGTTGAATGCGTCATCGCCATAGCGCTTGTCGGTCCGGAAATCATATAGGTCGATCAGGTGCATCGAGTTTTCGGTAATGGTGCCTGTTTTGTCCGTGCAGATAACCGTGGTGCTGCCCAGTGTTTCCACAATGCTGCTTCGTTTGATGATAATGCCTTCCTGCATCAGTTTCCAGGCTCCCAGTGCCATGAACGTGGTGAATGCAACCGGGATTTCTTCGGGCAGCACCGACATGGCCAGCGTAAGCCCGTTGAGCAGGCTCGCAATGAAGTCGCCGGTCTGATAATACCGGAAGATGCATACCATCAGGAAAATGACGATGCCGATGACGGCCATCGTTTTTACGAACCGGGCGATCTGAAGCTGCAGGGGAGAGGGTTCCGCTTTGATCGTCAATAACGATTCGCCGATCCGGCCGATCCGGGTTTCCTTCCCGATTTTCGTTACCTCGAAAACAGCCAGCCCCGACACGGTGAGCGTGCCGCTATATACCTGGTTGTCTTCCGCCTGGCTGTCTTTGAATACGGAAAAGCTCTCGCCGGTAAGCGAAGCTTCGTTGACGGAGAAATCATTGCTGTGTACAATGCGCCCGTCGGCGTTGATGATTTTCCCTTCCTCGGTGATGCAAAGATCGCCCACGGCAATTTCGTGGGTGGGGATGTCAACGACCGTTGAATTCCGGATCACGCGGCTCAGGGGCTCATTGAGTTTTTCCAGCGCTTCCAGTGCTTTTTTGCTGCGGTTATCCTGATAAAAGGAAATGGCAGATACGGCAACGATGGCGGCAAACATAAAGGCAGCTTCGCCGTAGTCGCCCACCGCTACGTAGATGAACGAGATGACGATCAGCAGGATGAGCATCGGTTCTTTCAGGATATCGATGAGCAGCAACAGCCCGGAGCTTTTGGGCGCGGCATCCAATTGATTATAACCGTATTGCTTCCGGGAAGCGGCTACTTCGCTGTCGGTGAGGCCTTTCAGGTGGCCGGGGATGTGATAAGACATACTGCTGATTGTGATGACAGGTTAAAGGTACGGATTATTCCATCGGGTAGGGTGAAACCGATCGTGACAGAAATCATTCAATTATCAGACATTGATCATTGTAACCTGCATTCCCTTAAACGAAATTTACACAGCTGATTCGTGTAAATTCTCTTCACCAATAGGGGCGCGCGGTAAAACGAAACTATTTTGTTTTTGATTTATTTTTCAGAATTTTGTTATGAACTTTTTGATTGTAAGCGCATTATCCATAGGTAGCCCGTGTCTTGTAACCCACCTGCCGGCTACCGAAGTTGGTGTTCGGACCTCACTCTTTGCGTATGAAATTAAGGGTCGATTCGGATTTCCGCCTGTTTTTGATGGGGGTGTTGTTGATCACTGCCGTGTCCCTGATTGTTATCTGGGCTCCCGGTAATGCAATGGCATGGTCGACCGCCTATATATTGTTCCTTTTATATTTCCTTTGGTTGGGCGTACGTGGCAAATATTACAATGTATTGGCCGTTATTACGACGGCGAGCGTCGTATTGACGTATTTCCTGTCCATTGAACGGGACAATTGGGGTCTGGCCACCTTTTCGGGAAGCTTTATCGCAATATGTACGGTCTGGACGGTGGTTTACTTCATGTACCGTCAAAAACGGTACATCGCGGAAGAGCTGAAAGACAAGGCCCGGCTTGACGCAATGTTCGAAAACGCAACGGAAGGTATGTTAATGGTAAACCAAACCGGGGAAATTATCCTGTCCAACACCTATGCGGAGCAATTATTTGGCTACAACCGGAATGAAATGATCGGCAGCAGCATAGAAAAGCTAATCCCCACACGTTTCGCCAGTCAGCACGCCGCACATCGGAATCGCTACCATGCCGCACCGCGCAACCGGCCGATGGGTGCGGGATTGGAGTTGTATGCGCTGCACAAAGACGGGCATGAATTTCCGGTCGAAATCAGTCTGGGTTATTTCGAGGCCGACAGGAAGACGATCGTCATCGCTTTTGTAAACGATATTTCCGAACGCAAAAAGGCCGCCGAACAGATCCGCACGGAGCAGGAACGAACCAAGCGGCTGAACGAAGAACTGGAACTCCGGGTAACGGAGCGGACCAGGGATCTGGAAACCGCCCTGGAACGGCTGAAGACAACCAATGAAAGCCTGCGAACGATGGAAGTCAACCTGCTGAAAGCACTGGACAAGGAACGGGAACTGGGCGAATTGAAATCGAGGTTTGTGACCATGGCATCCCATGAATTCAGGACACCCCTGAGTACCATCCTTTCCTCGCTTTTTCTGCTTGAAAATTACAATACCGATGAATACGAGCAGGAGAAGACAACCCATATCAGCCGGATCAAACGTGCGGTGAACAACATGACCTCCATCCTGAATGATTTCCTATCGCTCAGCAAAATGGAAGAAGGAAAAGTGGAGATCACGTATATGGGTTTGAATATCCGGCACAGCATCCTGGAGATCGTGGATGAAATGGATGCAGTGAAGAAGCGGGGCCAACTGATTCAGTACGTGCACGAAGGAGGAGTTGAAGAAATCCGCATGGATGAGCAGTTTCTTCGCAATATTCTACTCAACCTGGTGTCTAACGCGATTAAATTTTCGGGCGAGGAAGGCCGGATCAATATTACTTCCTGCATTGCCGAAGGAAAGCTGACGCTCCGGGTGGCCGACAACGGAGTAGGTATACCCGAAGAAGAGCAAAAGCATTTGTTCAACCGGTTTTTCCGGGCCAAAAATGTACAGAATGTCAGTGGAACCGGATTGGGGTTGCACATCGTGAAGCGTTATGTGGATATGATGGGCGGGACCATTACGCTGACCAGCAGCGGGCAGGGGGGAACCGTATTTACCGTGGAAATACCCGTGGTGCCAGTGCATGCGGCGTCGGGATAGCGCATTGAAACACATTCTACTTACTAAATGCTATACGCATGAAAACGACCATTTTAGTAATCGAAGACAACGAAGAAATCTGCGAGAACATCGCCGGAATACTGAAGATCGGCGGATACGATGTGCTGACCGCATTCGACGGTAAATCGGGCGTGGAGAAAGCCCTGAAACACAAGCCGAACCTCGTGCTTTGCGACATCATGATGCCCGAACTGGACGGGTATGGCGTGCTACACGTACTGTCAAGGCATCCGGATACCGCCGATATCCCGTTTATTTTTCTGACCGCCAAGGCAGAGAAATCAGACTTCCGGAAAGGCATGGGCTTGGGTGCCGATGATTACCTGGTAAAGCCTTTTGACGGGATGGAGCTGTTGGACACCGTGGCGATACGCCTCAAAAAAAGCGAGCACTTAAAAACCTCTTTCGGCACCCAGCTAGATGACATCGATGCTTTTTTGGAGAATGCGGGCCGATTGCCGGATTTGCTGGGTATTTCTGCCGAGAGACCACGGAAATCATACAAGAAGCGCGACCATATCTTTATGGAAGGCCAATGGCCCAACGAACTTTATTACATCATCCGGGGCGAAGTAAAAACCAGCCGCATCAATCCGGATGGAAAGGAATTGGTTACGGGCATGTTCCGGGAAGGGCAATTCATCGGATACGTACCCTTGCTCAAGGATACGCCTTATACCGATAGTGCCGTTGCCTTGCAGGATACGGAAGTGGGGGTTATTCCCAAACACGATTTCCAGACACTGATCCATACGAACCGCGAGATTGCTTCGAGGTTCATCAAGATCTTATCCAACAACTTGTTTGAAAATGAAAAGCGATTGCTGGAACTGGCCTACCAGTCTGTGCGGCAGCGTGTCGCCTCGGCGTTGACCTATCTTTACAGGCAGCAGGGCATCGCCGATAAGGCAATGCCGCTACTAACGGTGTCACGTAAAGACATCGCTGCCATTGTGGGGACCGCGCTGGAGTCGCTCAACCGTACACTTGCCGATTTCCGTGACGAGCACCTCATCAGCCTGACCGACGGAGGGATCAAAATTTTGGAAATCGGAAAGCTGGAACGAATCAGCCGTTAGCCAAAACGGGATGGGTTCCGAATAAAAATCACGGACGGGTATGATCGTTATCATCGGACTTCAAATCGCCGGAAGCTTAATTTAGCCATTAAGTAATTCGTTAACTTTTAAATGTTAAATACAATGAAAACCAACGAACAATTGCAACGCGACGTTATGGATGAACTGAAATGGGATCCAATGGTCGCAGCTTCGGAAATCGGCGTTTCCGCGAAGGACGGCGTAATCACACTGAGCGGATACGTGGACAGTTTTTCCAAGAAGTATGCTGCAGAAAAAGCGGCGATGCGGGTAAATGGAGTGGTGGCGGTCGCGGAAGATATCCAGGTCCGATTCAGCAAAGCCGGCCGGCGTGACGATACGGCTATCGCCGAAGCGATCCTGAACGCATTCAAGTGGAATACACTGGTGCCTGAATCAAAGTTGAAAGTGAAGGTGGAAGAGGGTTGGGTAACACTCGAAGGCGCCGTCGATTGGCAGTTCGAAAAGGATGCGGCATACAAAGCAGTGCGGGATATTGCCGGCGTACGGAGCATTACGAATGCCATTACCCTGAAACCTCGTTTGGAAAAGATTGATATCGAAAAAACAATCAGGCAGGCGCTTCACCGGAGGGCCACCGTCAATGCGGATAACATCAGGGTACGCACCGAAGGCGGCAAGGTAATATTGAATGGAAAGGCCAATACATGGAATGAGCGGCGGGAGGTCGAAAAAGCCGTTTGGGCTTCTCCGGGTGTAACCGACGTGGAGGATAACATCGCCATTACTGCGCTGTAAGTTAAATCAAGCAGTGTGTCAAAGAGCCGCATCGAGTTTAGCGGTGCGGCCCTAAAAAATAACGTTATGAAACAGCTGTTATGTCCTTTTGATTTCTCGGCAGCGGCCGTAAATGCCGCAAAATATGCAGCGCATCTCGCGCAGGACCGCAATAGAGATTTGGTGCTGCTTTACGTAGAGCAGGTATCCGCGTGGCATGGTGTAGTGCCCGAGGCACCGGGTGCGCTCCCCCTGGCCGACGACGGGGCGCGGGGCACGAAAGAACAGTTGCAATCCTATGCCGCTTCCTTAGAACACGAATTTAAGATCCGGTGTACGGCGGATCTGCGGACATACATAGCGACTGTTTCAGATGCGTTGGGAAAAGCAATTTCGCTTGGCGATTTTGAACTGATCGTGATGGGTACCGGCGGTGCAGACACGGAAATGGACCACCTTTTCGGAACAACCACCTATCAGGTAATCCGGGATGCCCGTAAACCGTTGCTGCTCGTTCCGGAAAATTGTCGGTTTGAAAAGCCTTCAAGAATTTTGTATGCTACAGACTACTGTCCGGATGACCTGAGCCATATCACCGGACTGTTGACACTGTTTGCACGGTACCGACCGGAATTGACGGTATTCCATGTCAGCAAAAAGCGGACAGCGGTCAGCGACGAAGTCTTCCGGTGCTTCCGCAACGTCCTTGAGGATGACCTGGGCCAGAAGCGGAACATCCGGTTTAAACGGGCGGTGGGCGACGATGTGCCGGGCATCCTGACCGATGTGATGCACGACTACGACCTGGTGGTATTGTTTACACGGCACCGTAACCTTGTGTCGAGCATATTTCAGCGCAGGACACTCCGTAAACTGAGCCTCTCTCCGGATTTTCCGATGTTGGTGTTCCCCTACCAAATGGACCGCTAAGCCATTGCTTCGTGGCTTGTACCATCACTCCATCACCAACACACTGGCACCCCTTTTATTTTTCCATTTCAGGTTAACCAGCGCCTGATTGGCCATTTCAAAGGGATAAAGCTGGATGTCGGGCCTGAGGGGAATGGCGGCTGCAAGTTTGAGAAACGCACTGACGTCCTCGCGGGTGATATTGGCAACGCTTTTGATTTCTTTTTCCATCCATAGATGTTCGTGATAGCGCAGTTCAAGCAGTGCATGCTGGTCGGTCTGCTCTTTACGGATGGCATTGATGACCAATCTTCCGCCGGGTTTAAGGTGGCGCAGGGCGCTCAGAACCGATGTCCAAACGGGTGTGGTGTCGATGATGGCTTGGATGGGAAACGGAGGAGTGTCGGTGGTGTTTCCTGCCCAATGGGCACCCAGCGACCGGGCGAAGGCCTGCTCTTCGGAACTGCGGGCAAAGACCAGGATGCGTGACGATGGATAAAGATAGCTTGCCGTCTGGAGCACCAGGTGGCCGGATGCCCCGAAGCCGGTAAGCCCCAATGTATCTCCGTCTCTGATGCCGGCAAGCTTCAATGCCCGGTACCCGATGGCTCCGGCACACAAAAGCGGCGCGGCCTCAGCGTCCGAAAACACATCGGGAAGGGCATAGGCATATTTTTCATCGACCACCATGTATTCGGCATAGCCTCCATTGGCATCCCGGCCGGTAGCCCTAAATTCCGGGCACAGGTTTTCCTGCGCCCGTTGGCAATATTCGCAGGTGCCGCACGCCGAATAAATCCAGGCTACGCCCACCCGATCCCCTACGGCGAAACGGCTGGCTTCGTACCCTCGTTGGTGGATATGCCCCACCACCTGGTGCCCGGGGATCACCGGATAATAAAGCGGCACCGTCCGGCCCTCGATTTCATCCAGTTCGGTATGGCAGACCCCGCAACAGGATACCCGGATGAGGACATCGGTGGGGCCTGGTTCGGGTAGCGGCAGTTCGACCGCTTTCAGCGGACGGCTGTCCTTGCTAAGGTCAGATACACCGTGAAGTCTCCATGCTTTCATCACTACAGTTTATCGGCTACTGCCACAGTTCAAAACTGATCTTGCAGGTAATGCGGTATTCGGTGATTTTTCCGTCTGCTACGGTGGCGCTCTGATCCACGATGTAGACGGAACGGACGTTTTCCAATGTTTTGCAGGCCTCGTTGATGGCTGCTTGGGCGGCATCTTCCCAACCGGTGGTCGAGTTGGCCAGTACTTCGATGACTTTTAAGACAGACATAATGCATGTATTTTTATATGTGAACCAATTGAATTACGTGCAAGTTATTGCCATTTGCGTGTTTTCGGGATGACCGCTGTCATAGCCGGTTGGGAATTTTGTCATATCGGAGCAGGTCACCATCCCCGGCGAGACCATCGCTGTGTAAAGAGGTTATCAATGATATCAATCATCGGAAGCCGGGGTAACCGTCATTCGCCGCTACACATCGGTCGGCTTACTTTCGAAGTGAAATAGTTCATCACATAAATCATTTAAAAAATGAAAACGCTTCTGATACCCACAGACTTTTCACGGCATGCGTACCAGGCATGCCTCTACGCCGCAGGAATGGCAGCCAGGCACGGCTGGAAACTGCACCTGCTGCACGTATATCAATCGTTTTATGCCGTATCGGCGTATCCCGGCGTTACCGGGGCCGCATGGGTTGAAATAAAGGATGCCACAGACCAGCAAATGGCGGAACTTATAGAGAAATTGAAAAAGCAATTTCCTGCCATTTCCATATCCGGTGAAAACCGGGAAGGGACAATGGCGGATACGGTCGCTAATTTTGCGCGCGAAAAAAATGTAAATCTGATCGTGATGGGTACACAGGGTGCCACGGGCCTGAAATACGCCGTGTTGGGCAGCAATACGTTTGCCGTCATCCTTAAATCACCGGTTCCGGTGGTGGCCATCCCGGCCAGGATATCCACATTCCGCATGGATCGGGTAGGATTTGCGGTGAATTACCATGCCACTGAGGTTACAGCGCTGGAGGATTTTACGACATTGATAGATCGTCCGGTGGTCATTACCCTGTTTCACTTTTACGAAAAGGGAAAACAGGAAGAGACAAAAAAAATGCAGAAATGGGCAAAACGTTTCGAAAAGATCGCAACCGGTTCAGATGCGGAATTACAGTTCAAGCTGGCAATCTCCCGCAACCTCCCGGTGAGCATCAACCGCATGGTTGCCCGGGAGCAGTTGGATGCGCTGGTGATGACCCCGATGGACAAGCCGTTCTTCAGCCGTATGTTTTCGAAACAACTGATCAAGGTTATCGCCCACAAACCGACCGTGCCTGTGTTCTTCATGAAAACCGACGAGCGGTAGGGATAAGTTGGTGCAGGACCCATCCTGCACCAACGGTTGGCTATCTTAGGAAACCGGTATGGCACGCGCCGGTTGCTCAGGGGTTTCCTCGGTCTTCGGAATCGTGATTTTAAGGATGCCATCGGTATAGGAAGCGCTGATATCGGATTCTTTCACCGAATCGGGCAGCGTAAACGAACGGCTGAAGGAATTGAATGAATACTCCTTGCGGGAGTAGCCGTTTTTCTTTTCTTCTTTCTCTTCCTGTTTCTCGCTGCTGATGGTCAGGGTATGGTTTTCTACCTCCAATTTGAAATCGTCGCGCTTCAATCCGGGCGCGGCCAACTCAAGGAGGTAAGCCTGGGGCGTTTCGGAGATGTTTGCCGAAGGTACGCTCAACCCAAGGCGCCTGCTGAACAAACCTAAATCTGAATCGAAGAAATCGCGATCCCAAAAGGAACTGATTGGACTCAGCCAGTCTGACATCACCGACGGGAGACTGGTCTTTTTTCTGACTGTAGTACTCATAACTTGTATTTTTTGGCTAAGGTACCCGAAACGGTAACGCCCCTGAATGACAAAAATCACCGATGCTGCAGAGATTGATCATGCGGAAAGCCGGATTGCCGTGCCATATTTGAACAACAGAAATGTTAATTTTTTCAGTCATGGAAACAGACACAACCATCCGGAAAACGCTGTTGGGCCTGATAAAGGCCAACGAGATACTGAAGACCAAAGACATTGCGGTTGATGTAAATCAGGGCGTGGTCACGCTGAAGGGGTGCGTGCGGAATATGCGGGAGAAAAGAGAGGCCGAGCGGCTTGCGAAATATCTCCGGGAAGTGAGGGCTGTAGCGTTAGACCTACAGGTGGAATGTAAGGAGGCCGACGATGATACGCGCATCGCGGCTGAAATTGCGGAGGCATTTGTGTGGGACCCACGACTGGCCGGAGAACGAATCAGCGTAGCGGTGGATAACGGCTGGGTGACATTGGATGGAGAAGTGGACGACTATTGCGGAAAAGTTGCCGCTTTCAATGCGGTCAATGACATCGAGCAGGTCAAAGGGATATCAAACCGGATTACCGTTAGGGTGCAAACAAAATATCAAAGACCACTACACGTAACAACATGACAACTATACAGAAACAGATGCAACTGCCATCAAAAGAACAACTGTTGCGCGCCTGCATTGCAAAGCAGCGGGCGCTTATTGCAGATTTCAACCGAGGAATTAGGGAGCTTGATGGGGGCGGATCAACGGAATATGGTGCCGACCAACCGGGACTTGTCGAGGAAGTGGCCCTGCGGCATCGGCAGCTGACAGACCAGCTGTTGTTTGCCCGCGAAGAGCTGAAGGTCCTGGAAGGAATGCACCTTTGGCTGGAAGAGCGCTATGACGAGGTGCAGTTGGGGAGCGTGGTGGCAACTGACAAGGGACTGTTTTACATTTCCGTCAGTATCGAGCGGTTTGAGGTGGATGGGACGCCTTTCATTGGCATTTCCCCCCAAAGCCCGCTGTATAGGGCAATGGCCGGAAAAAAGAAAGGGGATTCATTTGCATTTGGCACAGAGGTGTATCAGATTCTGGAGATATGCTAAACGGGGAAATGCACGGGTAATAAATTGTATAAAAAGCCATGGTCACGGTAAAAAGGGAAGGAGTGCTGCTCGAAAAGACCGTTTTGGGGTTTGAAAGCGCTGCGGTGTTCAACCCGGCAGTTTACCAGGACGGCGATGAGGTACATCTGTTTTACCGGGCGGTACGCAGGGGGAATTTTTCCACCATCGGCTATTGCCGTTTGCAGGGGGCATTACAGGTTGTGGAGCGTAGCAAAGTACCGCTGATCATTCCGCAGTATCCTTACGAACGCCAGGGAGTGGAAGACCCCCGTATTGTCAAAGTAGACAATAGCTATTACCTTTCATACACGGCTTACGACGGCATTACCGCGTTGGGTGCTTTGGCGGTTTCGGAAGACCTCCGGCACTTTGATAAAAAAGGAGTGATTGTACCCGAAGTAAACTTCAGGCGGTTTTCCGAATTGGTGCAAAGCGGTATGCGGTTGAATGAAAAGTATTTCAGGGAGCATCGCGAATACGCAGCCCATGGCTTATTGACGGCAGGGTTAAATTTATGGGATAAAAATGTTATTTTTTTTCCGGCCCGGATTGACGGAAACCTCGTATTTCTCCACCGGATCCGTCCGGGGATACAAATCGTCTCCGCCAGGAATATCCCTGACGAGCTGACAACCGATTTTTGGGAACGGTACCTGCTTAACTTTTCAGACCACATTGTCATGGAGCCTAAATATCCCCATGAATCCAGCTACATCGGCGCCGGATGCCCGCCGTTATTGACGGATGAGGGCTGGTTGCTGATTTACCACGGTGTATACGATGGCCCCGAAGGGTATGTTTACCATGCGTGCGCCGCCTTACTTGACAGGGACAATCCAAGCCGGGAAATTGCCCGCCTTCCCCGGCCGCTTTTGTCTCCCGAGGAAGACTGGGAAAAGCGGGGATATGTAAACAATGTTGTATTTCCTACAGGTACAGCCATATTCGGAGACCGGCTCTACATTTATTACGGTGCCGCAGACAGTCGGATAGCGGTGGCCTCGGTAAACCTGAAGGACCTGCTACAGGAATTGTCAGCGTCCAAATCGTTTTATTAATTTACTTATTATGCCCGGTATTATGTCCAGCAAAATTGCATTTATAACGTCCTATCCACCCCGTGAATGTGGAATAGCCACCTATAGCCATGATTTGATCGAAGCGCTGCGCACCTGTGCACAGGTGCCGTTCGACTCGCTTGTTTGCGCGTTAGAACCCCAGGGTAGGCGGTATTTTTACGATACGGAGGTCAAGTATACACTTTGTGCCGATTCACTTGAAGATTACCCGGATATGGCCATGGAGATCAATGGAAACCGCGACATACGAGGCGTATTCATCCAGCATGAATTTGGCCTTTTCGGTGGCGAATATGGAGACCACCTGCTGTTATTGCTTTACCACCTCAGTAAACCCGTGATCATTACCTTCCACACCGTACTGCCCGCTCCCGGTTACCCGCTTCTGAAAACGGTTCGTGCAATCAGTGAAGCCGTTGATAAAATCATCGTCATGACCAAGCATGCGGCCGATCTTTTGGTCGCTGACTATCAAATTCGGCCTGAAAAGATTGCCGTTATCCCGCATGGTATTCACAAAGTTCCAAAGGAGATGGACAAACAGCGGTTGCGGAGGCGGTACGGATTACCTGTGAGCGGCCGGATACTGGCAACATTTGGGCTTCTGAGCCGGGGCAAGAGTATTGAAACGGCACTGCAGGCGCTGCCATCGGTAATCGACCGGTTTCCCGACACGCTGTACCTGGTCATCGGCGAAACGCATCCCGAAATTGTGAAACGTGAAGGCGAGGCTTACCGAAACCTGCTGAACTACCTGGTCAGTGAGCTCGGTCTTGACGGCCATGTCCGCTTTATAGACCGGTACCTGCCAACCCGTGAATTACTTGAATACCTCGCCTTATCCGATATGTATCTGTTTACTTCCAAAGACCCGAACCAGGCGGTTAGCGGCACATTTGCCTATGCGCTCAGTTGCGGGTGTCCGGTGGTATCCACACCCATCCCGCATGCAAGGGAAGTGCTGACGGAAGATTTGGGCATCCTGGTAGGATTTGAGCAGCCCGGGCAATTTGCAGCAGCAATCACCGAGCTGCTTGCGGCGCCTCAACGACTTCAGCAAATGCGTAGCAGGGCGTTGCAGGTCATGGCGTCATCCACGTGGGCTGAGGTAGCGAAAGCGCACTACCGGATATTCTGTGAGTTGAATATGCTTCCGGCGGCAGAGGCAGTAACCGCAGTTCCTTCGGCACGTGAGAAATCCAGATCCCGCGAAACTACCAGACAATCCCGGATTGGGGCAGCACTATGAAAACGATTTTGATGCTTACAGATTTCTCTCCACAGGCAGCGGCGGCCGCAAATTACGCGTTCAGGCTGGCAACGCGGATCCATGCCAATGTTATGCTGTACCACGCGTTTACGATGCCCGATCCTTCGGACAAGTCATTCAAATCGTGGTCGGTGGAAGATTATTTTTTACGGAAGGAGAGTCTTGCTACCACGTTATCGGCATGGGCGGAGCGCCTAGTCAATTCTGCCCATCCATCTTCCGGAGATTTCACGCCAACTATCTCGTGTGCGAGTGAACTGGGCGAGTTAACCGATGCTGTACAAAGCCACATTTTTGCCAACCACGATGTTGTGTTGGCTGTGGTGGGGATACATGGACGGCACCGGGCAACCCGTTTACTTTTCGAGAACAACGTGAATCGCATGCTCTCAATGGGGATGTGCCCGGTATTGGTGGTTCCCGAGGGCGCTGCATACGAGGATCCGTCTTATGTATGTTTCGCAACGGACTTCAGCCGGTCGCACATGCGTGCGCTTCACTCATTGAGCAGCCTGTGCACCCATTTCGGCTCGGAAATTTCATTGGTATGGGTATCCAATAAGGTGAAGAAACCCGGAGACGTTCCCGATGCAGTTCGAGACTTCCTTACTGAAGTGTCAACAGCGGTTGGGTATCCGAAACTGTACTACCGGCCCGTCCGGAATCGGTTTGTGGTTAATGGACTGTACCGGTCAAGCCTGCACGGGCCCTGCGATCTGTTTGTCCTTGTGCACCGGGTGCGGAGCCGATGGTACAGGATAACTAAGGGAAGTACCACCCGGCAACTGATTCATCGGGTGGAGATGCCGCTGTTAGTTTTTCCCGAGGCGATGGCTTCCTATCCCGTATTTTGACCTTGCCACGCCGATGTGCCCCTCGGTTGATGATTGACTAATGTCATCCTTCGACGTGACCAACGTTACCGCTATTTACGAAAGGGGTTCCTACTTTTAAAGCTATTAGGAAACAGGTTATTTTAATTCAAAAGTTATGGCAAAGTTAGCAAACAAGGTCGCCATTATCACCGGAGGTTCCGGTGCGATAGGCTCTACTACAGCAAAATTATTTTTGGAAGAAGGTGCAAAGGTGGTTCTCGTTGACATCAACGAGGAAGCGCTTGAAAAAGTTGCTTCTGAATTGGATAGTCCGGATGTCAGCTATGTGGCGGCGGATGTTTCCAAGTCTAGTGATGTCCAGAAGTACGTCCAACATGCGGTAAGCAAGTTCGGAAAGGTTGACGTGTTCTTCAACAATGCAGGAATCGAAGGCGTTGTAAAGCCCATCACCGAATATCCGGAAGATGCATTCGACAAATTGATCGGTGTGAATGTGAAAGGCGTCTGGTTGGGTATTAAATATGTTTTACCCGAAATGAACGATGGCGGAAGTATTATCAATACGTCGTCCGTGGCCGGTCTGATGGGATTCGGATCGATGAGTGCCTATGTGACCAGCAAGCACGCGGTGATTGGTATTACGCGTACCATCGCACTGGAGGCGGCCCCGCGTGGTATCCGTGTCAATTCCATCCACCCAGCCCCGGTAGATAATCGCATGATGCGCTCCCTGGAAGAAGGTTTCGCGCCCGGTGAAGCAGCATCTGTCAAAAAAGGTTTCGAGGCCACCATTCCATTAGCTAGATACGCAACCAATGACGATATCGCCAGAGGCGTGCTGTTTTTAGCTTCCGATGACAGCAAGTTCATCACCGGGATGAAACTGGTTGTGGATGGTGGGATGGCCATGGAATAGCGATTTAACCACCGCTTATAGTTGAGGTCGGAATGAAAAAATCTAAGTTTTCGCTTTTTTCAAACAGAAATGATATTTTTGCACCCACATTACCGGCCTCATCGGGGTGTAGCGCAGCCCGGTAGCGCGCTTCGTTCGGGACGAAGAGGCCGTGGGTTCGAATCCCGCCACCCCGACTAAAACGACAAATGGTGCCATTGGAAGACAAATGGTGCCATTTTTCATTTTAATCCCTTTTTTATTACTATAGCAACGCTTCCTGTAAAAATTCCCTTTAATTAAAGAATCACCATATCAGTATTTTTGAGCTTATTTTGATTCAAAAGGCAAGAATATGGAAATATGTTGAAAGGATTCGAACCATGTCCACGCTTTTAAATATTTTCTTTTTTTCAACCGATCTTGATTTTGATAGAAATACAAATTTCTGCAAATTTTAACAGGAAGCATGAAACCATGGCGGCATTTTGAGATGATATTTTATTCCCTTTGCTCAATTCAATTTTTATAACTATCGGGCAACACGGGGACGATGGGGCAGCTGTCAAGCAATGCGGCCGTCTGTTCCAACAGTTCCACCTTATCAAGTTTCAGCAGCCTCCGGCAGGTGTTGATGTATTCGGAAATGACCTGAGAGGGGATTTTTGGGATATCGGCAAGCAATCCTTTGGCAATGGCCCTTTTTCCGGTGCGGAGTTGTCGTGCAGGTATATCAGCACGTTGGTGTCCACTGCAAAAGGTTTAGCCATCGTAGTCATTGGCTTCGTCCCGGTCAAAGGAGAATCCGCTCAAATCCACGAGAGAGGATTTGGTCAGGGCTTCAATCCGGCGGAGACGCTGCGCCCTGCTCGGTTCCTTTTTCGCCGTTTCGATTTCAAAGGCAATCACTTCCACCGTCTTGCCGACCATCTCTTCGGGCAGTTGCACGGTGACAGACCGTTTTTTCGGGGTTATGATCTCACGTAACATCATGCGATAAAGATAATGATAATTTTCCAAAATACAATTGATGGATGATAGCGATACTACTTCGCATGACAGCTACATCACGACGACGTTTATTCCCTATAATATCAACGACACCGCAGTAAAACGACTGATACAGGTGGCGATGCTTCCCCATAGGGAAACTTTGCAAACTTTGCAGGACGGCAACGATGATACGTTGTCCACTCGATACGGCAACATCGTAGGAAAGTACCTTTGAGTGCGCAATGTGGGTGCTCCCCCAAACAGGACGAACGCACGAGGGGTGCGTTTTGTGGAGTGTTCAATGGTGTAACAGGCTATTTCCAGAACATCCGAAACTACCGCGGGACGAAAAGACAAGTTCAAATCCATCATGGGCGGCACGGCCTTGCAGCGTTCGGCAGCGGTGTTGGTGCTTTGCAGCGAATTTGCACGGCTCGGATACGAGGCTTTGGCCCTCAACTGATGCCCAGAAAAAATTATATTTCCCTTTAATCTCAAGTCTTTTGGTAAAAGACTGAACAATGGTTGTTTAAACTATACTTCAAAACGCTCCCGAATCTCCTTTTCTTGGATTTTATTGATAAATCCATTTGCCTTTAGGGAAAAAATCATTTCTTCTAATTGCTTTTGGTAGGAGATATTCGGTGAAAAATGTCAACTGATTATGCATGAAATAACCAAGTTGTCTAGGTGTCGGTCGTGATTTAATAAATGACATTATTCAAGTCCATCTTTTCCATTTCTCTCAATAAAATCCCCAATTACTTTCAAAATCCCCCCTAGGGATGGCTGCGGCCGTGAGTGCGGGGCTGCGGGCCGCAGCCACTCCCGCCATCCAAATGAAAACAAGGTATAAAGTGCCGGCTTCATTTAGTTGAGATAAGGATGGCTGCGGCCACTTTTTGCTGACGATTTACATAATTGTGATTGGAATTCTTTAGTTTTGGGTGTAGCTAGTTAGGGGAAGATTACATGATCATTCCCTCGGCGAAGGAACGTTTGGAAAAGTTCAGGAATAGGGAGGAACAATGATATTGAAAGAAAGGATCGGCTGTAGTTACCTGAAATACCTGCTTACCGGGGTCTTTTCAGCCTTGCTGGTTATGGGGTATGCGCAGGAAGAGGAGGAACCGCAGGAAGAGAAGCAACAACCCAGTGGGCAGCAGGACGAAAGGCAACCTACGCTTATGGATTCCATCGATGTCGTACGTGATTACCGGCCGATGCTGGCCGATGCCGTAAAGATCCGCAGGAGCCCGGATATGCGTATCGACCGAGAAGCGCTTGAGATCGAGCTGCGCCAAATTGCCGCCGCCACCTATTTTGCAAAAAGCGAATTCAAACAAGCTTATTATGGTAGATTGCTGGAACGGCATCCGGGCGCTTCACGCAGCAATATCGATAATTACCGGATCGGCTTCATGGCCTACCAAGCAGGTGAATACGAAAGAGCAACTTCTATTTTGGAGAAGTTGGCAGCTTCGGATGCCTTTTATCAGAGCTCGATCATTGCTTTGGGCCATATTGCCCTGAAAACCGGGGATAAGCAACGTGCACGGAATGCGTTTGTCAAAGCATCCAGACTGGATTTCGATCAGGCATTGAAATCGGATGGGCTGTTTAACTATGCCAAAATATTATATGAATTGGACTCCGCCGAGGCTGCCCTGGAAGTCGCCCGGGCGTACGTCGCTCAGAAATATGCGGATCGTTCACCTGATGCGGATTATACAGAGAATCCGGAAACACTATTGGCCGAGATCTTGTTGGGCACGAGCAATTTCCACGCTTCGGTGCATATGCTGGAATCGTTCAGCAACCGGGAGCCGGGAGCTGATATAGCCTATCAAAAGGTCACGTATTACCGCGGATTGGAGTTTTATAACGAGCGCGCTTTCGAAAACAGCATATCCATGTTCATGCGATCGGAAAAATTCCCGATCGATGTGGAAATGGCGGCGTTGGCCACGTATTGGAAAGCGGAGGCGATGTATGAGGTGCGCAAGTACAGGGAGGCGGTGGAAAACTTTTCCCGGTTCCTCCGGTTACCCGCCGCACGAAACACCGATGTATATAATTACGCGAATTATGGCCTGGCATATGCGGCGTTCCGCAACAACAACTTTGGCATGGCTGCGGATTATTTTGAACGCTTTTTGGCTAACGAGGGAAGTTCGCTGGACGAAAATGTACGTTATGACGTAATCGCACGTTTGGGCGATTCGTATCTGTCCGTGCGCGATTACGGCCGAGCCAACCAATTCTATGACCAACTGATCAACAGCAAGGCCCCCAATCAGGACTATGCGTTGTTCCAGCGTGGCATCATCCAGGGATTGCAGGGCGATAACGAAACCAAGCTCAGCACCCTGCGGTCCGTTGTTGAACAATTCCCGAGTTCGAACTATGCGGATGACGTGGCCTTTGAGATCCCGTATACGTATTTCACTGCGGGAGATTACGATACCGCCATCGAAGGGCTGCAGCGGATGATCGAACAATACCCCCGCAGCAGCTATGTCCCCCGGGCGTTGATGACCATCGGGCTTGTCCAGTACAATAAAGATGACATCGAAGCGGCGAAGGCCACTTTCCAGAAGGTGGTGGAGGAACATGCTACAACCAGTGAGGCAGGGCAGGCGCTGCGTTCCATTGAAAACATCTACCTGGATCAGGGGGATGCTTCGAGTTATATTAACTACGCGACCAGCACCAACATCAGTGACCTGAGTACCGCAGAGCAGGATAACCTGGCTTTCCAGGCGGCCAATACCTTGTTTGCCAGGGGGGAGTACGGACCGGCTGTAGAAGCAATCAATGCGTATTTCGACAAGTTCCCCAAACCGGCACAAGAAAAACATGCCCGCTATATCCGTGGGGTGAGCTTGTACCGTACCGGGCACCCGAAGGAAGCACTGCACGACCTGAACATCATCCTGAACGACTGGACAAGCCAGTATACGGAAAACACGCTGATGACAGCTGCGGAGCTATACCTTGGCTTGGAGCAATACAACGAGGCCATCGTGCACCTCAAAAAACTGGAAATCACCTCGGAAAACAAGGAGAATTACAGCTACGCGTTGGACAAGCTGATGGTTTGCTATTTCGAAATCGGCGACTTGGAGCAAGTCGTCAAGTACGCCAAGTTGATTAAGGGGTATGATGGGTCTTCAGAAGAGGACATCGCGAAAGCAAACTTGTATACCGCGCGGTCTATGTTGCGGCAGGGGGAGGTAGCGCCAGCGATAAAGGAATTGAATCTGGCTGCGCTGAGAAGCCAAACGGTAGTGGGTGCTGAGGCGCGTTACCGGGTAGGCCAACTCCAGTATGAGGCCAAAGAATACGACAAAGCCATGGAATCGGCCTTTGACGTGATCAACAACATGGGGTCACATGA
>Ga0182741_1002139_pt1 | contig 23762 bp, 11 predicted proteins | sample eDN5th37CBELigOP_FD_128874 | JGI IMG/M metagenome (GOLD analysis project Ga0182741, IMG submission 128874) | Enriched Organic Plus compost microbial communities from Emeryville, California, USA - eDNA 5th pass 37_C BE-Lig OP (version 2) (version 2) ... | reverse complement strand
GCTGTACGAGCCAGTACCCGCCGAAACAGTGGTCAAGCGACCCTGCGTATCGTAGCCATAAGTGGTCACCGCACCATTGCTGCGGGTCATCTTGGTGCGCAGTCCCGCGGCGTTGTATTCGAACGTGGTGGTCCCGGTATCAGGACTGGTCTGGGCCCAAAGTTGGCCAAAACCGTCATAGGCGTAGGTGGTCACCTTCGAGCGCGGGTCCACCACGCGTGTCAGATTTCCTTCCGCGTCGTAGGCAAAGTTCGTCACCCGATTGAGCGTGTCCTTCACCTGCACCACCCGACCACGCCGGTCATACGTCAGCGTTCGCACGCCGCCAGCCGCGTCCGTGATGGTCTTGACGCGCCCCGCCGCGTCATAGGTGTAGGACAGTTGTTGTCCATTGTTGCCACGCTCCGCTTTTGTGAATCCTCCTTCGTCATAGTCGGTGAAGCGTTTGACGACCTGAGACGTCGTCCGGGATGTCAAGGGTTTGTTGCGGGAGGGGTCCCACCCAGTCCAGACGATATATCGGTGCGTCTCCGTGGACGTCACCTGGCTGGCCAGGTCATAGACGTATTGAGTACGCCCTGAGACGGTTTCGGTTTCCAGATTCCCGAGTCCATCATCCCATTCGCTGTACCATTCCGGTCGCGTGACCCAGGTCAAGCGGCCCGTCGCGTCATAGCTGTAGTTTCTCTCATCCCCGTCTGGAGCCAGCACCCGGGCCAATTGGCCTTTGGCGTCATAGGTGTTGGTGGTCGTGGACGCAACACCGTTGTGCCAGGTCTTAACTGTGAGCACTTGGCCACGGGCATTGTAGGTGTAATCCGTGTAGCCCCCGTTGGGAGTCGTCACCCTGCCGGGGGAACCCAAGGCGGTATAGCTACCGTAGCTCACACCATGATTCAGACTGTTCCGGATGGCGGTCAAATTGCCGCTGGCGTCGTAAGTGTAGGTTTGCGCATCCAGCGTCCCGCTGATGGGGCCATCCACCGTCATGGTGGCGATGAGTCCGCTGGGATGGAGGGTATAGTTGTAGGAAACCACCTGCGCGTAGCTGGCACCCTGCAAACCAAAGCCATTCAAGTTGGTGGTCGTGACCGATTGAAGCAACCTGGCGCGGACATCCCCATCCGGATAGTAAGCAAGACTGGTCGTTCGAATCGGTGCGCTCAGACTCGCACCAAACACGCTGATCTTCAGCAATCGCGACTTCCGGGTGGCATCCCAGGTGAACTGGGTAATCTGCTGCTGGTCGGTTTCTCCGTTCGGACCAATGCCTTCCACTTTCTGGGTCAGACGGTCCAGGGCATCGTAGGTATAGTCGGTCTTGACGCCCAGGGCATCCACTTCATAGTCCACGTTGCCACGCGCGTCATAGGCGGTATAGCGTCCCCCTGCAGGGCAGATGGCGCTGGCGGGGCGTTCGATGCCAATCACGCGCTTGCTGCCATTCAACTCGGCAATCTGGTAACGGGTCTTCTGGCCCGTCGCATTGGTCACGTCGGTATAGGTCGTGCCATAGGCGAATGTACTTTTCTCCACCCCGGCTTCCAGGCCGGACCACGCAACCCGCCCGTCGGTGTTGTATTGATAACGGCTGTAGCGAACCCCGTTGACCGAGACACCGGTCAGCCCGCCTGGAATGCCGGTTTGCTCGTAATGGTAGGTTCGTGACCCCAGCGCATCCGGATACGTCACGCCTGACAAGTAGCCCCCGGTTCCGTAGCTATAGGCATACTGTTTTCCGTTCGGGGCCGTGATGGCGCTGACCTTGCTGCCGGTCCAGGTCAGCTGGATGGCGCGACCCGACGAATGACTGACAGTGGCCAATTGATTGCTGGTGTTGTAGGCATAAGTAAGACCCACATTGCGCTCATCTCGAACCGTCAAGGGACGACCGTTGACGTCGTAGGTTTCCTGGGCACCTTCGGCGGTGGTCAGCTTCCATCCCGTGCCATTGGGCGCCAGGACGGCACCGTTATCCGCTTTCCACGTGCCGCCCGTCTGCGCGGTCATCACCCATGCATAGCCACTGGGTCGATTGGCGAATATCTTGGTGACGGGATTGGTGGTGGAGCAACTCGCCACCGCGTCCAGCCGGCCATGGCACGTCGTTGTGCCCCGCTCGAAACTCAGGGTGTATTCCAGACTGGAGGACCATTTGGCGCCGAAAATGCCGGCGCGCGCCAAGGAACGGTCATACGACCGAACCACCTGCAGCGGCATGGCCGTGGGCGGCACAATGAAATCAATCTCGGCCAGCGTCTTGTTGCCCGTAGCAATGGTGACGGGATGGTCCGTGGTGTTGCAGTCCACGGGCAACTCTTCCACTTGCACCGCGATGCTGACCCGTCCATCGGTCCTTCCACCAGAATCGTCCAGACGCGGTCGGCGCGGACCGTCGCCGCCACCCAAATCACGAAGCACCCGTTCGTAATCCCACGCGTCGGCCTCCCACGTGCACTCCGTCCTGACGACGGACGTCGTGCAAGGCCCATCGAGGGGACATTCGGTGGCCGTGACGGACGTGCACACTTTGCGCATGGCCCAAGCATCACTAGGCAGTGCAGACAGAATAAGAAGCTGCAAACCGACAAATAGCGCTGACAGGCTCCCACCACGAGTTCCCTTCATCCGTCATCCCCTTGACTGGCATCCCTTGCAGCCAAAGCTCTTTACACCCGTGGGGCGGACAAGTCAATCGCAATCCCAAGGGGCCGTTACCGCGGTCGTTTGTCAGGAACAAGACATCGGGTCGATCTGGTTCAATTTGCGGAATGCGCGGGCATTGGGCTGGACCTCTGTCTTATCGAATCGTTCCCACCCAAGGGAGGGCAGACAGGCCCACGAAGAAGATCCTGCCCTTAGGGACACGGTTGTCATATCGCTGTCCCTGATATCTCGCCGGTTCCAAAAAGAACCCGACTCGCGCCGGGTCCAAGGGGTGTACGGGACTCAGAACCGATAGGTCGCTCCCACATACAGCAGCCGGCCGATGTTGTCGTAGAGCGCGGAACCTGCACCCGAACCGAAGTAGTTGAGCGGTGGATCGCGGTCGAAGACGTTGTCGATGCCGAGGTAGGCACTGACGTCCGCCTTGGCGAAGCGATAGCCCACCTGCATGTTGTGGACGGCGTAGGACGCATTGCGGATCGGGCGAACGGAACCGGGGTTGCTCTCGTAGCTGGACGGTTTGACGCGCAGGTTCCGGTGCACGAAGTTCACATCCCATGAACCATTCCAGTTGCCACGGTGGTACTTGGCCTGGAGGTTGGCGCGCCAGCGGGGCGAGGTAATCGAATCGACGTACTCCTCGAACTCGTCCGGGAAGTCCTGGAACGTCCATTCTCGATGCTGCAACATCCGGGTACCCACGAAGCGCACGACGGCATCGCCGCCGAACAGGCCAAAGCGATAGTCCATCTCCATGTCCACGCCTTCGCGTCGCGACTTCGCCAGATTCTCGTTGATGCCTGTCCAGCTCGTGATGCTGTGGCCAGGGAAGTCGCGCCCCTTGGCATCGGTGTAGCCGCCTGCCGGCGCACGGGTGATGAACGAGCAGAACTTGTTGCCGATGCCGCCGGGCGAGTCCACGCAGCGCGTGGCATTGGTCTGCCCGCTGACGCTGCCGATGGCGTCTTCGAGGGTAACGCGCCAGTAATCCACGGACATGCCGAATCCCTCCAGGAGCTCGGGCTGCCAGACGAATCCGAACGACAGGCTCTCCGCCGTTTCCGACTGGAGTTTCGGGTTGCCGCCGCTGACGCCCGGTCGATTGGCACCGTAGGTATCGATCCAGCCCACCGGAATGCCCAGCGCCGAGCAGTTTGCCTGCCGGAGTGCCGGGTCCTTGGCCGTGTCGGGACGGTTCGAATTGACCCGGTTGTAGTTGCAGGGGTCGGCAATGGAGGAGAAGTTTTCCGACTGCGGGTTGTACAACTCGCCGATGGAAGGCACCCGGACCGCGCGGGCCCGGGTGGCGCGGAAACGCAGGGAAGGCAGTACGGTCCAGTCGATGCCCACGTTCCAGGTGGTCGTGGAACCCATGCTGCTGTAGTCGGAATGGCGCCCGGCCAGATCCAGGGCCAACCGCTCCACGCCGGGCAGGTCTGCCAGCAAGGGAACGGTGGTCTCGGCGAAAATCTCCTTGACCGAGTACTCGCCGCCCCGGCTGGGAATGGCGTTGAGGAAGGTCAGGCCGAGTGCGGACAGCGCGTCGGTGTTCTCGCGGCTGGTTTCCTTGCGGTACTCGACACCGCCGGCGAAGCCGACATCGCCCGCCGGCAGCGTGAACAGATTGCTGTTGGCCGCCGAGGCGGTGAACACGCGTTGCTCCAGCCTGGAACTGTTCAAGGACGTGGCATTGAACCAGTCGGCGGCCTCCCGGCTGACCGCGCCGTGGCCGAAGACACTGAAGGGAATGCAGCCATTGCGTGCGAATGCGGAGTACGTGGTGCCGGTGTGCGGGTTGACCGCAGCCGGATCGAGGGTCGTCCGGCAGGCCAGATTGCCGTTGCCGTCGCGGGCGACGTCCAGGCCGGCCTGCCAGCGCTCGTTGATGCGGTTGTTCAGATTGCGTCGGTCGATCGCGGTCTGGCCGAAGTTGACGGAGGCCTCGTAGGTCCAGTCCTTGCCGAGAAAACCTTCAATGCCCAGGACCGCCCGCACGGTCTGGCGGTCCCCCTCTTCGCCGCGACGCCCGGCATCGACATTGAAGCGATTCACCGACAGCACCTCGACGCCATGCTGGTCCATCAACGCACCGAGTTCGGCGGACACCAGCGGATTCTGGCGCCGGATGCGGATGGGCTGATCGAAGCTGGGCTGCCCGAAGAAGTTGGCTTCGGTCTTGCTGTACTTGCCTTCGAAGAACAGGCGGTGCGCGTCGTTCAGATCGAAGTTGACGATGGTGTTGAAGCTGGTGCGGTCGAACGCCGGCTGCAGATCCGCGACCGCATTCAGATCGAGGAAGTCGCAGTCCACGCACGTCGTGTTGCTGGTCACCACGCCGCCATAGCGGTTGGGACGGAATGTCCCGTCGGGATTGAAGAGGTAGCGATTGCCGTACGTGCCGGGATCGCGGAAGTCGAAGCGCCCCAGCGTGAAGGTGCCGCCGTTGGACAGTGAGTGCATGCCGCCCGGTCCCTGGTACAGGGTCTGCGGGTTGTCCTGGCTGGGAGGACGCGCCGGGTCATAGTTTGGATTGGGCACGGAGACCAGGTTCTCGCGCCCGATCCTGCGGTCGCCACGTCCGAACCGGTCCTGCTTGCTGTATTCCAGCGAGAAGGCGACCGAACCCCGGTCATCCGCGAAATTCCGCCCGGCGGAAAAACTGACGAACGAGCGGTTGAAACTGCCTTCCTCGGCGGCGCCATGCTGGCCGCGAAGCTCGAAGCCATCGAAGGACTTCTTCATGATGAAGTTGACCACGCCTGCCACGGCATCGGCGCCATAGACCGCCGAGGCACCGCCGGTGATCACTTCCACCCGCTCGATCCATTCCACCGGAATGGTGTTGACGTCCACCGCGGTGGAACCGGGGCTGGAGCCGACATGACGCCGGCCGTTCACCAATACGAGCGTACGCGACGTCCCCATGCCGCGAAGATCCAGCAGGCCCAGGCCCGCCGTGCCAATGAAACGCGTGGAATTGCCCAAGGTGTAGGTGGGCGTCAACTGCGGCATCCGGGCCATCAGATCGCCGATGTTGGTCGCGCCCAGCGCCCGGATTTCCTCCGCGGTGATCGCCGTTACCGGCGACGAGGTGACGAATCCCACGCGCTGGATGCGCGAACCGGTGACGGTCACTTTGTCGAGGTCGGTGGTTTCATTTGCGGCCGGTGCGCTGGCCGGGGCTTCATCCACCTGGGCGATGGCCGATACGGGAACGCCCGTGGCCAGCGCGACCAGTACCGCTCCCCGGAGCACGTGGTGTTTGAGATGTGGTTGTTTGCGGACTTGCATGACTCCCCTCTGTCGTTGCTCGAATGCGGTCCATTTGCGTGAGCGCGCGATGCGGACCGGCAACGACCTTAGGAAGGCACTGGTTCATATGCAAGTATTTGATTTCAAAGTGTTTATTATCACATTGCGAGGTACTTTCCGATTCCGGCTCAACGGACATGCGTGCGGTTCGGAACGGGTCCCCGTGGCCGCTGGCGACGGGCGGAACGATGAGGCGGTCGATGCCGCGCAATGCAGGGCCGCGTGGCGGTCCACCCGGGCACGGTGGCGGGACGGGACATCCACCCCGGCACCGGCTTTGCGCGACTCGCGCTCAACGGCCGCTATCGCTTTCGCCGATCGGCAGCAATGGGCAGCCGGCGTCGACGATGCGTTCGACCGTACCCTGCTGCCGCCATTTGGGCCTGTCCGGCAGGCAGGGCTCCGGTTGTCCGGCCGATCCGAATCGATGAGCCCGATCGGCCGCACGGATGAAGCTCAACGTGGACGACTGACGATGAAGGCGCCTGCCCGCGCGGGCAGACACCCGTTGCCGGGCATCAGAGTCTGAAGGTGAGGCCGACGTAGAGCGCCCGACCCGTGGACGGCGAGAACATCGGCTTCGCCTCTTCCCAGAAGAAGCTGTCGTACCAAGCGTAGACGTACTCGCGGTCGGTCGCGTTCCGTACCTGCAGATCCAGGCTCAGCCTTGGATTGATCCGGTAGTTCGCGCTCAGGTCGAGCACGGCGAAGCCTCCGAACTTGCCCGCCACGTTCCGCTCTTCCAGGTAGTAGTCGCCCTGCGCGCGGCCCTGCAACCCGAAGGTCAGCGCATCCGTGGCCCGGAAGTCCACACCCAGGTTGCTGATATGGCGGGGCGTGGCGGCCACTTCACGGCCTTCGAGGGAGAGACTGGCCGCGCGGCCGTCGCGCGCGATTTTCGCTTCCTGGTAGGCGTGCGAGGCCCACACGGTCCATCGCTCGCTCAGGTGGGCATCGACCTGCATGTCCACGCCGCGACGGCGGGTCTTGCCCAGCACCACGGTGGTCCCGGTCGCCGGCATGTTGGACACTTCGTTCTCCGCATCCTGCCGCCATAGCGCGACACGCGCCTGGACGCGATCGAGCGGACTGAACTTGATGCCGGCCTCGACACCCGTGTTGGTCGAAGGCCGCATCGCGACCTGGCCCGGCGTCATGTACGCCGGCGCCGTGGCGCCCGTGAGCACCTGGAAGGTGCGGCCCCAGTTGGCGTAGACGTTCGCGCGGGGCGTCAGCGCGTACACCATGCTGAGCTTGGGCTGCCCGATCGTGCCGTAGTCCTGTAGCGGTGCGCGGACGCCGCCGGGAAGGCGGGTCTCGCCATCGAACCTGTCCACGCGATAGGCCGGCACGATCTTCAGTGCGTCGGCGGGACGGTAGACCGCCTGGACATAGGCACCCCAATTGTCGAAGGTATGGCGGTCGTCATTCTGGATTCGCGCTGGCACGCCGTCGAAGTCGGTCGGTTCGGCGTAGCCGAAGCGTTCGCGCCGGTAATGGTTGTCCTGCTGCTCGTAGTTGAAGCCGCCTTCCAGTGTCAGCACGTCACTGGCGGTCCAGGTCAGCGTGGCGAGCAGCCCGGCCTGCTTCTCGTCCCACAAACGACGCTGTCGGGGCGCGTTGCCGGTGGGCAGATCGCTGAACGTCACGCGGCGATCATCTTCGTAACGGTTGTAGTAGAGCTTGCTGCCCAGCACCAGGCCTTCGGCCAGGCCGAGATCCAGGTGGACGGCGGCCTGCCTCATGTCGCGGTCGTCGCCGTCGTTGCGGTTGCGCAGGTCGGAATTCCGGCGGTCGGCACGCAGTTCCCCAGCCGTCATGAAGCCCGGCTCGTCGGCCCGGTGATGGTAGGCACGGGCGGTCAGCCCGATCCGCATGCCGTCCTCCAGGCGACCGTAGAACCATTTTCCCCCGACCGAATACTTCTCCGAAGCATCGTGGTCGCGGTAGCCATCCGAAGCGAGCATTCCCGCGAAGTAGTTCTGCGAGAACGCGCCATGTTCGCGGCCCACGGCCATCTGAACGCCGCGCGTATCGAAACTGCCGTAGCTCAGGCGGGCGTCGGTGTACTTGCCGCCCTGGCGCGTTCCGAAGTTGATGTTGCCCCCGATGTTGTGCAGTCCGTAGCGGGGGTCGTTGGTGCCGCGCACGACCTCGATGTAGTCGATCTCGAGCGGGAACAGCATGTCGATGAAGCGCTGGTTGCCGCTGTTGACGTTGCTCGGTACGCCATCGATCAACGTCTTGATGGCATTGAGGTAACCCTCGCCGTTGAACGCGCGGAAGCTGACCTTGCCCGACTCGGCGCCCTGGCGCGTCTCTGTCAGTTGCATGCCGGGCATCAGCCCCAGCAGTTCCCAACTCTGGGACACGTTCTTGTGCTCGATTTCTTCGGCGCCCAGGACGTCGACCGACGTTAGCACCTCGTTCGCGGTGAGCTGGCCATGGCCGGAGCGGACTTCCACCGTGCCCATGGAGGTGGCCGCACCGGGGGATTGCGCAAACGCCGCGTTGGCTGCCAGCGTGGACAGGAGGGAAAGGCCCAGGATGTGCGGTTTCATGGAGGCAGGAACCTGATGGGTGTGGCGGGCGCGCCACCGGGATTTGCAGGATCGCGAGGCGGCCTATTGCGGCTCGAACGCGGGCGCACGCGTGTAGTCCGCCTGCTGGAACGGCTCATCGCGGAAGAGGAAGCGGTAGTAATAGGCGCGCAGTTCGGCGTGGTAGGCACGGATGCGGTCCTGGTAGGAGAGGTGGGCCCGCATGTCGGTTTCGGCCAGGCGTGTCAATGCGGCCTGCATGCCAACCGGGGGCAGCAGCCAGCCTAGCCGCGACGCCGCGGCCGCGCGCCTTTCGATGCCTGCCCGGTAGGCGGCGGCCATTGGTGCGACGTCATCGTCTCCGTTCTGGTGGAACGCGAGGTACCACTTGTAATGGAACGCGGTGCCCAGTGGCGCCGAATCGCTCCACTCCGGATAGCGCGCGTAGAAGCGCCGCATGGTGTCGCCGCGGGGGATGTCCCAAGCGTGATTCACCGCTTCGCGTTGCGCGCGCGCGATCTCGGCACCCTGATTGACCGGAATGGCGCGCTCGATCGCCACGTGCGCCAGCGTGGGAAGCACGAGCGCCAGCGCCACCCACGATGCGGCCAGGACCGCGGCGTTCGTCGCGGAACTCCATCCGCGTCGCGCCACAAGCAGGGACAGCGCGACCCAGAACACCAGGTAGGCAGCGGCGAGCCCCGACACGCCCGCTATCTTCGGCAGCGATACGCCCTGCGGGAGCGCGACCGCCGCGAAGGGGACCACGACGCAGGCCAGCAGCGACAACGCGCGGACGGTCGCCCGCCGCAAGTACAGGCGGCCGAGCCCCATCGGCAGGCTGCGCAGCATCCGCTCGCGGCCGGACTCCGTTTCGCCGGAACGCAGGTCATGAAAGAGCACGATCACGAACACCGGGAACAGGAAGGTCAGCAGAAACGCGAAGTCGAAGCGTCCCGCCAGGGCGAGTTCCGGATTGAAGACATCGCCATCATGGATCTGCGCTTCAAGTCCCAATGCCCGTACCCGCAGCATGAAGGGCGCCACATCACGCATGCCGATCGCCGCGAAGGACAGCGACGACGGCGGATTCCAGGTAGGGTGGAAGGAGTAGTACGCCGCCTTTCCGGCATCCGTCGAGTCGCCATGAGCCGCCGCCACGGCGGCGATGTCGGCCGCCTGAAGCGTTGCGATCCGGGCGATCGCGGCGCGCTGGCTGTCGATGCGCTGCACGCCCGACGCGAGGCTGGCGACCGCGAGCGCACACAGTACGAGCAGACCGATGACGGGTATGCGCGAGCGCAGGAGAAGACGCCATTCATAACGCCAGAGGCTCATCGGGCCACCTCCAGCCGGCGTGCACGCAGGTCAAGGGCGAACAGCGCCACCCCCAGCCAGGCCAGCAGGATCAATACGCCGGGCAGCATCGTCGCCAACACCGCCCGGCTCGCCTGCGGTTTGAACACGAAGCGCGGTATTTCCTGCCAGTGACTGTGATCGACGCGCTTGCGCTGGTCGGCGCCGGCGTCCTGTGCGGTGTCGTCCGCGTAGGAAACACCGTCGGCCTGCAATTGGTTGAGCTGCTGCACCATCCGGTAGCGGTGGACCTCGGCCTGCTCGAGAAAGCGCAGGTGCGCCGACAGGTCGGTGCCCGCGGCGGCCATCGAAAGCTGGCGCAGGGCAATGGACGGACTGAACATCGAGAACCAGGACACCCGCCGATTCTGTTGCTGCTGGATGGCCGCGCTGCGCGCCGCATACTGGTCGAAGAGTGCAGACGTCAGGCGCTCGCCCTCGACCGCCAGCAATCCCTTGTAGTTGACCGGCAGGTCTTCGACCCGCGAGACGCCGTAGCGTTCGAGGACGCCCTGGCGGAACTTGTTGAAGTACGGATCGTCGGGATCATGGCTGTCGCCCATGGCGCGCAGATCCCGCGCGATGCCTACCTCGTTCTGCAACCGGTCCGGCAGTGGCTGCGCCGCGTAGGCGATGTCCGGCGCGATGCGCGGGATCAGCAGCGTACTGAGCGCCCATAGCGCGACCAGCGCGAGCAGGGCGTCGCGCCGCCTATTCATTGCCGCGGATACAAGGGCGACGAGCACCGACCACAGCCCGAGGTAGAGCAAATACCCCAGCATGACGGTGGATGCGACCATCATGGACGCGGCGGGGGCGGCCGCCATGATCGCCAGGCCGACCAGCGCCGGCAGCAGGAACACCGCGGCAATCACGACCAGCGCGAGGAGCTTGCCGCCCACGATGCTCCGGGCGGAGGCGCCCTGCAGCATCAGTTGTCGCAGGGTACCGCGCTCCCGCTCCTGCGACAGCACGCCGTGGCCCAGGAAAACCAGTACCAGCGGTGCCAGCACCTGCAACACGAACGCCGGGGTGAGCTGGCCGAAGCGGGTCAGGATGGAACCCTGCATGACATCGCCGAAGTTCGCGGTGTTCTGGCGATGGCCCTCCAGGAACATGCTGCTGCCGGTGAACGGGTCCACGCCGGCGTCGAATCCGGCCAACGCCGACGGCAGCCGATAGACGAAATGGCCGTAGTGGACCACGCGGTGGGGATGGCGGTCCGGTTGCGCCTCGAACGCCGCCTGCGCCGCAGCCTGCTGGCGGGCACGGTACTCGGCCGCGCTGTTCATGTGATGCAGGGAGACCACGGTCGCCACGAGGGCGAGCATGGCAAGCAGGGCGATGCCGGCCAGCGCAGTGCGGTTGCGGACCATCGTGCGAAGTTCGTTGCGCATCACGGGAATGATCGCGCTCATGCGGCGGGCGCCCGTCCGGAGAAATGTGCGTGCAGCGCCTTCGGATCGAAGTCCGCGCGCTCGGCTTCGTGCACGATCCGGCCGTGTTCGAGTACGCCGATCCGATCGGCGACGTCCACCGCGCCCATCAGGTCGTGGGTGACCATCAGGACTGACGCGCCACGCGCGCGTACCGATTCCAGCAAGCCGTGGAAGTCGGCGCTTGCACCCGGATCCAGGCCGGACGTCGGTTCGTCGAGCAGCAACAGCGGCACTTCGCGCATCAGCGCCGTGGCGATCGCCACCTTCTGGCGCATGCCCTTGGAGAATCCGGCCAGCCGCTGCCGCCACGCCGATTCCTGCAACCCGGCGGCGCTCAGCGCGTCGCCGATGCTCGTCGCATCGTGCCGGCGACCGGCCAGCGAGAGCAGATAGTCGACGTTCTCGATGGCGGTGAGGTGTTCGTAGAGCGCGACGTTCTCGGGCAGGTAGGCCAGCTGCGCGCGTGCCTGGTCGGGCGCTTGCCAGGGCGTGAAACCACCCACGCGGACCTCGCCGGAAGAAGGCCTGAGAAAACCCAGGAGCACCGACAGCGTCGTCGACTTGCCTGCGCCGTTGCCGCCGAGAAGGGCGTAGATGCTGCCCCGCTCCACCTGCAGGTTGAGATCGGACAGGACCGTCTTGCCCGGAAAGGAGACGGCCAGCGAGCGGATTTCGACGACAGGACTGGACGGGTTCAAGGTTGGCCAGGTTCGCTGCAAGGGGTGGCCCACCATAATGTAATAACATTACATTCACAAGAACCAGCAGAGGGTCGCGTGGCGCTTGGAACCGACCTCACAGGCCTGACTGACTCATGGTTTGTTACACGAAGAGACGGCCCTTTCGGCGGTCCACTCCCCCGCTGCACATGGCCGAGCGCACCGGACCAATGACCTCGGAGGCGTTGGCGCTGCGCCTGAGCCGAATCTCGTGATCGCCGCCGAACGCCTTCTTTTCCACCAAACCCGGGCGCGCGTGCACCAAGCCGGCGCCCGCCCCTGGTGCGCGACGTCAGCGTCGAATGCCCGCCCGCGGGCGGAACCCCGTCCACGTTCCCTTGCTTGGCATCACGGTGAATGACGGCCAGGGGAGGATTGGAGCCCCGATCCTCGGCGCATTGCCGCTGGCCTTACCGGGCCAGGTAGAAGTCCATGGGTATGAGCTCGACGGCCCATCCGCCCTCTTCGCCCAACTGGGCAGCCGGATGCATCGATGCGATGCGCAATGCCTCGTCAAGACTGTCCGCCTCGATGATGAACAAGCCGCCCACCACTTCCTTCGATTCGGCGTAGGGTCCATCGGTGACGTGCGTCCTGCCGCCGCGCGGGCGAAGCGTCCGCCAGCCGCCGGTATCGCCCAGCGACGCGGACACGAGCACCTTGCCGGTAGCGCGCATCTTCTCGTCCAGCGCGGGGCACTGGCTTTCCAGTGCTTCGACGTCGTCCGGATTCATCGCGGCGAACTTTTCGGGGGTGAAATAGGCCAGGCCGAGGTACTTCATGGGAGTTCCTTTGCGTGAAGGTCCGTTCTACGACGAAGCGGTGGGCGCGGGATCGACCGCGTCCGGAAAAAAAAGTCCGCCGCAACGATGGCCGCAAACAGGCGTGGCTGGCCCGGGCGTCGTGGCACCGCCACGCAGCCACGATGCGACCACGCCGTTCCGACGCCAGTGCCTGCGGCCGGGAATCCACGCTACCAAAGTCGCCGGACGTTCCTGCGGTCCATGTCAGCCCGCGATGCGGCCTGGCCGGCCGCTGGTCACGGAAGTAGCCGCGCCGTGGCCGGTGCACTTGCTCGACCCGCCGCGCTCGCCAATGTGCGCAAGGCGGCGGGTCGGCTCATGGGACGTTCCCGGCGTTCAGTACGCCGAACCGCCCGGCTGGGTGGAACTCAGCACGCCGGCTTCGGCGGTGACGGTGTAGGTCGTTCCGCCCACCGGCGTCCAGGTGACGAGATCGAAACCGTCGCCGGCGGCGATGCGCGCCACGCCGATGTTGCGGTAAGTCAGTGGTTGCTTCGCCGCGCAGACCTGCGGCAATCCCGGCGCCTGCAGGAAATACGCCTTGCCCGTTCCGACCACGCTCGCATAGCCGCCGCTGGCCACCAGCAACGCGGTCGCTTCGTCGACGGCGATGCCGCGCGGCGCCACGCTCCACCCGCTGGCGGCGACGCGGCACAGGAACGCGAGGTTGCGGCCCATGCGGTCGCGCGCGGCGAAGTGCGGGTCGCCGATGATGCCCTGCAGCGTCGGCACCGCGGCGAAGTCGCGATCAAAGGTCAGGTAGCGGTTGAACGGATCCGCCAGTGCCTGACTGCTGGTGGCGCCCTGGCTGGCGTTGGCGCTGTAGATGAACTGGGTCAGCACGTTGAGACCGGCACTCGTGCCGCCCACCGGCACGCCCTGGGCGATGCGCGCATTGAGCGTGGACTGCACCGGCGTGCCTTTCCAGAAGTTGATGTAGTTGGATTGATCGCCGCCGGCGATCCACACCACCTCCGCCTTGGCGATGATCGCCGCGACATCCGCGTGGTTCGCCGCCGCCGCGTCCGGAATGATCAGCGTGGCGACCGAATTCGTGTTCGGACACAGGCCCTGCACGTACGGGTTGTAGGCATCGGCGCCGGTGGCGCGGATGATCAGGAAGTCGCCGTTGCCGCCCAGGTTGCAGAGCCACTGGAAGGCGGCGTCGACATCGAGACCGCCCCCCATCAGCACGGTGCCGGACGTGGTGGCCGGCGAAACATCCGTTGCGTTGCCGACGCGGACGTAGGTATAGGGCGGGGCTTTGCCGGCCATCGCGGACGAGGCCAGGGAGAAAGCGAACAGGAACGCCAGCAGACTGCGCATGGAACACCTCGCGGTTGGGTGACAAGCATCCAGACGGTCCAGTTGCCCCGATCCCCCACGCGATGCGACGGGCGGAGCCGCCGGCAGGCAGGTACTTCCCGCACCTCCGCCTGCCCCCGTACCGTGCCCTCCGGCCCTGCCGGAACATCCGTGCCTTGGTCCGGCCGACACGCATCGTCCCTTTCTTGACGGGACGGTTGCCCGCAGCCACGCCGTCGTCACCCCACGGGCATCAGGGCATCGGGGTCGCCGGCCGGGGAGCCGTTCCGCTCCCCGCGCCAGCGATTCCATCCCCGAGCGGGCCTGGGTGGCCGCGTCGGGATTACCAGCGGACGCGCATGCCCAGGTTGATCCCGCGCTGCTCGTAGTCGCTGCCGCCCAGATCCTGGCCCACCGAAATCGTGCCGAAGAAGCTGAGCCTGCGATCGACCGTGGCTTCGAGGCCGATGTCGAGGTTCGCCGACGTGCCCAGGTCGTGGCCCGGGAACGCGCCCGGCGCGAGCCCGGAGCCGGCGACGCGCAGGCCGTTGTCGTTGCCGTCGAACGTGTCGCGCACCGCTATCGTCGCCCACGGCCGCAGACGTGCGCCGCCGGCCGTATCGATCGTCTTCTCCACCCGCAATGCGACGCGCGCGGTGGCGACCAGGTCGTCGTCGAAACTCAGCTGGCGTTCGGCCGCATCGGTCTTGTCGTCCCAATGCACGCGGCTGCCGGACAGCTGCACCTGCGGTTCCAGCGTCCAGCCGTTGTCCAGGTGATGGCGATGGCCATAACGGGCGCTGAGGGTGAACGTGTCGGCGTCGAGGCGATCGGTGAAGCCATCGGCGCTGCGCACCTCGGCCTGCGGGCGCTGCGCGCTCACCACGAGGTTGACGTAGTGGCCGTTGTCCCATTCGCGGGTGCCGTACAGGCCCACGATCGGCGTGTCGAGGTCGATGCGCGCCGGCCCCATGTCGGCCAGGCCACTGGAGTTGGCACCGGTGGCCCAGTACACGCTGTGCATGTAGCCGAGATAGACACCGCCACGCAGTACCGATCCGTCGCGCTCGATCATGCCGTCGATGCCGACGTGCAGTCCGGAATCATCGCCGCTCACCGCGAAGCCGGGATCGGCACCGAGTTCGACTTCCATCGCGGTCGCCGCCACCCACACGCCGTCGCAACCGTCGACGAGGTCGGTGCCCGCGTTCGCCGAACGGTTGCGCTCATCGTCGCAGCGGGAGCGGTCGATGCCGCGGGTGCCGGCCAGGCGCTGGTGTGCCAGATCGTCGCCGCGCTGGCTCATCAACGCCCCCAGTCCGGGCAGCGCGCCGTAGCCGGCGATTTCGGGCAGCACGTTCGAACCGTCGTCGCCGGTGCTCAGGTACCAGTTCCGATCGCTCTGCTGGCCGAATTCCCAGGCCAGCGGACTGCCGTCCAGGCGCACGATGCCATCCGCGGAATCCGGGACGAATCCGCCGGCGGTCGCCAGATCGTCGTTCGGGCTGGTGATCACCTGGATCGAGGTCGCGCCCTCGGCGGCGGCGCTGCCGTCGCCGGCGAAGCGCACGCGGGTCGTGCCGGCCACGTCGCCAGCGATGTCCAGGCCGCCCGAGGTGGCGTTGCCGGGCGACACGGTGAGGGTCACGGTGCCTTCGTTGCCGGCATAGCCGCCGCCGATCGCCAGGCGATGCGCGCCCAGTTCGATGAGGCCGGCGTTCTCCACGCTGCCGCCGATGGAGGCGCCGGCGCGGGCGATCAGCCGCGAGGTGGCATCGATGGCCAGCACGCCGGTCGGCATGAAGCCTGTGCCCAGCGCAAGCGAACTGCCCTGCAGCAGTTCGACCCGCTCCCAGCCGGCGATGCCGGCGGCGCTTCCATCATCCAGTTCCAGTCCGCTGAAGCCCAGCACGTCGTGATCTCCTTCGCCGCCGTGCACGCCGGACAGGCGGCTGATGTCGCCGCCCTCGAAGCGCGCGACATCGTTGCCCGCGCCGAACGCGAGGGCGCCGATCACCGTGCCGCGCGAGGTGAACACATCATCGCCGGCGGTGCCTTCGTAGCGACCGGCGATCTGCAACGTCGCATCCGCATCGACCGTGGTCGACTGCGCGATGATGCTGCCGCCGGCGGTGACGTTCAGCGTGCCCGCCGCCACTTCGACCGTGGTGAAATCGGAACTGGCCGGACCATTCACGTCCAGCGTGCCGGCGCCGGTCTTGCGCAGGGTCTCGAAGCCCTGCACCGCGCCCAGATCGGCACGGGTGGCGATGTCGGTGTTGAAGGTATCGTTGCCCGCACCCGCGGATACGGTGCCGACGATGTGCGTGCCGTCGTGGATGGTCAACGTATCGTTGCCGTCGCCCAGGGCCAGCGTGCCGGTGCCGGTGTCGAGCGTACCGCTCACGTCCAGTACGTCGTCGCCGCCGCCCAGATCGCCGGTGGCGAAGAGCGTGCCGCTCACCTTCACCGTGTTGGCGCCCGCACTGCCGGCAAGCACGGCCGCGCCGCCTTCGCCCTGCAATGCACCCGCCACGTCGAGCGTGGTGCCGTCCGCCAGCGCCACGTCGGGCGTGGTCAGGCTGGCGCCCGCGGCGACCGCCAGCGTGCCGCCGTCGAGTTGGGTGCCTCCGCTGAAGGTGGCGGCACCGGTCAGCGTGGCGACGCCATCACCCTGCTTCCGCAGCACTTCGAAGTTGATCGTGCGCGCGGCGTCGAACGCCATCGCCGTCGCGGCATCGAGCACGACCGTATCGATGTCGGCGCCACCGTCGATGGTGTTGTCCAGCACCGCGCCATCCTGCAGCGTGAGCGTGTCGTCGCCGCCACACATCGCGACGGCACCCGATCCGGACACCGTGCCGGCCACCGTCATGGCGTCGTCGCCATCGCCGCAGCCGAAGCTGCCGTCGACGTTCAACGTCGCGCCGCTGGCGACCCGCGTATCCAGCGTGGTACCCGCGCTGGCCACCACGCTGCCGGCCGCGCCGATGTGGAGCGTGCCACCCTCCACTTCCACGCTCTGCAGATCGGTCTCGCCGGGACCGCTGATGTTCAGCGTACCGGTGCCGCGCTTGGTCACCCCTTCGAAGTTCAGCAGCGCGCCGAATTCGGCCGTGCCGTCGATGTCGTAAACGCGACTGTCCAGGCCGGCGCCGCCATCGATGGTGCCGATCACCACGGTGCCGTCGTGGACGACGAAATCATCATCGCCGTCGCCCAGGGCGAACATGCTGCCGCCGGTATCGAGCGTCCCGGCCACGTCCAGCACGTCGTTGCCGGCGCCCAGGTCGCCCTGCGCGAGCGCGGTTCCGGTGACGGTGACCGTATTGGTGCCGGTGCTGCCGGTGATCGTCGCCGCCGTTCCGCCGATGCCTTCCAGCGTACCGTCGATGGCGAGCGCCGTGTCGTCGGCCAGGGCGACGGCTGGCGTGACCAGCGCGCCCGCCACGATCAGGCTGCCGCCGTTGATCGCGGTGCCGCCGTCGAAAGTCGCGCTGCCGGCCAGGATCGCTTCGCCCGCATTGTCCTTCTGCAGGAATTCGAAGTTGACGACGTTGCCCGCATCGAACGTCAGCGTGCCCGCGTTGTTCAACACCACGCGGTCGCCGGCACCGTGCGCGCCACCGTCGAGCGCGCCGCCCAGGCCGCCGAGATCGGCGCCGTCGTCCAGGGTGAGGACGTCGTCGCCATCACCCAGCGCGATGTCGCCAGTGCCGCGCACCGCGCCCGCGATCGTCAGGGTGTCGTTGCCGGCCGAACCGGTATAGCGGCCGTCGACGTTCAGCGCCGCGCCGCTGGCGACGGTGCCCGTCGTCACGCCGTCGATGGCGCCGTTGACGCCGATGTCCAGCGTGCCGCCTTCGACGTTGACCGTGGTGAACGCGGATGCCGCCGGACCGGCGACGATCAGCGTGCCCGTGCCGGTCTTGTCCAGGGTTTCGAAGTTCACCGCGCCGCCGAGCGTGGCCGTGCCGGCGATGTCGGACACGAAGGTGTCGTTGCCGGCGCCGCCGTCGACCGGGCCGGCGAGCCCCGACAGATCCGCGCCGTCCCGGATCGTGAAGGTGTCGTCGCCGTCGAGCATGTCGATCCCGCTGCCGCCGGTGACGGTGCCGGCCACCGTGAACTGATCCGCGCCATTCGTGAAACCGAAAGCGCCCGCGATGTTGAGGGTCGCCCCCCCGGCGACGGTGGCGTTCTGCACGCCGGTCAGACTGCCGGCGGCGCCGATGTCGAGCGTCCCGTCCAGCACGTTGACCGTGCTGAAGCTGGACGCGGCCGGACCCGCCACGACCAGCGTGCCGGTGTTGGTCTTGGTCAAAGTTTCGAAGTCGACCGCGCCCCCGAGCGTCGCCGTGCCCGCCAGATCGGCCACGAAGGTATCCGTGCCCGCGCCGCCGCTCACCGGCTCGGGCGCCAGGCCGGACAGATCCGCACCGTCCTGGATGGTGAAGGTGTCGTTGCCGTCGCCCAGATCGATCCGGCCCGTATCCGGACTGCCGGTGCTGACGACGGTCCCGGCGACGGTGAACGTGTCGTCGCCCGCGGTGCCGCTGTAGACGCCGCCACCGGCCAGTTCCAGGGTGGCGCCGGCAAGGATGGTGGTGTGGTTCGCGGCGATGCTGCCCGTCGCGGTCACGCGCAGGGTGCCGTCGTTGAGGTTGACGTCGAGGAAGCTGGACGCGCCATGCACTTCCAGGGTGCCGTCGCCGGACTTGCCCAGCGATTCGAAGCCGGACAGCCCGCCCAGCGGCACCGTGTTGCCGGCGCCGACGTTCACGTCGAGCAGGTCGTTGCCCAGGCCGCCGTCGATGGTCGCCAGGCGGGTGTCGGTGGTGTCGTAGACGTTGAAGACATCGTCGCCGGCTCCCAGCGAGAGCACGCCGCCGCCGGTGTCGATGGTCCCGGCCGCATCCAGCACGTCCGCGCCGTCTCCCAGGTCCCCGGTCGCCGCCAGCGTGGCGCCTGCCGCCACCGCAACCGTGTTGGAACCCGCGCTGCCGGTGATCGTCGCCGCGCCGCCCGCGCCCTGCAGGCTGCCCTCCACGTTGAGCGTGGTGGCGTCGGCCATCGTGACGGTCGGCGTGGTCAGATCGCCGGCGACCGTCAGTGTTCCGCCTTGCAGTTCGGTACCACCGCTGAAAGCGGCGGCACCGGTCAGCGTCGCTTCGCCGGTATTGGCCTTGTGCAGGATTTCGAAGTTGACGGTGTGGTTGCCGTCGAAGTCCAGCGCGCCCGTGTTGTCCAGGACCACGCGATCACCGCTGCCGTTCGCACCGCCATCGACGGTGTTCGCCAGTACCGCGCCGTCCTGGAGCGTCAGCGTGTCGTCGCCGCCACACAGATCGATCGTGCCGGTACCGGATACCGTGCCCGCCACCGACAGACTGTCGTCGGCATCGCCACAGCCGAAGCTGCCGTCGACGTTGAGCGTGGCGCCGCTGCCGACCCGGGTATCGAGGGCCAGGCCGGGCTTGCCCACGACGCTTGCGCCGGCGCCGACGTTCAGCACGCCGTCCAGGACCTGCACTTCCTGCAGGTCGGTCGCGCCGGGGCCGTTGATGTTCAGCGTGCCGGCGCCGGTCTTGGTCACGCCTTCGAAATTGAGCATCGCGCCGAGGCTGGCGCTGCCGTTGATGTCGTAGGTGCGGCTGTCCAGGCCCGCGCCGCCATCGATGGTGCCGATGATCTGGGTCCCGTCGTGGACCACGAAGTCGTCGTCGCCGTCGCCCAGATTGAACACGCACGTTTTTTTTCGAACTATTGCATTCTTTTTCACCGCGCTTCGTTCAACGCGAGCGTGCAAAATCACTCGCCGCGCGAGATGCCAAAAGTGTTAGCAACGCCTCATTTCACTCCGCGTTGACGCGAAATCGCCGCGCTATAGTGAATTTGATTACAAATCGATAGTTGCAACAGCAGTGCAGCTATCGAGTACTGGTTGTTGTGGCGATCAAGGATCGCTGGGGAACATGTTTGACGACATCGAGATCCTCGTTGCCGAGGATGATGATTTGTTGCGTGAGCAAGTCCTGATTCCGGGCCTGCAGCAACATGGCTTCAGGAACGTCGCCGGCGTGGGCAGTGCCATCGAAACCTATCGGGCGATGCTTTCCCGGTCGTTCGGCGTCATCGTTCTCGATGTCTGCCTGCCGGACGAAAACGGCTTCGAAGTGACGCGCAACCTGCGCGCGGTCAGCGACGCGGGCATCCTGCTGTTGAGCGATTACGGTGTTTCCGCCCGCGACCAGGTCATGGCCCTCGATGAAGGAGCCGACGCCTTTCTGAGCAAGTCGACCGACATGGGCCTGTTGGCGGCGACCATCCGAAGCGTCCTTCGGCGCAGGGGAAATCGGCAGACCGATGAGGCCAAGTCCCTACCGTCGGGGCGGACTCCTGCGTGGGGAATCACCCGCGCGCAGCCGCCTCCTGCCCAAGCCTGGCAACTGGAGTCTTTTGGCTGGGCATTGCATTCCCCCCTCGGCCGCACCGTCCGCCTGACGCATCCGGAGCGACTGCTGATCGGCCTGCTCTTCAAGCACAAGGGTGATGTCGTTACGCGCGAGGCGATAACGGCATGCTTGTCGGAACACAATCCCCAGTTCGAGCCGCACCGGATCGAAATGATCGTCCATCGCCTTCGCCGCAAAGTGCTGGACCAGACCGGCGAAGAAGTCCCGATCAGCGCGGTGCGCGGCTCGGGTTATGTGCTGGCGCTTTGAATACTGCGGGCCAATCCTGCCCGTGAACATCCATGGCTGAATCGGGTCGCATCGTGAATGCCGCTTCCCATGATTCCCCACGGGAATACGCCATGGCGGCGCATCGCGGCGATGTCTTCCGTCGTAGCGGTGGAACAGCCAGCCGTGGTTTCCACTCCGGCTGAAAACAGAAGCCGGTCCCCGTTGGGGAAATGCAAGTCGATCACTTCGATCAGTGCCATGCCGTGAAGCCGAGGCGGCACGGGATCCGCGCAACGACGCGCGTCCGGCGCTCCCCGAACGGCCAGCCACGGTTCCGTGGCGTCGTCCATTCGCAGCGGATGATCACGGGTCCGGTGCAGCTGTTTCCGGATAGACCCAACCTGATTTCCGGATCTACTTCATATCGTCACTGACGATCGGTTTTCGTTGGAACGCATCCGTCACTTCTGCGGGCGCATCTCGAATCCGGTCACGACTATACCCTGGGACTTGAGCCTGTCGCCCATCTTGGCATCCCAGTCGGTGGTGATCTCGCGACCATTCTTGAATCCTGCAAGGTAGATCCGCTTTTGCGGATCCTCGTCCGCCTTTGGGAAAATCCCCGCCAGCGCCCGCTCACAGCGGCCGACAGAGAACAAGTACTTCTCCTTGTCGCTGACGGAATGGATGACGATGTTGTCCCTGCCCGCAATGGTTGACCGCCAGACATCCTCCCTCCCAGTGGAACTGCAATGCCTGCCCTCGTATTGGCAGATCAACGTGTCCTCCACCACGAACGTTTCGCCTTGCTTTTCGTAGGTGAGGCGGAACGGAAACTCGGCATAGGTGGTTGCTGGCTTTTTCCCTGTGTCAGGTTCGGACATGCAGGAAACCTTTTCATTGAGTGCCGCGGCGGCCATCATCGTCGTCACGCAACCGCTGAGCAGAAGGGTAGCGGCCGCTGCCCCGGCCATCAGTTGCACGGATGTTTTCATGGGCTCCGATGCCGATTGGACCCTGGGACGAGGGTAATACCGCGGAGTATCCAGCCATGTTTTCGGATGATCAATGGCAGCTATTCCTGCATCCGGAGCAGGCACTTGCATGATGGGCCGAAGGCTACCTGTCCATCCACGTCTGGCATCGCGGTCGCCTTCCGCGCACTCCACCCGCTCCTCGCATGCACGAGTGCCTCGCCCCGCAAAGACCTTTTATCGCTTCCCAGGCTGGAGCGACAAAGAAAAAATCATGAAACAGATAGCTATCTGCGGCAACTTCACCGCAATGCGTCGTCCGGCAATCACGCGTAGTCAAAGGAGCCTGCGCGAGCCGCGCCGGGAATCGGGCGAACACCATGGAGGAGGACGTAAAGCGAAACAGTTTGCGAAGAGGATAAGGAAGAACCGGATCGTGCCCGCATGAATCCCGTGCCAACGGTTCCAGGGAAAAGTGGAAGACTGGCGATTCCAACGGTTCCCAACAGCCTGAAATCGCGTGACGTAGGACCCGCTGCGTTGGATGGTCCACCTGCCCCAATCGCGGCACGGCCACGCCCATCGAAGACTTGCCGCTGCGCGCCCTGTTTCATCCTTCGGCAAAGCGACTTCGTTCCGCTCGACCTTCGCTTCCTTACCGTACTGCTCTAACCACCAGCAATACGGGATGAAAAGCAGATCGCGCGCCGTGCGATTCGGGCTGCGCGAGATCGGCCAACGCAGGAAATCACCCGGAAGAAAAGCCGTCGATTCTTAGTGCAGCCAAGCGCGATGAAGGCGGACGGATTTGTTTCCTATTGGGCTCGAAGCCATAAGTTGAAACGCTGAAACAGCCATATATTGAAACAGTTGGGGGCGTCAACTCTCGCACCCCGCTCTACAGGTCAGGCAGACATGGAGTCTCTGCCGGCCTCATCTTCTTGTGCGGCTGCTTCGATGAGAAGCAGCTCGTAAGCCTCAGTGCGACTATAGAGCAAGATCAACCCCCAAGAAGCAACATAGATGACCAGCAGCGACGCTGCCAAGAAGCCTTGAACAAAAGTCACTTCGCCCAGCGCCGCCCAGTCGCCTAGCCTCCAATCCTTAAACTGCAGATACAAGGCGGCGAGCAGTGGTATTGCGCCCAGCCGCTCCATCCCACCCGTAACAAGACCCATGCGAGAGTGCATGACTTTGCGTCGCGCCTGGATGTAGCGCAGCAGACGGTCACGCTGGCTTCGAGGGTAGTCCCGTAGCTGCCTCACGTACCCCATGTACTTACCGAAATCGCGATCTAGCTCAATCGCGTAGTCACGCTTGCTGTTCCGGAAGCTTCGCCACTCCCGCTTCAAGAAAAGCACTAAGAACAGGGTGAACCCGGCGAGCTCAACCACGACACCACTCACTCCCCACCACACTGACAAGTACTGCGGAGATAGGGCTGAAGCGACTAGCGCGAAAACGGTTGCCACCACGCCAATCGCGAAAGCGTAGCCTTCGACACGGCCCGGCAAGCTTCCTTTCGTGGCTGCAGCATAAGCATCAATCATTTCGTCCATGCGCTCAAAACCGAGCACTTCCGAGTGTGACCTCCTCGGCTTCGAAGGAGTTTGTTTACGCGTCACGTCTTCACATCCATTCTGGGACGCCGCTCGGAGCGGCACTCTTTGCGTCCTTGGCCGACTTCTCAACCAATTCTGGAAAGATTTGAGAGGGCCGATGATCACACCGAGGAAGAAGCGCCGCCTGACGGTCATCTAGAAGGCAAGCCGTTGCAACTATTGCCTTTTTTATCATTATAAGTTGAAACAATGTCTCAACTTATGGGTTCGGTACCACCTATGCGGGAAACAGGTTGATTGGTGGGCCCACCAGGACTCGAACCTGGAACCAAAGGATTATGAGTCCTCTGCTCTAACCATTGAGCTATAGGCCCGCTGCCGGGCCATTGTAGCGGGGGG
>Ga0182741_1002137_pt1 | contig 23763 bp, 24 predicted proteins | sample eDN5th37CBELigOP_FD_128874 | JGI IMG/M metagenome (GOLD analysis project Ga0182741, IMG submission 128874) | Enriched Organic Plus compost microbial communities from Emeryville, California, USA - eDNA 5th pass 37_C BE-Lig OP (version 2) (version 2) ... | reverse complement strand
TGGAGCGCGATCGCGAGCCCGTCGTCGTTGAGGTTCCAGAGCTCCTGGAAGGTGTATTCCGCCTGCATGCGGGTGTTGACGAAGACGAGCGTCGTCTTGTGCTGTCGGATCAGGTCGTAGATCGCCGGCATCGACAGGGCCGCCGTGTGGCCGGCAAGCGGCAGCCGCTCGTCGAGATCGAGCATGCGGATGTCCGGCCGGGCGCCCCCCTCCACCACGACGAGGTCCGCGAGAGCCTCCTCACCCTCTCCTTGAGGGGGAGGGTCGGAGCGCGCCAGCGCTCCGGGGTGGGGTGGCAACGCCACGTCTGGAGAGGTCGCGCTACCCACCCCCTCCCGCGCCTTCGAACTCGGGTGTTCCCGAGTTAGGCTTTCCATGCGCAAGTCGGAAACATCCGACTTGCGTGGCGCGACCTCCCCCCTCAAGGGGGAGGTGGATAGGCGCCCCTGCGGCATCAGGTATTTCCGCAGCTCGTCCGGCTCGCGCACGGTGGCGGACAGTCCCACGGCCGTCACCTCGGGCGCGAGGGCGAACAGGCGCGCAAGATCCAGCGAGAGCAGGTCTCCGCGCTTCGACGTGACCAGGGAATGCAGCTCGTCGAGGACGACCCGCCGCAGGTCCTTGAACAGCTCCCGCGCCTCGCGATGGGCGAGGAGGAGCGCGAGCTGCTCGGGTGTGGTGAGCAGGATGTCGGGCGGCCGCTCGATCTGCCGGGCGCGCTTGTGGGCGGGCGTGTCGCCCGTGCGGGTCTCGATGCGGATCGGCAGACCCATCTCCTGCACGGGGATCTCGAGGTTGCGGGCGACGTCCGTCGCCAGGGCCTTCAGGGGCGAAACATAGAGGGTGTGAAGCCCGCGCTTCTCCTTCTTGCCAGCGCCGCGCTCCGAAAGCTCCACGAGGCTCGGCAGGAAGCCCGCCAGGGTCTTGCCCGCTCCCGTAGGCGCCACGAGCAGGACGGAGCGCCCCGCCTCCGCCTTGGCGACCAGTTCGAGCTGATGCGCCCGGGGCGTCCAGCCACGGGACCTGAACCAGTTACGGAAGATCTTGGGGAGAATCGTCGCGGAGCGTTTCGCCATCGAGGTCCAAGATAGGTGCCGTTGATAATTCCGCCATGGCCTGTTCGATCATGTCCGATGTGGATCGTGGGCCGGACGGCTTGCCCCGGCCCGTGAGCCGGGCCACCTTGGCGGCCCGATCCTCAAGCAAGCAACAAGTTCCGCCATGCCGCAGAATGCCCAGTTCCAGAACGCCGTCGCCATCGTTACCGGAGGCACCCAGGGCCTCGGGGAAACCATCGCCCGTACCCTCGCCGAGCGCGGGGCCGCGGGCCTCGTGATCTGCGGCCGCAATGCCGAGAAGGGAGCGGCCGTCGCGAAGGACCTGTCGGCGAAAGGCTGCCGCACGGAATTCGTCCAGGCCGACCTCGCCGATGTGGAGCAGGCCCGCGCGGTCGCGGCCCGGGCCGACGAGGCCTTCGGCCGGGTGGACGTGCTGGTGAATGCGGCCGGCATGACGGATCGCGGCACCATCTTCGACACGAGCCCGGAACTCTTCGACCGCATGTTCGCCGTGAACGTGCGCGCGCCGTTCTTCCTCATGCAGGAAGCCGCCAAGATCATGCGGCGGGAGAAGATCGAGGGCGCCATGGTCAACATCCTGTCCATGTCGGCCCATGGGGGCCAGCCCTTCATCTCAGCCTATTGCGGCTCCAAAGGCGCGCTCGCGACCTTGACCAAGAACGCGGCCTTCAGCCTGATGCCCTGGCGCATCCGCGTGAACGGGCTGAACATCGGCTGGATGAACACCCCCGGCGAGGACCGGATCATGCGCACCTATCACGGCGCCGAGGACGGCTGGCTGGATCAGGCCGCGAAGGAACAGCCCTTCGGCCGCCTGCTCGACCCGGCGGAGGTCGCGCGCTCCGTGGCCTTCCTGGCGAGCCGGGAATCCGGCCTCATGACCGGGGCCATCATCGACTTCGACCAGTCGGTGGTCGGCTGCTACGAGGCCGCTCCGCACCCCTCCACGCCCGCAGCCTGAGACACGCGCCCGGCGCCGGAGCCCTGACATCCCGTCACGGCTCCCTATATTCCGGCACCATGGCGCTGCGCTCCACCGACATCCTCACCCAGACCCCGCAGGGGCTCTTCTGCCCCCTCGGCGACTTCCACATCGACCCGGTCAGGCCCGTGAAGCGGGCCCTGATCACCCACGGGCATTCGGACCATGCCCGCTCCGGCCACCGGGCGGTGCTCGCCACCCGGGAGACCCTGCGGATCATGGCCGTTCGCTACGGGGAGGATTTCGCCGGCACGACCCAGGAGGCCCCCCTCGGGGAGGATATCCGCCTCGGGGACGTGACCGTGCGCTTCACGCCCGCCGGTCATGTGCTCGGCTCGGCGCAGATCACCCTGGAGTCAGGCGGCACACGCATAGTGGTCTCGGGGGACTACAAGCGGGCCGAGGACCCCACCTGCCTACCTTACGAACTCGTGCCCTGCGACGTCTTCATCACCGAGGCGACCTTCGGCCTGCCGGTCTTCCGCCATCCGGACACGCGGGGCGAGGTGCGCAAGCTCCTCGATTCCGTCCATCTCTTTCCCGAGCGCGCCCATATCGTCGGCGCCTATGCGCTCGGCAAGGCGCAGCGGATCATGGCCCTCCTGCGGGAGGAGGGCTACGACCGGCCGATCTACCTGCACGGCGCCATGGAGCGCCTGACGGAGCTCTATAAGAGCGAGGGCATTCCTCTGGGCGAGACGCCGAAGGTCGTGGCCACGGAGCGCTCCCGGCTCGCAGGCGCCGTCGTGCTCTGCCCGCCCTCCTCGGTCCAGGACCTCTGGTCGCGCCGGTTTCCCGATCCGGTCACCTGCTTCGCATCCGGCTGGATGCGGGTGCGCGCCCGGGCCCGGCAGAAGGGCGTCGAGCTGCCCCTCGTCATCTCGGACCATTCCGACTGGGACGATCTCTGCCGCACCATCCTCGAGACCGGCGCCGGAGAGGTTTGGGTGACGCATGGGCAGGAGGATGCCCTCGTCCATTGGTGCACGGTGCAGGGCATCCGGGCACGGCCCCTCCACATGCTGGGCTACGGCGACGAGGGCGAGGCGGAGGAGACGTCCCATCCTCCCGTCGAGGAGAAGAGCCCGGGAGGCGCCGCATGAACCGGTTCGCGGCCCTTCTCGACCGGCTGGCCTACGAGCCGCGCCGCAACGCCAAGCTGCGGCTGCTGGTGGATTACTTCCGCCACACGCCCGATCCCGACCGGGGCTATGCGCTGGCGGCCCTCACCAATTCGCTGATGTTCAAGGAGGCCAAGCCTGGCCTGATCCGCGGCCTCGTGGAGGAACGCACCGACCCGGTCCTGTTCCGCATGTCCTATCACTATGTGGGCGACCTGGCCGAGACGACGGCGCTGATCTGGCCGGGTCCGGCCGATCAGCTCCCCGCCGCGCCCGGCCCCGGTCACAACAACCCTCCCCTTCATGTCCCGACGATCTCGGAGGTGGTCGAGACGCTCGCGACCACGGGCAAGAGCGAGCTGCCGGCCCGGGTCGCCGGCTGGCTCGACGCCCTCGACGAGACCGGGCGCTGGGCGCTCCTCAAGCTCATCACCCGGGAACTGCGCGTGGGCGTGTCGGCCCGCCTCGCCAAGACGGCCGTGGCCCAGCTCGGCGGGGTCGAGGCCGACGAGGTGGAGCTGATCTGGCACGGGCTGGAGGCTCCCTACGAGGACCTGTTCGCCTGGGTCGAGGGGCGTGCTGCGAAGCCCGAGAGCAGCAACCCCGCCCCCTTCCGCCCGCCGATGCTGTCGCATCCGCTGGAGGAGGAGGACATGGCGAAGCTCGATCCGGCCGAGTTCCTGGGCGAATGGAAATGGGACGGCATCCGCCTCCAGGCTGTCGCGGGCCGCGACCGCGACGGCCGCCTCGTCCGGCGCATCTATTCGCGAACCGGGGAGGACGTGTCGGGAGCCTTTCCGGACCTGGTGGAGGCCCTCGCGTTCGAGGGCGCCATCGACGGGGAGCTCCTCATCGTCCGCGAGGGCCGGGTGCAGAGCTTCAACGTGCTCCAGCAGCGCCTCAACCGGAAGGCCGTGACGCCCAAGCTCATGGCCGAGTTCCCGGCCCATCTGCGGGTCTACGACATCCTCACCGAAGGGGACGAGGACCTGCGCCACCTGCCCTTCTCGGAGCGGCGCCGGCGCCTCGAGGCCTTCGTGGCCCGCCTGGACGATCCTCGCATCGACCTCTCGCCCCTGGTGGAATTCTCGTCCTGGGAGACCCTCGCGGATGCCCGGTCCGATCCGGCTTCCGTTGGGGCGGGCCCCGATGCAGACGCCATCGAGGGCTGCATGGTGAAGCGGGCCGACAGCCCCTATCTGCCCGGACGCCCCAAAGGCTACTGGTACAAGTGGAAGCGTGACCCCTATCTTGTCGACGCCGTGATGATGTACGGCCAGCGCGGGCACGGGAAGCGCTCGTCCTACTACTCGGACTACACGTTCGGCGTCTGGCGCGACGGGCCGGGCGGCGAGGAGCTGGTGCCCGTCGGCAAGGCCTATCACGGCTTCACGGACGAGGAGCTCCTGCAGCTCGACCGCTATGTCCGCAACCACACGGTCAACCGCTTCGGCCCCGTGCGGGAGGTGGAATACGGCCGGGATCGCGGCCTCGTGCTGGAGGTGGCCTTCGAGGGGCTGCAACGCTCGACCCGGCACAAATCCGGCGTCGCCATGCGTTTTCCCCGGATCAACCGCATCCGCTGGGACAAACCGGCCGCCGAGGCGGACCGCCTCGAGACCCTGGAAAGGATCCTCGAACGGGGCGAAAAGGAGATCCACCCGCTCGAGGAGCCAAAAGGCCTCGGCCGGGAAACGGAGGATCAGGAGCCATGACCATGCTGTCGGTCGAAACCCTCACGGAGGGCAGTGTGACGCAACAGGCCCTGGGGCGCCTGGTGGTCGAGACCCGAGGCCAGGGCTTCACGGAGCTGACGGAGCCGGCGGCCCGGTGGGTCTTCGGGACCGGGATCCTGCACGGGCTCCTCACGGTCTTTTGCCGCCACACCTCGGCCTCGCTCCTCATCCAGGAGAATGCCGACCCGGACGTGCGCGAGGATCTGCTCACCGCCCTCGACCGGCTGGCCCCGCGCGACGGCTCCTATGTCCATGCCACGGAAGGCCCGGACGACATGCCGGCGCATATCCGGACCATGCTCAGCGCCTCGAGCCTGACCATCCCGGTGACGGAGGGCCAGATGGCCCTCGGGACCTGGCAGGGCCTTTTCCTGGCCGAGCACCGCGACCGGCCGCACCGGCGCGATATCCTGTTTCACCTGATCGGTGCCTGAGGGCCGACATCCCGTTTCCGGCTCCATCGATCCGGCATTTCGCGGTAGAATGACCGTGTGACCTTCCGTTCTCCGCCTTGCCAGGGCGGGCGGGAAACGGATAAGGCTCGAAGGGTTGCGTGGGAGAAGACGAGTGCAGGGTCAAAACACCACGATCATCATTGCCGACGACCACCCGCTCTTCCGGGGCGCGTTGCGGCAGGCGATCGGCTCCGTCATGCCGAAGGCGCGGGTCATCGAGGCCAACGGCATGGACGAGCTGAACACCGTGCTGGGGCACGAGCGGGACATCGACCTGATCCTCCTCGACCTGACCATGCCGGGCGTCCAGGGCTTTTCTGGGCTCCTCTCGCTCCGGGCCCAGCATCCGGAGCTCCCCGTGGTGATCGTCTCGGCCACCGAGGAAGCGACCGTCATCCGCCGCGCCATGGAATTCGGCGCCTCGGGCTTCATTCCGAAATCCATCGACATCGACAGCATCGGCGGCGCCATCGGAGCGGTGCTGGCCGGCGACGTCTGGACCCCGCCGGACGTGGACCTCTCGGCCGCAGAGGACAAGGAAACCGCGGATCTGGTGCGCCGCCTCTCCACCCTCACGCCGCAGCAGGTCCGAGTGCTGACCATGCTCTCCGAGGGGCTCCTCAACAAGCAGATCGCCTACGAACTCTCGGTCTCGGAAGCGACCGTGAAGGCCCATGTCTCGGCCATCCTCGACAAGCTCGGCGTCGACAGCCGCACCCAGGCGGTGATCGCCGCCTCCAAGATCGGCGTCACCCAGCGCCCCTCCCCGGCCAGCGCCGACTAGATGAAGCCCGGTCCGGATTCCGGACTTTCGCCATTCGGCCCCCTTCTCGCCCTTTGGGGGCTCGTGCCCGACGGTGCGCCCATCGCCACGCCGAGCAGCGATCTCCTGCCGGTCCGCCGGGATGGCGAGCCCGCCATGCTCAAGATCCCCCGAGACGAGGAAGAGCGCTTCGGCGGTCTTCTGATGGTGTGGTGGGATGGCGACGGGGCGGCACGCGTTTTCGCCCACGACGAAAATGCCCTTCTCCTCGAGCGCGCGACGGGGCCTCTCTCGCTCGCCGGGATGGTCCGGGCAGGCTGCGACGACGAGGCGAGCCGCATCATCTGCCGGGTCGCATCGAGGCTGCACGCCCCGCGCCCGAAGCCCCTGCCCGACCTGATCCCCCTGGAGCGCTGGTTTCGCCAGCTCGGCCCCGTGGCGGCACGGCAGGGCGGCATCCTCGCCGAGGCCGATGCGGCGGCATGCCACCTGCTCGCCACGCAGCGCGACATCGTTCCCCTGCACGGGGACATCCACCACGGCAACATCCTGGATTTCGGGGATCGGGGCTGGCTCGCCATCGACCCGAAGCGCCTCGTCGGGGAGCGAACCTTCGATTTCGTCAACGTCCTGCGCAATCCCGAGGGCGATGCGGCTTTCGCGCTCGCTCACCTCGGCCGGCGGTCCGCGATCCTGGCCGAGGCCGCGGGCCTGGACCGGACGCGGCTTCTCCAGTGGCTCCTGGCCTTCGCGGGCCTCTCGGCCGCCTGGCATCTGGAAGACGGCACGGAACCGACGCTCGACCTCGCCATCGCGGAGCGTACGGCGGCGGAGCTTTCGCGGTCCTGACTCAGAGCCCGTTCACGAAGGCATCGATCCGCGCCAGGGCCCGCTCGGTCATGGCGCTCTCGTAGCGGATGAACACGTGGCAGCCGCCCGGCCAGATGGCGAGTTCGGTCCGATTGGCGAAGGAAGCCCAGCGCGCCGCCATGAACAGGGTGTCGTCGAGGAGGAGATCCCGGGTTCCGACAGAAAACAGGGCCGGCGGCATTCCCTTGAGATCAGCGTAGAGGGGCGAGAGATCCGGGTCGCGCCGGTCCGGGTGCGGACCGCACAGGTTGTCGGCGAAGATCCGCACGTCTCGCGTGTTGAGGACGAGCTTGTCGGTACCCCAGTTCAGGACGCTCGGGGTCAGGCTCAGGTCGTAGCAGCCTGCAAAAAGGTTTGCGCCCCGGAACGGGGTCAGCCCGTGCCGGTCGCGCAGGCGCAGCAGGGTCGCGGCCGAGAGATGCGCCCCGGCCGATTCGCCGCCGATGAAGAGGCGCTCGGTCCCGAAGCGGGCCTTTGCCTCGCGGACGACCCACAGGGCCGCGGCCTCGCAATCGTCATGGGCGGCCGGATACGGATTTTCGGGCGCGAGCCGGTATTCCACCGAGACCACCGCCAGGCCGCAATGGTCGGCCATGCGGTCGAGATAGGGATCCTGCTCGTCGGCGGTGCCCCAGGTCCACCCGCCGCCATGGATGTGGAAATAGACCCCCTTGGGGTTCTCGGGCACGATCAGCCGCAGGGGCAGAGGGCCTGCGGGCCCGTCGATCTCGATCGTCTTCGCGCGCGGGCTCTTCGGCAGCGGCGGGAACGGGCCGAGGCCCTGCCGCCGGGCCTCGCGTACGGCCTCGACCGGGACCGACCAGGGGTCGGGAGATGCGGACAGCCGGGCCAGGATCTCGGCATTCTGCGCCTCGATTTCCTCGCTGACGCTCGAAGGGTCGAAAAGAGTAGGGTCGATCATGCCACGCTCGTGTGAGGTTGCCTTAGCGGCCGTCCCTTGCGATGAAGCACACGCAACGGCCGCGGTCCAGCACCGCGAAGGGATGAGGAAAAAGGGACGATGTCCAACATGAACCGGTTACTCGGCGGCGCGCCCGGCTCCGTGCTGGTCAAGCTGATCTTCCTGTCCCTCCTGGTCGGCGCCTTCATGGCATTTCTCGACATCACGCCCTTCGGCCTGGTGGAGGGGATCTACAACTGGCTGCGCTCGCTTCTGGGGCTCAGTATGGATACGGTGGTCGAGATCGGGCGCTGGATCGCCTATGGTGCGATCATCGTCGTTCCGCTCTGGCTGATCGCACGGATCTTCGGCCGGCACTGAGGATTTTTCCCATGGAAGGTTCCGTTTCGTCGCGGCGGATTGTCGTCACGCACCGGCGCATGCTCGCGCTCGCGCTGCCCATGACCCTGTCCCATGTCACGACGCCGCTGCTCGGCCTCATAGACGCGACCGTGATCGGGCGGCTGGGGCAGGCGCATCTGCTGGGAGCCGTCGCCCTCGGCGCCGTGGTCTTCGATTTCGTGTTCTGGAGCTTCGGCTCCCTGCGCATGGCGACCGCCGGCATGACCGCGCAGGCAACCGGCGCCGGCGACCGGCACGAGGTGGACAGGGCGCTTGCTCGCGCCCTGCTCGTCGCGGCCGTCACGGGCCTCCTGCTGATCCTGCTGCAATGGCCCATCGCCCTGGTGGCCTTCCCGCTGACCGGCGCCAGCGACGCCGTGCAGGGGGCGCTCGCGACCTACTTCTACATCCGCATCTGGGCCGCGCCCTTCACCTTGGCGAACTACGTCATCCTCGGCTCGACCCTCGGGCGAGGACGTACGGATCTCGGCCTGTTCCTGCAGGTCGCCATCAACGTGGCGAACATCCTGCTCACCTCCGTGCTGGTCCTCGTCTTCCAATGGAGCGTCGCGGGCGCGGCCATCGGCACGGCGATTGCGGAGGTCTTCGGCGTCGGCCTCGGCATCCTCGTTCTGCGGCGGCTGGGCTCGAACCCCTTCTCGGTCGCCTGGCGCGAGATCCTCAACCGCGCCGCCATGCTGCAGACCCTGAGCGTGAACCGGGACATCATGATCCGCAACATCGCGCTTATGATGGCCTTCGCGGTCTTCAGCGCCATGGGGGCCCGCACGGGCGACGTGACGCTCGCGGCCAATGCAGTGCTCTACAACATGTTCATGATCGGCGGCTATTTCCTCGACGGGTTCGCGACCGCGGCCGAGACCCTGTGCGGCCAGAGCATCGGCGCCCGCGATGCGCGCGGCTTCCGCCGCGCCGTCACCTTGAGCCTCGGCTGGAGCTTCGGGTTCGGCCTCGCGGTCTCGGCCGCCTTCCTCGTTGGGGGCGGGATGTTCATCGACTTCGTCACCACGAGCCCGGACGTGCGTGCCTATGCGCGCGACTATCTCGTCTATGCGGCGCTCACGCCCCTCGTGGGCGCGGCCGCCTTCGTGTTCGACGGGATCTATACCGGAGCGACCTGGACCAAAGCGATGCGCGACCTCATGCTCCTCGCCATCGTAGTCTACGGCGCGGTGATTTTTGCGGCGGGCTCGCTCGGGAATACGGGGCTGTGGATCGCGCTTCTCGTCTTCCTGGGCACCCGCGGCCTCGGCCAGGCCGCGCTCTGTCCCCGGCTGACCCGCAAGACCTTCGCGGACAAGGCCTGACCCGTCTTACAAGCGGCCTTCCGCAATCAGGGCGGCATCGCGCCCGAGCGCAGCGTCCAGGGACATGTTCTCCCGGTCGAGGATCCGCGCAAGGCCCCGCTTGATCTCGGCAACGAGGCCGGGGCCCTTGTAGACCAGAGCCGAATAGAGCTGCACGAGACTCGCGCCCGCGCGGATCTTGGCCCAGGCCGCCTCGGGGGAATCGACCCCGCCGACACCCACCAGGGGAAGCTTCCGCCCGACCCGCAGATAGGTTTGCGCCAGGAGGATCGTGGAAGGCGCGAAGAGCGGCTTTCCGGACAGCCCGCCGGTCTCCCGGGCCAGCGTCTTCTCCTGAAGGCTTTCGGGGCGCGCCACGGTGGTGTTCGACACGATCAGCCCATCGACCCCACGCCGCAGGGCGGTCGCCACGATGGCGTCGAGGGTCTCCAGGGAGATGTCGGGCGCGATCTTCAGGAGGACCGTGGTCTTCCGGTCGACCTCGTCCCGCGCCGCGACGCAGCGGGCGAGAAGATCGTCGAGGAAGGCCTCGCCCTGAAGGTCGCGCAGGCCCGGCGTATTGGGCGACGAGACATTGATGGTGAGGAAATCGACGAGGCCCGCAAGGGCGCGCACGCATTGGGCGTAGTCGGCGATACGATCCGTCGATTCCTTGTTGGCCCCGATATTGACCCCGACGATGCCCGGGCGTCCGCGCCGCGCGACAAGACGGCGGCGGATGGCCTCGAGCCCTTCGCTGTTCAGGCCGAAGCGGTTGATGACCGCCTCGTCGCGGGCGAGCCGGAACACCCGCGGCCGCGGATTCCCCTCCTGGGGCTTGGGGACGACGCCACCGAGCTCCACGAAGCCGAAGCCCAGCGACAGGAGCTGGTCGGGCACCTCGCATTGCTTGTCGAAACCCGCCGCGAGGCCGACCGGGTTGGGAAAGCGGCGCCCGAACACCTCGACCGCGAGTCGCGGATCGTCCGGCGCCGGAGGGCGTGGCGGCAGCAGCGAGAGGCTGCGGATCGTGAGGTGGTGGGCCGTCTCCGCATCGAGCGCATGGAGCACCGGCTTGGCGAAGGGGAACAGGCTGGCGATCATGCGGCGAGATCCGGAAAGACGTGGCGGCCATCCTCGGCGAGGGGCAGCGGCTTCACCCATAGCACGGCCGAGAGAGGCAGCGACCCATAGAGATGGGGAAACAGATCCCCGCCGCGCGACGGCTCGTAGCGCAGGGCATCGCCGAGGCGCTCCGCCTCGACCGCCACGAGGACGAGATCGTCTTGACCGGCAAAATGCTTCTCGGCCGTCTCCCGCGCCTGTGCGGCCGTGGAAAAGTGGATGTACCCATCCTGGAGGTCGATGGGTGCTCCTTCGAAGACTTTTGCGGCCTCCGCAGCCTTCCAGAGCGGCCGGGAACAGATTTTATAGATGATTGCCATGGCGCATTTGAGTAGCGCCGGGCCCGAACGAGAGCAACCGGAAGATGGACGCGTTGTCGCTAGCCCTTGTTCTCCCTCGCGGGAGCCATAGAACAACCTTAATTCCTAATCATAGGTTCGGTTTCCAGTAGAGTTTTTGGCACCTCTCGAAGGTTCATCATATGTTGTCCCATGAGCGCGTTTGGGCCGCTATCGATGCCCTGGCTTCCCGCCACGGCATGACCGCATCGGGCCTCGCCCGCAAAGCCGGGCTCGACGCCACAAGCTTCAACAAGTCGAAGCGCACCAGTCCCGAGGGCCGGGATCGCTGGCCCTCGACCGAGTCGATCGCCAAGATTCTCCGCGCGACAGGCGCGACCCTGGAGGATTTCCTGCGCCTGGTGGAGCCTTCGGGCTCCCTGCGCCGCTCGACGATTCCCCTGATCGGCCTGACGCAGGCGGCCTCCGGCGCCAAACTCTTCACCGAAGAGGGCCTGCCGGTCGGAGGACCGGGCTGGGACGAGATCGACTTTCCGGATTTCGGCCAGGAGAAAGTGTTCGCCATCGAGGTGACCGGCGACTCCATGGCACCCCTCTACCGCGACGGCGACATCCTCATCGTCTCCCCGACGGCCGGCCTGCGCAAGGGCGACCGGGTGGTCTTCCGCCTGAACAGCGGGGAGATCCTCGCGAAGGAACTCCGCCGCCGCTCGGCCAAGACCCTGGAAGTCGGCGCCTTCGAGCCCGGACAGGAAGACCGGGCGATCCCGGCAGAAGACGTCGCCTGGGTCGCCCGGATCATGTGGGCCCGCCAATAGAGAGCGGTCAGGCCGCCCGCTCGGCGCCCCTCGCCTTCAGGAAGGCCTCGTGCTCGCTCACGAGCTTGCCGTCGAGAGCCTTCTGGATCAGCTCCCGCGTCTCCTTCACGCCGAACAGGGCCACGAACGAGCCGAAGCGCGGGCCGCGCGGCTCTCCCAAAAGCACCTGATAGATCGTGTTGAACCACTCGATGGAGACGCCGGGCCGCTCGGGCGTGGCGCCCTTCGCCTTGAAGTCCTGGTAGCGCGGCTCGGCCCGGCCGACATTGTAGATCTCTTCCTGGATCGCCTCGGCCGTCACCGGACGCTCCCCGGTTTCGAAGGCGCCGAGGACCTCCCGGAGCTTGCTCAAGGACGCGGCCTCGACCTCGTCGGCCAGGCGATAGGCCTTCTGCGGCTTCACGAAATCCTCGAAATAGCGCGCGGCGCGCTTCACGAGGCCGTCGAGACGGGGATGGGTCTCGGGCGAGACCGTCGGCGCGTAGCGGCGGATGAAGCCCCAGATCACGCCCGGATCCTCCGAGTTCGCCACCGCCACCAGGTTGAGCAGCATCGAGAAGGAGATCGTCGTGCCGGGCTGGTTGCTGCCGCCCGAGGAGACGAGCTCCGGCGCGGGCGGATGACCCGCGTGGAGATGCCAGACCGGATTCATCAGGCGCGCCTTGGCGTCCTGCGCCGGGTACTTCTCCAGGAAGGTCAGATAATCGTCCACCTGCCGGGGGATGACGTCGAAATAGAGCTTCTTGGCCTCGCGCGGCTTGTTGAACATGAACAGGCCCAGGCTGTCCGGCGTGCCATAGGTGAGCCACTCGTCGATGGTCAGCCCGTTGCCCTTGGACTTGGAGATCTTCTGCCCCTTCTCGTCCAGGAAGAGCTCGTAGTTGAACCCTTCCGGCGGCAGACCGCCGAGGGCCTTGGCGATCTCGCCCGAGAGCTTCACGCTGTCGATCAGGTCCTTGCCGGCCATCTCGTAATCGACGCCGAGCGCGACCCAGCGCATGGCCCAGTCGGGCTTCCATTGCAGCTTGGCATGGCCCCCCGTCACGGGCGTCTCGAAGCGCTCGCCCGTCTCCGGATCGCGCCAGACGATGGTCCCCGCATCGAGCTTGCGCTCGTCGATGGGCACCTGCATCACGATCCCGGTCTTCGGGTGGATGGGCAGGAAGGGCGAATAGGATTGCTGCCGCTCCTCGCGGAGCGAGGGCAGCATGATGGCCATCACGGCGTCGTAGCGCTCCAGCACCGTGAGCAGGGCCTTGTCGAACCGGCCCGCCTTGTAGCACTCCGTCGCCGACAGGAACTCGTAGTCGAACCCGAAGGCATCGAGGAATTCGCGCAGGCGCGCATTGTTGTGGTGGGCAAAGCTCTCATGGGTGCCGAAAGGATCCGGCACCTGCGTCAGGGGCTTGCCGAGGGAGGCGCCGACCAGCTCCTTGTTCGGGATGTTGTCCGGCACCTTGCGCAGGCCGTCCATGTCGTCCGAGAAGGCGAAAAGCCGGGTCGGGATGGTATCGCCGGTCAGCACGCGGAAGGCGTGGCGCACCATGCTGGTGCGGGCGACCTCGCCGAAGGTCCCGATATGCGGCAGGCCCGAGGGGCCGTAGCCGGTCTCGAACAGCACTTCCTTCTTGCCGGTCCGTTTGAGCCGTTCCACGAGCTTGCGGGCCTCCTCGAAGGGCCAAGCGGTCGCGGTTTGAGCGGCATCGATCAGAGCGGGGTCGAGTGAAAGCGGTTGGGACATGTGACCAGAAGCTGATGGGAAACGCAGTAACCTAGAGCGGTTTTCGTCACGATGGAACCGAAACCCGCCCGGGCGGAAGGAAAGCAGGATCGACCGGGCCTAAGGCCCGGCAATCGCTTGCCCGATCAGTCCTCTAGGCACCCGGTCGTCCGGGGTCAATGCGGCTTAACGCGGCTCAATAGAGACCGACGGGGAAGAAGCGCAGGTAAAGCTCCGCATATTTGCCGTCCTTCCAGAGCTGCTGGAGCGCGTAATCGAAGGCCCGGCGCAGGTTCTCCTCGTCCTGGCGGACGATGAAGGCGATCCCCTCGCCGAAGAACCGGCTCTCCAGATAGGGGCCGCCGGCGAAGTCGCAGCACCCCTCCGAAGCCTCGCCGCCGATCCATAGGGCGAGGCCCAGGCCATCAGCGAAGAGGTAGTCGATCTTCCCGTCCTTGAGGGCGCCCTGCGCCTCCGTCAGATCCCCGAACGGCTTGAGGACGGCCCCCGGCATGAAGGCCTTGGCATAGGCCTCGTGCGCGGTGCCCCCCACGATTCCGACAATCTTGCCCGCCAGCACCTTGGCGGTGGGCGGTGGCAGGTTGCGGTCTTTCTTCGTCGCGAAGCGGGCCGGGATCTTGAAATACGGGCCCGTCACGGAGAAGCGCTGCCGCAAGGATGCCGTGACCGGGATGGCGGCCGCCACCACGTCGCCCTGCCTGTCCGCAAGGGCATCGAGCAGGGTGTCGAAGCGGCGGACCTGGACCGTGCAGGCGATGGCCAGCCGCTCGCAGATGGCCCGCGCGAGCTCCACCGAAAAGCCCGTGGGATTGCCGTCGAGACCGCTGAAGTGCAGGGGCGGGAAATCGTCGTCCACGAGAAAGCGGATCGGGCGCAGGCCCGTCAGGTCCGGGCGTTCAAGCTGCGCCTTCGGGTCCCAGAAATTGGGGATCGCGACGTCCTCTGCCACTGCCGGCGCCGGAGACAGCCCAAGGATCAGGCAGAGGGCCAGGCCGAGCGCCGGCAGAACCGCTCCCAGAGCCGGGCGCTTGATCTTGCGGACGAAGCGGGCGATGGTCGAAGCAACATTATATCTTTTTGGCACGCACCGTCCTCTTGCAAGCAGCCCCGCCACCGTCGTCCCGGCCGCCCGTCTCCTGGCAGGAGGGTCTAGCGGAGGTCCGCCGACAGTCAACTCTCGCAGACGCCGCCCTGCCGGCCGAAATCGCCTTTCTGGCCGCACACGGCATCGCGCCCACCCTCCTGCGAGAAGCATCCCTCCGCGCCGCAGCCTCCGGCGTTGCGGCCGACGTCTTCGTCCTTCGGAACGGCCTCGTCGGAGAAACCACATTTTACCGGGCCCTGGCCATGGAACTCGGGCTCCCCTTCACACTCTCGCCGCGCCTGTCGAGACATGCCCGCTATCCGGAGAGCCTCCTCGCCGGCCTCGCGCCGCTTTACGGGATGCAGGGCTTCGCGGCGGCCCCATCGGGCCCGTCCCTCGCCTGGCTCCTCGGGCATCGGAACCGGGTCGCCGGAAGGCTCGTCGTCACCACGCCCTCCGCGCTGCGCCGCGCCGCCATGCGGGCCTCCTCCCGCGCCATCGCCCATGAGGGCGCGAACGCTCTGTGCGAGGCGGCGCCTGATCTCTCGATCCGGGACGGGCTCGACGCGCGTCAGGTGGCGACCTTAAGCGCCCTTTCGGGCCTTCTCGCCTATGGCGGGGTCTCGGCGCCCGGCGCGACCCTGGCATTCCTGGCGGCGAGTTTGAGCCCGATCTTCTTCACGGCCGTGACCTTACGTCTCGCGGCGGTACTGCTGCGCATCCCCGTCTCTCCGGCCCGACCGGAGCAGCGCCTGGAGGATGCCGCCCTGCCAGTCTACACGATCATCGCGCCACTCTACCGAGAGCAACGGATCGCGACCCGGCTCGTGGCGGCCCTCTCCCGGCTCGACTATCCGGCCGCCAAGCTCGACATCAAATTCGTCCTGGAGGCAGATGACCCGGAGACGCCCGCGGCCCTCGCGAAAGTGCCCATGCCGGGCTTCGTGGAAGTGATCGTCGCGCCGCCGGGGCAACCGCGCACCAAGCCGCGGGCGCTCAACATCGCCCTGCCCCTGGCCCGCGGGCTCTACACGGTGGTCTACGACGCCGAGGACGTGCCTGATCCGGGCCAGCTGCGCCAGGCCGTCTCGGCCTTTGCGTCGGCCCGGCCGGATACGGCCTGCCTCCAGGCCCGCCTGACCATCGACAACACGGACGATACTTGGCTGACGCGCCTCTTCACCATCGAGTACGCGGTGCTTTTCGACGTGTTCAATCCGGGGCTCGCCGAGATCGGCAGCCCGGTGGCACTCGGCGGCACCTCCAACCATTTCCGCACCACCCTGCTCCGCCGCGCCCATGGCTGGGACGCCTGGAACGTGACGGAGGACGCGGATCTCGGCATCCGCCTGGCGCGGCTGGGCTATCGGGTGCTGGACTTGCCCTCCTCGACCTTCGAGGAGGCGCCCGCGACGCTCAGGGCCTGGATGAACCAGCGGACCCGCTGGATGAAAGGCTTCATGCAGACCGGGATCTGCCATTTCCGCCACCCACTCAGTACGGCCGCGCAGCTCGGGCCCTGGGGTTTTCTGAGCGCCCTCGCGCTGACCTGGGGAACGGTTCTGAGCGCCCTAGGCTTTCCGCTTCTCACGGGGCTTTTCGTGACGGCACGGCTCGCGAGCGTTTCCCAGCGCACGTCCCTGTGGGATCTCGCGAGCGGCGTGCTGTTCGTGACCGGGCTCGCGGCCATCCTGCTGCCGGCCATGGCAGCCCTGCGACGGCGGCGCCTGTGGCGGCTGCTGCCTTGGGTGCCGCTTCTGCCGTTCTATTATCTGCTCGTGAGCACGGCGGCCTGGCGGGGATTATGGGAGGTGACGCGGGAGCCATTCCGCTGGAACAAGACCAGCCACGGCCTGGCGCGTACGTCGCGAAGCGGCTGGCTTCAGAAGCACCAGGCGAGCGCCGACGAGACCACGTCGCTGAACACGGCCGCGCCCTGACGCCACCAGAGCAGGCCGCCGGCGCCGACGAGGCAGAGGGTAGCCGCCACGATGAGGCCGCGGCCGATCAGCCGCTCCTGCCGTTCCGCTTTCGAGATGTCCGATCCGATGCTCATGTTTCTATCATAGGCGGACTTGCGGCCACAAAAAAGGGGACGCTGTCGAGCGTCCCCTTTCGGCTTGGATTGCACCGGATCATGCGGCCTTCTTGGTGGGCCAGCCGAGCTCCACCAGGCGGGCCTTGGCGAAATCGCGGATCTCGTCGCGCACGCCCTCCGGCAGGTCGTTCAGGATGCGCTGCGTATCCGCGTGCAGCATCAGGTCCGTCACGGCGTTGATGCTCTTCGCCTTGCCGATCTTCTCTTTGAGACCGGCTTCGACATCCGCGTCAGACCCGACGATCTCGACCGCATTCTTGTCAGCCGCGGGAAGCGGCTCCCCATGGGCCGGGCGGCTGTTCTTGAACTCGTCCGCCTCCTCCTCGGAATAGACGAGCCCGTGAAGCTCGATGAGCTTCAGGATCACACGGTCCTTCGCCCGCTTCTCGGCCATGGCATAGACATAGGCTGCCTGCTTGCCCGAGACCCGGTAATTCGTGCCCACGAGGGCCTCGCCGATGGACCATTCCAGCCGCTCGCCCATGCGGCCCGTCACCAGGATGACGGCCTCGTCCCGTTCGGCCCGGACGATGGTCGGCGGTTCGAACTGGATCGCGGCCTGGGCGGCGATGCGCTCCAGCGCCTTATGGTAGATCACGGCCGTGCCCTGGACCCGCCAGACATTGCCCGCCATCGGCTCGCCGAACTTGGCCAGAACCTCGGCAATCTTCTTGTCGGTCGTATTCATGCTCGTTCCTCGTCTCGCAAGGTGCGCGCACCGGCTCCAAAGCCTTCGAAAGGGACCGCCACGACACGCTTGTTCTTTGTTTGTTCTATATCAGATCGGACCTCCCCGATCCAGTTTCAAGGCAGTATTGCCAAGGTTAAAACCCCTTATTTTCCAGTATTCTGCGCCTCAGCGTCGTTTTGCCTCAAGGTCATGGGAAAGATCACGAAAGACGGCACCTCGCCGCGTTGGGTCCGACAACCGCGGAAGAGGCCTGCTGGAATTGACGCCCCGGCTTTCGTTCTATATTTGTTCGCATGAAATCCAGCTCGAAAACCCGGCTCCCGGCCCGGGAGCCGCCGTTCCGGAGGACCGGATGACCGCGCAAGCCCTTCCCGACCATCTTCCCTCGCGCCGCATCGCCCGCGCTGGAACGAAGCGCGGCCGCGGCAGAGCCTCGGCCCCGCCTGCCGCCCGCCCTGCCCTGATCGCGGATTTCCTCGCCATTTGCGAGCTCGATCCGGAAATCGAGGCCCTGCGGGCACCTGCCTCCGCGGCCACTTTCACGCTGGGGGACGAGACCATCGCGCACATGGCGGATTTCGAGATCGTCCGCGACGGTGCATCCTTCCTCGTCGACGTGGTGACGGAAGAGGATCTTCTGCGGCATCCCTTACGCGCCGCAGCGCTTCACGGCTTCATGGCCGAAGACGGGCGTCCCTTCGCGTTCGAGACGGCCGCGAGCATCCGCGCGGAGCCGCGCTTCACCACCGTGCGCCTCGTCACGGCCTGCAAGCGCACCCTCGTGACGGCAGGCGACCGGGTGCGCATACTCCACCAGCTCGACGAATGCGGGACCATGCGGCTGGTGGATTGCGCAAGCGCGGCCATGAACGCAGCCGACGGCGTCGCGGCCGTCCTGGCACTTGCCTGCGAGGGGCTGGTCGCGGTCGACATCAACCGTCCGATCCTGCCCGAGACACCGGTGCGACGGCGCCGCCTGCCTTACTCGGACCCCTTCGCTTTTTAACACTCGGTCAAGTGCGGGCGTGCCGCTCCACCGCTTCGTCGAGAAGCGAGCGCACGATGGCGCGCACCGCATCCGATGCCTCGCCGGCGGAGAACCGCGTCTCGATCTCGTCGCGCAGGATGGCGCCGTCGCCGCTCCGCTTCAGCTCGGTCGCGGTCTCGGCCTGGAGCAGGGTCACGAAGGCGCTCTCGACCGCCTGCGCCACCGCCGCCTCGTCGGCGGCCTCGACCATGCGCCCCGTGAGATCGAACACATCGGCCTGGAAGGGCAGCGGCTGCGGGCTCAAACTCCCGTCGGCGCCGAGGATCCAGGCGCGCGGCACATGGTCCACCAGGTCGACGGATTGGCGCGTGATATTGCCGGGATTCATCCAGCGGGTCCGGCCGGCCGTCACGCTCTTCTGCGTCTTGTGGATGTGGCCGTTGACCAGAAGATCGCATCCCTCCACGGCGAAGGGCGGAACCGCGCCAGGATAGCCGCCCTCGAAGGCGATGTCGTGGTGGCTGAACCAGGCCTGCCAGTCCACATCCGTGAAGGAGCCGCGGATGTCGGTGGGAATGTCCTGTCCGTAGGGCGTCATGCCGATGCCGATGCGGCGCTCGCCGATGCGATAGGCAGCGACCGGCGACGAGGCCGCAACCACGTCGACCACATCGCACAGGCCGAGGAGCGCGAGGCTGTCCCCGTCCGTCAGGGTCATGTGCCGGATGTCGTGGTTGCCCACATTCACGACGGGACGATGTTTGAAGCCCTTCAGGATGCGGACGAGCTGGTTCTTCAACGCCACGTCGGTCTCGACCGGGCGGTCGAACAGATCGCCCAGGATGACCACCGCGAGGTCCTGCGCATTGGCGATGCCGACGCAATGTTCGAGCTTCGCCAGGACGGGCTGCGGCCAGAGTTCATCCTTGCGCCGGCCCGGACGGCGGGAGCCCACATGGGGATCACCGATCACCAGAAGGCCGTTGCAGGCGCGGGGTTCGAGGCGGTCACCGGAGAGGATCATGCGGTCATGCGCTCCATGGCGGAATGGGCCTGGTGGTCCAGAAGGGTCTCGGCGCTCACGGGACTGCCGCAGGTCGGGCAGAGGCCGCCGCTTTCCTCGACGAGCTGCGCCATCTCGGCCCGAAGGACTTCAGCTTCGGCGTCGATCCGGGTCAGGCGCTCGCGCGCATCGGCGCCAGCGCGCGCCAGATCGGCGATGTGGGTCAGGATGTCTTGCGCCGGCGCGGGATTTTCAAGGTCCGGCAATGCGCCAGGCAAAGCCTGCAGGCAGGACAGGCGCGCCTCGGCGCGGCGCAGGCGCTCCGTGGTTTCAAGAACGGTCCGGGCAATGCGCTGCCGCTCCCCGTGCCGCTGCAGCTGAAGGCCGAGGGCCGCGACGCTTGCCGGATCGGGCAGCGCCGCCGTGGCCTGCGTCCGGGCCCGGGCCCGTGACAGATTGCGGGCGAGATCCTGCAGCAGGGTGTGCACACGCCCAAGGGAATCGAGGCGCCGTTCCGCGTCCCCGATCGCGACGGCGCGCTTCTGCGCGTCCGCGAGAGCGGCCTTCAGGCCGTCGAGGACCGTAAGAGATTCAAGTTCCTCCTGCAGGGCCGCGAGCTCCCGCTCGCCGTTGCGCACCAGCGCATTGTCGCGGGTGCAGCGTTCGCGGTGGATCGCCAGCATGTCGCGAATGTAGCCGGCCTCCTGCCCGATGGAGAGAACGGCCGAGCGGCGCGAGGCGGGCTCACCCAACAGGAAGACTGGGAACTTCTGATGCGCGATGTGGACGTCGAGATCCTCAACCTTCCGGATCTGGAACAGCTCCGCCACCCAGTCCGGCACCGCGCGCCCGCCGGACTCGTAGCGCATGCCCTGCCGTTCCACGACACTGCCGTCCGCTTCGTGCAGCGACCAGACATTGACGGGCGTGCGGCGCGGCTGGCGCGTGAAGCGCAAGATCCGCCGTCCGGCGACGCCGATCTCGACAATCGCGGCCTTCGCGCCGGCGCGCACGAGGCTGTCGCGCGCCTCGCCGTAGAACACCGCGCGCAGGGCACGGATGAAGGTGGACTTGCCGCGATTGTTCGGCCCGATCAACGCATTGACGCCCGGGCTCAAGGGAAGCATCGCGTCCGCATAGGCCTGGACATTGACGAGGCGGATGAAACGCAGCCCCGGCGCCGCATCGTCGTCCCAGAGCGCATCGCAATCCGTGGTCTCGACCGTGACGCCGGACATGGGCTCGCCGGAAATGCGCGCGATGTGGAAGCGGTCGGAGAATTCCGACAGATCGTGATGCGAGACCGCGAAGCACTGCACGCCGAGCCGCCGGGCGCCGTCCTCGAGAACACGGTAGAACGACGCGACCCGCTCGGGCGCGATCCAGCAATCGGCCTCGTCGAGAGCGAGGAAACGCGCGACATCGGCCTTCACGACCGCGATGAGCCGCAAAGCCATGCCGACCACATTGGTGAGCGCGCCGCCATTGTCTTCCAGCACATCCTCGAGATTGCCGTCGGGACGCCGCACGCAGATGTCGAGCGCCGCGAGGCCACGCTCGGTCGACAGGTCGAGGGCCACCGGCTTTTCGCCCGGCAGGACCTCCTGCACCAGGGCCGACAGCAGCGTCTCGAACGCTTCCAGGTTGCGGCGGCTCGCACTGCCGTGAACGGCCTCGATGAAGGCTTCCACCTCGTCCTTCACGGCAAGGCGGCCCTTGGCAAGTTCGATCTCTCGCGTCAGCTCGTCGCTGCGTGTCTTCAAGGCGTCGCGCCGCCCGTCGAGCCGCGCCAGCGCCGCCGCCGCGCGGGCGACTCTCTGGCCGACCATCCCGGCATCTGTCACGGTTCGCTCCCCAATTGCCGCAGACGGGTCTCGACCTCGCGCAGGACGGAATCGAATTCCTCGACGCGTTTCGCGTTCTCGGACAGGGCCGCGTCGATCAGCCGCCGCAGCTCTGCTTCGTCGTCGGTGCCGAATTCCTCGCGTGCCCTGGTGCGGGCCTGATCGAGCTCACGCGCCAGCCTGTCGACCTCGCCTTCAGCGCGGATCCGTTCGGCACGCAAGCGCTCGAAGGTGGCGCGCATCTTCTCCAGCCGCCCGAGACTGTCGTTCTCCGGGCGTTTCAGGCTCGTCATCGTCGGGCGTCTCCATTCCACGGTGCGGCGATTCATCCATCAAGCTGAGCAGTAAAGAGCCGCGAGAACTTTTGTCGTCATCTCGCAGGCCGCCAGCACGATCCCTTTAATCCTACGCCACTGTTTCCCACATAATATCCGTTACTCCGAGATTACAGCCCGCGCGAGCGCATTTGCTTGACACCGAATCTCGCAGGCGTATGTTCTCATTTTGTTCCTGTTTCAACTCATGCGCGTCGGTGATGGCGCCTTTATGGCGTCGGATGAATACCGGGAGGATGTCGGAATGACGGCCGTAGCGGACGAACAATCGATCGTCGGGAACGAGGCGATCTTCGAGAACGAAGACTGGCTCGTGACCGCAAGCGGCCTCGAGCACAAGGGAACGGGCTATTTCATCGGCCGGGAGAGCCTGGGCTCCAGGCGCGGCGACGGGCTCTGGGCCTGGCCGCTGCACATGGCCGAGAAGAGCTGGTGCGCCATGACGCCCTTCTCGGAGGCCTTCGCCTGCGCGGTGGCTTTTCACCGGATCGATTCGGACATCGACCTCGCCCGGAGCTTCACCATTGCCCGGCGGGATATCGCCTCCTGGCCGCAGGCGGCGGAGGCCGAAAAATCGGTCCCGTCCCCCCTCATGACCTTGCAACGGACGCCCCGGAATCCCATCTATCTAGGACGCAAATACGCAGACAATTCAGAGAATTGCGAGGCTTCCAGGCCCTCCGCGAATCCTCGCTTCCGCGACCCCGATGGCCTCCGCGCCTCCCCGTCCCGGACGCGCCTTCGTTCCTCCCGCTTCGATCTCGTGCGGGCCCCGAAGCGGATCCGTAGGACTGGTACGAAGCTCGTTCGGATGATCCAAGCCGCATGGAACATAAAGTGAACTTATGGCCAAGCTCGCCCCCTGCCCGGTCGGCCGAGAGGTCGTTTCGCCGGGCTGGTGGAACGCACGACATGACGGCTCCGCCGGAGACCGCTGAGGACTTCGCCGGGCACGTGATCTTCGCGATCTGCCAGGCGAGCGTCACGCCCTCCGTCGGGCGGCGGGCCCATGAGCAGTGCATGCGCGCGCTCGCCATGGGCGCCACGGCCCGGCTGGGTTTTCGCCACCCCGGCAAGGCGGATGCGATCGACCGCGTCTGGCGCGAGCGCGACCGCCTCTTCGCTGATTACCTGGCGAGCAACGACAAGCTCTCGTTCCTGGCGAACCTGCCGTGGATCGGCCCCGTGACGAAGAGAACCCTGGCCCGCCGGCTCGGCCTCATGGCCGCGCAGGAGCATCGGGCCGTTGCCTGAAACCGAAGAAGAACGACAAGAAGAGGTGTCACCGATGTCCAAGGAACGTGCAAGCGATGTGGGATTCTGCGTCGTCGACAGCAATGCCGACGTCATCGCCGATAACCTCATCCACCGGATCCGCGAAAACGCCGTCGAAATGGAAAGCCAGGTCAACCGGCTCTATCGCGGCCGTCATGCCTACGATCTCGGCGAAGGGTCCAGAGCCGATCTCGGCAAGCTCATCGAGCGGCTGAACTACATGGCCAGGACCCTGCGCGAGATCGAGGGCGCGCAGTCGAACGTCGTCTATCTCCAGGCGGCCGAGTAATCCTTCGCCAGACCTTTTTCTCCGCCGCGATCCCGCGGCGGATTTTTTATGCGCATTGTCCCTCGCATCGTGTCAGGAAGCGGACCCGGCTTCCCGCAGGCGCAGCCCTTCGGGGCGCGTTGAACGATCTGCAGATCAAGGACGAGCATCGGATCAACTTCGAGACAGCTTCGTGGTTGGATCCACTGCCCGGCGCCTGCGGCCTCGCGTTTTGGCCCGCATCGCGCCTTCCTTTCCGGTCTCCACCCTACAGCCCTCGTCCTGTTCCCCACTCCTTCCACAGTGAAGCTTCTCAACGCTCGCCCGGTCGCCTGCCGGCCGACACTGCCCTTGCCATTTTCTAAGAACAAATATAGAACGGAACCGATGTCCTCGTTCGGGGCAGGAGAGCGAAACCGACCTGACAGACGTCAGGAGAGATGAAGTGGAGATGTCCCATGGCGGGCAGTGTGAACAAGGTGATATTGGTGGGGAACCTGGGGCGTGACCCTGAGGTGCGCCGGCTGAATTCGGGCGAGCCGGTGGTGAACCTGCGGATCGCCACCTCGGAGACCTGG
>Ga0182741_1002135_pt1 | contig 23786 bp, 19 predicted proteins | sample eDN5th37CBELigOP_FD_128874 | JGI IMG/M metagenome (GOLD analysis project Ga0182741, IMG submission 128874) | Enriched Organic Plus compost microbial communities from Emeryville, California, USA - eDNA 5th pass 37_C BE-Lig OP (version 2) (version 2) ... | reverse complement strand
TTCTTCAGGTTCTTGAACGCCCGGTTGAGAGCCTCGCGCTGCGCCGGCGTCGCCCGCTCCGCGAACAGCTGGCAGGCGAGGCCCTCCAGCTCGATCCGCACTTGATAAATGCCTTCGGCCTGCTCCGCGGTGACGCGCGCGACGACCGGCCCGCGATGCGGCAGGACCGTGATCAGCCCCTCGGATTCCAGTTGCCGCAGAGCCTCGCGCACCAGGGTCCGGCTCACGCCGGTCATTTCGCAAAGCCCGCGTTCCGGCAGCCGCTCCCCCGCCTTGAAGCGGCCCACCGCGATCGCATACCGGATGCTCTCCGTCACGCTGTGGCGTAGCGGAGCGGCAACCCGCTCGACGCGGAATTCGTGCTCCGGAACCGTGATTTCGCTCATCGCAAGACGCTCTGGCCGATCGTTGTCGACGCAAATCGATAATCGATTTCGCCGCTCTTTTACCCGCTGCCCGCAAAAGTGCAAAGCCGCGCCCTGGCAGGGGCGCGGCCTTGCTTAGCGGTCCGGAGCTCGCCTGACGGTCACTGGGTCGGCTTGCCCAGAGCTTCCCGGATCTGCTTCACATAGGCCGGCCCGTCGACGCCGATCTCCTTGGCGCGGGCATACCAGCTGTCGTAGGCCGCCTTCGCGTATTGCTGCGAATTGATCTTCGCCTTGTCCTCGGCCGACGCGGTCCACGGCTCGATGCCGTGCTTGCGCATGTTGTCGAGCGCCGCCTCGACGAACGCGTTGTACTGGCCGAAGGCATCCTTCTCCAGATCGGCCATGGCCTTCTGGATCTGCTCGCGGATGTCGGCCGGCAGGCCTTCCCACTCGGCCTTGTTGATGAGGATCGCCCAGCCGGTGATCGGGCCGACGCCCCAATCCTGCACGTTCTTTGCGATGCGCCAGAATTCCATCGCGCCGCCGACGCAGGTCGAGATGAACACGCCGTCGATGACGCCGCGCTCGAGCGCCGGCATGATTTCCGTGGTCGGCATCGGCGTCGGCTTGGCGCCGAGCGCGTTCATCTGCGCCGCGGTCTGCGGGTTATGCACGCGCACGCGCATGTTCTTGAAGTCCTCGACCTTGCGGACCGGCTCCTTCGAGAACAGGCGGGTCGGGCACCAGGCGCCTTCCGCGAGCACGACGGCGCCCCACTTATCTTCCCAAATCTTCGCGACGTCCTTGGCCCAGAACGCGTTGCGGACCTTCTGGTACTCTTCGATGTTGTCGATCAGGCCCGGCAGGTTGAAGATGCCCATGCGCGGCTCGTCGGCCGCAAGATAGGTGTGCAGCGCCGCCGACATCGGCAGGCGACCGTCGCGAACCGCGGAAGCGATCTGGGCGGGTGCCACCAGCGAGTCGCTGACCGTCACGGACACCTTGCCGTTGGTCGCCTTGCTGATCCGCTCGGGCACGCTCTGAGTCATCGCCGTATAGGCATCGCCGGGCGACACGATGACACCCATCGTAAGGTCGTATTTCTGCGCCTGGGCGCTCGTGGCGGCCAGCGCAGCGCCGACGACGGTCGCGGCGGCGAGCCAATGCCGGACCGTCCGTCGTCCGGTCGCCTCGGCTGCGCGCGCCTGCGAAGATTGCACCGACATCGTGTCTCCTCCCGTCTATAGAGTCTCGAGGAACAGTGGAGAGCGCGCTTTGCCGGCTCTGGGGCGGCAGAAGCGCACTGTGGGTTCGTATCCTGGCGCCCAACCGGGTCCGCCGTTGATAACGCGATCATACAATATGCCGATATGATTGCAGGTCAAGCGCAAGTCATGCTAACGGCACGCCGACGGGACGCCCCGCACGGCAGCCCCTGCCGAACAGAATAGATGCGGCGAATACGTCGCCCCGGGAGACTGAAGGGAGAATTCTGATGTCCGAGGTGCAGGCCGTGCCACTGGCCGTGGGCGCTCCCGAACTGGACCGCTCCACCGTCGTCCGCACGATCGACCGGATTTCCGCCGCTGCCGGCTTCATCTCCGCGATCGCGCTCGCGGTCATGACCATCATCGTCTGCTACGAGGTGGTCTCGCGCTTCGTTTTCAACGCACCCACCACCTGGGTCACCGAGATCGGCACCTATCTTTTTGTGGCGATCGTCTTTCTCGGCCTTGCTGCAGCGCAGCGTGCCAATGCGCACATCCAGGTCGAGATCCTCGTCGATCAACTCGACAAGAACCGGCGCGCGTTCCTTGAACTCGTCGGCCTCTGGCTCGGCGTCCTCTTCGTCGTCGTGACGGCGTGGCACACCGCCCGCTTCACCTTCCTCGAATATGTCCACGACGCGCGCGACTGGGGCTTGCTCGGCACGCCGCAGTGGATTCCGCAGGTGCCGATGACCGTCGGCTACATCCTGTTCGTGGCCGCGTTGCTCCGCGACATCTACTACCTCCGCCCGCCCGCTTCGGCATTGGCGCAGTGGACGCTTCCGGTGGCGGCGGTGCTGCTGGTCGTCGTTCTATTCGCCCTCGGGCGCTCCGACCTGCGCATTCCCGGCACCCGTTTCGATTGGGGTACGATCGCCATCTGTGCGACGATCGTCGTCGGCATGCTGGCTTGGAGCGGTCTGCGCGTCACGTTGGTGACGCTGGCACTCGCCGGCATTCTCGGCGTGCTGTTCTACTATGCACGCGGTGCCTCGCCACTGTGGCTCGGCCTCCTTCTGGGCGGTGGCCTGATCGTCATGCTCTTCATGGGCGTGCGCGTCGCCTTCGCCATGGGCATCATCGGCATGTTCGGCCTGTACTTCCTGCTGCCGATGACGCAACTGCCGATCTTGGCGGATCGGTCTTGGACCAGCATCAACACCTTCACGCTGACCGCGGTGCCGAGCTTCGTGCTGATGGGCGCGCTGCTGGTGCGCAGCGGCATCACCACGCAGCTCTTCGACGCGCTCGTCTGCTGGTTCGGCCGCACGCCCGGCGGCCTCGCCCATGCCAGCGTCGCCGCCTCTGCGACCTTTGCCGCGGTGTGCGGCTCCAGTCTTGCGACCGCCGCGACGCTCGGCTCCGTTGCCGCGCCGGAAATGGTCAGGCGCGGCTACAGCAACCGCCTAACCTACGGCGTGGTCGCGGCCGGCGCGACGCTCGGCATCCTCATCCCGCCCAGCATCGCCATGATCATCTACGGCAACGTCGTCGGCGTTGCCGTCACCCAGCTCTTCGTGGCCGGCATCATTCCCGGCCTGCTGCTCTCCGCGATCCTGATGGTCACGGTCTTCATCTGGGCCTTCCTCGTTCCCAACGCCGTCCCGGAAGGCACTGCCTATCCTGCGAGTCAGAAGATCGCGGCCACGGTCGGCATGCTGCCGTTCCTGGTGTTGATCGTCGCGGTCCTCGGCTCGCTCTATTTCGGCATCGCGACGCCCACGGAAGCCGGCGCCGTCGGCGCCATGGCGGCCCTGGTCATGGCCTTCCAGCGTGGCAAGCTCACCTGGGAAACGCTGTACGACACGCTGCTCGACACGGTGAAGGTCACCGCCTTCATCATGCTGATCGTCGTTTGCGCAGCGGTGCTGAGTTGGGTGTTCGACTTCCTGCGACTGCCCCGCATCATGGTCCAGCTGGTCAAGGATGCCAACCTGGCGCCATGGCTCGTGATGACGATCATTGCCGGCGTCTATCTCGTGCTCGGCTGCTTCATCGAGTCGATCGCGATGATGCTGATGACCCTGTCGGTCACCTTTCCGATCATCGTCGCCATCGGGCTCGATCCGATCTGGTTCGGCGTGGTGCTGGTGTTGCTGATCGAGATCGGCTTGATCACGCCACCCGTCGGCCTGGTGCTGTTCGTGTTGAAAGGAATGAGTCCGAACATCGAGCTGCGTGACATCGTCCTCGGTGTGACGCCCTACATCTTCGTCATGCTCGGCTTCATCGTCCTTCTCTACATGTTCCCGGACATCGTCACCTGGCTGCCGAGCAAGGTCGGCTGACCCATTCATTGACAGGCGGCGCGTGGTTGCGCCGCCCTCGCCGCTCTCGACAAGGAGTTTCGGATGGCAACCTCGCTCATTGGATTCGTCGGCATCGGCCGCATGGGCTCTCCCATGGCCAAACGCCTGATCGAGGCGGGGCACAGCCTTATCGTCACGGATCCCAACAGCGCCGCGGTTCAGGAACTCGTCGCACTCGGCGCGCGCGCGGCCAAGAATCCGGCGGAAGTCGCGGCAGAGGCCGACGTGGCGTTGCTGTCGCTGCCCACGCCTGACGTGGTTCGCACTGTCGCCTTCGGCCCCGATGGTCTCGCCAACGGCGGCAAACTGCGGGTCGTGATTGATCTCTCCACCACGGGCCCCCGCGTCGCAGCGGAACTCGCGGAAGGGCTCGCAGCCAAGAACATCGCCGCGGTCGACTGCCCGGTCAGCGGCGGCGTCGCCGGCGCGGTCAAAGGCTCCCTCGCTCTGATGACAGCCTGTCCGCGACCGCTGTTCGACGAGTTCCTTCCGATCCTGCAGCAGCTCGGCAAGCTGGTCCATGTCGGCGAGAAGCCCGGCATGGCGCAGATGATGAAGGTGATCAACAACCTGATGTCGGTGACCGCGCTGGCCATTTCGTCCGAGGCGTTGGTTCTCGGCGCCAAGGCCGGACTCGATCCGGACGTGATGATCGAGGTCTTCAACATGGGCAGCGGCCGCAACAGCGCCACCATGGACAAGATTCCGAACTTCGTCCTGCCGCGCACCTTCGACTTCGGTTTCGCGCTGTCGCTGTCGACCAAGGACGCCAAGCTTTGTCTCGACGAGAGCGAGGCGCTCGGCGTGCCGATGATCGTCGGAAGCGCGGTGCGGCAATTGCTGACGCTCGCCAAGGCCAAGTACGGCCCCGATGCCGATCTGACCACGTTGATCAAGCCGATCGAGGAATGGGCTGGCGTGGAAGTCGTGGGCGCCAAGGCGCGCCGCTAAAGCGATTGCGGAGCGGCGCCCCTCAGGGCGCCGCCTCTTCTCACGCGTTCCGCAACAGCGACTTTCCGGTCATTTCCGCGGGCTGCTGCAGTCCCATCAACTCGAGCAGAGTCGGCGCGACATCGGCCAGGCGCCCGTCTGCCAGCGTCACCTTGCGGTCGCTGACGAGGAACACCGGCACTGGATTGGTCGTGTGCGCCGTATGCGGCCCACCGGTCTCGGGATCGCGCATCAGTTCGCAATTGCCGTGATCGGCGGTGACGAGCAGCGACCCGCCCGCCTCCTGGATCGCCGCCGCGATTGCCCCCAGCCCCGCATCCACCGTCTCGACGGCCTTGATCGCCGCGGCGAGCACGCCGGTATGGCCGACCATGTCGGGATTGGCGAAGTTCAGCACCAGCAGATCGTACGCGCCCGACCGGATCGCCTCGACGGCCCGCCGCGTCAGTTCCGGCGCCGACATTTCCGGCTGCAGATCGTAGGTCGCGACCTTCGGCGACGGCACGAGGATCCTGTCTTCGCCGGGATAGCACGTCTCCTCGCCACCATTCAGGAAGTAGGTCACGTGCGGATATTTCTCCGTCTCAGCCATGCGCACCTGCCTGCGGCCGGCCTTCGCCACCGTCTCGCCCAGGCCATTGGCGAGCCGCTGCGGCGGAAACAGCGTCTTCATTCGCGCGTCGAGTTCCTCGCTGTAGGACGTCATCCCGACGGCAAGCGCGACTTGGGGTACGCGGCCACGATCGAATCCTGCGAATGCGGGATCGAGCAGCGCGTCGAGCAACTGCCGGATCCGGTCGGCTCGGAAATTGAAGCTCAGCACGCCGTCTCCGTCGCGCATGCCGGCATAGTCGCCGATCACGGCCGGCGGCAGGAATTCGTCGGTCTTGTCCTTCGCATAGCCGTCCGCGATCGCAGCCTGTGCATCGGGATAGCGCGCGGCGGTTCCGTGGACGACCGCATTGAAGGCCTGCGCCACCCGTTCCCAGCGCTTGTCGCGATCCATCGCATAGTAGCGACCGCATACGGTGGCGATCGGCACCTCCCGCGGCAGGGCCGCCTGAAGCGCGGCGACATAATCCGCGCCGGACCGAGGGGGCGTGTCGCGGCCGTCGGTGAAGACGTGAACCACGGTCGGAATTCCGGCAGCCGCCAACAGCCGCGCCAGCGCCGCCGCGTGATCCTGGTGCGCGTGGACGCCGCCCGGCGACACCAGCCCGAGCAGGTGGCATGTGCCGCCCGTCTGCCGCAGACGATCGATGAGCCCGCTTGCCGACAGGGCCGCCGCCAGGCCGCCGTCGTCCACCGCCTGGTTGATGCGCGGCAGGTCCTGCATCACGACCCGGCCCGCGCCGAGATTGAGATGGCCGACCTCCGAATTGCCCATCTGGCCCGGCGGCAGACCGACATCGAGTCCCGACGTCTTTAGAAAGGCATGCGGGCAGCGCGCCCACAAGGCGTCGAAGTTCGGCGTGCGCGCCTGCAGCACCGCATTGTCCGCCTTCTCCTCGCGCCAGCCCCAGCCGTCGAGAATCATCAGCATGGTCGGTGGATTGACGCTCATGAATGGACCTCTCGCTGGGCTTCCGAAGCCGTGACAACTAGCGGACTGCGTGCGGCCGCGAAACCGCCTTCGCGCCATTCCCGCGTCCAGGCCGGATCCGCCATGCGGCCACGGTCATTGACCTTCCGAAAAATTGTATGACAGTAATATCACACATACTAGAAATGCGCCCTGTTCTGCGGCGCCCGTATCCCACAAGGAGATTTGTCGTGGCCGATCCCGCCCGCCAGCAGCCGATCGCGGCTTCCGGCCCCGCTTTCGTCACGCCGCGTCTGGCGGAATTCCTCGTGCGCTCGCGCTGGGACGATCTGCCGGATTGGCTGCGGCACGAAGCGAAGCGGGCACTGCTGAACTTCTTCGGCACATCCCTGGGCGGCAGCCGCGATGCCGCGACAGAGCGCGCCGCATCCGTCCTCGCGCGCTTCAGCGGCCGGCCAGAGGCGAGCGTCGTCGGCCGCACCGAGCGTCTGGATATGCTCAGCGCGGCCTTCCTCAATGCGGTCAGCGGCAACGTCTTCGACTTCGACGACACGCATCACCCGACCATCATTCATCCGACCGCGCCGGTCGGACCGGCCCTGTTCGCGCTCGCGGAAACGCGCCCGATCAGCGGCGCGGAGTTGCTGCACGCCTTCGTTCTCGGCGTGGAGGTCGAGTGCCGCCTGGGCAATGCCGTGTCGCCGGGCCATTACAAGCGCGGCTGGCACATCACCTCGACCTGCGGCGTGTTCGGTGCTGCGGCGGCCGTCGGCAAGATCCTCGGGCTCACCGCGGAGCAGACCGTTTGGGCACTGGGCAATGCCTCGGCGCAATCGGCCGGTCTGGTCGAGACCCTCGGCTCCATGGCCAAGAGCATCGGAGTCGGCAATGCCGCACGCGGCGGCATCCTTGCCGCGCTGCTGGCTGAAACAGGCTTCACCGGCCCGGCCGAGCCGATTGCCGGTCCGCGCGGCTTTACGCCGGTCATGGGCGAGAATGCCAATCTCGAAGCAATCACCGGCCGCCTGGGCGAGACCTGGGAACTCGCATCGAACGCCTACAAGCCCTATCCGTGCGGCGTCGTGCTCAATCCGGTGATCGACGCGACCTTTGAATTGCGCGACAAGGTCGCGCCGCGTCGCGATCGCGTCGCCGAGATCCTCATCGAAGGCCACCCGCTCCTGCGCGAACGCGCTGACCGTCCGAACGTCGTCACTGGGCGCGAGGCGCAGGTGAGCGCCCAGCACAGCGTCGCCGTCGTTCTGATCCACAACGCCGCCGGCGTGGTCGAGTACAGCGATTCCTATGTCACCAGCCCCGACGTGCTCGCCCTGCGCAGCAAGGTCCGCGTGGCGGATGCGCCGGACATTTCCGTCGACGGCGCACGCGTCACCGTCCGGTTCGACGACGGCGGCACTGAGACGGCTGTCGTGACCCAGGCGCGCGGCAGCCTCGCCCGTCCCCTTACGGATGCGGAGATCGAGGCCAAGCTGCGCCAGCTCGCCCGCTACGGCTGCCCGGACCTCGATCCGTCGCCGCTTATCGACGCGGTCTGGGCGCTCGACCGCGCCGCCGATGCCGCCGCGGTGATGGCGCTCACCAGGCCCGCGCGCTGATCGCGCGCGGCGCCTGGCGCCGCGCGTCAATCGCCCGCCATCACCCCGCCGTCGATCAGGAACTGGGCACCGGTCACCATCGCGGATTCCTCCGAGCAGAGATAGACCGCCATCTGCGCCACTTCCTCCGGCCGGATCATGCGTCCGATCGGCTGATATTCGGACAGCTTCTTCATGTACTCTGCTTCCTGGCCGGCGTAGTACTTGCGCACGTAGCCTTCGACGAACTCGGTGTGCACGCGCGCCGGGCAGATGCAGTTGGCCCGGATCTTCTGCTTCACGAAGTCCACGGCGATCGACCGAGTCATCATCGCGATCGCCGCCTTGGTGGCGCTATAGGCGAAACGGTCGTGCATGGCGCGCACCGCCGCAAGCGAGGCCATGTTGAGCACGACGCCGCCACCCCGCTCGATCATCCCCGGAAGGAACGCCTTGGTGACGTTGAATGTCCCTTCGACGTTGACGCCGAACACCTTGCGCATGTCTTCGAGGCTGGTGTTCAGAATGTTGCCGATCGTGATCGCGGCGGCATTATTCACCAGCACGTTGATATCGAATCCGGCGTCGCGCATCCGCTGCGCAGCGGTCGCGATCGAATCGGGAGACGTCACGTCCAACGCGATGGCGAGCAGCTGATCGGGCCGCCCGAGTTTGGCCGCGCTTGCCGCGACGGTCTGTTCGTCCAGGTCGCTCATGACGACGCGCGCGCCTTCCTTGACGAACTCGGTCGCCATCGCGAGTCCGATGCCGCGCGCCGCGCCTGTGATCAAAATGGTCTTGCCTTGCAGTCTCATACTTCCTCGCTCTCGTGCGGCCGGCCGCTCGGTCAGCGCGCCTGCCATCCTCCGTCGATCGGCAGTGTCGCGCCGGTAATATCTTGTCCCGCCGGGCTGCACAGGAACACTACCAGCGCGCCGACATTCTCCAGCGACACGAATCGCTCGGTCGGATGGCGCGGCTTGATGTAGTCCCGTTCCGCCTCGGCGACGGAGATGCCCTGGCTCTGCGCAATGCCCGCAATGCGTTCGACGATCGCCGGCGACGGCACGGTCCCGGGGCAGACCGCATTGCAGGTGATCCCCGTCCGCGCCGTTTCGATCGCGATGGCCCGAGTCAGGCCGAGCAGCGCGGTCTTTGTGGTCACATAGTCGATCCGGTTCTCCGCGCCGCGCGCGCCGTAGATCGACGACATGTTGATGATGCGCCCCCACCCGGCCGCACGCATTGCCGGCAAAGTCAGACGCACCAGGTGGAACGCGGCCGATAGATTGACGGCGATGGAGGCATCCCACTGCGCCGCCGTCATCTCGTCGATCGGCGCGAAATGGCGGATCACCGCGTTGTTGACGATGATATCGACCTTGCCGAACCGCGCCCCCGCCTCCGCCACCATCCGCTCGATCGCGCCGACATCGCGCAAATCCGCGCCGTCGAACGCGACCGTGCGCCCGCTGGACCGCGCCAACGCTTCGGCGGCGGCGCGACCCTCGTCGGGCGTGCAGAGGCCGTTCAGCACCACATTGGCGCCGGCCTTCGCCAGGCTTTCGGCGATGGCAAAACCCAGCCCCGCGACGGAGCCGGTGATGAGCGCACACTTTCCTTCGAGCATCGCCGAATCCCGCGATCAACCCAAACGCGGCGGGCAGTCGAGCCGCACCACGATGCCTTCGAGTTCCGGCGATGGCGCGGGGTACCGATGCATCACCAGCGGATCGTGGCCGGGAATGATGTGATCGGGCGAATCCGCCAGGCGCCGCACCGTGTCGTATCCTTCGAGCAGCTGCCCGACATTGTAGACGACCGGGAACGGCAGCCGCTTCTCCATGTTCAGGTAGAGATGCGACGCGTCGGAGGCGACGACGACCCACCCACGCCGCGTCCACACCCGCACCACCTGGAGCCCGGCGGAGTGCCCGCCGGTCCGATGCAGCGACAGGCCGTCGGCGAGTTGCTCCGTCTCGTTGTGGAAATGCACCCGCCCCGCATAGACATGGCGCACGAACGAAACGACATCTTCCACATCGAACGGATGCCGCAACACGGCGTGGCACATGCAGCGGCCGGTGGCGTAGGCCACCTCCGCGTCCTGCACATGGAAGCGGCAACGCGGAAACGCCGACAGCGTGCCGGCATGATCGTAATGAAGATGCGTGAGGATCACGTCCTCGACCTGGGCCGCATTGATGCCGAGCAACGCCAGCCCTTCCGCCGACTTGCGCAGCAGCGTCCGTCCACGCTCCTGCGCCGCGCGCGTGTCGAAGCCCGTGTCGATCACGAACGTCTTGTCTGAGCGCCGGGCGACCCAGACGTAATAGTCGAGATCCGAACCGGCTTCGTGCAGGTCGCCGCCGATCACATTGTCGTTCGCCTTGCGCCCCGAATGATTGGCATAGCGGATGGCGAAAAGCTCGAAAGGTTCCGGTTCGTTCCGGCCGCTCATGTTGATCCCCGTCTCACAAGCCGCAGCGCATCGCGGCCTCGTTCCCAGTTCCGTCGGTCTAGCACACAATATTACGGTCAGACAATTTTCATTGACGCTCCTTCCGGCCTTCCGTATTCGTGGATGACCGCACCGGCCGTTCGCAGTGAGCGGCAGAGTGCGGGTTTGAAATGGCAAAGGTGGTTGAGAATGACGACACGTCCGGAGTTTACAGGCGAGCAGTTCCAGAAGGGCCTCAAAATCCGCCGTGAGGTGCTCGGCCCTGAATATGTCGATCGTTCCGTCGCCAATGCCGACGACATGACCGCCCCGCTGCAGAAGCTCGTCACCGAATGGTGCTGGGGCGAGATCTGGGGCCGGCCCGGACTTGACCGCAAGACCCGCAGCTTCCTCAATCTGGCGATGCTGACGGCACTGAACCGTCCGCACGAAATTCGCCTCCACGTGCGTGGCGCCATCAATAACGGCCTCACCCGTCAGGAGATCCAGGAAGTGATCCTGCAGGCCGCGATCTATTGCGGCGTCCCCGCGGCCCTCGACTGCATGAAGGTTGCCGTCGAAGTGCTCAAAGAAATCGACGCCGGCAAGTAACGCCGCACAGTGTCAATTCGAAGATCGAAGGAGCGTAGCGATGGCGGCGCAAACGATCGGCTTTATCGGTCTTGGCACGATGGGCCTGCCGATGGCAGAAAACCTGGTCAAGGCGGGCTTCCGCGTGGCCGGCTTTGATCTTTCCTCCAAGGCGTGCCAGGCGCTCGCCGCGGCGGGCGGCACGGTGGCGGCGAGCTGCGCCGCCGCCGCCAAGGATGCCGACATCGTCATCACGATGCTGCCGAACGCATCGCATGTCCGCGAAGCGGTACTCGGCAAGGACGGCGCGGCGGAGACGATGTCGCGCGATGCCGTCTTCATCAACATGTCGACGATCCTGCCGCAGGAAACCGACGCCATCGCCGCGGAACTGAAGGCGCGCGGCCTGCGCATGCTCGATGCGCCGGTCGGCCGCTCGGCGATCGAGGCGAAGCGCGGCGCGCTCCTGATCCTGGCGTCCGGCGCGCCTGCCGACATCGAGTATGCGCGCAAGGCGTTCGAGGCGATGGGCAACCAGATCGTCGACTGCGGGCCCGTGGGCGGCGGCTCGCGCGCCAAGATCGTCAACAACTTCATGGGCATTTCGCTGAACGCGCTGACCGCGGAGGCGCTGACCCTCGCCGAGGGCGCCGGGATCAGCATCCAGCTCGCGCTCGACGTCATGCGCGGCACCATCGCCGGCCACGGCCACATGAAGGTCACCTATCCGAACAAGGTCCTGCGCGGGGACCTCTCTCCCGGCTTCCAGGTCGACCTCGCTCACAAGGATCTCGCTTTGGCACTCGAGGTCGCGGCCCGCGCCCACGTACCGACCTTCCTCGGCGCGGCTGCATTGCAGGCCTATTCGGTCGCCAAGTCGCTCGGCCGCGGCGGCGAGGACTACACCGCAATCTATCCTGTGATCCGGCAGCTCGCGGGTCTCCCGGAGGAGATCCCCTATCAGCCGACCGCACAGGAGGAATACGACCCGTTCTCGAAGCCGGCGAAGGACTGACCGTCGCCGGTCTCCGCCGCGGCGCGCCTGCCCATTGGAAGACGCGCCGCGGGATTTCCCCAACTGACATTCCCATTGCCGACCGGCCGCGACTCGTTCCCGCCATGCGACGGGCCGCGCATAACCCGTTTGCAGACGCCGTCGTCGGACACGATCGTCGGCTTCGTGGCGTCGATGTTCGGGTGACTTGAATATTCGGGTCACAGTGCGCCATGCACACGCCGAAAGACACGTTCCGCGCACCTACGGCCGAATCTTGTTGTCGTTGAATTTTTCCGTGCGATCAACTAGTTGGATCGCAACTTTCAGCGGTCAAATGTAGTATTATGCAACAATCCCCCCGCATTTCGTTCGTCAGCCTGGGCTGCCCCAAGGCGCTGGTCGATTCCGAACGGATCGTCACCCACTTGCGCTCCGAAGGCTACGAACTCGCCCGCTCCCACGCCGGAGCGGATCTGGTGATCGTCAATACCTGCGGCTTTCTCGACAGCGCGCAGGCGGAATCCCTGTCCGCCATCGGCGAGGCCCTCGCCGAGAACGGCCGCGTCATCGTAACCGGCTGCATGGGGGCCGAACCGGAGAAGATCCGCGAGAAGTTTCCCGAAGTGCTCGCCGTCACCGGCCCGCAGCAATACGAATCCGTTGTTGCCGCCGTCCACGCCGCGGCCCCGCCCAAGCACGATCCGTTCTTGGACTTGGTGCCGCCGCAGGGCATCCGGTTGACGCCTCGTCATTACGCTTATCTGAAGATTTCCGAGGGCTGCAACAACCGCTGCACCTTCTGCATCATCCCCAAGCTGCGCGGCGATCTCGTCTCCCGCCCCGCCGCCGACGTGTTGCGCGAAGCCGAGCGGCTGGTGAAGGCCGGCGTCAAGGAACTGCTGGTCATCTCGCAGGACACCTCGGCCTACGGCCTCGATCTCAAATACGCGCCGAGCCAATGGGGCGATCGCGAGGTCCGGGCGAAGTTTCTCGATCTCGCCGCGGCGCTCGGCGAATTCGGCGCCTGGGTCCGGCTCCACTACGTCTATCCCTATCCGCATGTGGACGAGGTCATCGGCCTAATGGCCGACGGCAAGATCCTGCCCTATCTCGACATTCCGTTTCAGCACGCCAGCCCGACCGTGCTGCGCCGGATGCGGCGCCCCGCGGCCCAAGCCAAGACGCTCGATCGCATCCGCGCCTGGCGCGCAGCCTGTCCGGACCTCACCATACGCTCGAGCTTCATCGTCGGCTTCCCGGGCGAGACCGACGCGGAGTTCGATGAACTGCTGCAATGGCTGGACGAGGCTGAGATCGATCGCGTAGGCTGCTTCCGCTACGAAGCTGTCGCTGGCGCCGAAGCGAACGATGTCGCGCCCCACGTGGCGCCCGAAGTTATCGAGCAGCGCTGGCACAAGCTGATGCAACGACAGCAGGCGATCTCCGCGCGCCGGCTGAAGCGCAAGGTCGGCACCCGCCAGGCCGTGATCATCGACGAGGTCGGGCCGGACGGCGCCCGCGGCCGCACCAAGGGCGATGCCCCGGAAATCGATGGGGCGGTCCACGTCACCGCGCGGCGGCCGCTGCGCGTCGGCGAGATCGCGACCGTCAAGATCGACCGCGCCGACGCCTACGATCTGTACGGCACCGCGGTCGGCTTCTAGGCCGACCGCGCGGCCGCGCGTCTTACTTGCCGGGCAGCTTGTCGTCGATGCCCTTGATATAGAAGTTCATCCCAAGGATCTGCTCGTCGGACAGGTTGGCGCCGCCCTTGCACTCCACCGTGGTGCCGTCCTGCGCCACGACCGGGCACTTGAACGGATGCAGCTTGCCCTCGGTGATGGCCGCCTGTGTCGCCTCCGCCATCGCCTTCACGTCGTCCGGCATGTTCGTGTACGGGGCCATGCCCACCAGGCCGGACTTCAGGCCACCCCAGATGTCGCCGCTGGTCCACTTGCCGTCCAGCGCCAGCTTCACGCGTTCGACGTAATACGGCGCCCAGTTGTTGATGATCGCGGTCAGCTGCGCCTTCGGGCCAAATTGGATCATGTCCGAGTCCTGGCCGAACGCCTTGATGCCGCGCTGCTCGGCCATCTGCATCGCCGCCGGCGAGTCCGTGTGCTGCGCGATGATGTCGGCGCCCTGATCGGCCAGCGCCTTCGCCGCGTCCGCTTCCTTGCCCGGATCGTACCAGCTGTTGACCCAGATGATCTTGATCTTCATGTCGGGCCGCACCGACTGCGCCCCGAGCATCATCGCGTTGATGCCTGACACGACCTCCGGGATCGGGAACGAGCCGATATAGCCGATCACTCCGCTCTTCGACATTTTCGCGGCGATCTGCCCGATGATGTAGCGCCCCTCGTAGAAGCGTCCGGAATAGGTCGCGAGGTTCTTGGCGCGCTTGTAGCCGGTTGCGTGCTCGAACATGACGTTCGGGTACTTCTTGGCCACCTTCACCGTCGGCTCCATGAAGCCGAACGAGGTCGTGTAGATCAGCTTGTGTCCGGTGCGGACCAGCTGCTCGATCGCACGCTCGGCATCGGGACCTTCGCTGACGTTCTCGAGATAGCTGGTCTCGACCTTGCCCTTGTGCGCCTCCTCGACGGCGCGGCGGCCGACCTCGTGCTGGTAGCTCCAGCCATAGTCGCCGATCGGACCGACATAGATGAACCCGACCTTGAGCTTGCCCTGCGCCGCGGCAGCCGACAACCCGGCGAAGGTGGCGCCCGCGAGGGCAATGGCGGAAAGCAGTCTACGCATGACGAGCTCCGGATCGTGCAACGGATAGGCAATTGAAGGGCACGCCGGCCGCCGGCGCCCCGCACAGATGATCAACGCTCGGGTACAAAAGCAAGCCCGAGGGAAGCCGGAGCCGCACTGCCCGCCTGTCGGCGGAGCGCCGATACCACGACCAGAACGACGATCGTGGCGAGATAGGGCAAGGCCGTCATCACCTGCGGCGGGAGCGCGAGGCCTGCACCCTGCGCGTGCAACTGCAGGATCGACACCGCGCCGAACAGATAGGCGCCGATGGCGAGCCGGCCCGGCAGCCACGACGAGAACACCACCAGCGCCAGCGCGATCCAGCCGCGGCCCGCCGTCATGCCCGAAACCCAGAACGGCGTGTAGGCAAGCGGCAGATAGGCGCCGGCAAGCCCGGCGCAGCCGCCGCCGAACAGCACCGCCCACAGGCGGATCGTCCGCACGCCATAGCCCAATGCGTGCGCCGAATGGGGATTGTCGCCGACCGCCCGCAGGATCAGGCCGCCACGGCTGCGATACAGGAACCACGCCGTGAGCCCGAGCAACAGCCACGAGGCATAGACAAACCCGTCCTGGGCAAACAGGGCGCGTCCGATCAGAGGCAGGTCGCTCAACCACGGAATGTGCGCCTGCGGCGCGGCCTCGATCTTCTGGCCCACGAACGAGCCCCCGATCAGGCCGGACAGACCGAGCCCGACGATCGTCAGCGTCAGGCCGCTCGCCACCTGGTTTGCGGCCAGCCCCAACGTCAGCAGGGCGAAGATCGCCGCCATCGCCACCCCGGCGGCGACGCCGCACGCGGCCCCGATGAACGTCGAGCCGGTGAGGTAGGCGCCGGCGAAGCCACAGGCCGCGCCCATGATCATCATGCCCTCGACGCCGAGGTTGAGCACGCCGGCCCGCTCGGCCACGAGTTCCCCCAGCGCCGCGAGCAGAAGCGGCGTCGACGCGGTGATGACCGTCAGCAGCACGGCTTCGAACAGCGTCACGACGTCGTGCTCCGCTTGGCGATCCGCAGCCGGTAGACGACCAGCGTATCGCAGGCCAGAACGAAGAACAGCAGGATGCCCTGAAACACCAGCGTCAGGTCCAGCGGCACCTTGAGCGTGATCTGCGCACTCTCTCCGCCGATGAAGGTCAGCGCCAGGAACAGCGCCGCGGCGACGATCCCGATCGGATGCAGCCGCCCGAGCAGCGCCACGATGATGGCCGTGAACCCGTAGCCCGGTGAAATGTCGGGCTGTAGCTGCCCGATCGGACCAGCCACTTCCATGACGCCGGCAAGTCCCGCCAGGGCGCCGGAGACGGCGAAGGTCGTCAGCACCAGCCGCTTGTCGCTGAAGCCGGCGAAGCGCCCGGCGCGTGGCGCCTGACCGACCAGGATGATTTTAAACCCGCTCAACGTGCGGCCGAGCATCGCCGTCATGACCAGGGCCCCGACCAGCGCGACGGCCGCCCCCCAGTGCACCCGGCTGCCTTCGATCAGCAGCGGCATGATCGCGGCGTCCTCGAACGGTGCCGTAGTGGGAAAGTTGAAGCCCTGCGGATCCCGCCACGGACCGCGCACGAGATAATCGAGCAGCAGCTCCGCGATATAAACGAGCATGAGGCTCGTCAGGATCTCGCTGGCGCCGAACCGCACCTTCAGCACGGCCGGCAGCAGCGCATAGGCCGCGCCGCCGATCATGCCCGCAAGGATCATCGCGGGCAGCACCCAGCCGCCCGCTTCGGTGCCCTGCACTGCCACGGCGATGCCGCCGCCGCAGATCGCGCCGACCACGAACTGGCCCTCGGCCCCGATATTCCAGTTGTTGGACAGAAAGCAGAGCGACAGGCCCAGCGCGATCAGCGCCAGCGGCGTTGCCTTGACCACGATCTCCTGCAGCGCCCAGGCATCGGTCAGCGGCTCGAAGAAGTAGGTCGCCAACGCCTCAACCGGATCGCGCCCGATCAGCGCGAATAGCACCCCACCGGCGAGCAGCGTCAGCGCGATCGCCACAATTGGCGCGGCCACCGCGGCCGGCCAGGAATGCGTCGGTCGGGGTTCAAGGACGAGCCGCATGGCCAGACTGGCTCACATGCGACGCGATCACGCCACCCATCAGCAGCCCGATCTCCTCGCGCCCGACGGTCTCGGCCATCATCGGCTTCGACAGCCGGCCGTTGAACATCACAGCGATGCGATCGGAGATCTGCAGCAGCTCATCCAGATCCTGCGAGATCACGAGGACGGCCGAACCGCGCGCCGCCAGATCCAGGAGCGCCCGCTGGATCGCCGCCGCGGCCCCCGCATCAACGCCCCAGGTCGGCTGCGCGATGACCAGCACGTTGGGGACCTGAACGATCTCTCGGCCGACGACGAATTTCTGAAGGTTGCCACCCGACAAGGTCCGCGCTTCCGGGTCGCCCGCCGCCTTGCGCACGTCGAACGTCCGGCAAATCGCCTCCATCCGCGTCGTCGTTTCCTTGCGGTCCACGATGCCGTGGCGAACAAGTCCGCCAGTCGCGTGCCCCGTCAGCAACACGTTCGCACTGAGAGTCTGGCGCGGCGCCGCCGCATGGCCGAGCCGCTCCTCCGGCACGAAGGCCGCACCCATGCGGCGCCGCTCGGTGATCGTCGCCGTTCCCGCCGCCTTGCCGTCGATCGCGATCGCGTCCGCGTTGCTGACCGGCGTCTCGCCCGAAAGCACGGCGAACAGCTCGTCCTGTCCGTTGCCCGCCACCCCGGCAATGCCGAGGATCTCGCCGCCCATCACTTCGAGCGTCACGTCCACCAGCGACACGCCATGCGGATCGTCGGCAGCGTGGTTCAGGTGGCTCACGCGCAGACGCGTGGTCGACCGCCGCGCCACGGCGGTGCGCCGCACGGGCGGCACCGTCTCGCCCACCATCATCCGCGCCAGCGACGCGGATGACTCCTGCTGCGGATCGCAGGTGGTCACGACCTTGCCGGCGCGCAGCACCGTCGCCACGTCGCACAGCCGCTGCACCTCTTCGAGCTTGTGGCTGATATAGAGGATGGCCCGCCGCTCGCGGCGCAGCTTGTCGAGCGCCGCGAACAATTGCTCGCCTTCCTGCGGCGTCAGCACTGCGGTGGGCTCGTCCAGGATCAGGAGCCGCGGATCCTGCAGCAGTGCCCGCACGATCTCGATCCGCTGCCGCTCGCCCACCGACAGCCGCCACACTTCCCGGTGCGGGTCGAGCGGCAGGCCGTAGGCGCGCGAAATGTCCCGCACCCGACCGGCCAGCCCGGCCATCGGCTCGGACCGCGGCAGGCCGAGCGCGACGTTCTCGGCCACGGTGAGGTTCTCGAACAACGAGAAATGCTGGAACACCATGGCGATGCCGAGGGAGCGCGCCTCGGCGGGGCTCGCCAGCGCGATCGGCGCCCCGCGCCAGCGCAACTCCCCGGCGCTCGGCTCCAGCAGGCCGTAGAAGATCTTCACCAGCGTCGACTTGCCGGCGCCGTTCTCTCCGAGCAGGGCGTGAATCTCGCCCTCGGCGACGGCAAGGTCGATCGCGTCGTTGGCGCGCAGGGCGCCATACGACTTGCTGATCCCGATCGCCTCGAGCAGCGGCACGCGTCGCGCGGCCACGCCTGCTTCCGTCATGGCGAGCCCATCCTTACCCTTCGCCCGCACGGCGAACGGGTCGACGCGGAGCCGTCCAGCCAGCCGGGATTCACGGAATGAGGACGATCGATCCGGTCGTCTTACGGCCTTCCAGGTCGCGATGCGCCGTCTGCGCGTCCTTCAACGGGTAGGTGTGGCTGATCGGGATCTTGACGGCACCGCTTTCGACCACCGCGAACAGGTCCTTCGCCGTCGCCTGCAGGTCGTCGTTGTTGGCGATATAGGTGTTGAGCGTCGGCCGGGTCGCGAACAGCGAGCCCTTCTGCATCAGCAGCCCGATATTGAACGCCTCGATCGGGCCCGAGGCGCTGCCGAAGCTGACGAACATGCCGAGCGGGCGGATGCAGTCGAGCGATGTCGGGAACGTCGCCTTGCCGATGCCGTCATAGACCACGTCGCAGCCGCGCCCGCCGGTGATCTCCTTCACCCGTGCGACGAAATCCTCGCTGTCGTACAGGATGACGTGGTCGCAGCCGTTCGCCTTGGCCAGCTTGGCCTTTTCCGGCGATCCGGCGGTGCCGATCACCGTCGCGCCGAGATGCTTCGCCCACTGGCTGACGATGGTACCGACCCCGCCGGCGGCGGCGTGGATCAGGATCGTGTGCCCCTTCTCGACCCGGAACGTGCGCCGGACCAGGTACTGCGCCGTCATGCCCTTGAGCATCATCCCGGCCGCCTGCTCGTAGCTGATCCCGTCGGGGAGTTTCACTGTCCGGTCGGCCGGGAACAGACGTTCCTCGGCGTAGCCGCCGAGCGGGCCGGTATAGGCGACGCGGTCGCCCGGCTTGAACGCCGTCACGCCTTCCCCAACGGCCACCACCTCGCCCGCGCCCTCGTTGCCGGCGATGAACGGCAGCGACGGCGCCGGGTAGAGCCCGGTCCGGAAATAGGTGTCGATGAAGTTCACGCCGCAGGCGCGCTGGCGGATGCGAATCTGGCCCGGCCCGGGCGCCCCTACCTCCACGTCCTCGTAGGTCAGGACTTCGGGACCGCCAGTTTTGTGGACCCGGACAGCGGCAACCATGGGCATTCCTCGTGCTCAATTGTGGAAAGAACGGATGTGGCGGCGTGCAGCAGGGTGCTAATATGCCGCCGTCGGCGCGACGATCATAGGGACCCAACCCTCCGCAACGCAAGCAACGCCCCGCCGCCATCCCCGCCTGGCCGCCCTGGCCGGGCCCCGCCCGTTTGAAGACACCATGCGTCGTTCACCTCCCCCGTCCTTCCGGGACCTGTTCACGCCGAAACTCGTCACCGTTCTGCGCGAGGGCTACGGCCTCACCGATTTCCGCGCCGACGTCATCGCCGGCCTCACGGTCGCCATCGTCGCCCTGCCGCTGTCGATGGCCATCGCGATCGCCTCGGGCGTGACCCCGGACCGCGGTCTCTACACGGCCATCATCGGCGGCTTCCTGGTGTCGCTCCTCGGCGGCAGCCGATTCCAGATCGGCGGCCCGGCCGGGGCCTTCATCGTGCTGGTGGCCGCCATCGTCGAGCGCGAAGGCTTTGACGGCCTGGTGTTGGCCACCGCCATGGCCGGGCTGATCCTGGTCGCGGTCGGCTTCCTCCGTCTCGGCACCTACATCCGCTACATCCCCTACCCGGTGACGATCGGCTTCACGGCCGGCATCGCCGTGATAATTTTTTCAAGCCAGATCAAAGATTTATTTGGGCTTCATATCGCCGGACATGAGCCGGCCGCCTTCGTGCCGAAACTCCAGGCCCTGGCCGGTGCGTGGCAGACCGTCAATTTGGCGGCGGTCGGCGTCGCCGCGGCCTCGCTCGCCATCATTCTCGGCCTGCGCCGCTGGCGGCCGCATTGGCCGGGGCTGCTGATCGCCGTCGTCGTCTGCGGTGTCGCCGTCTGGGCGCTCGGCCTGCCGGTGGAGACGATCGGCAGCCGCTTCGGCGGCGTCCCGCGCAGCCTTCCCGCGCCGGGCCTGCCGGCCTTCGATCTCGCCCGCCTCGTTCACCTGATTCCGGACGCGATCACCATCGCCATGCTCGGTGGCATCGAGTCGCTTCTCTCGGCCGTCGTCGCCGACGGCATGAGCGGGCGCCGCCATCGCTCCAACAGCGAACTCGTCGGCCAGGGCGTCGCCAATGTCGGTTCGGTCCTGTTCGGCGGCATCTGCGTCACCGGGACGATCGCCCGCACGGCCACCAATGTGCGCGCCGGCTCCCGCGGCCCGGTCTCCGGCATCCTCCATTCCTTCTTCCTGCTCGTGTTCATGTTGGTGGCGGCCCCGCTCGCCTCCTACATTCCGCTCGCCACCCTCGCCGCCATCCTCACCGTGGTGGCCTGGAACATGGCCGAGAAGCACGCGCTGATGTCGCTGCTGCGCAACGGCCGCGGCGAGGCATTGGTCCTTCTTGCCACCCTCGGCCTGACCGTCTTCCGCGATCTCACCGAAGCGATCGCCGTCGGCGTCGTCCTCGGCGCCCTGCTGTTCATGCACCGCATGGCCGAGGCGGTGGAGATCGAGACCCATCACCGTCTGATCGAGGAGGACCGCCCCGACACGGAGAACGGGCGCGAGCATTACGACGCCGCCGAGGCGACCGACGAGGATGTCATGGTCTATCGCCTGAACGGCCCGTTCTTCTTCGGCGCCACGGCCAATGTGGTCCAGGTCGTCGACCGGCTCGGCGCCACGCCGAAGGCGTTCATCCTCGATTTCGCCGCCGTGCCCTTCGTCGATTCGAGCGGCGCCAACGCGCTCGCGGCCTTGGTCGAGAAGTTCAATCGCGGCGATACCCGCGTCTACTTTTCCGCCGCGGTCCCGTCGGTTCGTCGCGCGCTCGTTCGTGCCGGACTGAAGCCGCCGCGCGTGCGTTACGCCGCCTCGATCGCGGCCGCCCGCGCCGCGGCGCGGGAAAGCGACACCGTGGCCGCCTGATCTATCATTCGGCCGCCTTGCGGCGGAACCGCCGGCGCCGGCGCCGCACCATGATGTTGAAGGCTTCGACCGAAGACGAGAACGCCATCGCGAAGTAGACGTAGCCGCGGGGGATATGGACGCCGAACCCGTCGGCGACCAATGCGACGCCGATCAGCACGAGGAAAGCGAGCGCCAGCATCTTGGTGGTGGGATGATTGGCGACGAAGGTCGCCACGGGTCCGGACGACACGTACATGACCAGCAGCGCCAGCACGACCGCGGCGATCATGATTTCCACCTGCTGCGCCATGCCGATCGCGGTGATGATCGAGTCGAGCGAAAACACCAAATCGATTGCGATCAGCTGCAGGACGACCGACACGAAGCCCGCCTTCGCCACCGCCGCGCCGCCGCTCGCCTCCTCCTCCTCGATCTCTAACTCGCCGTGAATTTCGTGGGTCGCCTTGGCGATCAGGAAGAGTCCGCCGCCGAGCAGGATGATGTCCCGCCACGAGAATTCCTCGCCGAAGGCCGTGACCACCGGCTCCGTGAGCTGCATCAGCCAGGTCAAGCCGAGCAGCATCATCACGCGGAACACGAAGGCGAGCGACAGCCCCACCTGGCGTGCGCGCTTGGCCGTCTTTTGATCGAGCCGCGATACCAGGATCGAGATGAAGACGATGTTGTCGATGCCGAGTACAATCTCCAGCACCGTCAGCGTCACCAGCGCCGCCCAGGCGTTCGGATCGGTCAGCAACGCGATCATTCTTCCCCCTGCGATCCGGGGCCGCGGCGCACCAGACCGAGACCGAGGAAATACAGCGCGATTACGCAGAGGCCGCCGGTTACGAGGGGGCCGGGCGCAAGGTCCCGCGTCAGCGCGAACGCCGCCAGCAACGACCACAGCACCAGCAATGCAAGAGTCAGTCCGCGCAACCGCTTGACCCGCACCGGATGCACGAAGACCACCGGCACGAAGGTCAGCGCCGCGAAGATGGCAACCGCCACCGCCGCCAGCCAGGGCTCCGGCCGCAGCAGAAACAGATAGAACGCGACCATGTTCCACACGGCAGGGAAGCCGCGAAAGTAATGGTCGCTCGTTTTCATCCGCATGTCGGCGAAGTAGAGCGCGCCCGTCACCATGATCGTCAGACCACCGGCGACGGCTAGCTTTGGCGGCAGAAGCCCACCGATGCTGATCGCATAGGCCGGAACCATCACATAGGTGACAAAGTCGACCACGTAGTCCAGCACCTCGCCGGACCAGTTCGGCAGGATTTGGGCCACATCGAGCCGGCGTGCGAACCAGCCATCGACGCCATCGACGACCAGCGCGGCGCCGAGCAGCAGGAACATCAGCGTCCACTGCGCTTGCGTCGCCGCGAGCAGCGCCAGCAGGCCCAGCGCCGCGCCCGATGCCGTCAGGAGATGGACGGCGAAGGCGCGGCTGCGGACCGGGAGCGGATGTTCTGCCATTCGTCTCGCGTCCGGTTCAGTCGCCGGTGGCGCATCCAACCCGCAACGGCCCCGCATGTGTCCTGCATGGCCGTGCCGGCAGGCGGGACATCAGTCGACTTCACCAGGACCGTGGCCCATGGTACGCGAGAACAGCTTACGGGCCGCCACCCCGTACGGGAATAGGTCATCATCGCCGCCATGGAAATCCCCTGCCACCCTGTCTTGCCGATGCAGGCGCTGCGGGCCTTGTTCCGTGGCTGCGCCTGTGGAGGCGAGTCATGAATGTCGCCCCATCGCCAGCGCCCGTGATCGTGATTGGCGGCGGCCCAGCCGGACTCGCCGCGGCGGTTGCCGTCGCTTCGGCTGACATTGCCACGGTGCACATCGCGCCTCAGGTCGCGGGCGACAACCGCACCACCGCCCTCCTCCACTCCTCCGTCACCGCGTTGGAAACGCTCGGCGTGTGGGCAAAGTGCCGCGACGCCGCGGCGCCGCTGCGGACGATGCGTATCGTCGACGCGACCGCTCGGTTGCTGCGGGCGCCGGAAGTGGCGTTCTCCGCCGCGGAGATCGGCCTCGATGCGTTCGGGTACAATATCGCCAACGCGGCCCTGTTAGGCGCGCTGTCCGAGCGTGCGGCGGAGCTGCCGGCCCTGACGCGCATGACGGCGTCGGTTACGGCCATCGCGCCCCAATCCGAATGTGTCACCGTCACGCTTGACGACGGCCGCATCGTCAGCGGCCGGCTCGTCGCGGCGGCCGACGGCCGCAATTCCGGCGCGCGCGAGGCCGCGGGCATCGCCGTCGACAGCCACGCCTATCCGCAGGTCGCCCTGACCTTCAACCTGCGCCATGCCCGCCCGCACGACGACACCTCGACCGAGTTCCACACCGAAGCCGGCCCTTTCACGTTGGTCCCGCTGCCCGGCAATCGTTCGAGCCTCGTATGGGTGGTGACGCGGGCCGAGGCCGAGCGGCTGACGGCG
>Ga0182741_1002133_pt1 | contig 23795 bp, 19 predicted proteins | sample eDN5th37CBELigOP_FD_128874 | JGI IMG/M metagenome (GOLD analysis project Ga0182741, IMG submission 128874) | Enriched Organic Plus compost microbial communities from Emeryville, California, USA - eDNA 5th pass 37_C BE-Lig OP (version 2) (version 2) ... | reverse complement strand
ATCGAATCCATCGAAAAGCACACCGGCAAAAAAGCCATCCGGGAATACCTGCCCATGCAGGCGGGCGATGTGGAAAAGACGTGGGCCAATGTCGACAAATTGAAAGCAGATTTCGGCTACGAGGTTCAAACCTCCGTGGATGCCGGGGTAAAGAAATTTATCGATTGGTACCTAAGCTATTACGATCCGGCAGGGGGCTGAATCCAGCCCAAAACGCCAAATCTCTATGTCAACCGCGAAGATCGCAAATGTAAGCAGCAATAAGTCCTATCGAGACTGGATCCTAAAAATTTCCCATAACGGCGCAGACACATCCCCATCAAAGAATTGATTGCTATATCAAAAAGATACCGGTCGGATTACGTTTACATTACCTAGCATTCTTCCATCCCAGCACATCGGTATTGCTCCGGGTTAGGGCCGCCTCGCCGCCGTATATGAGGTGGGTATGCACGGTTGTTGGTTTGGCAACGTCCGAAAAAAGATTTAACCCTTTAAATAGCTCGCTGGTCAACGTTTGGGTCGCTTTGATTTCGTAAGCATCAAAAGCCTCAGCAGTTTTGCAAAGTAGATCCACCTCCAGGCCGTTATGATCCTGCCAGAAATAATAATGGCGATGCTGGTATCGATGTTCGTTTATCTTCAAGAAGTTAGCAACTACGAGATTTTCAAAAATGTTTCCCTTTAGCCGGTTGGTTACGATTTCAGACTTTTCGCGTATTTCCAGCAGGTAGCTGATTAATCCGGTATCATAAAAATAAAGCTTTGGGGTTTTGACCAGCCGCTTGTTGAAATTTTCATGGTAAGGATACAACAGAAAAACAATATAACTGCTTTCCAAGATCGATAACCATGCTTTGGCGGTAGGCTGTGAAATATTACATTCATTGGCGATGGCATTGAGATTCAGCAATTGCCCCGCACGTGCCGCACACAAACCCAGAAACGTCCGAAAACTTTGCGTATCACGTATATTAACCAGTTCTGTAACATCTTTTTCGATATAAGTCCGGACATAGTTTTCATAAAAGTCGGCCGGGTCAATCTCCCGGTGAAATACGGCAGGATAGCAACCCTGTATACATGCCTCAGCATACGTATTTGGCAATATCCCCGCGCTCCCCATCTCCTCATGATCCAACGGTAGCAAACGGAATAGGGCAACACGCCCGGCCAGGGTCTGCGTGATATTTTTCAGTAAATGGAAGTTCTGTGAACCCGACAAAATATATTGGCCCATTTGGCCGGATTCATCCACGGCAGTTTGTAAATAGGAAAAAAGCGCAGGCACACGCTGAACCTCATCAAGTATCGTTCGCCCCGGATACAGTTGTAGGAAACCATTGGGATCGTCTTCCGCAAATGATCGGTTATCCGGGTTTTCCAAAGATACGTAGGTGTAATCCGGAAATAGCGATTTCAGTAAGGTGGTTTTGCCAGACTGGCGGGGGCCGGTGACCGCCAAAATGGGAAATTTACCTTCGCGTTTTCTAATTTCTCCAGCCAAGCTCCGGGAGAATAATTTGGACATAGCATCATTATTATCAAATCAAATATACATAAATTTTGAAATATCTGAAGCTAAACTTTGAAATCCGGCGATCAAGGCATCTTATTCCTCCACGAATAAAGAAGGGTTTCCAAACCATTTCCCATAGATGGCCATCAATATCCCGGAAGTAACCCGCATAACCGCCATAAAACGTCATCACTTGATCCACTTCCGTATTACTGTTCACGTTATGGCCAATGGTAAACGCACCGGGCATACCCTGCCTGCAGGTAGGCCGGTTATTTAAACCAATCCAATCCTTACAGCAAGCTTAATCAATCCTGCCGTGTTGTTTACTTCAAATTTTGTAAGCAGGTTTTTCCTATGACTATCAACGGTATAGGGGCTTACAAATAACCTTTCCGCTATTTGCGGGTTAGTAAGCCCCTCCGCTATCAACAAGAGTACTTCTTTTTCGCGGCTGGTCAGCACCGGAATTTTTTTTATTTCCTGTTGCTCCTGTTTGCTCATATCCAGATCTAAGCTCATATACAGCCTGCCCGCGTTGACGGTAAGGATCGCCGTTTCTATTTCCTCTTTCGATGCGCTTTTGAGCAGGTAACCAGATGCACCCTGCTGCACCATCTGGGAAATATAGCTGCGTTCGTTGAAAGTACTCATCGCAATGACCTTTATCCCCGGATATTCTTTTCCGATTTCTGCCGTAAGTTCTATGCCACTTATTTCAGGCATATTGATATCGGTAATGACAATATCAGGCTTATTGGCCTTAATCAGCTCCAATGCCTGAGAGGCATTTTGCGCTAGACCCGCCACTGCTACAAAATCTATTTCAGCAAGCATACTGCGCATCCCCTCCAGTACCATAGGGTGATCGTCTGCCACCAACACGTTTATCCTACCCATTGTGCTCGCTTTTACATTCTATATATACCGACGTACCTTTTCCCGGTGCAGATTTAATATCCATGTTTCCGCCGAGATAATGCACTCTCGATTCAATATTCTGCAATCCGGCCGTTGGCTTTTCCTGCCAGTGCGCGACATCAAAGCCCCTACCATTATCTTCTACCGTAATACTGAGCCACTGATCGCGGCGCAGCACCTGTACCAGTATGCTTTTGGCGCTTGAATGTTTCACCGCATTATTGACCAGCTCCTGTATAATCCGGTAAACCGTTACTTCGGTAGCAGCACTCAACCGTTGTCCAAGGCCGTAAAATTCGGTGTTGACGGTAAAAGTACCGGATGCACTGATGCTGCTGCAATAGTCCTGCAGCGCCTGCTCCAGTCCCAGTTGTATCAGGGCTTCGGGCATCATATTGTGCGCCACACGGCGCATTTCGGAAATAGACTGGTCCAGTTTGTTCAGGGCATTGTTAAATAGTGCACCGTTTTCTTCCGTAAGTATCAGGTTTCCTTTCATCGCTCCTAATTGTAATTTTATTCCGCTGAGCATACCCCCCAGTCCGTCGTGCAGGTCTTTTGCCAGGCGGCTTCGTTCCTGCTCTTCACCTTTGAGGATGGCTTCTGTAGCGGCTAATTGTTTTCCTAATTCTAATTCTTCTATCTTGGCTTTTTGTATTTTTTGTCGGTGGCGGTGGTTGCGGTACAGTAACACAAGGATGAGTATTAATCCCAACGTGCAGCCGGTAAAAATGTAATTGAACAGTTTTTTTTGTTTGATTTCTGCTTCCTGGAGTTTAATCTGTGTTTCTTTCTTTTCGGTTTCGTAACGCATTTCCCTTTCCATGAATTCGATAGCCTGTTTGCCGGTTTGTAGACTATCTTTTGTTTCATCGTATTTTTGTGCATACAAAAAGGCATCCCTGTAATGCCCGTTGGCAAATGCTATATCCTTGATAAGCCCGTAGAATTTATTTTTTCCAAATAAATCTTCAACGTTTTCATAATAGGATTTCGCTTTTTCGATATATATTTCCGCTTTCCGATAATTTTTGTTTTGGTACGCAATTTTAGCCTGCAAAAAATCAGCGGATGCGGTGTATTCCGGTTCGTTAAGCTTTTGGGCGAGCGCGGCATGCTTATCGGCGTAAAACACGGCCGAGTCGGTTTTTTTCAGCTCTAAATACTCGGTTGCGATATTAACGTAGGCATTTTCCAAAGGTCTGTCGAACTGGGCACTTTCTATGCCCGGCAGATAGGACAACCGCAGCCTCAGGGCTTTCTCTGTTTCGCCGCTGTCGTCATACAGCCCTGCTTTTTCCTGCTGAAAAAAGGCGAGGTTTTCCCGGGCGGCCCGGCTGTCATATTTTTGAGCAATGGCAATCGCCTTGTCCATATATTCGTGGGCTTTCCTAAAATTGCTCAAGGTGCCGAAAACGGTTGCGATGTTCTGGTACAGCTCCGAAGTCCTGCGGTCGTATTGATTTTGCGTTATGCCGGCATTTTTTATAAATCCTGGGGTCTCATAGAGGCGTTGCGCCTGCTGATAGTAATAAATACAACTGTCGTACCGGCTGCGCCAATATTGCACGTTGCCCATATTATAGAGGACACCTGCCATCAGGTTCAGCTTTTTATTTTTTTCAGCGACCTTGTAAGATAATTGATAATGCAACATTGCCCGTCCATTATCACCGTAGTTTGCATACCAGATTCCCAAAAGCCGGTAGCAGTCTATGATGCTTTCCGGTTCTTTTACTTTCAGGCTTTTATCCAATGCCTCTTCGAGTAACCGACGGGAAAGATTTTTGTCTTTTTCCATTAAAGAAAAACCTAATCTGCGCATTTGGTTCACCTGTGCGGTATCCAACGGCAACAGACGCATCTGTCCTATCCGTTCGGTAATGTTCTCACTTACAATATCTTGTGAGTTGCCAACATAAAACGCCATATAAAAAAGGACAGATATAAATATCTTCATGCTGTAAAGATAGTGATAACCCTCCGCTGCCGCCAATCCCCTTTTCGGGGGAATTTTATCCTTTCAAATTTCCACTTTTCGCGGGATTGTTTCGTGTGTATCCACGTCTCAACTTTGTAATGGAAAAATTGATTAAAAAATGAAACAAGCAGTTTTAAAACCAGCAATGGCGCTTTGCACAGCTGTGATGCTCTTTGCCACATCGTGCTCCAAAGCGGATGACGATAACCCTAATCCGGACGACGATGCCAACGGCTTTGAGCATGCTGACCTCAGCTTGCTGGCTACCCAATGGGACGACGGCTGGGTAAGCCACATAAAAGATAACTGGACGGAAGTGGCAAAAGGGCAGTTGAAAATCTACATTTTTCACCCGAACCAACAAGCGGATGCGTATCATTCCAATTTGGCGGAAGGAAATGATCATGCTGCCAGCATTTTGGTGGTTCCCCATTTTTCCAACATTACCTCCGTCCAGGATAGAGGCATCCAGAGTTTTGAAAGTATCACTTTCTTAACCGCAGACGCTATGGATAATGAAACGGGCAAGCCGGTTCATCTTGTTTTCTTTAAAAAGCATTACGGCACGGGCAACGGGCGGTATATGCTCGTGGTTGCAGACAGCAAATCCGCTTTTGAAAATGAATTTGGAAATAATTACATCAATTCCTCAAGCTGGGATTATATGGATCAGATCAACAGCTGGAACAAACTGGCCAATATGCAATGGCGCAATCGGTTTGCCCTGTCATCGGATTTGCTCACGGGCACATGGTCATCCGGCAATACCTCCACATTGAGCTACTACTATGCCAACGGCGGCTATGCAGGCGCTACGGGCGTTGCGGTGGCCGATAAATTTCGGTTTTTTTCCGGCAACCAATACGAAAGCGACCACTCGGGAGCTTCCGGTATGATTGGTGATATGCAGTTTTCACACGTAGAATACCAAGGCAGCTACACCATTCAGAACAGTTGGAAAATACAGTTTACCAACCGCTTTCAGGGCGACACAGAAGTATTTGACAGCTATTTTGAAGCCATAGCAAGCGGCTTGCTGCTCGTTCTCGTAGACAGAAATAATACCGTGACCACACTGGCGAAGCATTGATAATCAATAAAAGGTTTCATAAAAACGCATCACGATTTAAAATTTTTAAAATAATGGCGAATTCCAGAAAGCAACAACACCCCAGAGGGGGTAATACCACGGGAATGGGGCATTTTCTGCCCCTGCAAACGTTCCCTGCTGCTTTTATAATTTTGCTTTTCCTGATGTGTAGCAGCGCTACGCAGGCGCAGTTCCTCAAAAAACTGGGGGACAAAGTGGTGAAGTCCGCAGAAAGGGCTGTGGAGCGCAAAGTGGAGCAGAAAACCCAAGAAGCGGTCGACCAAGCGGCGGACAAAGCCACCGATCCGAAGACCTACCAGAAAGGCAGTTCTTCTGAAAAAGAGCAAAGTTCAGCTTCTTCGGGGAAGTCGGTCGGGGTCTCTTCTTCCGGAATGTCCGGTAAGGTTTTAGCCTCGGTAGCCGTGTCCTATGACGCACCGCAAGCCACCGCGAAAGTCAGCCAGCCACCGCAGGTACGGTGGCTCGACCCTGGGGTAGGCAAGAAATTCAAACCAGCAGAAGACAGCACGATCAAGCAAGTCGTTGCGATGAATCCTTATCTCTCTCCCGAACGTCCGATGTTTAGCGAGATGTACCATTTGCAATCTGCGCCGGACGGCAGCCTGGTGCTTGCAGGCTCTGCCGGACTGGATGCGGAGGGTGGTGTTAAGGGTATAGGCTGGTGGAAGATTTCGCCCGATGGCGCGATTACCTCGCTGGTGTCACGCCCTATTGGCAGCCCAAATCCCGGTGTGCATCCAAGCGACGAATTCAGCATAGCTCCGGACGGCTCGCTGCTCACCATTTTTACAGAAGAAATCAATACCAACAGAGTAGGGACGAAAGTAGTTCGCATCTTTCCAGACGGGCGCATGCAGACGGTTGCCGAAGGCTTGGAGCATCCCGGTATGCCGGTGCAAGACCCCTCTGGCAACATTTGGGTAAGCAACAAGAAATTCGAAGAACTACTCCGCATTTCGCCAGACGGCGCCATTTTCACTGTCATCAGCGCTGAGCGTAGCTGGAGCAACAAGGCATTAGACCCAAAGGAGCGTATTACGCTCGAACATATTGCGTGGGATCCGGTACACAACGAACTGGTAGCCGGCGGAGGGTTCATTACCGCCAAGCCGCACGACTTGCATAGCAGTGTATGGCGCATTCGTCCCGACGGGCAAGCCCGTCGCATTTATTATAATGTGAAGGGAGGACGCAGCCCCGTAGGGCAGAATACGGATGCCATCTGGTCGCTCACAGTGGACGCAAAGGGCAGGATTGTGGCGACCACCATCATAATGGACGACCAGGCAACGAGGCAAATCACCCGTTTGGACGAGAAGGCCGCAAAACTCACAGTGCTGACTGGACAGTCCTTCGGCAAGTGGGGCACCCCTTACCGCGCCGGTCACGAGGAAGCACCCCACGACGGAACCGCCGCATACGCCAATTTCCGCAAGGCGAAAAACATCTGTTACGCTCCGGACGGCACCCTGTTCGTTCTGGACGAGCATCAGGTGCGCCGCTTGGACACCGACGGCACGGTACGGACCTGGGCATATTGATATCAACGGCATAGAATTTCATAACGATGACAACTTTCAAAACAATCAAAAGCAATTTAGGGGCTGGCTGCGCTAACCACTGCTTCGAACAGCGCAACTTAGGAATGATCATAGTATTCGTTGCATCGCTGGGACTGTTACTCATCTCATGCAACAAAGACGCCGACCATCCTGCACCGCCGGATTTCTCCAACCTCACACCCGCCGTTACGCCCAAGGGCGAAGTCATTGCGGGTGGCATTAGCATAAGCCAGTCCGTAGGCACAGGCGGCGGTACGGTGCAGTCGCCCGGCGGAGAGATCAAGGTTGAAATTCCCGCAGGTGCATTGACCGGCACGCAGACCATCGGTATTCAGGAAATCACCAACACCGCGCCGCTCGGTGCCGGCAAGAGTTTTCGGCTAACGCCCGAAGGCATCACCTTTGCGAAGCCCGTGAAGATTACGACAAAATACGACAACATCCCCGCAATGTTCGCATGGATTGTAACGCAGCAAGCCGACGGCACGTGGTTGGGCGATACGCGTGCCGTTGCCGACGAAGCGGCGGGAACCGTCACCGTGGAAACTATCCATTTCAGTGATTGGGCAAACGGCAGGGTGATGGATTTGCGGATGGCTCCTGAAAGTGCCGTGGTGGGCGTGAAACAAACGCGGCAAATAGCCGTTACCGGTTTTTTGAAGCCTGCCGCCGGCGGCGATGACGATGAACTGGTGCCGCTCACCCCCATACACCCGAAAGAGGAGGAGGAACTCGCCCCCATACCTTCTATGGAGCAGCTGCTGCAATTAGACCGGTACAGTGCCATGCGTGTAACCCGCTGGTCGCTGGATGGTGCCACCGCGCCCACGCAGGGCAATAAGGGCAGCCTGCAATCGCAGAATCTGGGAGCCACCTATACCGCTCCTGCACAAGTACCCAGTCCTAATAACCCCGTGCAAGTAGCCGCCACCATAGAAGCCGAAAGACCCGGCGGCGGAAGCACCAACGCCATTCTCTTTTCCAACATAACAATTGTGGACGGCTATTTTATGAAAATAACGTTTGACGGCAATGCGTACATGTTTGACCAGACCAATGCTACAGTGGCCTTTACTCCAGGTGACGATGAAAAATTGTTGTTGCAGGCTGTCGGCGGCATAGACTTCATGTTATCCCTTAAAATTATGGGTGAGGCTCTTGATTTTAGTAGGCATCCCAGGACCTACATAAAAGGAGATGAATCTTCTTCCCTTCCCTATACTGTGGAACTCGTAACAAACGGAATGAGCATGAACCATTACAATATAAAATATACTGGGATTCCCTATTTGGGAAATTGCATTCCCGACGCCGATAGCGAGACATTTGTTCCTGTAACCTTGGCCATCAGCCGAACTGAAACCATGGCCGTTCCCGGTGCCGGCACATTATATGATGTTCAGGGCAGCTTTTCAGTAGACGTATTTTATTACGACCCAGAAGACGTTCCCTGCGGACCTGCACCGTCACATACACTTACGGGCGAGTTTTATTTACAGGGAATGGATATACCATGATATAACCGACTGAACCGTGATTTATCAAGACGATGGACCAACATGGCCATGCCGTCGATCAATTACACAACGGTGATGCTCCCTGATCGTCCGCGATTGACCCACAGGGCGGGCATCGCACCTCCCACAAATGGCCGTCAACATCCCGGAAGTAACCTGCATAACCGCCATAAAACGTCTGTTGCGGCGGTTTGACGATGGCAGCTCCGGCTTTTGCCGCCTAGTCCATCACTTGATCCACTTCCGTCTTACTCTTCACGTTATGGCCAATGGTAAACGCACCGGGCGTGCCGCCGCCTACAGGCAGACCGGTGTCCGCGGCTATGCTAGTCCAAGGCCATAAGGCCAATTGCAAGCCATCCTGCAACCGAAAGAACGCTACAGCACCATTTTCGTACTCGGTACCGATAATACCCTCTGTTGCTAAGCCGAGATGGGTACACTTCGTTCTATCCAATCCTTTTCGCTATTCAGTTCAATGCCATAATAAGCAAAAACGGCCTATAATCAGCTTTTATATATTCAAAAGTCAGTTCGAAGGGTCGGGTTAATTCAGCCAACGTGTATTTGTACTTGGCTTCCGAGCGGCACTCGTGTTCATCGATCCCAACGGAAAGGGCTAATACAATTTTTTTCCCCGCAACCTTGTACCCACTATTGCTACTGTAAGCCCATCCATAGGTAAGCACCTCATCCAGCCATTGTTTGAAGAGCGGCGGACAATTGAACCAGTAAAACGGAAACTGAAACACAATTTTGTCGTATTGTTCAATCAGTTCTTGTTCCGCCGCCACGTCGATTTTCCCATCGGGGTAAAGCTGATGCAAGAGGCGGACTTTGTATTTTTCAGGATGTTTACCCAACTCGTCAACCTATCTTTTATTGATGACCGAATTCGCCATGTCGGGATGGATAACCATGATCAATGTCTTCATCTGTCAGTAAGATTGTGTGTTGCAAAAGTAAGGCGCAAAAGTTAGTTGTGTATGTCAGCAACCCATTGTAGGGTACGCTTCCCACATGACAGCGGATCCATTTATCGTATTAGGCCTCGGCTTTTGGCTCTTCTTGTTAATCCCAGGTGTAACCCGGCGATCACCGCAGAAAGCGTATCATGGCACAAAATACCGCACGACAGACGGGGTAAACAATGGCTGAAATCGGGGATTTTCGGAGTGTTCAGTGCTTGGTTCAATGCCGCTTTTCATCTTGGTTACTTAGCACCGCCGCCAGCAAATCACGGCCATGCAACACGTCCATCAAGTCCAGCGAATCATCGATCCCAACCGGATATCGAATCCGGCCGGGGTCAAACTCCGGACCGCAGAAACTGATCATGCCATTACTCTCGTACATGATTAACCCAGCCTTCCGGATGTAGCCATAGATTTTACTCACCGGATCCTTGAAATGTATCGAAGCCGTAATGGTCTTTTCTTCGGGGATGCAGTTTACGCTCTTCACCCCCAGGTTATATGTCCGGTTCATCTCCTGGACAAAAGCCCTGAGCGGGACATTCCGGTAATTCCTCTCCCGGGTGGTCCATGCCACTGCCTGCCACGGGTCCGTACGTGTAACTTCAGAGAGTGTCATGTTGATGTTTCCCTGGGCATCCGTGCAACAGCGGTCGTATGTAACCTGATCGCCCATATTAGTGAGGATACGGTGTCCGTCATCGATCGGGAATTGCCCCTCTACCCTCCCATCCAGCAGCACCACCCGGGTATCCGTCCGGCTGGCCAGCACGGTAAATTCGCCCTCCTGCGTAGCCAGCGATCCATTGGGGGTATGGAGCAACACCGTCCGCGGATGTTGATCCGCATGTTCGCGTACCCGGATTAATGCCCGGCCCGTCACGCTGATTTCCGTATTCGGAGCACCCCGTTTTTCCATCGGAAACGACAAGCTGGATCCGGCATCCAACCGTATCAAACTCCCATCCGGAAGCCACACCGCACACTGCTGCTGCGCACCGGTGACCACCCGGATGTCTGGCTGGTGACCTGCCGAAATAGCGAATTGCGATGGCAACTGAACCAATTCGAGTTCGCCATTGTCGCGGCGGTGCAACTCTTTGTCTCCAAAACGGCCCAAGCGCCCGCTGCTCTCCTTGCCCACTGCCGTGATGGAATTGTCCCAGTAAACCGTACAGGCAAATTCGGATGAGGGAATCCGGCTGCCGGCCACCACCAATTTTTCGTAGGCAGATGGCACCGTCCGCTCACTCCACCAATCGTTGACGGCCCATGCAGCCCAAGCGATCAACCACACCACCGCAATACCCGCACATACCCGCATACCTCCGGTAAGTAACTGACGGATATACTGCTTCCGCTCTTCCCGGATAATAGCGCGTGCATCGATGTTTTGCTGCCCCAATACACCCATCGGGCCTTCTGCCGCCATTTCCTCCAACACATCCATCTCCATCTCCAGCAGTTCATTTTCTTCGTAGATCATCCGGGCAGATTTGAGTATGGCGGCATCCTGTGCACTCAACTTCCTTTCCAGCCCCCGCCGGATGATCTTCTTGATATTTGTCGGATTGTACATTATTTGCAACCCTCCTTCCTGCTTTTTCCACTTCCAAGCATCTTTTTCAATTGCTGCTTGGCGAGGCCTACATGGTTTTTAACGGTCTGCTCGCTCAACTTCCGTATCCGCGCGATTCCCGCGATGCTCAGTCCATCGAATATCCTCATCGTAAAGGCGACCCTTCGTTGCGTAGGCAGCTTTGCAACGGCTCCCTGGATTTTCTGTACCATCCGCTCATAACGCTCCTCATCAAAATCGGGATGGTTTTCCGGGATCTCCAGGTAATCACTGGTTGTAAAATCCACGTATTCCTCCCTGCCTTTCACCTTTTGGAAGGCATCGCTCATCTTAAAGTTCAGCACCTTCAACAGCCATGCCCGCGGGCTTTCCACGGATGCCAGTTTCCGCCGTTTTTTCCACACATCGATGAATACGTCGTTCACTATCTGTCCTATTAAGTCTTCGTCGTAGGGAATTGTCAACCTTAGTTTCGTTGCCAGCGGCTTTTCGTAACGTCTGATGATTTCTTTTAGCAACCGGTCCATCTCCGGTTGCTTCCGGGTTTCGGCATGAAACTCGAACAATTGCTTATCGGTATAGGTGTCATATTGATCCATGCCAGAAAAAAAATCATACGCTTATTGGTACTTTTTGCGTGCCCGCGGCGACTATACTTATGTACAATAGGGCTGAGCGGCCATTAGTTAGTTAGGCTAAGGTAACGATATGAAATAAACAAACCAAGAAAAAATTAAAATAAATACCTGATTAAAAGCAAGTTGTGATAACATCACACTGAGTAATCCGTATTGCCCTGCCCCAGATACTAAAGCAGACCATGATGATTAGACAGTTACTTTCCATTAAACAGCAAATTGATATACTTTTGAACGATTCGGATCCCACGGACTCTGAAACGAAATGGCAACACTTCGACCAGCAACTAACCCGTATTGAAACCGAGGTGTACACGGTATTCAAAAACAATCCCGATCGCGTAGCCGTATGGGATGCCCAAAACTTCCATGCCGATCTGGTGCAGCTCATTGATCAACATACGCCACCAAGCCCCGATGAGCCGCTTATACCGATGCTCGTGCGGCTCCTTGAAACCCTGCAATTCTGCGAGCAAAAATTCCAGGTACCCCTAGACCTAAAGACTTCCGTGCCATTGGTGTATGAACGGCAACTCCACGACGAACTTCTCAGGCAGGAACGCATCATCGTACCCGCGTTGGTCGAAAAGCAGATCAACCCTGTGCTCATCGATAAAATCACACACGGCTTTCACCTGATCTGTAGCCAGCCTACCGGCACCCTGAATTATGCCACTTATCGATACTTACAGCAATTTCTGCCCGTCCTTACCGAACTGAGCCAACGTACGCTCCCGAAAGATTGGAACCTGCGCCTCTTCCGGTTCTTCATCCAGTACAATTACAACCACATGGGTGTATACAATTGGTGGGAACGCACAACGGTACAAGCCCTGCAAGGCAAAAGTGGCATCGATGCCCTTGAACTCATCTACCAATTTATCAACGATATCGAGCACATCGACCAGCAAACCGAGTTGGGCTACCAAAACTGGCGGAAGCCACTGAAAGCACAACTGCTGGCTTTCCTAAAACGACGGAAGGAACTGCTTACAGACAAAAAGTTACTTCAAGAGGCACAAGAGGCCTGTACACTGATTGTTAATATCCCGGTTGACGAGCATAACGTGCATTTCAACCGGGACTTTGAAGCGGGTGTGTATGCTGCCTATGCCAGCAAAAAGGAAGCGTCGGAAGTATACGCCTCGGTAGTCCGTGGCCCGGATGGCGTAAAGCTCTCCGCCCATTCACTCCGTAAATCAGACAATGCCAAGTATTACAGTGCGGCCGACCGGGTGGAAGAGCGGCTCAGTGAAAAGCGGGAAGCCATCGTCAAGCAATTCGGACTGCTGCTGTCCAGTCGGCGCGGAAAGTAGATTGAATGGAATCTCCAACTTTTTTGGGGGTGGTGCATCCGCCCCCCGTGGCCGTCCGAAACCGACCTTCTACATTCCCTTTACCCATATCCCTAAATTCCTGCCGCCCCCTAGCCTATTTCCGCGCCCTGTTAAGGCTGCTGGCCCGCCCCCCAAGCGGGGTCTTCCCTATCCTATCTTCGAAAGAAAATAGCACAAAGGCAGTTCAAAAAGGAAGACAAAAGATGAAAACGAAATCCATCATAGCAGGTATAATCAGGTTGACTCTCCTGGCGTTGTGGTCTCCGGTAGCCGTAGAGAAGCTGTGGGATCTTTCGGGGTTCCACAGCACCCTGCGGCGTCAGCCGATTCCGGAGTGGAGTACGGATATCCTATTCTGGTTGCTGCCATTGGCCGAGCTGGGTGCCGCCGCGCTGATTGCCTGGCCCCGTAGCAGGAAACGCACACATCAGGGCATGTGGTTATCTGCCATCTTGATGCTGTCCTTCACCCTGTTCATCGGTTTCGGTGTGCTCGGCTGGTATGAAAAGCGCCCCTGCGGGTGCGGATCGGTCATCAGCGGCCTATCCTGGGACGATCACTTGTGGTTCAATGCGATTTTCTTCTTATTGGCGGTCCTTGGCATATGGCTTACTTGTCCGGCACTCCCTGGCAGCCGTCGGCGGAAATATCAGAAGGCAGTGCAAATATTCCGGCAAGCGGACACAGCGAACGATATTGCCGGGCACTTTATTGTCAAACGATGTCTGCTTGCTTTCGCTAAGCGTTTCCCTCGCAAGTTCGCCCTGTTCAGGCGCAGGGCCTTGTAAAAACTCATCCTGTCTGTTGGCATATGCCGAAGGTATATGCGGAGGCACGTGACCGGAATCTCCACGTCAGTGACCGGACAAGTGTAATGGCTTTGAAAAGCCACAAGTTAAACAAAACCTTTTTTCGGGGTGCTTTTTTTCCAAATGCGAAAGAAAAGTCCATTGTATGATTACAGAAACAACAAATTTTATTAAACAGTACTTTTTCATGTTGGCTTTAGTAGCTACGTTTATCGGGTTTTCGGCGTTTAAGTTTGCCGAGCGGTTTGCTGCTCCGGATGATGGATGGTACGAGGTAACCCCTTCTCCTACGGATCCCGAAAATCCTGCCTTGCAGAGTATCGGAAACCTCATTCCTGCTCCCCCTGCCGAGGATTCCACGTCTTGTGCGCAATTTGATAACGAAGGTCATAATTGCGCTATCGAATTGTCATTCGACAGGAGCGATCCAAACAATCAGCCGGAAAAACCGGCTACGGTACAGGAAGCCGAGAGTGATATGCTGGTCAGCATATTAGGCGAGGCTAGGCAACCGGAAGAGGAGAATTAGTTCCCGAATTCGGCCAAACAAAGAGGAGCGGGAGGAAAGCATATGTTTTCCTCCCGCTTCCGTTATCGGTCGTTCTGCGGGATATCGGCCAAATCCACCTCATTGTCCGGTATCGGCCAGACCCACCGTGGAGAACCGGGTGGCAGCTCATAGCGCGTGGCCATCACCTCCCTCACCACCGAAGTTGCATATTCAGGTTCCTTGTTCAACCGCCGGAGGTCTTCCCACCGCAGGCCGCGCAATACCAACTCCCTGTGTCTTTCATCCAGGATTATCCGTAACAACTGGCCCCTGTCCCCGGTGGATACCGGACTGAACAACGACGCATCGTAGCGATGTTCCAGCAAGGTATTCAGATAGTTCCGGGCATCCGGTATGTTCCCATTGCGAACCTGGCATTCCGCCGCTATCAGATACATTTCGTCCGTAGCCAATCCGGTAAAAAATGAGGTACCCCCCTGATAGGAGCCCTTGAACACCTGCCTCCCGCCTCCAATGTCCCGGAAATATCCGGACAATCGATGGTCTCCCGGCGCATACATATCCAGTAGCACTGAATCCGCATGAAACCGGCTGTTGCTCGTAATTGTACCGCTTGCCGCAAAACAAAAGAACAGCACTTCGGGATTCGACGCGCCGTAGTCGGACACGAACAACTGGTTTGTCGTCAAATCCAGTCTATTAAAGTCGACCAATTCGTCCCTCAGCGACAGGCACATCCCTGCATATTCGCCCGCCTGCGCGTAATCTCCCATATTGAGCAGGGCACGTGCAAGCAATGCGCAGGCCGCCGGGCGGGAGGGCTGCATCTTGTTTAAAGACTCCACGGGCAGCAGCTCCGCCGCTTCTTTAAGGTCCTGAACAATCTGACTATAGGTTGCTTCGACCGTACCGCGGCCCACACTACGTGTCACGTCCGTTTGCAGCCGCAGCGGAATCCCCATGTCTTCGGATGCCGTCGCGGGATCATAGGGTTTACAAAATAATTGAGCCAGCTGGTAGTGATTCCACGCCCGGAAGAAAAGCGCGCTGCCCCTCACCTTATCCCACGCTTCCTGTTCGGCGGGTGAGGGCTGAATGTTATCCGTACCCTCCAGCACCATATTGGCTAACAGTATCCGGTAATACGCCGCGTTCCAGTCGTCCACTTCCTTTCCCTCATATACGTCGTCCGCCCATATGTAACCGTTTTTCTCATAGGGATCTGAAAGTGCCCGCCAATGGTTGTCGGCAACGTAATATTCATCCGCACCGACTATACCCAACCTGTGGGAAGAACTGCTATTCATTTCCCGCCAGTTGTCCAGTATGCCCTGGAAATCGGATATCTCCGCAGGCACTGCCTGGCTTTTGCTGCGCTTTACCTCGAGGAATTCCTTACCGCATGCGCCCAGTGCAAGGCATGCGATTAATGCGATTAACGTTTTTATATCGTTCATGTCATTTGGTATTTAGGTTAAAAATCAAGTTGCATCCCCATCGCAAATGTCCGGGGTGCGGTGTACTCCGCCAGCTGATAATCCGGATCAATGCCGTTGCCGTTTGCCCGCCACAGGATACCGAGGTTATGCGTGTAGGCATAGACGCGGATGTATTCCACGGGAAGCGTCTTGAACCGGTTCCGGGCAAACGTGTAGGACAGGCGGATGTCCTGCAAGCGGATGTGATCCCCCTTCGTTATCAACGCCGCCGAATACATGTACGACTGGCTCCGGTATGCCTGCACCGTTTCTGCCCGGGCAGGCACATCCGTGTGTGCCTCATCGCCCGGCTTTTCCCAGCGCCTGAAATAATCCATGTGATAAACATTAAAGTATTCCTCGCCCGGCGTGATCGAACTGCGCCGGAACACATAGCCCGCTTTCCAGTTGATATTGAAGCTCAATTGCAGGTCATTCCATGAAAATGTGTTCATCAGCGAACCATAGTACGGTGGTATCCGCACGCCTGCGATGAGGAGGTCTTCCTTGCGGAAATTGCGGATGTAGTCGGTATACTCCATGCCGATTTCGCCATCTACTTCCACAAGCGGCATTCCCGTTTCGTGGTCAAGCCCAATCCAAGGATACGTATACACGACGTCCCTGGATTGTCCCGCGCTTGGCGGCGGACTCGAAAAATACAGGCTTATTGTCGATACCTCCGGTGTATTGAAATTCGTTATCCGATTCCTCACCTGGCTGAACAGCGCCGTTGTTTCCCAACTGAATGCGCCTGTAAAATTCCGGCCCGTCAGTTGCACATCCCATCCCTGCGTCCGTAGATTAGCGTAATTTATATCGTTAGACAGGTTGGTTGCCCATAGACTGACACCCGTTGATGGGGGCAGGTAATCCTCCCCAATCAGGTCGCTCGCATATTTGTTGTAATACTCCACACTGCCCTGTATCCGGCGGTTGAACAACCCGAAATCCACCGCCGCATTTACCGTGTTTACCTGCTCCCACCGCAGCGACGGGTTACCTATATTGCGCACCCGTGCAAAGGGTAGCCCGGTGGTACCATCAGAGGCATAATTTATCGTGGGGAATACACTCACCTGCTTATTCACATTCCCCGCACTGCCGTAGGTAGCCCGAAGCCGCAGATACGGCAGCCAGTCGCCAACGCTGTAGAATGCCTCCTTACTTGCCTCCCAGCTTCCGCCGATGGACCACAGCGGTACCCCTTTCTGGTTGGTCTTTACCCCAAAGAGATTACTTCCATCCCAGCGCAGGCTACCGGAAAGGGTATAGCGATCGCAATACGTATACGACGCATTGCCGAAATACGAGAGGAACCGATCGGTTACATGGCCCATGGATACCGAAGGCGCACTGAGCTGTGCACTGCCGGTGGGGTTCGTGGGATACGACTGCGAGTAATTGAAGTTGGCCGTACCGGTGAGCAGGTCGCGGTCATAGTTGTATATCCGGAACCCGGGGCTTGTCTGTCCGACACTCTGCCGGATTTCCCCGCCTGCCAACGCTGTGATGCGGTGCAAGCCGAATTCACGGTTGTAGTTGAGCTGCAAACGGCCCGAGTGGATGTTGGTCAGCCCGTTAAGCCCACCCTCCAGCATGCCGCCGTAAGGCACAATCTGTGCGCCGTCCACCTGCGTGAAGCGGTTCACCAGGTTACGCACGTAGTAGGTCTCCGGCCCGTAGTACGTCTCACTTGTACCCGTTGGCCGCACGTACTGATAGGTAGCCTGTACGCTAAAGCTGTTCAGAAAGCTGTACCGCACGCTGGCGTTGAGGCGGTATTCCGTATCGTGGCTACCGCGGTCGGTATGGGCCAGCTCGTCGAGCGGGCGGAAATGCCAGTCAAGCAAACCGAGTTCCGCCGCTTCGTCGTAATAGGCCAGCCGCCTTTCGTAAGGGATTGGTAACGCATTGCCCTGATCGTCGGCCAACCGCGCATAGGTGCTCACGGTCTGTCCCGAGCCCGGAGCAAGATCAGAGAGGCCGATGCCGTTATTTGCCGTCTGCCGCTGGGTGTACCAAACCCCGGTGGTTACCTCCAGCCCTTTCAGCGGCCGGAAGGTATTCTGCAGGTTGATGTTGAGTCGTTCGGCGCTGTTGCCCACGAGGATGCCGTTGTTTCTGTCATAGCCTGCAGCGAGGTAATAGCGGTAATTATCGCCGCCACCACTGATGTTGAGTGCATATTGCTGGTGGCGCTCACCCCGGTACAGATAGCGGAGCGCCTCGTCTCGGATATCCGTTTGCCTCATCTGGGCTTCCTCTTTTGCAAAATCCGCCTGGCTGATCAGTCCGTCGCGTTGTTTGATGAGCAACTCCGCGTAGGCGGGAATGACCGTCTGCGGCTGCTCGGCATAGTTACCGCGTTCAAATAGTTCCCTTTCAATTTCCATTACAGTAGCACCGGGCAGCCGGTTCGGGTTATAGTAGAGGTCCGGCTTTTCTCCCATCGTGAAGTTGCTGTTGACCGAAATGCGGGCCTTTTGGTTATACCGCCCCTGTTTGGTGGTGATCACGATCACGCCGTTACCCGCACGTGCTCCCCAGATACTTGCAGCCGCCGCATCCCGCAGTACGGTGATGCTTTCCACGTCGTTAGGGTTTATCGTTGAAATGTCAAGCTCATATGGAAAATTGTCCACCACAATCAGCGGCGTCTCGTCCGATTCAATGGTGGCTACCCCGCGTATGCGGATGTCCGACGGCGAAGTACCGCCCGCGTTGACAAACTGCACGCCCGGCGCGATACCTTCCAGCCGCTGCAGGATATCCGGCCCTACGCTCCGGTTGAGCAGTTCGTTATCCACGTGGGTGAAGGAACCCGTAGCCCGTTCCCTAGGCACTTCGTAATATCCGGTGTTGATGACCACCTCTTCAAGCGTGGATGCGTCGTGGATAAGCCTGATATCCATCTCACCGGCGGATTGACTTGCAATGTATACCGTGTCTTTGGATACGTAGCCCACGTAGGTAACGCGGAGTGTATCGATGGGCACGGCTACCGCTATCGTGAAGCGCCCTGAATGATCCGATATGGTGGAAGCACCGCGTACCGTTGAGCGCACGCTTGCTCCCACCAATGGCGATCCGTCGGCAGCCGAGACTACGGTACCCCGAAGTGTCTGTTGGCCCATCGCGCCACTTGCCGCGATGGAAATTGCGAATAAAGTGATAAGGATTAATTTCATTTTTACGGTTTAAGGAATTAGTTGGTTAATGGTAATTCGGTTCGGTTCTGGATGGAAAGCGGTTCCCGGCGCATTGCCCTTAGGATATTTTCGCGGGTCATGGCTTTCGGATGCGGTACGGCCAGCAGCCTGCCTTCGGCAATCCATGCAGTGCCGAAGCCGGTGAGGTACCGGGCAAGTACCACTTTATTGAGCAGTGTATCGTTTACCACCGTGGGCCATTCCCAGGGCCATCCGCCTCGCCTTTCAGCAAATGAGGGAAGATTCTTCGGGTAGTCGTATACCAATACGGGCAATACCGCAAGGTCGCCTTTATCAAGGGTGGCTTGTATGGTATCCAGTTTGGCGAGTGAAAGCAGGCAGGGTTTGCACCAAGTGGCCCAAAAATCAAGCACGATCAGCTTTTTATCCCGGTAATCGTTGAGCGTGATGGTATCCTTCCCGCCGGTTGGCGGGTGATTCGCTACCTGTAGCGGCAAGTGCCATAGCGCTTCAGGAATGGAATCCCCGATCTGTAAAGGTCTCATGCTATCCACGAGCGTTCCTTGCTGTACGTTCGTCTGGGCGTGCGCTCCTTTGCTCATCCCCAATAGGAGAAACAGTGTCAATCCCAAAGCGAGGCCCAGCCCGCTACGGGCTGGAGCCTTCGCATGGGTCCAAACACATGATTCTTCGAAATTTCTTCGACCGGTGTTCGACTGTTGTTCGAGACTTGTTCGACAATCCTTCGATAGCGCTTCGACAATTGTTCGACTGGGCTTCGGGAAACCTTCGACAACGCTTCGGGAAAATGCCGAAGCACAGCCGAGCAACAGCCGGACGATTGCCATGCCATATTCGAACCAATCCCAGGTGGTTGACGGGCGCGCCACACTCCACCCCCTTTCGGGGCATTCTTGGAGATGGCTTCGGAGCTTCGTCGTACCTTGGTTTGGTCTTGGTTTGGACTTGGTCGTACCTTGGTTTGGTTGGAACAGATCAAGTGCAAACCGAGGTGGCTCTGAGTTGGCATTGAGCTCCGAAGCCGACCCGAAGCAGACTCCAGTAGCATCCCTGTCCGCTCCGTCCGCTATCCCACTCCTATCCGTATATGCCTTTCTCCCGCTATGTAGCCGCTTACCCTTCGCTAAAGTGCCGCTTTTTGGGCTTTTTACCGAAGTATATGCGGGACATATGGGGATGGGACCCGAAGGGAGGGTAAGGGAAGGTGGGATGACGCACGGGATTGCCCCTGCTTTCCGTAGGCCAGGCAAACCAACGCCTGACTTTCTCCTGCCCTTGTCCTGCCGTCTACTAGGCCACGAGTAACCGGTATCCGAGTTTTGACTAAGATTTTGATTGGTACGGGCTAAATACGTCACGGTCGATTCATAGTAAATGGCAGGAGAAAGTGGGAAGAAAGTACGGAGACAGGCTGGACTTGTTCGCGAGTTTTCTGCGTAACTATTCCGCTTCTTAAGTGCATATTGCAGATGTATATGGGGAAACGGTGGTATTCGTTTAAGGCAATACGAGTCCCCTAAGCGTAAATTTTGCTTCATATTCTGTAGGTTTGATGAATGGAAAATCAAAAGTAGAACTGCTGCTTTAATGCCAAGGCAGATCAGATTGAACATGAAACACTTATTACTCCGGTGCGGAAATGATATTAATAATGGGGTTTTGTAATGGGAATAGTTGGTATTTATGCGGAGCAGCACAGGGCACAGACCTCCCCTGCTCGACTGTGGTTGAGCGTGAGAAACTACGCGACCAGTAAATAAAGGAGGCCGTGCTCGTTATGCTGTTGCTTGTATTCTTAGGTTCCATTCCATGTTTAGTTTTGGTTTCTCACGCCTAACCACATGGATAATGAAGCAAATATACTTAGTAATTTGAAATATTCCAAATTTGGTATAATATTTCTTTATGTTTACATGTCTCTTTGTCTATGGCCGAACAGTATATAGACAAAGAGACCTTGAAAAAAGTCAGGGAGAAATTGTGGGCTGTTTCGAACGCCAAAAGTATCACGCTAGAAGATATCCAAGATCGAACTGGTTTTAGCTATAGTCAAGTATACAGAATTGTTCGAGGGACGAATAATATTTCTGTAAGTGGTTTGGTGGCCGTTTGTAAAGCCTTGGAAATTCAACCTTCCGAGGTATTTGAATTCAAAGTCAAAATACCAAAGCACCTCCCTACTCGAAAAGATAGAAAATTATAGGAGGCTCATAATGCAGCTATCTTACTCTCACATAGTTGCAACGCCATTTTTTCCAAATTTTCCACTTTTCCAATGAGCTTCTTTAAGTCTTCGGCATCTATAAAATAGTCATCTTGATACCGCGCATCCAGATAACTATTATTTAATATGTCAAACAACCGATACTCCTCTGCGTCCCCAGATGGATGCTTAAAAAGTTGGTTTAATTCCTCACTGATATGCTTGGAGTATTTCCTATATACCTTTAGCTTGTGAGTCTTCGGCTTATAACCCGTATAAACCAAAAGAATACCACCATAGAATTTTTCAGCAGCTTGGTTAAGGTTGAAGATTACTTCATTTAATGGATCATTAATTTTAAGTGCTTCAACTAGTGAGTTTCTTGTTATATTAAGGAATCTGGAACCGCTCGTAATCCATTTATTAAAATGACGAGCGGCTAATTCCTTCTCTTGGTCTTTAGCTAATGGTTTGGATTCAACGAATTCAAACTTACCATTATCAAACAACACAACACCCTCACTGACAATATCCCTAAAAAAATACTGACCCATTTCGAGGCCCTTGTTGACGTAATCAATTGAATGAACAATTGGACTTACATCATTTTTATACTTCAAAGTTCGATTTTCGATTTTGCTTGCGACATCGTGCTCTTTTTCCTTATCTCCATTTGACAATACAACTAAGATATCATAGTCGCTGATGTATGAATACGTGGCGCCTTTCTCGACATACTCATCTTCCACCCATTTGTCGGATGTATGACTCCCAAACAAAATGATTTTTGCGGGATCGGCAATCTCCCGTATTATTTTAACGATTTCGGCAAGTTCGCTTTGTTTCCCTTCCGGCAAATGTGAAAGATTACGGTTCATGCCAGTAAAGTTAGAAAAAATTTTCGCATAAGCCGAAACAACAATACTAATATTTATAGTAAATTTGCATCCATGAAACAAGGAAGAAAACGAAAAACAGAAGTCGTCAATCCGCAAGTACTGAGACAAGAGTTATATACCAAACATTTGGAGAAAATTCACCCAACCATCAAAAAGAACCTGCAAATAGATGGTGTTCTGGATGAAGTATGCCATCATTTGGTGGACTTGGATTTTCAAGAAAGGCAATTGCCTTATTCTTTTAAAGGGCTGTGTGACTTCACCCGGCTATATGATTACTTCACTGACTCTTATATTCATGTACATTACAAGGGCAAGAATTATCGGTTTGATGCGAAATAGATTTAAAACAAGCATTTAAGCAAACAAATCCTAAGATTATAGCCCTCTTATATAACACGTTATTGTGTATATTTGAGTCTTAGTGGTAACTAGACACGATAGAAACCTAAAACTTGCAAGATCAAAAAGCGGAAAACATTGCAATATGGACGAAACAAAAATTAGCAGAGAAGATGTAATGGAAGTGGAAAACAGGCTTTTTTCGGCTCAGCTTGTAAGTGATGTCGACATGCTCGATAAACTGTTGCACGATGACCTGATCGCAGTTACTCCTACTGGGCAGGTTTTAACCAAAGAAATGGATCTAGACTCGCATAAAGCGAAAACAATGGTTATTGAGCACGCGTCAACAGAAATTGACGAGATTAAAATCACGGGCAACACAGCCCTCTCAATCGTGACCATGACCGCGAAAGGAAAAGTGATGGGGGCGCCATTAGAGGGAAAATTCCGTTATTTCAGAGTTTGGAAACGCTTTGACGATGGATTGAAAGTTATCGGTGCAAGTTTTATGCAACTGCCGTAGTTCAAGGACCGTACGTCGTCAAATTAAAGTGGACAACGGCTCAGAGAGGGTTTCCGTCATAAAACAGGTCTTTTGTGTTAGACTATCCGGTTTTCTTTGTTTTCCAGGTAATGGCTATGGGAATCAGGAGTCCACTGATAAATCAAACGAAGAAGTTTTTTAAAAATCACTAAAAATAATTGCCTGGCTTTTCAAATTTGTGGAAACTGAACTATTAACTCATCTTCGTATTAAACTCAACAATGAAAAACCGCCCAGTCACCAAACATCTCGCATGATCGGTGACCTAACTTATCAGAGAGAGGCTGCGGAGTGAGTGACTTTGTTATCCAAATATTGGGGTCTTTATTTGCTATTTTACAATCTTTTCAATTGAGGCCTCGTCCACTTTCAACCATCTTAATATTTTCTTTGCGGTGGATTTGTCCGTTTTTATCGCCTCGTCGAATTCGTCCATTAGTCCGCTCGCCCAAAGCCGTTCGTTAACGGTCATTCCTGAGAGACCTTCGATTTGCCGGATACGGAAAAAAGTCTGTTCCTCCATCAGCTTGTCGTATACATATTCACAGGCCTCATTTTCAGTCGCAAATATACGCACCGAATGCTTTTCGCCATGCTCCCTAAAGTATGTCTCGTATTGGACGGTGTATCGCCCTGCATATATGGTTAGCGCGATTTTGTCATTATCGTCTGT